>Ga0206805_1165_pt1 | contig 11360 bp, 12 predicted proteins | sample Alteio_BWOrgCont_59_FD_152890 | JGI IMG/M metagenome (GOLD analysis project Ga0206805, IMG submission 152890) | Enriched cells from forest soil in Barre Woods Harvard Forest LTER site, Petersham, Massachusetts, United States -... | ecosystem: Environmental > Terrestrial > Soil > Temperate forest >... | reverse complement strand
TTTAAGGTACTTTGCAATCAATCCGTTTGGAACAGGTACTTTACCGGAAAGCGACGCTGGACTTCGCGACCTAAATCCTTTATCCGGGATACTTTAGGACATAAGTACGGAAGTATGCACTTTACGCAAGGGGTAAGCGCTAAGCATCGGGTATCTATTTCGTCACCCTAGATGCATCGCAGTTTGCGTCAAGTTTAATTATTATCGTCTCAAGCGCTGGTCATTGCGGTGATCTTTCCCGCACTACCTGATTCGCCCTCGGCACGGCAACGGTTTGGCCCAATCCACACATGAGGTTTATCAGCCCAGAATAAGGGCCGCCCAGAGGCGACCCCTATTCAGCATCGGTGCTGGGCCTAACTTGGCGTGCCGGACGGCTTCCCATCCAACCCGGCGAGGGTTCAATTCCCTCTAGGTCCACCACATTTGGCTGCGGGCGTGGCGAAATCGGCAGCCGCACCAGCTTTGGAAGCTGGCCCCTGACAGGTTGCGGGTTCGAATCCCGCCGCCCGCACCATTATCCCATTTGACCCCAAAGAAATCTTTTTACTTGACACAATTTGCGTCAAGGATAATAATTATCCCATGAAGAAGAACCTTCACAACCTCTCTAAGTCTCCTATCGTCGAGCAGATACCATCCGCTTGCTCCGATGAATCGGAAGCCGTTGCGTTCTTTGAATACCAGCGTTGGGGCGATACTCCCTGCTGCGTAAAGTGCGGTTCCGTAGACGTCTACGCGATGAAGGATGCCAAGACTGGCGAGCGCAGCAAGCGGTATCTTTGGCGTTGCCGGGATTGCAAAGAGCAGTACACCGTCAGGATCGGCACAGTGTACGAGGAGAGCCGCCTACCCCTTCGCCATTGGGCCTATGCGTTCTGGCGGGCTTGTACGTCGAAGAAAGGCGTCTCCGCGCTGGAGATCAAACGGCATTGCCAGATCAGCTATAAGTCCGCCTTGTTCCTGATGAACCGAATCCGGTACGCGATGGCCCCAGACCTGCCAACCGCGCCGCCATTGACCGGAATTGTCGAGTGCGACGAAACCTATGTTGGCGGCAAGCCGCGCAACAAATTCATCGATAACCGCAGGGTTGAGAACATGAAAAAGAAAGCGATTGTGTTTGGCGCGGTTGAACGGGACGGTGCGATTCGCCGCCATATCATCGCGGACGTTACCGGGAAAACTCTAAAGGATGCAATCAAGCGCGTAGTTGATCCCCGCTCTCGGATCATGACCGATGAATATGTGGGCTACAAGGGAATTGGGCCATCGTTTGATGGCGGACACGATACCATCCGGCACAAGCGTGGCCAGTACGCGAAGGGCGACATTACGACCAACACAATCGAGAGCAGCTTTGCCTTGGTCAAGCGCGGGATCATCGGCACGTATCACAATGTCAGCCAAGAGTACCTGCACCGTTATCTCTGGCAGTTTGACTTCGTATGGAACACGCGCCGGATGAACGATGGTGAGCGTACCATCGAAGCGATCAAGGCTGCTGAGGGCAAGCGGCTGATGTATCGCGGGGCGGCAGCATGAAGCGCGCAAAGAAAAAACCGACCAAAACGCCTGAGAAGCGCGGCCCGAAGCCCGACCTGCTCAAGTTGGACGGCGATTGGGGCGCTGCGATCAAAAAGACTCTGGCAAAGAAGAGGCCAGCCACGGGTTGGCCCAAGTCTTGACGGTGTTTTTTACTGAATAGGCTCTTGCTGCTTCTTTACCAAGAGGAATGGATATTCCCGAGATTTGTCATCCATGACGGTAAACTTCTCGTCTTTGATCTGAACGCGAATAAGCGTATTTTCGGTAAGTTGTGGCCGGTGATCGGGAAGCCATAGCGACGAAAACAATGGCCCATCGACTTTGTGGAAACGCGCCTCTCCGTAGTACAGCACCCCGCTGTACTCAAGCGTTATATCGTAGATGTCTGTTGCATTCACGTCGGACTGGTGCTGCACAGAGATCACCTTCGCCACAACCCAGGGAACGGGCGGTTTTGCCGATCCTGTAGCCGTCATTGAAAGCAGCAGAATAACCGCAAAGCATACCCGTTTCATGAACAGTCCTTCCGTATCGCCTTTGGCCGATTTATCGGTCTTAGCCTACAGCGCACCATTGGGACGTGTCCAATGAAAACATTACGGTTCGCTTCGGCAAGCGCCTGCGCGAGCTGCGCAAGAAGAAGGGTTGGACACAGGTGCAGATGGCCGACACACTGGGCATCGACCGCAGTTACATCTCTGATATGGAAGGCGGTAAGAAGAACGTGTGCCTGCCTACGTTGGAGGTTCTAGCGCAGGGATTCGGTGTCAGTATGGCGAAGCTCATCTCAAGACTCTAAGTGGGCCCTTGCGTAAAGTGCATACTTCCGCATAAGTATGGGGGTGGGGGAGGCCCCCGAAAATCGGTAGCGGGCACGGCAATCTGCAACCAGCAACTCCCCAAAGCGGTATGCTGGACGGCAACCTACAAATTGCGGGGAACAGAATCGTGCAACTGGCAAGAAAGTTTTCAACAGCCTTCATCTTCGGATTTGCCGCCGCCGCGGTAGCGCAAAGTGCAGCCCCATCCGTCGCCACACCCGCCCAGCAAATGGCCGCCACCGTCCTCCAGCAATGGCCCGTCGCCACCCATGACCAGTGGGCCTACGAAGAAGGCACCCTGCTCGACGGCATCGCCGCTGAGTGGCACGCGACCGCCAACGGCGACGACTTCGCCTACATCAAGGCCGCCGTCGACAAATACGTCTCCGCCGACGGCACCATCGCCACCTATAAAGCCTCCGGCCACACTCTCGACGACGTCGAGATGGGCCGCGCCGACCTGCTTCTCTACCGTGTCACCCAGCAGGACAAGTACGCCAAGGCCGCCAGGTTCCTCCACGACCAGCTTGCCCTCCAGCCCCGCAACGCTTCCGGCGGCTACTGGCACAAGCAGATCTACCCCAACCAGATGTGGCTCGACGGCGCCTACATGGCCGAGCCCTTCCGCGCCGAATACGCCGCCACCTTCCAGCAGCCCGCCGACTTCGACGACATCGCCAAGCAGCTCCTGCTGATGGACGCCAACATGCGCGACGCCAAGACCGGCCTCCTCCGTCACGGCTGGGATGAGTCGAAATCCATGCCCTGGGCCGACAAAACCACCGGCCTCAGCCCCGAGGTCTGGGCCCGCGCGATGGGCTGGTACGAGATGGCCCTCGTCGACGTACTCGACTGGTTCCCGCAGGATCATCCTCAACGCCCCGCCCTCATCGCCGCGCTCAACCGCACCATGGCCGCCGTCGTCAAAGCGCAGGATCCAAAATCCGGCCTCTGGTGGCAGGTCATGAGCCACCCCGGCGAATCCGGCAACTACTTCGAAGCCTCCGCCAGCTGCATGTTCACCTACGCCCTCGCCAAGGGCGTGCGCATGGGCTATCTTCCCGCGTCCGACGAGGCCGTAGCCCACCGCGCCTGGGACGGCATCCAGAAACACTTCGTCACCACGAACCCCGACGGCACCATCACCCTCCACGGCACCGTAAAAGTCGGCGGCCTGGGCGGCACACCTTACCGCTCCGGCGACTTCAACTATTACATCCACGAGCCCGTCGTCGATCAAGATGCTAAAGGAGTTGGTTCCTTCCTCCTCGCCGGCTCCGAGATGGACCAGGTCCTCGACATCTCTGCCGCGCCTAAGAAAACCGGGCTGCCCAGTTCGAAGGACTACCGTGCCACACCCGAGTCCTCAACCCACCGCGTCACCGTGCTCGTCGACGCCTGGTTCAACTCCCAGACTCGCAAGAATGCCTTCGGCCAGACGGAGCTCTACCACTACAAGTGGAACGACGACTCCAACAACGGCTTCTCCTTCTTCGGCCGAGCTTTCCGCCGCTACGGAGCCACTCTTGCCACCCTGCCCGCCGCGCCCACCGCCGCCGCGCTCGCGCACGCGCAGATCTACATCATCGCCTCGCCCGACATCCCCTCCAAAAACCCCGACCCGCACTATATAGACAAGGCCAGCGGCGATGCCATCGAAGCCTGGGTCCGCGCCGGCGGCGTCCTCCTGCTCTTCTCCAACGACCGCGACAACACCGAGTTCACCCACTTCGACACCCTCGCCGACCGCTTCGGCATGCACTTCAACCCGGTCCTCTCCCACCACGTCATCGAGCCCGACCACTCCACCGGCGAAGTCGTCATCTCGCCCGGCACCGGCATCTTCGGCTCCGGCTTCACCGCCTACATGAAGGACACCAGCACCATCACCGTCTCCGGCGCCGCCAAAGCGCTGGTCACCGACCACGGCGACGTCATGATCGCCGTCTCGCACCTCGGCAAAGGCACCGTTCTTGGCGTCGTCGATCCCTGGTTCTATAACGAGTACGCCGACGGCCGCAAAATGGGCCAATACCGCGGCTTCGAAGCCGCCCAGGACGTTGCCGCCTGGGCCGTCAAACAAGCCCGCTAGGAAAACACCGCCCCTTCACTCCGCCGGAAAGATCGCCCCGCGCAACTCCGCGATCAGCCCGCTCAGCCGCGCTGCATTCGGAGTTGCTCCGCCCAGCAGCACTTCAATCTCCCGCGCCACCCGCGTCCCTTCGTCATACCCATACATTCCCAGCGAACCCGCCAGCTTGTGCGCATTTCCGGCGGCATCCGCGCGCAACTGCTCCGCCAGCGCACCCGCCGCAGCCGCCGCAGCGGCGCGATCCAGCGTCGCCAGCCGCTCCTCCACCATAGGACGGTTGCGCATCCACAGCGCAGCCAGCAATGTCGCCGTCTTGTCCGCTGCTTCCGTCATGTCGATTGTCCGGAAATTGCGCCCGCCTCCGAGCGCATCCAAAATCGCAGCCCGCAGTGCTCGCGCCGCTCTAGTCTTTCCAGCCCAGCGCGTCGGATATCTGCGAAGCCAGGGTCAGCGGATCGAAAGGCTTGAACAGCACTCCCGCAACACCCAGCCCAGCAAATCGCCGCTGGTCCACGCCCTGTACCTTCGCCGTCAGCAGCAGCACCGGAATCCCCGCAATCTCCGGAATCAGCTGCATCTGCCGAAACGTCGTCGGCCCGTCCATACCCGGCATCATCACATCCATCAGGATCGCGTGCGGCCTCTTCCCCGGATCGGCTGCTGCCCGGATCCCGTCCGCACCGGAACAGGCTGTGGAAATGTCCCAGCCTGCCGTCGCCTCAAGTGAAAGTGCGGCTACTTCGCGGATGTCGTCTTCGTCGTCAATAATCAGGATCTGGCGCATTACTCGTAATAGTGTCTCATGCCCTATAGGCTGCGGGCACCGCCGTTGAGGTATGTAACCGTTTTACCATCTTGAGCACCAGCTCTTCGACCTCTTTCGGCCGAACCTTTGCCTTGTCCAGGAACTCCGTCGGCCCCAGGCGAAGCTTCGCCATCTCCGCTTCCGAAATCTCCCGGCTGGAGTAAACCACCAGCGGCAGCGCCTGCAGCGTCGGCTGACGCCGCAGCCATTCCACCAGCGAGAAGCCATCGCCGTCCGGCAGCGTCAGGTCAAGAATCAGCAGGTCCGGAGCGCCCAGCAGGCAGCGGTCCACCGCCTGCTCCAGCGTGGACGCGTGGTCCGGCCGCACACCCGCTTCCTCAAAACCAGCCAGAATCGCCCGCGCCAGTTCCTGGTCTTTCTCCACCAGCAGAATCTGCCCTGGCCCGGAATAGCTGCGCAGCACCCGTCCCAGCTCGGCCAGCAGCAGGTTCTCGTTGAACGGCTTCTGCACCCAGCCCTGCGCCGTACCCGCATGCATCGGCCGGTCCGTCGGAGGAATCACGCTCAGAATCACCACCGGAATCGATGACGTAGCAGGCGTCTCCTTCAGCCGCTGCAGCGTCTCCCATCCGCTCATTCCCGGCATGTACAGGTCCAGCAGAATCGCCGAGATATGCCGCGCCCTTCCGTCTCGATCCCCGGCTCTACGGCCCAACCCCGCGTACTCGTTCACCAGCGTGATCACTTCTTCGCCGCTGCCCGCCTCCAGAATGTCGTACCCGTGCTGGCGCAGCTGCTCGGCCACCACCACCCTAATCCCGGGATCGTCGTCGCACACCAGGATCAGCCCTTCGCCGCGCTCCGACGGCGGCGCAATCAGCGAGTTCGATCCCGTATCCGACGCCCGCGCCGACCGCGACAACTGCACCCACAGCGTCGTCCCCGTCCCGTTCTGGTTCGGCTGCGCCCAGATCGCCCCGCCGTGCTGCTGAATAATGCTGCGGCAAATCGCCAGGCCGAGGCCCGTACCGCCCTTCTTGCTCGCATCCGACGACTCCACCTGCTGGAATCGGTCAAACACCGCCTCCAGTTTGTCCGGCGGAATCCCGCGCCCCTCATCCACCACCTTCAGCAGTAGCGAGTTCGGGTTCGAGTCAATCTGCACCGAGATGGTCGACCCCGACGGCGAAAACTTGATCGCATTCGATAGCAAATTGGTCAACACCTGCATAATGCGGTCCGAGTCCGCATCGAAGTAGATCGAGTCGCGCGGCGCGTTGCACACCAACTCCAGCTTGGTCCCCGCTCCCTCCGCCACCGTGGCCATGGTGTCGACCGCTTCCCGCGCCAAGTCATACATCGAGCAGCGCCGCAACTTCAACGGCGCGCGGCCGGACTCCATCCGCTCCAGGTCCAGAATGTCGTTGATCAGCCGAATCAGCCGTTCCGTGTTCGTCGAGGCGATCCGCAGCAGGTTCTGCGCCTTCGCGTCCACGTTCCCCATCATGCCCGCCGACAGCAACCCCAGCGCTCCACGAATACTGGTCAGCGGAGTCCGCAGTTCATGCGAGACCGTGGAGATGAATTCGTCCTTGACCGTGTCCAGGTCCGACCGCAGCGCCAGCTTCGTCTTCTGCTGCTCCGCATACTCGCGGCTGCGCTTAAGGGAGTCCCTCAGCAGCTCAACTTCATGTTGCAGTTCGCGCGTCCGGGAGCTCTGCCTGAGCGTATGAATTCCTAGCAGGAATACGCTCAGCAGCATCAGGCCGAAAACAATCGAGGGGAGGGCTGTCATCGCCGATTTGCCTTATCGTACAGCTAGGATCCGACGCCGAGAGAAGAAACGAACCAGTTGAGTTACGGTCAACTATATCCCATCTGCGCCAAATCCGGCTTTAGGCGGTCACCGGTTCGGCAATATGGCTCAGCACCTCGGTCCAGTTCTTCCCCTTCCGGGCCTCCGCAGCCCGCTTCTGTAACGAATACCCCGCAATCAGTGGCAGCGCCAGCGTAGCCTCCGCATAGACCATCTGCTCGTAGGTGGTGTCGACCTTGCCCCACGAACTCGCTTCCTTGAGTGTGGAACCCGACAGAGCCCCGTCCCGCGAGTCCGCCACCGTCACCTGGATCGCGTACTTGTGCATCGGCGCATCCACTCCCAGAATTTCCGCCGCCACCACGATGTCCTGGGCGAAGTTCTTCGGCACCCCGCCGCCGATCATCAGCAGCCCGGTCGTCGGGTTGGCAATCTTCAACTGCGTCAGCTCATAGAAGTCCTTGGCCGAGTCGATCGACACCATCGCCTGGCCGCGCCGCGCATGCTGGTGCGCCACAAAGCCGAAGCCCGCCGAGCAATCCGAAAACGCCGGGCAGAAGATCGGCACGCCCTTCTGATAGGCCGCAAAGATGATCGAGTCTGCCTGCCCGTTGGCCGGGGTCCGCCCATTCGCCTCCAGGTACGCGCCAAACTCCCGGATGATCTCCCGCGAGCTGTATGGCTTCGGCGCCAGCGAGTTGATAATCTTCTCCGTCGTCTCGTCGCAGATCCGCAGCTCTTCCTCGTCGATGAACGTGTCGTAGATGCGATCGATCATCAGCTCGCGCAGATCGCCGTCGCCGTTGCCGTACTTGTACTCGTCGCCCGCAATGTAGTGGCGGAAGCCCAGCGCCTCAAAGAAATCCTGGTCCACGATGTTCGCGCCGGTCGACACAATCGCGTCCACCATGTTGTTGCGGATCATGTCCACAAACACCTTCTGCAGCCCCGCGGAAATCAGCGATCCAGCCAGGCATAGGATCACGCCGCAATCGGTGTCGCGCAGCATCATCTCGTAGATCGAGGCAGCCCGCGCCGTATCGCGCGAGGTATAGGCCATCGACGCCATCGCGTCCACCAGCGAAACCACGTTGTGAGCATTAAGGTCGATGTGCTTGATAGGCGTTGTGAGCAGTTCTTTTTTAGTTGGCATAGTCACCACCTAGTTTATCGCGACCGCGTAGCCGAGTGTTCCACCACGGTGAATTTTGTACGGAACCTGGCGGCAAACGCTCGCGTATGACATTGCATATGACATCACATGATGCGAACCCTGCGCCCGTCTCCAATGCTCGCACCGCCTGGCTTTTCTTCGCGTGCCTCGCCATCCCCTCCGCGATGCATGCCCAGCAACCCGCCTTCGCCGTAGCCACCATCCGTCCCAGTTCCGGCGCCGTCCAGTTCGAGCACGACGGCAAAACCGAGACCACGCCCGGAACCCTCCGCATGCAGGACGTAAGCGTCCAGACCTGCATCAAATGGGCCTACGGCGTGCAGGATAACCAGATCTCCGGCCCAGGCTGGATTAATTCAGACAAATTCGACATTACAGCCAAAGCCGACGACCCAGCTACCGAAGAACAGATGAAGCTGATGATGCGAACCCTGTTGACCGACCGCTTCAAGCTGAGCTTCCATCACCAGGACAAAGAGTTGAAAGCCTTCGTCCTCACCGTCGCCAAGGGTGGCGCGAAGGTCACACTGGCCGCCGCGCCCGACGCCAAGCCTTTCCGCCAGAACACAGCCAACAGCACCATCGCCAAGTCCATGACCATCCGCGACTTCGCCGACTTCATCTCCGGTCCATTGCAGATGCCCGTCGTCGACGAGACAGGCCTCACCGGCAAGTACGACTTCGTTCTCGACTTCACCCACTATCTGCCCGACGCGAAAAACATGGGCCCCGACCGCCCCGACACAACCAGCATCCTGATGGCCGCGATGGAGGGCGAACTGGGAATCAAAATGGAAACCCGCAAGACTCAGGTCGACGTCATGGTCATCGACCACGTCGAGAAGCCCTCAGCCAACTAACGCTGTGACCAACGCAACCCGCCTCACACTCCGTGGCAATGCTTCGCCTTCTTTCTACTCCCGCATGGGCATGCCTCATTGCGCCCCACCTTCGCCGCCTCGCCGCGCCACCGCTCATCTTCCACCGCGTACCACCGCATAATCTCCGCCGGCGGCCGCTCCTGCTCCAACAGCCGAGCCATCATCCGCATCGGCCCATCCACGTGCTCGAAGAACCGCTTGTACCCCGCGCACAAATAGTTCAGCCCCGCCTCGCCATCCGGCGTCACCGCAAACCGATCCTTCGGGCATCCGCCATTGCACGCGAATCGCACGCTGCACTCCCGGCAATACTTCGGCAGCGAGTCTCGCTTGTCCGTCCCAAACTTCCGCTGCCGTGCCGATCCCACCAAATCCGCCATATGCTCCTCGCGGATATTTCCCAGCTTGAAGTCCGGCTCAACAAAGTGGTCGCACGAGTACAAATCGCCCGTATGCTCCAGCGCCACCGCGTCCCCGCACGTCGGCGAAAACACGCATAGCGTGTACTGCCCCACATGCGCGCCCAGCGTCGTGTCGAACATCTGCACATACACGCGCCCTACATCGCGCCGCACCCACTCCTCAAAAATATCCACCAAAAACTTCCCCAGCGCATCCGGTTCCACCGACCTCTCCGTCACCCGATCGCCCGCTTGCACATACAGCGGCCTCGCTCCTGAAGATCCGGCCGCGCCCGCGCGGGACCCCCAGCCCAGATTCGCAACCGGAACCATGTTCGCCGCCACCCGCTCCACAATCGGGATGAACTGCATAAACCGCGCGCCCAGCTCATCGCGAAAGAACCGGTACACCTCCGCGCCGTGCTCCACATTCGCCGCATGCACCGTGCACAGAATGTTGGTCTCCACCTTGTGCTTCCGCAGTAGCTCCCACCCGCGCATCACCTGGCCGAACGTCCCGCGCCCGCCCTTGTCCAGGCGATAGGTATCGTGCAGGGCGCGCGGCCCATCCACGCTCAACCCCACCAGGAACCCATGGTGCTTGAAGAACCCGCACCAAGCATCGTCCAGCCGCGTCCCATTCGTCTGGATCGTGTGCTCGACCTGCTGCCCCGGTCTGCGGTATTTGGCAACCAACTCCATCATGTGCTGGAAGAACTCCAGCCCCATCAGCGTCGGCTCGCCACCCTGCCACGCAACCTGCACCCGTTCCGGCTGCGACTCCAGCAACTGCCGTACATAATGTTCCAGCAGGTCGTCCTTCATCCGGAAATCGCTCTCCGGATAGAGCGCCTCCTTCGACAAGAAGAAGCAGTACGTGCAGTCCAGATTGCACACCGCACCCGTCGGCTTCGCCAGCACGTGAAAGTAGCCGTGCGCCCGCTTCATCACCGGTGAAGAAACCGTCTGCTCCATCGCATCTAAGATTCTATCTGTGGCCACGACCATCCAAATTGCCGCACCGCCCCACACCCGCAGCCCGCTGGCCCTATGGCACCTGCTCTCGCTCGATGCCCCTACCGTCGCCGCGCTCTGGACCTGGTTCATCGCCCGCGCCAGCCACGTCCGCCTTCCCGCCGCCGCGCCCGCCGCCATGGCCCTCGCCGTCTGGATCGTCTACGCCGCCGACCGCATCCTCGATGCATCCCGCAACACTGACCTCGAAGCTCGCCACCATTTCCATCACCGCCATCGCCGCGCCTTCCTTGCAGGAATCACGCTAGCCGCGATCGTCCTCGCATCCCTCCTTACTCACCTGGACCCCGCCGCCATCGGCATCTACCTCCTCGAAGGCGCCTTCCTCGTTGCGTGGTTCCTCATCGTGCACACCACCCGCGGCGCACATCGCCTCCCCAAGGAGATCGCGGTCGGTATCTTCTTCTCTGCCGCCGTCTTCATTCCCAGCGTAGCCCGCGAACCTGCGCTTCGCCCCGCACTCTTGCCCTCCGCCATCCTCTTCGCCTCACTCTGCAGCCTCAACTGCCTCTTCATCTACTCCTGGGAACACCGCCCGTCAGGACTCCAACCCCACGCCACCACTCGCCTTGCGCTGGCACACCTTCCCGCCTTCGCCGTGGCCATCACCACCACCGCAGCCACGCTCATCCTACTTACCCATGCCAAACCCATCTCCGCCGCATGTAGCCTGGCCGCCGTCCTGCTTCTGCTCCTTCACCGCAACCGCCACCGCATCACCCGAACCCACCTGCGTGCAGCCGCCGACCTCGCTCTGCTGACGCCCATCCTGCTGCTGCCTTTTCTGCGATGAAGCCTCACCGACCCACTCCCAACTTCAACCGCA
>Ga0206805_1163_pt1 | contig 11478 bp, 12 predicted proteins | sample Alteio_BWOrgCont_59_FD_152890 | JGI IMG/M metagenome (GOLD analysis project Ga0206805, IMG submission 152890) | Enriched cells from forest soil in Barre Woods Harvard Forest LTER site, Petersham, Massachusetts, United States -... | ecosystem: Environmental > Terrestrial > Soil > Temperate forest >... | reverse complement strand
CTTCCCTTCCTTTGCCTTGATTCACCGAGCCAACAATGTCGTAGCAATTGAATGGCTCCCCTATGAAACTTTCAAATTCTTATATTTAATCCACAAAAAGAAAGCACCATTAATACAAGCCTATGAATTATTACACCAAGAAAATCCAACATTTGATCTAACTGCCAATTTACAGTTTATGCTGGTAAAAAAATTAATCTACCGCATTAACTCTTAGACTTGTACAAAAATTATTTAAACAACGGAATATAATCTTGTCTTATTGGAGGGCCTGGTTTTAACTCAGGAGCAATCTTGAAAGTGGATACAATACGCCAGTCTGATTTATGGTAATCATAGACTGTGTAAGCTAAAAAATACTCTTTATTTTTATCGAATTTTTCATTTAACATGATCAACCCATTTTGGTCTTTATTTTTAACGTAATTAGAGCGTGAGTAATTTCTATCATAAGGTTGAGTGGGCTGATGATCATAAAGTATTACGCAATCATCAACACCAAAACCTTCAATTCCGCGCCATAAAGCGGCTATTTTATTATCAGTTACCTTCAATTCTAAGCTCATTTTTGCAAGATATTGATGTAGAATGTAATCAGTTGTCTCTTGCGAAGGGAATTTACCACCTCCTAGCAAAGTCCAGACTCCATTTAAAAATCCCTCTATTGCCCATTTTCGCGTGGAGCAATCATAAGCATGGTGATCAAGAAGCCGACCGCTTTTAAAAGTAAGATCGGCTTTGAATACTTCAACGAGCACCTGGACTGTTTCTGGATGATCATAGGCAATTGCTAAGGCGAGCGGAGAATATATTCCCAAAAAAGATTCAACAGGGCCGCCTTCACATAAATCTATATTTACATTGACATTAATTGCATCTGGATTGAATAATTCTCGAATTGCATTTGTATTTCCTCGCTTTGCAAAAAAAGCTAATTCTACCGGACCAAAATTTGTTTTATGTTTATAAGTTACTTGCTGATTAATAGCATGGATAGAATCATCCACCAATTCGCATATGGAAGTAATAAGATCCTTATCTAAAACACTGGTAATTTTTATTCCAGCATAAAATAATTTTTCAACCGCCCAGGTAAAGCAATTATGGCGGTGATTCCCCACCATTCTGTGAAATACAGAAAAAACCGTATTTTTACCCGGCAAATCAAAATAAACACCTTCCTTTTTATCTTCTGCAATGCTGCTTAGCATTCTTTTAACATCTGCTTTGGATAAAGCAAAGGTAGGCGTTCTGTGTTTCATAGGAAAATTTTTGGGATCACCTTCTTTGACATCCGCTCTGGCCATGCCAGCTAAATATTTTGGATATTCATTTGTATCATCCAAAAATAAATGATAAAGTTTTTGGAAATAATTTTTGTTTTCATCAACACCTTCAATAAAAATCGCCGTATGACGGTGCTCTAATTGGCCGACAAAACCTCCGCCTTCAACAGTAAAAAGAGTGACTGACCATGAATCTTCATCTAAAGTCACCTTGGAATCAAGTGTAGAGATAATCGTCGAACTTTGTGTTATTGCCATACCAGAAAATGCGTCATTAACCGTGCTCAGTGGAACAGGAGCGGCGGCAGGCTGTTGTAATGCCGCTGGCACTATATCCACCGTAAATTGATGTCTTCCAGGAGGCATGGGGTAATTTTCACGAATATCTAGTAAGTGCCATGTTGCGCCATCATTACTTCCTTGCAGAAGCCATGAAACAGGATCACGATAAGGTCCATCATTTGCGGTTGCTAATCTATAACTATTTGCTTCTACAGGCTGCTGGAAATCGAGCACTAAAGGTAAGCGGCGCATATCAAGCCACTTCGTATTAATATTGCCATCAACAACTTTGCTGGGCTCTTCATTAGCTGGATTTGCACCCCCGGGATTGCTAGCAATCGCTCCCTGGATAATTTGCCCATTATGTTTCATTTGAAAAAGTGATAATTGAACAAATAAATCCGTTCCGCCGCCTCGTAAACGCATAGGAACCAAACGAAAATAACGAAACTTAATAGGAGCTTGATGAGTTAAGGTTGTGGTGTGGCTTTGTTTAACTTGAGCCGACCACTGCTCATTTTCTTGCTGAAGCTGGGTGATAAGCTGTGTTTGCGGTTGTGCTGGCGGCGGTGATTGTGGAATTTGAGGATTTCCGTGCCTATTCTGGTGATGATGCCTAGGTGATGATGTCCGTGTCCATGTCCTCCTCTACGCATCTTTTTTCCTTTCGTTATCCTTAACAAAAATGTTTAAAATCTTATCTGGACTTACGCAAAAAGATCCGTGTTTTGCGCAAGCTCCGTTACAAAATTTTAGCTTATATATTTAAAAACACAAATTTGCTTTTCGATTCTCAATATGCAATAACTATTATTGAGCAAGGTTGGTTTTTTGTTGTTGTAGCCATTCAGTGAGGATGATTTGGGCAGCCATGCCGTCGACGGGTTCAGCCATTAAGGCGCGATAGCCGCCTTGTTGGAAAATATGTTCTCGGGCTTCGCGGGTGGTTAAGCGTTCATCAGCGAGGTAAACGGGCAAATTATAATGTTGCTCTAGTGCAGCAGCAAAATGTTTGGCTTGTTTGGTGATGGGTTGGCTGGTGCCATCCATATTAAGCGGCAATCCCACCACGAATGCCACTGGTTGCCACTCGTCGATAACTTTATCTAATTCATTCCAGGCAGGCTCACCTTGAATCGCGGCAATCGTGCCCAATGCGCTTGCGGTAGCGGTGACCATTTGGCCCACGGCAAGGCCAATGCGTTTGGTGCCAAAATCTAAGCCTAAAATAGTGCCGTGAATTTTCATGTGTGTCCGACGGTAGACAGTAAATTCGCCAAATTGACGCCTAAAAGCTGGCCGGCTTTTTCCCAACGAAGCTCAGCCGGTGTTTCAAATAATAATTGAAAATCAACGGGGCAATTGATCCACGAGTTGTTGATTAATTCCTCTTCTAATTGTCCTGCTTCCCATCCAGCATAACCTAATGCCGCTAATAATCGCGCAGGACCTTGGTTGTCAACTAAAGCCTGAAGTATGTCGCGAGAAGTAGTAATGGTGAGATCATTTGGCATCACAAACGAAGATTGCCACTTCCCGGCTGGATGATGAATAACAAACCCTCGTTCACGCTGCACGGGGCCACCGGCTAATACCGGTTGAGAGAGGATGGCAGGTAAATTTTCTTGGCGATTTTCTGGAGATAATATTTCCATATGAATTAACAAATCTTCTATCGTGATGCTCATTGGGTGATTAACGATAATGCCCATTGCACCACGTTCATTATGTTCACAAATAAACACGACGCTTTTTTGGAAATAAGGATCCGTCATGCTAGGCGTAGCAATTAATAATTGATTTTCTAAATATAAAGAATCTTGCATAAAGCTCTCTGTAACTATTCGCCAAATACCTAATCTCGGAGAACCTTGATATTTTGTCGAGGTTGCACGAAAATGGCTTTAGACAAGCGCAGCATACATCAGTATGTGAGCATTGGCTAAAGCCATTTTCGTGCAAGATCGGCAAAATAGCAAGGTTCCCCTTTACGGAGTGAGTAGCTAAAGTTCTCTTACGTTGCATACCAGCGGTGGTCTTGGCCGAATTGCCATGTACGGATAATTTCCAACACATCGGTATCTTTACGTACTTCCGGCGGCAGAGGATCAAACGGGGCGGCCAGACGTACAATCCGCAACGCCGCTTCATCTAAAATTTTACTGCCTGAAGATTGACGAATTTCCACTTCGCGCAGGCTGCCATCGGCATTGATCGCTACTAACAATAATACATCGCCATATAATTTTTTGCGGCGGGCTTCTTCTGGATAATTTAAATTGCCTACCCGTTCAATTTTAGCACGCCAATCATATAAATACGCGGCATCATGGCTCGCGAAGGTGGCCGCCGTTACGGTGCGCACTTTTAATTGTTGATTATAGTGTTCTTGCTGTTGTTCCAATTCTGCACGCAGGCTGGCCACACGTTCTGCATACGCAAACTGGGGCATGCTCAGCATGTTAGCATCCGTCATATCCGCTGCTAAAGCATTAGTGGTGGTTTTCTCGGTGGAATCTTGCGCCAAAACCACTTCATTAAGTGATTCTGGATGGGCTAATTGTGCAGACGGTTGCCACACCGTGTTTTTTTGTTGTGCGGAAAAATGCTTTTTTTGTGGGCCGCGGGCCTCTTGTGTGTGTGGCGCAATGAGATCGGCTTTATCCGGCATGGTATGGGCTGGATGAGTAGCCAACGTGATTTCTAACGTGGGCGTTGCATTAAGATTATCCGAAAAATGAGCTTCTTGCCAGCGAATGCCAAAAATAACCAGCATATGCACAATCGCTATCATGATGATGCAAAACTGTAAGCGCTGTGTAGAAAATTCTGTGCTAAGTTCCATTGCGTTGCAAATAAATAGTTATTTTTTCCAATAATTTTTGGGAGATATTAATATTTTCCACCGCCTCAATTTCGCGAATGCCGGTTGGGCTGGTTACATTGATTTCAGTTAAAAAGTCGCCGATAATATCGATGCCGACGAATAACAACCCTTTTTTGCGCAAGGTTTCGCTAATTTGCGCACAAATCCATTTTTCACGCCCACCCAGCGGCAATACTTGTGGCGTAGCGCCTGCCGCTAAATTGCCACGCGTTTCGCCGGGTTTTGGAATACGTGCCAACATATAGGACAAGGGCTCGCCATCAATGATGATAACGCGTTTATCCCCTTCGGTAATAGCGGGAATAAATTTTTGCACCATCGTGAACTGGTTGCCGTAATCGGTCATGGTTTCTAAGATAACGGATAAATTAGGATCTTGCTTGTTGGTACGAAAAATTCTAAACCCGCCCATGCCTTCCAACGGTTTAATAACAACTTCACCCTGTTGCTGAATAAAATCCCGAATATGTTCTGCGCGGCGTGCTACCAGTGTGGGTGGGCAACATTGAGGAAACCAGTTGATAAATAATTTTTCATTGGCATCGCGCAATGCTTGAGGACGGTTTACAATGAAGGTGCCTGCGGCTTCCGCAATTTCTAACAAATAAGTGGTGTAGATGTATTCCATATTAAACGGCGGATCTTTGCGCATTAAAACGGTTTGTAGTTTGCTGAGAGGCTGCCGGATGGGTTTTTTTAACTCGTACCAGGGATTGCGTGTGAGGTCGATTTCAATGGGGTACATGGTGGCCATGCAAACCCCTTGCTCTAAAAACAAATCGTGCTGCTCCATGTAAAAAATTTTCCAGTTCAGCTTTTGCGCTTCTTGCAGCATAGCTACTGTGGTATCTTTTTGGATTTTAATGGATGCCAAGGAATCCATAATTACGCCCAGTTGAACTGTCATAATGAGCCTTTTTATTGTAATAAAACCTCATTATAGCCTATATAGACACTGCCTGTAAGAGCCCTAGTGGATTTGTTTTTGTAATAATTTCGATATTTTGTTTAATTCATCGGCTAACAAAATAAGCAAATCGTCCACTGAGGTGATACCAATGATGGTGCCCGCTGCGTTAATAATGGGTGCGCGACGCACGCCTTTTTCTGCCATCGTATCAATTGCTTCTTTGATGTCGGCATGTTCATCGAAAACCACCAGATCTTCGCTCATTACATTGCCTACCGTGACGAGATCGAGGTCGATGGCATCAGCGGCCAAACGAATGACGATATCCCTATCGGTAAGAATGCCGACGGGCTTCTGATTGCGCACCACCAGCACATCGCCCACATTATTATCTTTCATCACTTTTGCCGCCGCCTGGATAGAACATTGAGAATCTACCGCTACAATTTTATTGTGACATAATTCGGTAATTGTCATAACAACCTCCTGCTATGCTCAATTTGTGTGTGTACCCTAAGTGTGGCAAGAAGGTAAACAAAGATCAAGATAACAGCTTAAAACAAATAGCCGCTTTCGGCTAAAGTAATCGCTTGCTGCTGACCTACAATCACGTGATCCAGTAGTTTAACGTCAATTAACTGTAAAGCGTTTTTTAACCGCTTGGTAATTTCTATATCCGCCTGGCTGGGCGTAGCATCACCGGAAGGATGATTATGCGCTAAAATAACGGCCGAAGCGTTATAAAACAGGGTTTTTTTAACCACCTCGCGCGGATGCACTACCGCTTGATTAATGGTGCCTTGAAATAATTCCAAAAATTTAATGATATTATTGCGACTATCGAGGAATAAACAAGCAAACACTTCATGCGTATAATCGTGCAGCTTGTTATGAATGTATTGTTTGGTCATGTTGATATTTAATATGGCTTCTTCTTTAATGATGTTGTCTTGTAGATAACGCTTGCCTAATTCTTTAACGGCTTGTAAATGCGCATACGTGTGTTCACCCACTCCCTGTGTGTCACAAAATGCGGTTTGGCTGACATTAAAGAGTTGCCGCAACCCACCATGCAGCAAGAGAATTTCGCGCGCTAAATCCAACGCCGTTTTTCCCGCTATGCCGGTGCGCAAAATAATGGCAATTAATTCAGCGTCGGATAAAGCGGTAGCACCTAATTGCAAAAGCTTTTCCCGCGGACGTTCATGCAAAGGCCAATCTGAAATACGCATAAAAATATTCTCCCTAATAATTTTTTAATATTAAGGGAAAATTAAAAACGATGCAAGCCTTTCCAATTTATTCTGAAATCGGTGGAAAATTAGCAATCCACGCAGAATCTACTGTATTCAATAAATCATCTGCCGCTGAGGTAGTGCAAGCCCCAAATCCGCCAGGTTTTGAAGGATCAATTGGGCATACTGATATAGTGCTAGGAGCCTGTGCTTGACAAAGAAATCCGTAAGTTTCATATTGATATCCGTTAACACATCCATTCGGTATATAAGCATAACCATTAGCACTATTTGTAAATATGTTGGTTGAATTAGTGTCAAACTCGAATGTTCTGGAATTATTTGAATCTGAACCATTATTTTTTGTGCAGTTAGTTAAAGTTGGAGGTGTAGTGGTAGAAGTAATATCACAAATAGTGATGGTTCCACCAGGACATGTTTCACCATTAGAATCGCAACTAAAATTATCCGGATATTTATCATAAAAATTATTGGCCAAATAAAGATGCTCACCATCAGGGCTTAGATCTATGCCTTGTAGATAAGTAAACGGTGGATGAGATGGCGGAGGTTGAGTAGTATCATAACCATAATTTATTTCACAATTTTTAAGCGCACCCGTAGTCGAGTCTACTTCGCAGACGGATACATTACTATTCTGCTCTTTACCATCGTTATTTACAAAATTTGGAACAAATGCAATAGTGCCATCTGCACTAAAAGCCATGCGGCCATTAGGTTCGTTTAGCGTAATGATTCCATCTTCACTCGTTGTTGGATCAAGGATACAACAATTACTGGGGGAACCACCAGAACTTGGAGAACACGAAGTAGGATCTGAAACAGTACTGGTGGTGCAACCATAATCAATCTTACAACCGCTTAAATCTCCATTAGTGTCAATATCGCAAATAGAAATTGTCAGATAATCACCATCGGGTGGAAAAATACTATTCGTAATATACATCTGCGTATTTTGAGGATTTATCCTAATTCCTGTATATTGAAGTTCAAAAATGGTAATTCCGGAGTCTTTGCAAGGCCCATCCAAAACCCCATGAGGTGTAAGCTTGCATATCGACAATACATAATAACTACTTGGGTCATTTGAATTATCACTATTAGCAACGTAGGCTAAAGTATTATCATTGTTTAATACGATATCAATAGGATAATCAAATGTATTATCCTGTTGAGTAAAACAAGTGTTTGCAATAATGGATCCCTCAGAGCCTATTCCACAAATCGTAATAGTATCGGACAAACTATCATCAGCAAAATATCCAAGTGTTGCTGCCACGGTTGTGTCTACATCCCCTGTTAGCGGAAATTGTCCATCTACCTCAACAACTAACTCTCGATCAATAACCCCGGATTCACAGGGTTGAAAACTGATGACAATCGTGCAGGTTGACCCCGGTTTTCCATCAGGTGCTAATTCCCCTCCTACTCTGCAAGTACCCAGATCCGTAAGCGTTACAGCATTTTCAGGAAATCCATCATCAGATATCAGTGTAAGTGATTTTATCCTTGCTGGAACGGGCCTATAGTTAATCAGTTCAAAAGTATCCGTCAAAGTAGAATCCTCAACGCCGCAGTCAACAGTGGTTATAACGGGTTGAATAGGATCTGGATTTTGCAACTCTACCGCACATGAGGAAATTTCGCTTTTACATTCATCTTGTGCAAAGCTAGTGAATGAAAAAAACAGCGCAATCAGGGCTAAATATTTAAACATTCTTTTCTCCAAGTATTAGAAACCAAAATTAAAACCGAATAATACGGCTTGTGAATTTAAACTAAAATCATCAGATTCTACACCTGAAGAATCATCTAAAGATAAATCACTAAATCCAGTGTATAGATATTCTGCGGTAAGGCTTAGATTTTCAAGCAAAGCATAACTTAAACCGCCACCAAATTCATAGGCAAAATCAGTTTGTGTATGCCCTTTTATATACACTGGCAAGTAAAACTCATCTGCATCGTGATGATAGCTAATAGTGTTCCAAGCCGCGCCAATGCCAGCGATACCGTAGACAGATAAATTTTTCCAAGTGGCAACGTTCAACGCTAAATCAAACATAACCCGTCTGCTAATTAAGTCCATTTGAAAATCGACATCTTCACAATCAATATCATATTGATAAAAACGATCAACATAACCGTTGATATTACCTTGCAAAAAATACCCATTGATTTGGGGTTCAATCGTGGTGAACCACTGAGTATTATTAAATAATGGGATCACATAACCTATTCCCACTTGTGCGGTCCACGATTTCCAATCATCATCATTGGTTTGGATGGCTTTATCGTGTTCATATTCCGTGACATAAAGCACCATGTTGTCCGCCGCTAATGTAGCAAAGCCGCCTGCAAATGATATTTGCCAAGAATCTTCGGCCATTGCCAGGCTGGATATTAATAACGTGGCTGATAAAAAAAATTTATGCATAATTTAACCTTTAATTTTCAGTACCTAAGCATAGACTAGTTCATTACATTTTGCGATTAATGTTCAAACAATCACATTATAGACGGCCTGGTTATATTTCAGCTAAAATGCATTCTCCCCCTTTTCGTGGGGATAAAGAGGGAAAAATCATGAACAAACACAACGTCCAAGTAAAAATTCTCAATAAACGTTTAGGCACCGAGTTTCCGCTGCCCGCCTATGCCACCGCAGGCTCAGCGGGTCTCGATTTACGGGCATGTATTGAAATGCCTCTCACGGTAGAGCCAAACCAAACGGTGCTGATTCCAACCGGTTTAGCCGTGCACCTGGAAGCGCCTCACCTTGCCGGTCTCATTTTGCCCCGTTCAGGCTTGGGCCATAAACACGGCATTGTATTAGGCAATTTAGTGGGCCTCATCGATGCGGATTATCAAGGTGAATTACAAATCTCTTGCTGGAATCGCAGTCAAGCAGCATTTGTGATCCAGCCGGGCGAACGCATTGCGCAATTTGTGGTAGTTCCTGTGGTGCAAGTTGAATTCAATGTGGTAGATGATTTTGTCGCATCGGATCGCGGAGCCGGTGGATTCGGCAGCTCCGGAAAACATTAATTATGCCGGAAATAAAAACGGATTTATCTTCAAACATTTTTCGCGCTTACGACATTCGCGGCATTGTTGATCAAGAATTATCTGTCGATGCGGTTTACACCATTGGCATAGCACTGGGCAATAAAGCGTGGGAACAACAACACACACAATTCATTATCGGCCGCGATGGCCGTTTAAGCGGCCCTGCACTCTCTGCGGCATTAACCGAAGGATTACGTGCCGCCGGCTGCTCGGTGATCGACCTTGGCATGGTGCCGACCCCACTGCTGTATTTTGCTACGCATTTTTTAAAAACCGGAACCGGCGTGATGATAACGGGCAGCCATAATCCTACGCAATATAACGGTTTAAAAATGCTTATCGCTGGAGATATATTGCATACTACCTCCATCACGGAATTGTATCAGCGCATTAGTCAAAATAAATTAATAACCAGAGAATATGGCGATTATAAAACCCGGGATATTACGGCTGATTATTTACACGCCGTGTTATCGCGCGTGAAATTAGCGCGTTCATTTAAAATAGTAGCCGACTGCGGCAATGGCGTGACGGGCCAGTTAGCCCCTTTGTTACTAAAGAAATTAGGCAACGAAGTGATACCTTTATTTTGCGAAATCGACGGCCATTTTCCCAATCATCACCCCGATCCCATGGTGCCGAAAAATTTAAAAACTTTGATCGAAACTGTAAAAAAGGAAAAAGCGGATTTAGGCTTAGCATTTGACGGCGATGGCGATCGTTTAGGCGTAGTCACTGAACACGGCGATATTATTTGGCCCGATCGCCAATTGATGTTATTTGCGCAAGATGTTTTACAACGTTTTCCAGGCGCCACTATTGTCTATGACGTAAAATGTACCCGTTTATTAAAAACATTAATCGAGCAAAACGGCGGCAAGCCGCTCATGTCTGCCACGGGCCATTCATTAATTAAAGCGGCGGTAAAACGCGTGCAAGCGCCTTTAGCCGGCGAAATGAGCGGCCATATATTCTTCAGTGATAATTGGTATGGTTTTGACGATGCGTTATATTGCGCGGCGCGTTTACTCGAACTACTTGCCAAACAAAATTTAACGATCGGCCAACTCTTCGATCAGTTTCCCAAAACCGTGAGCACGCCAGAATTGCCCATCACCGTTACCGAAGAAGAAAAATTTACCTTAATTAAAAAGCTACAACACCAAGCCCATTTCCCCACCGCAGAAATTATCACTATCGACGGCATCTGCGCCAATTACCCGCACGGCTGGGGCCTTATCCGCGCTTCCAACACCACTCCCACGTTAGTCACCCGCTTCGAAGCCGACACCCCCGAAAACTTAGCCTGGATCCAACAACAATTCAAACAACAATTACTTACCTTAGCCCCTCACCTCAAATTACCATTTTAAACTGGTAAACCCATTTTATAGCATTATAAAATTATGCAACCACATATTTTCTTATTTTGGTTTTGAGGCGGAGTGGGCAACAAAGCCGTTTTAGCACCAATTTCGATAGGTGCTTCTTCAACATCTAAATTACTGATAACATTGATAGGTATTTTTCCATTTTTTTTCTCCCATTTAGCTGCTTCTTCGGCTAGACTAAACATACCTTTTGGAGTTCGAATTCCATCGCTATGCTGGATACAATTTTCATAAAAATGCCTGAGCATAAAATACAATAAAGGTACAACAACACAACCAAATAATGGTATTACTGCATAAAAAAATATTTTTTTAAAAACTTCAGCAATATCTTGATTCACTTTGTCAGAAAAAGCCACCGCAGAAACAACAAGCCCTACACTTAAAATACACATTA
>Ga0206805_1097_pt2 | contig 11484 bp, 8 predicted proteins | sample Alteio_BWOrgCont_59_FD_152890 | JGI IMG/M metagenome (GOLD analysis project Ga0206805, IMG submission 152890) | Enriched cells from forest soil in Barre Woods Harvard Forest LTER site, Petersham, Massachusetts, United States -... | ecosystem: Environmental > Terrestrial > Soil > Temperate forest > O... | reverse complement strand
AACAATCAAGCATGAGAAAGTAAAATTTTGGAAGCAATGCACCAAAGTTATTACCCTGATAGGGAGTATGCGCAATAATATATATACCGGCTGCAACATAATATTTAGCTGCATAATGTAATTTAAGATTCAGATAGCATTTGGCTATTTTATGCAGAGAAAAAAGATAGCTGATTAAATCATCTGCTGTAACCCAAGAGTTTTTACATTGGTGGAGAAATTTTAATGCAGTTAAGAAATCGCCTTTCTTATAATATATTTTTGCTCGTTCAAGTGATTGCTCTGCAATGGTAGATTTTCCACTCCGCACAGATGTTAGTTTGTCTACTTTTTCTATTAATCCTAGAAAAAAGGAATTGTCACCTGCTATTGGAATAATCTGATTCAAAAAATTACTAAATTCATCTAGACGGAAAAGCGGGGCGTATTCGGCTTCTTCAATAGCTTTGTTCCACCAATGAAATGCCTCATTAATTACTTTTTCTTTTTCATCAGTATGGTTGTTTAAAGCCATATGTCCGCGAAATAATAAAAGATTTGAATGAAAATTTGGCTCAGGACATTTTTCAAATAACTCATCAATCTTATCTAGTAATTTTTTTCGTAAAGATATCAAATAATCTGCTTCAATGTCAAAGCATCCTTATTTATGTGCGGTGACACAATACATCAAGAGAAAAACAGCTTCTTCAATCTCAGATAATCTCTCAAAAAGATTAAGTTCAGAAAAATATATTTTAATACGTTCCCTTTGTGCAGTAAGATTGTTTTGACCTCTTAAAGCGGCGACTGCAATTTCATATGTGGCCTTTCTTCTTAGCGTCAGCGAACATTCTGGTAGTAAGAACCATTCCATTTTCTTTATCCAGAAAGAAATATCTGATCTTTCATTTGCATTAAAAGTAGAGGTTCTTAAACAATATTTAATCTGAAAAAAATCAGAATAGGATTGTGGCTGTGAAGGTTCATCTTTCCATCTATTTTTGTATGCTTTATATTCTGAAGCAGAAGGTTTTAATTTAGGAAAATAATCTTCTGGAACATCTAAATATTCATCTGCAATCCAGAACAACTCTTTATCCATTAGCATTTCACTTATAGATAAAATGTCAAAAATTTCTAAATGCGTATTATATTTCTCTTTTGAAATTTTTTGTAATTTATGGCGATTACCAACAGCGATCGCTTCGACACAAAAATAATAAACAGTATCAATTATTTCTTTTGTTTCAAATATAACTTTAAGATCGTCCTTTATTTTTTCAAGAATTTTCGCAGCTAAAGAGCAGGCAAATACTAATTTATTTTCATTTTTTAGAGCAAGAAAGACTGAACCTGTAATAGGTGTTGTATTTAGATATGTTTGGTATGTTTCAAAATCTCTGCCTTGATCGCCTCCCGCACCAACCGGTCCTGTTGCAGGCAGAATATTAGAACAAATACGCAATCGAGCAATATGGCGACAAATATGTTCAAAGGAATGATGATTATTTTCAATTTTTAATGAATTCAACTGGTTTTTGATAAACTGTTGAAGCTTTTTATGCGTAGCCATCTATATCTACCTTTTGCCGAAATCTTGTTTTGATGAGAAAACCATCCAAAATATCCAGGTTATGAAACCTGATCTCCGTTGCCACATGCCAATTATCTTTTCGTGTAAATGTGACCGGTGAGCAATATATTCACTATATTCTTTTTCTAGCCGCATTATATCTGCATCTACTGGCACGGGTTTAGAAGTCTTCTCTTCCGCGTCTTGCCTTCTGCAGCTCTTTTTCAAATTTATACACGGGCAACGTACTTGCCTTTAAAGCCCAGATTTCTTGCTCCTCGGGGGGCATGGTTAACCGCCATTTTACCATGCTCATAATTCAAGATCCCACCCTTTATAAACAGCGGGTTATTACAGTAGTGTTGCATTTTTGTTCATATCCTGGCATGAGACTAAAACATCATATTAAGTGATTCGGATAACACAACTGGATGGTAAAGCAATGGCGTGTTATGAGCTCTGTCGTTATAATAGGCGGCTGAGAATATAAAAGAGCGAAGTCATGACTGTGTTATCACTGGCCGATGTAGATATTCACCAAAAACGCTTATTAATTCGGGTAGATTTTAATGTACCGATGCAAGAGGGGAGAATCACCAACGATGCGCGAATTCGTGCTACATTGTCCACCATAACACAGGCTGTAAAAGCGCAATCCAGAATTTTATTGGTCAGTCATTTAGGTCGACCAAAACCAGGTCAATTTGATCCAGTTTTTTCATTAGCGCCCATCGCGGCTCATTTGAGTGAATTATTAAAGCAATCGGTTCCATTAATTAGTGATTGGATTAACGGGGTTGATATTCAACCTGGTCAAGTGGCTTTAGCGGAAAACGTGCGCTTTCTGCCAGGCGAAGAAACCGATGACATCGAGCTTGCCAAAAAAATGGCGAAATTATGCGATGTATTTGTCATGGACGCATTTGGCGCGGCACACCGTGCGCAGGCTTCAACGCATGGTATTGCTAAGTTTGCACCGGTGGCTTGTGCGGGGCCATTAGTGATTGCAGAAGTGGCGGCATTGGAAAAAGCGTTAGTGGCGCCTAAGCATCCTTTAGTGGCTGTGGTAGGTGGTAGTAAAGTTTCTAGTAAATTATCGGTGCTGGAACAATTGGTTAACAAAGTGGATTGTTTAATTGTGGGTGGTGGAATTGCCAATACATTTTTAGCAGCAGAAGGTTACCCCATTGGTAAATCTTTATATGAAAAAGATTTGATTCCTGTTGCGAAAAAATTGCAAGCACAATTAAAAGCGCGTAATGCATCATTACCTTTACCCGTTGACGTTGTGGTTGCCGCCGAATTTTCGGCTAATGCAACACCGCAAATTTGCCAAGTGAGCGCCGTGCCGGAAGATACCATGATTTTAGATATTGGTCCGGAAACTATTAAATTGTATCAGCAGCAATTAAGCAATGCTGGAACCATTATTTGGAACGGTCCAGTTGGTGTTTTTGAATTTCCTGCCTTCAGCCAAGGCACAGCAGCTATTGCGCAGGCTATTGCCAATAGCCATGCTTTTAGTTTGGCTGGTGGTGGCGATACCTTAGCGGCCATCGAAGAATATAAGGTGGAAAAAGAGATTAGTTATATTTCTACTGGTGGTGGTGTGTTTTTAGAATTTTTAGGCGGCGCTGAATTGCCAGCGTTAAAAATTTTACAAAGTAGCGGCAAATGAAAGGAAATAATCATGTTAATTACCTTAAGACAGTTATTAGATCATGCAGCAGAACATCATTATGGTGTTCCGGCATTTAATGTAAACAATTTAGAACAAATGCGCGCCATCATGATGGCGGCGAATGACACCAATAGCCCCGTGATCGTGCAAGCTTCTGCCGGTGCACGCAAATATGCCGGCGCTCTTTTCTTGCGCCATTTAATGTTAGCCGCCACCGAAGAATGGCCACATATTCCTGTTTGCATGCATCAAGATCACGGCGCGTCGCCCGCTGTTTGTCAACGTTCTATTCAATTAGGTTTTACATCGGTGATGATGGATGGTTCCTTAAAAGAAGATATGAAAACCCCGGCGGATTTCCAATACAACACAACCGTTACACGTAAAGTCAGCGATATGGCGCATGCTTGCGGTGTTTCGGTGGAAGGTGAATTAGGTTGTTTAGGCTCATTAGAAACCATGCAAGCCGGTAAAGAAGATGGTTCAGGTGCAGAAGGCGCATTAAGTCATGATCAACTATTAACCGATCCCGAAGAAGCCGCGCAATTTGTGCAAGCCACTCAAGTCGATGCCTTAGCCATTGCGATAGGCACCAGTCACGGCGCGTATAAATTTTCACGGCCGCCTACCGGCGATATTTTAGCCATCGAACGCATTAAAGAAATTCATAAGCGCATTCCGGACACCCATTTAGTGATGCACGGTTCTTCTTCTGTTCCACAAGATTGGTTGGAAATTATTAATAGCTACGGCGGCGATCTCGGCAAAACCTATGGCGTGCCGGTAAAAGAAATTCAAGAAGGCATTAAACACGGTGTGCGCAAAGTAAACATTGATACGGATTTACGCATGGCTTCAACCGGCGCGATTCGCAAATTCTTGGCGGAAAATCCCAAAGAATTTGATCCACGCAGTTACTTAAAGAAAACCATACAAGCGATGTATGAAATTTGCAAAGCACGTTACGAGGCATTTGGCACAGCAGGGCAGGCCAGTAAAATTAGCGTGCTTTCTTTAGAAGAAATGTCGAATCGTTACGCGAAAGGCGCCTATGCGCCGCGAGTAAACTAGTGACCTCGCAATCAGTAGACAATTTCGTGGCGCATACGGCTTTGCAGTATTTAGCCAAGCATATGTATATTGTGTATGCCGCTACCCAGCTATTGCTCGATTTTTTTACCGACGTTTTATATAAAAATTGGAGCGACGCAGAAGAAAAACGTGAAACCATTAAAACCTTCACGCAACAAGCGCATTTTTTACAACAAGCCGTCGGTGTTAAATTGCCTAAAGAACGCTGGGCCATTGTTGAACGAACAGATGTTATCACCTTATTACAAATGCAAACCCGAATAGCCAATAAAGCCAAGGCCATTACCGGGTTAGTCATGGGCCGGAAAATGGAGCTGCCGCCCATGGTGGCCATTGATTTTTTTCCGCTGTTGAATCAGAGTTTGGCGGCGGTGCAGCAAACTTATTTACTGATTAATCATTTAAACGATTTAAACAGCTCGCCAGCACGCAAGGAAGTCAAAGAACAGTTAGCTTTGATGATAGCGCAATTGGATGTGTTGGAAAATGCCACAGATCAAATGCAAATTCAAGCGCGTAACGCTTTATTAGCACTGGAAGCCGCATGGCCGCCGATAGAGGTTTTGGCTTTATATAAATTATTAGAATGGACAGGCGATTTAGCCGATCGCGCTCACGAATTAGGCGGCCGTTTAATTTCCATATTAACCCATTAGCGGTTAGGAGAAGACATGCATAAATTCGGTTACGGTACTCAATGCTTGCTCGCATTAATTTTAGGCGCGTTATTCGGCAATTATGCACCCATCGCGTGGACCACTTTCATCGAGCCTGTAGGTCAGGCGTTTATCCAGTTATTGTATTTCATTGTAACGCCGTTAATCTTCTTAACCTTATTAGCCAGTTTTTCTCGATTAGAAAGTTACCACCAAGCCAAAAACATTTTATCCAGAACTTTATTCTGGTTTTTATTGACGGCGGCTTTCGCCAGCCTTGTCGGCTTAGCTATCGGTTTATGGTTTGACCCAGGCGCACTCATGACCTTAGAAGATGGCATGAAATTCGACCAAGTGCGTGAAGTGCCGCCCTTTGCGGATATCTTGCTCAATATGTTGCCGGGCGATATTTTGCAACAAATTATCAATCATCAAATTATTCCTGTCATTATTGCTTCGGTGATTGTTGGCTTTGCCTTAGTGAAACACGCAGAACAAGCGCAGCGGTTGCGGATAGTGATTCAGGAAGCCAGTCAGGTCATGTTTCAGGTAACGCGTTGGATTTTGCGTTTAGCCCCTTTCGGCATTTTTGCCTTAATCGCCCAAGTCACGGCTACTTACGGATGGAGCGCCATTAGCCCGTTGGTGTGGTTTATTGTGGCAATTTATGTGGCCTGTTTTGTACAGTTAATTATCTATGGGTTAATTATATGGATTTATGCCGGCATGACGCCATGGAAATTCTATCAGGCTATTTACCCCATGCAATTAACGGCCTTTAGCACGTCGAGCAGTTTAGCCACGCTGCCGGTGACAATTAACACATTAAATATGCGCTTAAAAATTCCAGAATCGTTAACGGCTTTTATTGCCCCATTAGGCACGACGATGAAAATGGATGGCTGCGGGGCGATTTATCCGATGATTGTAGCCATTTTTACCGCCACTGTTTTTCAAATTGATTTAACCTTGTATGATTATATTGTACTATTAATTACCGCCACTATTGCTACTATTGGCACTGCTGGCGTGCCTGGCACGGCCTCCATTACCGCTACCGTGGTATTGGCGAGCATTGGGTTACCGTTAGAAGGTTTGGCGATAGTAATAGGAATAGATAAAATTATCGATGTCATCCGTACTACCATCAACGTCACGGGTAGTGCAGTAACAGCCGTTTGCGTTGAGAAAGGCATTGCATCCTAGGGAGAAAGAAAGCATTATGCAAAAATTTATCGCGAATTTATTACTGAATGCACGCTGGTTACTGGCGCCTATTTATTTAGGTTTGAGCTTGGCCTTATTGATGATCGCCATTAAATTCTTTATGCAGGTCATCCACGTCATTCCTGAGCTATTATCCATGCGTGAGACCGATCTGGTGCTGGTGGTATTAGCCTTAATTGATATGGCCCTGGTGGGAAGTTTAGTGGTCATGGTCATGTTGAGTGGCTATGAAAATTTTATCTCCCGCTTTGAAAAAGACGACAACTTAGGCTGGCTCAGCGAATTAGATGCCAGCAGCCTGAAAATTAAAGTGGCCACCTCTATCGTAGCCATCTCCGCCATCCATCTCTTACAAATTTTCATGAACGCCGAAAGCGTGCCCGATAACAAAATCATGTGGTACATATTGTTACACATCACCTTTGTGATTACCGCTTTTGTGCTGAGTAGAATGGACGCTCCCACAAAAATAGCCAGATAGCAAACTTTCCGCCGATCCATGAAATTTCACAAAATGTAATATTAATAATTGATATTTGTGCGATCGGTGCTACAATACTGGCAACCAAAGGGACGCTGTTTTATGCCTGGACAAAAAATTGCTGGTCCAAACAACAAAACGGAAACTCTTACCACTGGAGCTCCACAGCCATCTCTCCCTCCCCGCAGTGCTTCTCCTGTTTCTGATGAATACGAATTTTCTAGCAGTGAGTCTGATGGTGAAGAAGTAGCCGGGTCAATTCGAAGTACTTACCAGCGGCGCACGAGCATATACGGAATTTCCCCCCAGCCGCCCGATGCTTTGGTTTTTTACGATGATACAAAATTTGCTCAAGGTCCAGCGACTAAAGATTTTGCAGCAGAGGTAACTGAAAAGCCTCCCCAATCAACCACCGGGTTTCAAAGCTTAATGCCCGAAGGGCAAGCCAGGCTGCCGAATGGGCCCTACCTGTCTTCTGAAGATGCATTACAAGCAATTGAAGTCTCTGCCAATAAAGTGAGTTATTACGGCATCTTGTTCGCAGCCCTCAAAGGCGCCGTTTTAGGCGTTTACACCGTGATTTCTTTGGCATTAATCGCCATATCATTAACAATAACACTGGGCGGCTTTACACTCACCGCTATTTTAAGTGCACCGGTAACCGTCCCCTTGTTAATTGTAGGGGCAATAATAGCGGGTGCTATTGTTGCCTACAATTATATTAAAAAAGAAAAAAAAGAACAGAAAATCCAGCAGAAATTAATTGAAGACAATAGAAGCAGTGATGAAATTTATAATAAAACGCAAGAAAAAATCGCACGCTTTGAAAAAGAATTTGATGCTATTTATGGAAATTCATTAGAAAGCTATAAAACCACCATTAGAAGGGCGAATTTAAGCAAAGAAAAAAAAGAACAACTATTAAAGCAATTAGACGAAAAATATGCGTTAACTAAAAAACGTGCGCTGGAAAAATATGAAAGTTTGCATAACAGTACCGCCTACTATATTAGACAACTTGAAGAGTCCCCCGAAATTTCAATGTGGCAAAAATTTATTGGACTGTTTACAACAGACCACCTCACCAAGAAGGGTTCGCAATTTCGTAATCCGATGGGAGTTTTTGAAGGGGTTTCTAGCGTATTGGGTGGTCCGGCTGCTGGAGGAACTGAACCAAAAGGTGGAACAGGCTTTTTTACCAGTGAAACAGCAGGCTCTGCAGTAGGCTTTACAATCGCTTCTATATGGGCAGACCTCGTCCATAAATACTGGATAATCAACTCACGTCGTGAGAATATAGCGCGTTTGACTAAAGAGTTAACTGTTAGAGAAAAATTTATTAAAACGGCAAGTGCCTATGAGTTAGAAACCGCTCAAGAATGGTCGGTTGTCGCAAGAGAAACGTTGCTTGATCAAGGCATTGATTTACCACCTGCTTACGAATTTGAATTGCAAAATAATGTAGCAGAATTGAAATCTTTCTATCCTGCAGCAGAGTTAGAAAATTTAAAAAGCGCATATGCTAAAGTGAGCGTTATAGGCAGAGTATTGGCAGGGGTGCGTGGTTTCATAACCGGTACGTATACCATTATTTCTTTAGCGTTAATAGGTTTTTCCTTAGCCATTATATTCGGTGGACTGACCTTAGGCTCTATTTTAACGCCGCCGCTAGGCATTTCTCTTTTGATTTTAGTGGTGCTAGTGGGCATTAAGATGTATAGAAGTAGTGTAAAAAAAGAAAGGGCTGAACAGGAAAATTTAAATAGTTATATAGATGTTAATCAATCTTCCACAAAAGACTACCAAACCCAAGTCGCCATTGAAAGAAAAGCATTTCAAGCAAAATTTGCTCAAAGACATGGGAAAAATTTGCAAGAAAATATAAAGCAACTTGAATGGCAAGCAGAGCTGTTAAGATTGAGCCCAGAGGAAACCAAGCAATTCGTTGATAAGTTAAAAGCGAGATATGAGCTCATTAGAACCAGAGCAGAGAGCGATTTTAGCGCGGTGCAATTTTCGGTAGCCAATAAAATAAAAGAACTCAATCAACCCAAGCCAAAGTTATCCATTCTTCAAACCATTAAAAATGGCTGGAAAACATTTAGAGAAAAATTTACCACCTGGGGTTCCTGGATTCGTAGTGGGGCAGGTGGTGTTGAAGGAGCTTCTGTTATAGCCGGTAGCAGCCTTGCTGCGGCGGAGAGTTTTACGCCGGGTACAGGCTTTTTAGGGGCGGCTGCAGGAGGTGTTGCGATAGGTGGAGCGGCACTTGCAGTAACGGCAAATTTAACTCATCAAAAACTGATAGTAGACCCGCGTAATAAAAGCGTTGGGGACTTAGAAAAAGCATTGAAGATAAAAGTAGATTCAGCGAACGAAGCCAAAAAAATAGATTTAATTGCCTATTCTCAATTAGCGCAGGCAACTGAGGAAATAGAAAAAGAAATCAGCCAGCTGGCGCAAAAGCAAGCTACTGCGCCCCAGGCTCCATCAGCAAACCAACAACTCAATCTTGATTCCTTACCCTCTCAACCTAAATTTAACACCTCATGTCCCTAAATGATCTGCCACCAATAAAAAGAGTCAGCCAAAAATAGAAAAAAAGCCGATAGGTGAAGATGCTTAACCGGAAGGAAGAAGCATACTATGAAGACATCTAAATTCATGGAAGAGCAGATAGTATTTGCCCTGCATCAAGTCGATACGGGCACGGTGGTGGAAGAAGTTTGCCGCAAACTAAGCATTAGTCAGGCTACATTTTATAATTAACAAAAAAATATGGAGATTTAAGCGTAGGCAAACTCAGGCGACTTGGCAATTGGAAGAAGAGAATCGCAAATTAAAACAACTGGTGGCTAATTTATCATTAGAAAAAAACATATTACAAGATATTTTGAAAAAAAACTGTAAAGCTTGCAATGAAACGTAAACTGGTGATGCATTTTCAAGACTAATGGGCGGCGAGCGAACAACGAGTGTGCGAGCTTCTAAAAATCAATCGCATTGTATTTAATTACTTACGCCAAATACAAGATCAAACACTCTTACGTGTGCGTATTAAAGAAATCGCTATGATCCGTGTACGTTATGGTTAATGAACGCGACATTTTGTTGGCCCACATTAAGTGATTATTTTCTAGTAATGTGGTAGTGTTTTATCGAAGATATTTTAGTTATTTAATTTTGGTTAAAGCGATAGAAAACAGATCCATTTAATTTACCATATGTAATATTGCACTGTAAATCAGGCCGCACAATCATTTTTGGAGAGTGATAAAGTAGATAAAATCATTACGTATACACCATTTTCCTCAATGAAATATGAAAGCAAAAACAAGGTTACGATATAGAGATTAATCTTGTTCAACTGCGTTTAATCAAATATCTTTTTGATAAAAAATCTATGTTTGTAGTACAACGTTATTGGATAAACAAAAATATCTGTTAAATGAATTTCCATCTGTTTGCCACAGTCAATGGGGAATTGAAGAACCGTATAAAATGTCAAAAGAATATATTAATTTTGAATATTTTCATGGGAAAACTGAACACGAGGGAAAATAGGAATGCTATGCCCATATGTTATTGATTAATTTAGTACGCATTTTTTGAACAAGAGGCCAATAAACAGTTGCCGCTGCCTTCATCACCATTGAAGAAAAGCAGCCAAAAAAAAACAGTTATTGGCAAGATTTTTGCAAAGAAATAAAAAATATAAAACAAATCTGAAAACTGTATGTTGGCAATTGGACGAAGTTTAGAAAAACTATTATCACTTATGAATCATGAAAATCTTGATTTCTTACCCAGAATACTCAACAGCATTTCACGTGTTCGTCTAGTAGCAATGGGAGAAAGATTTTATATGCTTAACCAAATGCCTCTACAGGTTATTTTCCCTCCCATTTTTTTAGTGAATGATAAATTTATTCTGGCCCATTCTGAAGTCTTTTAAAAGATGGAGAGGGGTCATTCCATTATTGCCGAAACCCCTATTTAGAGGAAAGTTATGTTCTTTACTCAAATTTTGGAATCCAATTATTTAGTGAAAATCCTAAATTTGGTCTTGGAGGAGGTGGCGATTTTAGATTCCATTGCTGGGTATAGTTTTCTTTCACGCCATTGATATAATCTATTTCTTTGGTCTTCTTTTCAATTGACCCGGATGTACGTATTAGCTCAACAGATTGCTCGTAAAAATGAGATACTATATCGATTCTTTCATGTTTCACTTCAGAGACTAGCTGATACATTTGTGCCACATTAAAGTAGGATACAGCTTTCTTGTAATCTTCTTCCATAGATCGAGTAATATTTGCATATCTTCTAAAAATTCTTTCTATAAAAACCAGCCATAGCCAAGTAAATGGGCTGTTGTTAGCGAGAATGGCTCTTTTTATAATATTATAATTAAATTGTGCTTTTAGCATTATCTCATCATTACCATTTGCTTTTTTATAATAAAATTCAGATTTGTTATACAACACTCCGCAACAGTTATTTAGCATTAATAAAGAATAAGCACAAGGCAATAACAATGCAAATACAATATATGTATTTTTAGAGAGAATATCAAACATTAAAGTAGCAGATAATCCATATAAAATTAAGCAAGTATAAAACATAATCTGAAAAATATTAGCCAAAATTTCGTAAGTTAAAAAAATCAAATAACCATTTAAAACATACACATATTTTGTTTGAGGTAAATTTTCTGCATACAAATTGAAAGCATCTTCAAAAATTTTAATGGAATTTTTAATATTTGGAATAAATTCAAGAACTTTACTTC
>Ga0206805_1162_pt1 | contig 11512 bp, 6 predicted proteins | sample Alteio_BWOrgCont_59_FD_152890 | JGI IMG/M metagenome (GOLD analysis project Ga0206805, IMG submission 152890) | Enriched cells from forest soil in Barre Woods Harvard Forest LTER site, Petersham, Massachusetts, United States -... | ecosystem: Environmental > Terrestrial > Soil > Temperate forest > O... | reverse complement strand
AGGTGCACGGGGCTTATGGCAGTTCATGTATACTACAGGTAAACTATACAATTTACAAGTTACTTCCTATGTAGATGAACGTAATGACCCTGTTAAATCAACTATTGCAGCCTGCGAGTATCTCAAATTTTTGCACGGAATGTTTAATGACTGGCAACTTGCATTGGCAGCATATAATTGCGGGCCAATGGAGGTAAGCAAGGCTATTCGTCGTTCCGGTGGAAAAATGAATTTCTGGGAAATACGTCCTTATTTACCAAAAGAAACACAAGGATATGTTCCGGCATTTATAGCTGTGAATTATGTGATGAACTATGCCACTTCGCATAATATATATCCTGGTATACCCAATGCCACTTTTTTTGATGTAGATACGATTTGTGTTCATCAACAACTGTCTTTCTTACAACTATCTACCTATCTCAATATTCCATTTAACGAGATTGCTTATTTGAATCCTTCTTACAAGTTGGGTGTAATACCTTATTCTGAAGAAGGCTGTTATACTGTTTGTCTTCCTGTTTCAAAGGTGGGCACTTTTGTGGCTAATGAAAATGCCATTTATGCACTTGCCAGGAAAGATACGGTATCGAGCCAACAAGTACTTGCTCTGCAAAAAAATATGCCTGAGGTTGAATATTACCGGGTTAGGAGAGGAGAACACCTAAGCACTATTGCAAACAGGTATCATTGCACGGTACGCGAACTTAAAGAATGGAATGGATTGGCGAGTGCTGCTATTCATCCCGGACAGCATTTGATGGTATACTTGTATTCGAAAGGCTCTTCTGCTAAGAAAAAGAAGGGTGTTGCTGAAGACAAAGGCTATTATATAGTTCAGAAAGGTGATACCTTATGGCACATTTCACAAAGTACCGGGGTATCTGTAGCTACTATCAAAAAGCTCAATAACTTATCCGGAACCGCAAATCTTGCTCCCGGAACCAAAATAAAGATAGCTTCTAACTAAAGAGGCATTAGTTTAATTCGGTAATGGCAAGCCATGCCATTAGGCCAATACTTATTTGAATAGATGTTTCATCTATGTTGAATGTGGGTGTGTGTAAGCCCGATATAATGCCTGCCGAAACATTGCCCGTACCTAACCTATAAAAGCAGCAGGGCCTTAAACGGGTGTAGTATGCAAAATCTTCCGAGGTCATTCGGGGTTCCAGCGCTACTACGTTTTCTTCTCCTAAATAAGCTTCAGATGCTGTTTTTAATTTTCTTGTCAGGTCATCGTTATTTATGAGTACCGGATATCCTTTTTCAATACGCAAGTCGCAATCACCACCCCATTTTTTTGCTGTAGTAGATATGATTTCAGTAATGGTCTTATGCCCTTCTGTCCGGATGTTTTCATCCATTGTACGGAAGGTACCTTCAAGCACTACCTCATCAGGGATGATATTCGTAGCTCCATTGGCAATCATTTTGCCGAATGCGAACACAACCGGCGAAGTTTGTGATGCATTCATAAAAGTATCTTGCAACTTCAGTAATATCTCTGATGTAATAAGCAGCGGGCTCACAATAGTTGGGCTGCCACTTAATGCAGCATGTCCACCTTTGCCTTTTACGGTAAGGTAAATCTCATCACAGGCAGCCATATAGCTTCCTGAGGCAAAGCCTACCTTGCCGGCTTCCAATGAAGGGAATACATGCTGAGCTATAATGGACTCGGGAGAAGGGTTTTCCAGTACGCCTTCTTTTATAAGGATGGATGCTCCACCCGGAAGCTTTTCTTCACCGGGTTGAAATATAAGTTTAATGGTTCCGTTCCATTCGCTTGCAAGACTATTAAGTATAATGGCCGTTCCAAGCAGGGAGGATGCATGTACATCGTGCCCGCATGCATGCATTACTCCCTTATTTTTTGATTTATAGGGAACATCGTTTTTTTCTTCAATGGGCAAAGCATCTATATCGGCCCGCAAGGCAATGGTTTTGCCTGGATTTTTTCCTTTTATAATGCCAATAACGCCTGTGCCTGCCATACGTATATATGGTATTCCATGCTTTTCAAGAACGGAAATAATAAAATCTGCCGTATTATTTTCGTTATAAGAGAGCTCGGGGTTAGCGTGAATATGTCTGCGATACCCCAATATGGTCTCATAATATTGTGCAGCAAGTGATTTTATTTTATCCGGGAGCATGGCTATAAATAGGCAACAAAGGTACATAAATAAGCTATTATGCATAGCATTACTGAGTAAATACAGGGGAGAGGAGGGTAGTGGAAACAAAAATCCCCGCAATAAGCGGGGATTTTAATAAAACTTATAATATTTTAATTAGTAACGGCTGCTTGGCCCTGCAACTCCAATAGGGCTGCCCAGTCTCGACATAGCACAACGGAAACCAATGTAGTCGGTAGCCTGGCGTTGATCCATAAATCTTCTTGTTCCCGGGCTCATCCAGAAAGCAAGATCTTTCCATGAACCACCTTTGTAAACTCTGGTTAAATCACTGATAAGTGTAGTGCTTCCAGTTGAATACATCAAGGTCTTGTCTTGGGTAGCACCAGGTGTATTAGTACCCCATGAGCCTTGAGTTTCGCTTGAATTAGGATCACCATCTAAATAGTCAATTTCGTCAGATTCGTGATAGTTTGTGCGGAAAGCAAGGTTATCTTCTTTATGCTTGTTATCAACTACCCTGTTTTTAACCTGGCCGGGTATGCTCACAATGTTGCTGTCAGCATCATATTGAAGAGAGTCTTGTATTACAATGCCATCCTCATCTTTAACTTGCGTGCTGTAAACATTTCCTCTAAAAGACTTCAAATCATCACCATCATAAGGCATCATAGGTCTGTATACATCCATAACCCATTCGCTCACGTTACCTGCCATACCGTAAAGACCATAATCGTTCGGCCAATAAGAGAATACAGGTGATGTAATATCAGCAGCATCATTCAGGCTACCTGAAACACCCATATAGTCGCCCGCGCCTTTCTTAAAGTTAGCAAGTTCCTGGCCAATATACTTTTCATCAGGGTTACGTGTTGCGTGGCCATTCCATGGATAAATTCTGCGTTGTGAAATAAGTTCGTCCTTGGTATTTCCAATTAATCCGAGCGCTGCGAATTCCCATTCAGCTTCGGTTGGGAGACGATAGTCAGGTAAAAATATACCGTCTTCAATCTTTACATTCCGGCCTGCATTATTACCATTTTTACCATTCGCAGGGTTCAAATCAGGAAGTGGTATTTTTACTTTTCCAGCCCATTTTCCGGCTAAATATTCTTCTGTATTAAAATAGTCAGCGCTTGAAGGGGATGGGTTCCAGTCAATAATACCTTCACGTACCAGTACCAGTTCATTCACTCTATCTGTGCGCCATTTGCAAAAGTCGTTAGCTTGCAGCCAGTTTACTCCTACAACAGGATAATCCTGGTAAGCAGGATGGCGGAAGTAGTACTTAACCATGTCATCCATGTAAGCCAGTTTACTTCTCCATACAAGTGTATCGGGTAATGCTTTAATATATATTTGTGGATAGTCGTTGCTAAATACGCGATTGGTCCAATAGAGATATTCCCTGTAGGCTTTATTAGGAACTTCTGTTTCATCCATATAGAAGGAAGATACAGTTACCCTTCTTGGAACATTGTTCCAGTCGCTCATAACATCATCCTGAACTCTACCCATAGTAAAAGTACCGCCTTCTACAAAAACAAGGCCGGGGCCGGTTTCTTGTCCAGCATAAGGATTGGTTTGGAAACCTCCATTATGAGGGTCGTTATAGTTCCAACCTGTAACCGGGGATCTTTCCTTACCACAGGCTCCTAAAATAAATAATCCTGCTACTCCTAAGATTTTGATGCTTCTATTCATGGTTCTTTCTTGGTTAGATTATGTGTAAAAGTATTTTTTAGAATGAAGGGCAGTTAATAATTCTATAATTGTGTCTTTTCGGACGGCATTGGATCTGGAATATCATAGATAATTCATGAGCGCCTCCCGTTGATAAGGTCAGTTTTGATATGGTTATGTCATAGCTATATCCGAATTTGAAAGTGCCTTTGTCAATTCCGATTAAGAGGATGATAGCATCACCCGTTCTATACCAAAATCCACCAACAACAGAGCCCTTTATACCATAGAATCCAAGGTCAAGTTGCCTGAAATTACCTTGTTGTTGATACAATACGTTAGGTGATAGGGTAAACTGGTCTTCAACAAGAGTTGAACGGGTATTGATAGGTATCATAGCCCCTGCGTGACCTGTATATTTTATAGGCAGCGGACTGGTTCCTTGTACAAACGATTCATCAGGTTGGGTAAGATGGTCAGCGGCAAAGCCAAAGAATACGTTTCTGCCATATCCTAAAAGACCGGCTGAAAAGTCGGGGCCGCTAACACTGTTGCGAAGTAATGTTTCACCTGTAGTATAAACAAACCCTCTAACAGGGTCAATTTGGTCTCCAAAGCTTAATTTACTTTCATCAAGGCTCAATTGGTGATAGGTAGCCTGGAAGCCTGCATTAACTGTAAAGTCCCTGCTCACATTTAATTGGTAAGCATAAATGGCACTCAGGTTGGTTGTGGTAAGGGTACCGTTACCAGCCTTGTCTTGCTCAGCCATAAGGCCAATGCCGCCTCCTAATGCGTCAACATAACGGTCGAAAGAAGCACTATAGGTAACGAAGTTGCCGGGAATAGAGGGCCATTGGTCACGAAAGTTTACGCAGATACGCGGACATCTTTCGCTTCCGGCAAAGGCAGGATTCAGATATAATGGGTTTGCATAGAACTGCGAAAACTGGGCGTCCTGTGCGGTGGAATTATATATCGTCCCCATGGTCATTGCCAAAGTAAGTGAAGTAAAAAATAGTATTTTTCTCATAGTACTACGTATGCATTAGAGGACAAATGTACGAAAAAAACATACCAGAGGTTACAAAATCAAGTATTTTTGAGTGTATACAATAATTCGGAAAGTTTGCAGTTTCTCTTTCAGTACCTAGTGGAATCCATTAAAATTACCTTATTTTGCAACAGGAATATACAATCCTAATTTTTGAAAATGAAGTTTCGGTCCTCTGTAGTCCTCCTGTTATTTCCATCATTTTTAAGCCCTTTATGGGCACAGGTAAATAGCAAACAGACTAATGTAAAGCCTGCTGCAAGCAATGTTTCGCCTGCATTGCAACAACCTGCCAGCCCGGTATCTAAAGGGGTAAGTGTTCCTAATGCCAGCCCGGTTAGTGTAACTCCTGCTGCGGAACCGGTTGCCAGTAGTCCATCTGCTTCTTCTGCATTACCGCATATAAGTTATGCAAACAAGACCGGAAATATCACATTGGTTTGGGGTGCTCCTCTCAGCTATCAGCCGGCTGCTGATGCAACGACAATTCAATACTTAAATTTAAGTGGTGGAAGGTACGAACCTAAAGACCATTACCTGCCTGAATTTTATGAGTGGATTGAACTGAGCAGCGGTTCTAACAAAGCTTCTGCTGATGTAGTTAACCTCAAATTTGAACCCCTTACCCAGGAAGAAACAAAAGCATTGGGCAATAATGCCAAATGGGTTCCGAAGGATATTTCGCCCAAGCTGAAAACAATAAACAATAAGAACCAGTTTTACCTGACTGTCTCCTTTATCCCTGTGCGGAAAAATCCTACCACCGGGACGTATGAAAAAGTCGTTTCTTTTTCGTTAAACCTTCACCAGGCCAAGCAGCCCGTAAAGGCAGGCAAACCTGCCGTAACCTTTGCAAGTTACTCGGTTTTAAGCAGCGGTACATGGCTACGGGTTGGGGTAACTGCCGATGGTATTTACCAGCTTAATTCTGCCTTCTTTTTAAAAGCAGGGGTCGACACCTCAAAGTTAGCGCCCGGCAATATCCGCGTGTATGGAAATGGCGGTGGTATGCTTCCTCAATCAAATGCGGTGTACCGGCCAGATGATTTATTGGAAGATGCCATATATGTGCAAGGGCAGGGTGATAGGTCCTTTAAGAAAAATGATTACATATTATTCTACGGGCAAGGCCCGAATGTATGGACATATGACAGTACCGACAAGCATTTTCATCATACTGTTAATCTATATTCTGATACTACTTTTTATTTTGTAAATATTGATGCAACGTCCGGTGGAAAAGGGATAGGTAATGAAGCCCTGGCCAGTGGAATACCTACCAATACGGTTACTACATTCGACGATTATGCTTACCATGAACTGGATGGTGTGAACCTTATTCAATCGGGATATGAATGGATGGGCGAGGTTTTTGAAACAAATACACAATATAATTTTTCATTTCCCTTTCCTAATATTTCCAATTCAGGTGCAGTTTATGTGCAAGCTGTAATAGCCTCGCGTATTTGCGCAGGTAATGGCGTTTACCAGGTATCTTCCGGTAGTGCAAATGCTACAGTTACCATTGGGCCTGTTCTTTGCCAGTTCGATACGAGGTATGCCAACATAGACACAGGGACATACACCTATATTCCTGCACCTAACAGTTCTAATGTCCCTGTAACGATTACAAAGCAAACTCCTTCTGCAATAGGCTGGGTTTATCATGTGGAAACCAATGTAAGAAGAGGGTTAGCGTTACCGGGCGGACAAAACCAGATGGAATTCAGAGATACTAAATCAGCAGGACAGGGAAATACTTCTTTATTCTCTATTTCTTCCTTGAGTCGTATACAGGTTTGGGATATAACTGATCCTCAAAATATAGATAGTATTCATTTATCACCAAGTGGTGGAAACTATAATTTCGAAGTTCCTACAAACACGTTAAGACAATACATCACGTTTACTAATAGAAGCGGTTCGTTTCTGACACCGGTTTACTTTGGACGGGTGGGTAATCAGAATCTACATGCCCTGCCCCAGGCCGATATGCTTATTGTTACTAACCCGCTTTTTATACAACAGGCGGAACAACTGGCCAATTTTCACGAAAAGCACGATAATTTGAAGGTTAATGTTGTAACAACCCAACAAGTTTATAATGAATTCTCTTCCGGTGCCCAGGACGTGACTGGTATCCGCGATTTTGTACGTATGTTTTACGACCGGTCTACCAATTATGCCAATAGCCCCAAATATTTGTTGTTATTCGGCGGCGGTTCGTATGACCCGAAGCACCGCACATCGGGAAATACAAATTACGTGGTCGCATACGAATCGGCCAATTCTATCGATCCCATAGGTTCGTATGTATCGGATGATTACTTTGTTTTATTGGATAGTACGGTAACTACCGCACCCGAAGCTACTAATGTGGGCTATCTTCTCGACCTGTCTGTTGGCAGGTTCGCAGTAGATAATACAGCCGAAGCACAGGCTTGTGTTAACAAAGTAATGATTTATGAAAACCCTACAGGGCAATCTGTAGCGAGCCTTAGCCAATGTTGCAATACTCAAAATCAATATACGCTTGGTAATTGGAGAAACAACGTATGTTTTATAGCGCACGACGGTTCGGAAAATGCTTTTGAGACGGCTTCTGAAAGCATGTCAAATACTATCCTGGTAAATTTTAAAACATTAAATGTTAATAAAATATATGCCGATGCATATCAAATGGTACAAACCCCGGGAGGCCCCAGGTATCCCGAGGTTAATGTGGCCATTGATAACCAAATGAATCAAGGGTTGCTTGTTTATAATTTTGAAGGGCATGGAGGCCCAACCGGGTTAGGGTTTGAAAGGATACTCGATTTTAGCGATATCAATACGTGGAATAACTTATACGCGCTGCCTCTTTTCTTTAATGGTTCTTGTGCATTTAGCGAATGGGACAATCCGCTGCAAATTTCGGGAGGGCAATTATCAGTTAATTTGCCCAGTGGTGGTGTAATAGGGATGGTAAGCGCTACCAGGGGAGTATACCTTCAACAAAATGTCGAGCTTAACCAGGTTTTTATTGATTCGTTATATGCTCCACTACCTGACGGAAGCCTTCCCCGCATCGGCGATATTTTAACTATGACTAAAAATTCACCGGCTTTTGGCCTGACAGGAAGCGTAAATAATCTCTCCTATTCATTATTGGGCGATCCGGCGGTGAGATTGGCCTATCCCAAGTATAATATTCATACTAGTTCAGTTACCACTTCCCCAGCAAGCCACGATACATTAAAGGCTTTAGACAAGGTTACCATTTCAGGATATGTGACCGATAGTTCGGGAAAACAATTGACGTCTTTTAATGGATTATTATATCCTACCGTATGTGATAAACCTGTAAGTATAACTACCCTGGCAAATTTAGGCGGATGTACCGATGGGTATAATCCCACCGGTTATGGCCCCAGTTGTCCACTCACATTCCAGATACAAAACAGCGAACTATTTAAAGGGTTGGTTACAGTTAATAACGGGGCTTTTACATTTACCTATGTGATGCCTAAAGACATCCTTTATTACTATGGCCCCGGAAAAATAAGCTATTACGCTGAAAATGGCAAAACTGACGCTGCTGGCAATTATCAGAATATTATAGTGGGAGGTACTTCGCCTCTTGCACATAATAATGGCGTAGGGCCTAAAGTGAGGTTGTACATGAACGACAGTAACTTTGTTTATGGCGGAATTACAAATGAAAATCCATCTTTGTTTGCTGTTGTTTTCGATAGTAATGGCATTAACACTTCTGTTAGCTCTATCGGGCATAATATTACAGCGGTACTCGATAACAATACAGCTAACACCTACGATTTAACAAATTACTATGAACCTTCGCTGAACAGTTACCAAAAAGGAACCATCACATTTCCTTTCAGCTCGTTGAGTAATGGAACGCATACACTTTCTTTGCGCGTTTGGAATGTGTATGATAATACATCGGTTTCCACAACCGAGTTTAATGTGGAGCCTCAATCGAGCTTGCAATTACAACACGTTTTAAATTATCCTAATCCATTTACGACACACACCCAATTCTATTTTGAAATAAATGAAGTGTGCGACCAAATGGATGTGCAGATTCAAATATTTTCAGTTTCAGGAAAACTGGTAAGGAATATTTTAACCTCTGTAAAAACGCAAAGTTTCAGGTCAGACCCTATTGATTGGGATGGCAGAGATGACTATGGCGACCGTATTGCAAGAGGAGTTTATATATACCATTTAAGGGTTAGAACAAGCACGGGTCAAACCGCCAGCACATATCAAAAAGTTGTCATATTGTAAGGTTTTCTATCTTTGCATCCCTTTTATTACTACTCTGACATAATATTTGATGAATTGAAGCGTTACTAAATTTTCCTATTAATGCAAATGAAACTTAGTGTATCGAATAAAGTTATTGCAACTTTGGTGTTAATCCCTTTTGCCGGAGGTTATTCTTTTGCCCAAACGGGTAGCACGCAAGGTAATTTATTGGGGCAAAACCTTGCTCAAAATGTGAATGTAGTAACCACTGCTGTTCCATTTTTAATCATAACTCCCGATGCCCGCAGCGGAGGCATGGGCGATGTAGGTGTGGCCACAAGCCCCGATGCTAATTCAATGGCCTATAATACTGCAAAACTGGGATTCATTGATAATGAAATGGGCTTTTCGGTTTCCTATACTCCCTGGTTAAGGCAATTAGTGCCTGATATAAATTTGGGGTATCTTTCTTTTTATAAAAAACTCGACCAACATCAAACCATAGCTTTTGCTCTTCGTTATTTCTCGCTGGGAAATATTCAGTTCACCGATAATGGAGGTGTTGCTATTGGCAGCTTTAACCCGGAAGAGTATTCTCTTGATGCTGGTTATTCCCTTAAATTGAGCGATAATTTTTCAGTTGGTATGGCAGCCAGGTATGTTTACTCTAACCTTACCGGTGGAGTAGCAGCGGGGCAAGAATATACCCAGCCGGGACGTGGCGTGGGGGTTGATATTTCGGCCTACTACAAATCAAAAGACTTGGAATGGGGCGGAAAAAAGACGGTTGTTAATGCGGGAGTAAGTATTGCAAATATTGGTAATAAAATAAGCTACACCAACAGTGGTAATTCCGATTTTCAACCTACGCAACTTCGCTTAGGCCCTGCTATAACCATGAACCTGGATGAATATAACAAAATAACGTGGGCGCTTGATCTTACTAAACTGCTTGTTCCTACTCCGCCGGTATATGAACTAAACGACAGTACAGGCAGCCAAGTATTGAAGGATGGGCAACCTGTTATTTTAGCTGGTAAAGACCCAAACGTAGGTGTTCCACAAGGTATGATACAATCTTTTTATGATGCACCCGGCGGCGGACTTGAAGAGTTCCATGAAATTGATTATGCTACCGGATTTGAATATTGGTATGATAACCAATTCGCAGCCCGGTTAGGATTCTTTTATGAAAACCCCACTAAAGGCGGAAGGGAGTTTATTACTTTTGGTGTGGGGTTACGATTAAAAGTATTGAATGTAGACCTTTCTTACTTGATACCGATTACCCAGCAAAATCCATTGCAAAACACGTTGCAGATAACACTGGGCTTTAACTTCGATAAGTCGAAGAAGACTGCCGATGCGGATAAAACCGACGCTAATTAATTTTACAGATACATCTTGGGTTTCCGGATTGGATATGGCTTTGATGTGCACGCACTGCAGGAGGGAAGGCCTTTTGTTTTAGGCGGCATTCATATTCACTCAAGTTTTGGTCCTTTAGGGCACTCCGATGCCGATGTACTTATCCATGCTATTTGCGATGCATTACTCGGAGCAGCTGCATTAGGTGATATTGGAAAGCATTTCCCTGATAGTTCTGCGGAGTTTAACAATATCGACAGTAAGATATTATTACAAAGAGTGGTAGCACTTTTAAAAGAAAAAAACTACTTTATCGTAAATATTGATTCCACCGTAATATTGGAAAAGCCTAAAATAGCGCCACATATAGAAGCCATGCGCGAGTGCCTGGCCGGTGTGATGAAAATATCGGAAGATGTTATATCCATAAAAGCTACTACCAATGAAAAGATGGGATTTATCGGAAGGCAGGAAGGCGTAAGCGCTCATGCCGTAGCATTGATAGAGCAAGTAGCTGCCAAGTAAATTTTTTTATTTCTTCAATGCAGCCAACAGGTATTCCCTGTTTAGGGTAGCAATATTAACAACAGAAATATTCTTGGGACATTCTGCTTCGCATGCATTGGTGTTGGTGCAATGTCCAAAACCTTCTTCATCCATAGTGTGCAGCATATCTAATACCCTGCTTTCTCTTTCCGGTTTGCCTTGAGGTAATAAACTTAACTGAGCAACCTTTGCCGATACAAAAAGCATGGCAGAGCCATTTTTGCAGGCAGCTACACAGGCTCCGCAGCCTATGCATGCTGCAGCATCAAAGGCTTCATCAGCATCGTGCTTAGGTATGGGTATTGAATTAGCATCAGGCGCATTGCCAGTGCTTACAGAAACATATCCTCCGGCATGCATAATGCGGTCGAAACCCGAGCGGTCAACCACCAAATCTTTTATTACAGGGAAAGCTTTTGCCCTCCAGGGTTCTACGGTAATGGTTTCTCCATCGTGAAAATGACGCATG
>Ga0206805_1161_pt1 | contig 11645 bp, 9 predicted proteins | sample Alteio_BWOrgCont_59_FD_152890 | JGI IMG/M metagenome (GOLD analysis project Ga0206805, IMG submission 152890) | Enriched cells from forest soil in Barre Woods Harvard Forest LTER site, Petersham, Massachusetts, United States -... | ecosystem: Environmental > Terrestrial > Soil > Temperate forest > O... | reverse complement strand
CCAACATTCGCCATTTCCCAAATGGCTCAAATCTCCCGCGCCCGCGGGAGAAGGAACTTGCGCCGGGTATCCACCCAAATTCGGACGCGCCAAAATCCTCGCTCCGAACGGCCACAGTATTTTTAAAACGTTCCAGCCCAAAGCGCGACGCGGCACAGCAGACGCGGGAATCAAAGGCTTGATTTATTATCGAAAGCGAATTTGAGCAGGCGATGGCTCCCGTGCAGGTTCAACTTATTGCAAATATTGAGGCGATGGTTTTCGACGGTCTTGAAGCTGATGTTGAGCAGATCGGCAATCTCCTTGCTGGTATGGTCTTCGGCGATCAATTTCAGGATGCGGCGTTCAGCCGGGGACAAGGTCTCGATCTGCGGTTTGTTGGAAAGCAGTTGTTGGGCGCGATCACGCCTGCGCTGGTTCATGTCCAGCATCGACGGGCTGATGTAGGTGCCTCCTTCGGCAACAATTTCGAGCGCGGTGACGATGTCCTTCGCAGCATTCTCCTTCAGGACATAGGCTTTTACCCCAAGGTCGATGGCGGCGTTATACATGTCTTCTTCCTTGTGCATGGTCAGAAAGATCACGGCGACGGAGAGGTTGAGCTTGGAGAGAGTACGGACCATTTTAAGGCCATCGAGCCGCGGCATGTCAATGTCCACGATGGCGATGTCCGGTTTTAATTCCGGGATCAAACGCAGGCCGACGTCTCCATCAGAGGCTTCGGCGATGATCCGGAACCCAGGGTTTTGTTCAATGATTTCGCGCAAACCGTGCCGAAAAATCGGATGATCGTCCACGATCAAAAGCTTTAGATCTCGTTTCATTTAGTGGCAGGAAGGGGAATCACGATGGTCAGGGTTGTGCCTTTTCCCGGCTGGGATTCAACCGTGAGTTTGCCGCGTAAAATCTTGGTCCTTTCCGCAATGCCTCCCAGGCCAAAACCGGCAATGTAAGGGTCGGCAGGAGTTGCGAGACCGATATTAAAACCACGTCCGTTATCGCGAAAGGACATGGAAACAATGGTTGCCTGTTTTTTTACGACTACCGCCGCTTCGACGGCCCCCGAATGTTTAAGGATATTATTTAATCCTTCCTGGACGATACGATAAACGTGGATTTCAGACGTTTTATCAAAAATTCCGTCGATGTTGTCAACGTGGCTCGCGATAAGGATCGGGCTGTTTTCCGCGGCGCGTTTGATGATGGCTCGAATGGCCTGCGCCAGGCCCAGGTGATCGAGTTGATATGGCCGCAAATCATGCGTGATCTGCCGGACTTCCTCGACCGCCTGCGAAGCGATGTGGGAAATTTCATCCAATCGCTGTTGGACCATAGGCTCGTCTTTGACCGATTGCATTGCCAATTGGACCTGGTTTTTGATGACCAACAGGCTTTGGCCGAGGCTATCGTGGAGGTTGGCAGCGATCCGGCTGCGCTCACTTTCCTGGCTTTGAAGGATTTGGCGGGAAAAGGCGGATTGCGTCGCCTGCTGCCGTTCCAGTCGCCGACGGGAAAGATAAATCCGCCCGAGTGCGCCCAATAAGATGACGAAGAGGGCAGACATCGTTATGGCGATTTTTTTCAAAGTGCCTTTGGGCGGAGGCTGCAATAAAACGACATCTGATGGGCTGCGCAAGCGGATCAAGATCGAGGATGAAGATCCATTTTCGTCAGCGGATTTTACGGGCGGGGAGGCGCCGGCCCTGGCATCACAAACTCCCGTGATCCCTAAAATGCTTCCGGGCGCAAAAGAAGGCAACTTAACCGTGAGCGGGGGAGTGGCGGCTTCGAAGATGTTCTGGCCTTCCTGCAATTCCAACAGGTCGCCTGCGTCCCCGGATTTTTGCACCAGCAATGTTGCTTCGGCCCGGATCAGGGTTCCATCATATCTGGCAGCCTCATTGCCGCTGAGGTCAATATTGCGGGGCAGCATCGCCGTTTGCGGGGTAATGATGCGGATAATGGCATCGCTCAGGCTCATGGAACCGCCATCGGATTCGGGGAATCCAACGGCCTCAACTGAATCGCCAGTCTTTGCGATTGGATCGCCCATCGTTTTTACCCGAATGCCTCCGGAGGAATCCTCGATGAAGAGAGAACCGTCAGCGCTATAGATAATAGTCCCTTTTATTCTCACGCGATGGACCCATTGATTAGAGGTATTCAAAAGCGCCAGATTCGTGATAGCCAGCGACGGCAATTTGAATGGGTCGGGGGCCTGTTCCTCCTCTTCCACGAAGTCCGGGGAGGGGACCAATAGCATTGGGCCGTCCCACATCGTCAACGAAAGCACGCCGCGAAGTCGCAGCGTCGAGTCCAGGTAACGGCCTAAGTCAACGGCTGATTCATGCCCGATCCAAACAGAGACGGGGCCGCCCTTGCCCATTACAAGCAAGGTGCCATTAGTATTCAAGGAGCGGACGACCCCTTCCAATTCGGTCCATTGGCCATCTCTGCTTGGCGCCGTGGTCGGTCCGACAGGGTCGCTGACCGGTGTCGGCAACGGCCTCCAACCCATGGTCCTTTCGAGGACGGGATGAAGGTTGGGAGCATAGTAGCCCAGTTCCAAGTCACCGCCAAAGGTGACCCATTGCCCGACATGAAGGTGAGCGCCCCAGGGGAAATCAGACTGCGATATGAAAATCCCAGTGGCATTATCCTGCACAAACAAACAGTCCTTGCCCATCACTTTGTCGTCGAAGGTGACCGCCCCCAGCACAGATAAGAAGGACAGGAAATCACCCATGGTCTGGCCGATGATATTTGCCACGGGGGCAGTAAAATGGTAGGGAGAAAGTCCGCGGATCGAAGACCAATCCGTATTGGTGTCCTCAATAAACAAAATATTCCTGTCTGAGGGCACCCAGATGGAACCGGGCACCAGTTGGCTGTCGTCATTGAGCACGCCTTCGCAGACGCCTTCGACCCGGGCGATCCAATTTTTATTTTTTGACGGCCAATTTGTGGTCCAATCGGCAACATGGACTTGCAGCCGCGTTTTCCCGTCAGTCAGTTCGATGCTCGCCCCGCCGTTGCCATTGCCCATAAAAGTGACCATCCCCTGGATTTCGACCCATCGATAGTTGTCTTCCGGCCGAAGTGTTTGGTCCAGGAGAATATCTTCCGCCTGTGGTCTCGAGCCTTTTCCCAGAACGGTCAAGCGCACATCCCTGGCAGTGATCGCCGATTGAAAGGGCCTGGAACCGGTGATCGGTTCGAGATTGCCCGCGGTATAATTGGTCCAATAATCCCAGAGAATGCCAGGAGTATCAGCGAAACGGCTTTGCCCGGCATTTTCGATATAGGGCGAGAGATAATTTCCCGCGATAACCGATTGGGACAATCCAGGGCCCTCCCAGGCGACGGACAGATTGTCGTCAAGGGTCAACTGTTCCTCAAAGGCTTCGATGTAATAGGACGATCCGCCATCGAGAAGAATCGGCTCGGAACGTTGCCAGGGATACTGCGACCAACCGTGCTGGCTTGCCCATTCGCCGGATTTCAAATATGCGATTCTTTTTACTTTTCCCGGATCTTTGTCCGAACTGAGCCAAAGCTCGCCGGAATTGTCTGAGGCGATCCAAAATGTATATTCGCCGGTCACCGGGGGGCGCAGGTAGCCACGCATCCGGGTGAGGTGATAATTTCCCCAGTTGGAAGGGGCCTCGAACGATTTTTGCATCGCCCAACCGGAAGGCCGATAAGGATAATCTGGAAAGCTTGGCACATAGGGGGAGCCATTTTCGCTTGAGATTGAAACGAGGAGACCAACCTTGAGGTCATCCAGATTGTTGGTCACGTTTATTGCGATCGCACCGGTTGAGTCCTGTAATACCAACAAGTCGCGGTTGGTATCAATCATGGTCACGGTTCCGGTCAAATGGAAGCAGCGACCGCGCATGCAATCCTGGCTGGATAGCCCCTGGAATTGACTGGCATTAGTCAGGATCTCCGGGGCGGACAAATCCTGGGCTTCCAAAGGGAGGGGTTCATTGCCCAGCAGGGAGAGGAAGAACAAAAAGGAAAAGAGCGTTCTCAAGAACCGGCCTGTATCGGGATTCCGCTGGTATGAGTTGAGCATGGTGCGTAACGCCTGGCGTGGTAAATCGCTACGTGACTCCGACGAGAGACCTGCAAAGCATCACAAATTTTATCACCGCGGAAACCTGCGTCAACATGAACAGCAGCATCGGGATTCCTGTTGCCGGTCTGCGTATTGACTTTGGCTTCATTGGACAAAAGGCGGTGCCGGAAATCCGGCACCGCCGTGGAATGAATAATTTCTTTTATTATTATGGCGAAATTTGGTTGGTGGTCGCCAGGAAGAAGGCGCTCGGGCTTAACGGACCGCCCTGACCGCCATTGGCAGTCGGTAAATCATCGATCGGGAGCAATTCCCACTGGTTGTTGCCGTACTGAGAAGGATTTCCCCTTGGAGCATTCTCGTCATTATACCCGCTATAATATGCCGGGTTGATCCATGTGGGATTTGCCTGGGTCAGATTGGTGCTGGAACCCAACAAATAGGTAGTATTTACGTTAGGGGTATTCCAGTTAAACCAATACATATCAGCATTGGTCCGGCTAATGACCAGACCGGCCGGCACCTGGGAAATGGATTTATCGAAGTAACCGGCGGGGCTGCTATTGCCATTGAAGTCAGTGCTTTCATGAGAGAAGTCTTCGGAATAGCTGCCATCGCTGGTATTTGACACCGCGATAAAGCCCCAGTCTTCATATTGCCCGACACCCGCTGTGCTGTTGGGTTGCAATCCGAAATAAGTTTGCAGCGGGTTGGCGAAGTCGGTTGAGATATTCGGGTCATTGATGGTAAATGGTTGAGCAGAACCTCCCGGTGGAATGACCTGGCCGCCATTGGCGCTGGTGAATTCAAGGGTCCAGGTGCCAAGAGCGGTGGCATTTGTGAAGGCCAGTTCGGTGTGATTTGGATTGGCACCGATCGAATTGGTCTTCCATTGGACCGAGCAAACCACTGAGCCGGCGGTGGGGCCGGGCGCCAGCACCATCCACACCAGGTTGGATGCATCACTGTAATCGAGACCATTGTAGCCCTGACCTGTACCTCCGTTCACATCGTTTAATGGAATCAGGAAGATATGGGTCTGATCGATGCTGGATGGATAACTGAGCAATTTATAGGTATAGGAGACGGGATAAGTTGACGCGCCAATCCAGGATTCTCCCGTCTGGATGGAGCGCACTTCCTCCCGCGAATAAATGCCGGTCGGGTCACCCGCAAATATGCGCATTCCGGGAATGGCCTTGCCGATGCCGATCGTTGGCGCCGGATAAACTGTGGGGGCATTTGTGTAGGTGAATTGGATATTATCAATCCAAAGTTTGGTCGTACCGTTCAATTGCCCATAATAACCGGAATATTGCTTCAGAACCAGGGTGCTAATGCTTTGAAGATTAGGGTCGCTGAGCGGATTAAGTGCCGCTGAAACATGCACCCAACCATTGCTGGTGATGGGATAAGAATAGGTGGCAAGATCATCGATGGAATAACTAGCCGTTATTTCGCCCAATTCAAAGAAACCGTAATTGGTTACGGTACCATTGACAACGGTGGGTGAACTCGGATCGTACATGATATCGAACGAGACCCCATTCACAAAATTTGTGATGGGCGGGTTAATTCCGGGAAAAGTATTGCCAGGGCCGAGGTTCCAAACCAGAAATTGATTTGCGCCGGCAAAATTAGCCACCAATTCCAGGGAGCCTGAATTCGTGCTGCCATAGGCGTCGTTGGTCGCACACCAAATGATATTGGTGGAGGCAACGGCCGTATTCCCACCGTATCCCGCCCACAGGTTATACACATTGGTGACCTCGTCAAAATCCGCATAGACATTGGTGCCTGAATACGGGTTATTGGTGGGATTGAATTGGTCAACAACATCCACCTGTCCACCGGCGCCGGTGAGATTCACATTATTGATATAGAGATTGGTATTGGCGCTGTTGCCGCCGGTCTGGAACACAAAAAAACCAATTGGATATAGCTGGCGCTTACAAAATTGGTCAATAGATTCCCGTAATACCAGGAAACGACCTGCGAGCGGGCAGGGGAGGTTGACCAAAAATCATAGACGGGTTGGCCGCTGGAATTTTCACTGGTGCTGCCGGTTTCTGAAAATCCGGTCGCCGTCGAAGGAGAGATGCCGTTGTAACTACCATTGGGACTATACTGGAATTGCACCATCTGCGCATAGCCACCGGACAGGGTGGCGCTGCCTGGCGGGACTGAAAAAGTAAAATTCAAGGTGTTATTGTTGGTGAAGGAGGCATATTGGGCGCCGGAAAGAACGATCGCCAGGCGAACATTGCCGTATCCGGTTTCGTGTACGTTTAAGCTTTGGGCGTAACCGGCAACAACGTTAGTGTCCAATTCAAATAAGGTGCCATAATTGGTGGAAGCGAAAATGGAACCAAGGTTTGCTCCGCCGCCACTGGCCCAAAACCAGCCTTCGTCATTGGCGGGGGCAGGGGGGATAGGAGCACTTTGCCAACTCCCGATGGTCACTTGCGGAGGCGCCGGGGGAAGGAGATATTGCGCATTCGCAATGATAGACGTGGCCACTAGGAAGGCCATGGCCATTACGAGTCGATAGGTTGTTTTGAATGTCTTCATGGTTTGGTTATAGGTGTAGGTTGCTGGTTTGAGTCAAAGCATTTATCGGTTTTGTGGAAATTTTTAATAAAAGTAACTGGCCTGGCCGCTGTTGCCGGTAAATTGCCACCCAATGTGAACGAGGTTATGAAGTTCAACGTGCCCATCGGCGTATCCGACATTGATCGAACTAAGGGCATTGTTATAGAAATGCGCATTTTCCCATTGGTAAGTTTTCCCGCTACCGCCGCCCCCGGCTTGCATGGCGCTCACATTTTGTGTCGCACCCCCCACCTCGGACAGGTCACAAATAATCGGGGAAATGCCGCACGCCTTATCACTTGTCTTCAGGGGCCAGCCAAAAGGATTGCTGTTCGTATTCGCGACCTCCGTGGGAGGATTGTTTTCCGGGAAGGTGATTCCACCCGCATTATATGCCTGGCCCACCCGCGGCACCCACCAATCCCATAAAAGTTTTGAGTAACTTCCATTCAATGATTTATCTGTGGCAAACCATTGGGATAATTGTTGCACAGTCACCAGGTCTTTATGTTGGGCTGGAAGGGTCAGGCCAGAGCCACCATTCCTAAATTCATCATTTGCTTCCGTATAATCCTGAGTATGAACGGGGCAGAAATACATTGGAACCGTCATCCCGTAGGGCACCAAATTAGAAATGAAATTGGTGCCCACATCGGTGGGGTTGCCGCCAGCACCCGGGGCCGGGAAAGAAGGCATCGACCCCTTAGGATCATCGCCCGCATAAACGTTAACCATGGTGTCCCATTGTTTCAGATCAGACATGCAATTAGTGACTTTGGCCTTGAACTTTGACTCCGCCAACACCGGCAAAAGCATCGCTGCCAAAATGGCGATAATCGCGATCACAACGAGCAATTCGATCAGAGTAAAACCGCGGGCGCCGTTATTTTTGCGGCCGGAACGTCCATGGGCATGATCAACGGCCTCCAACTTCTGATTTTGGCGGCGGTATTGGGTGGGCGTCATCCGATGCACGGATTTGAACACGCGTGAAAAGTAGAATTGATCTCGATATCCCAGCATGGCAGCGATCTCCTTGACGCTCGATGGCGTTGAGCCCAATAACTGGCGGGCATGATCCATGCGCAAATGAGTAAAGAAATCAATCGGCGGCCGGCCGACCTGCTGTTTGAACAGTGCAAAATAATATGAGGGCGAAACATCGGCCTGCGCAGCCAACGCCGAAATCTGCATGGGCTTGTCCAAATGTTTCGTCATATAGACAATGCTGCGACGGATGCCGTCCGCCGTCTGCGGAACGAAACTTTCAGGCCGTCCGTTGATAAAATTTTCTTCCACCAGGGAATTATTCTTCATATTGAGACCGTTATGCGGGATATTTTTTGCTAAAGCTGCGTTCCGAAATCATGCAGACCCGAACAACCAGGGTTTTGAATCCACCGACAATGGTGGAGAATTCATAACCATTTTCGCTCGGAGGGGTGATCATGCTTAGAACCTAGCAGACTATGTTTTTCCATCAATAGGTGGACACACCTATTGATATGGGTGGAAACACCTATACATGGAGGATGCTATGTGTTTTCGCCCGAGCCGGATTGATCGCCATTTAATCAGCACTTCTACTGTTTATACCGTATCAATAAAAACCGTGGCCGCAGATGGGATGCGCGCTGTCGTAGAGGTCTGTGGACCCAGGACTGCGCTCGCAGACTCGCTTGTACCTGGCTATAAATAGGTCACCCCCTCCGGGGGTTTTGGTTCGGCGGCTGCGCCGAATTGTTTGAGGTCAAAGCCAACCGTTGCCGGTTAATGTGGCTACAGTTTTTCTGGAACCGCTATAGACAGATCAAACTTGTATAAGAATTCCGTTTATAAGAGCGAGGTGACAGCGGGATGAGAAATCGGGGTTTTGATTTGAGCGAACGCTTTGGGAAAGGGGCAGGGGACGGATCCTTAAATGCTAATGGGCACGGTGAAATATTTCTGCAAGATCAAAGCGATGCTTCCTTTCAGCCGGGGGGGCGGCTGGGATTTGCTGGCAACAATCTTAACGGCAGCATGGGTGGAGACCCGCTTGCTGACAACCCCGGCGATGGTCCCATTGATTTTATCCCACCGGGTGGCAACGTCTCCGACGACGGTGATGAGGTCGGGCGCGAGGCCGGCCACGAGCATGGCGATGCCAAGACCCAGATATTCGGCCATGCGCTTTAAAGTTTCCAAAGCAAGGGGGTCATGCCGGTCGGCCAATTGCAAAAGTTCTTCAAATGTTTTTATGGGAACTTTCCTGCCCCGGGGGGATTTTGCGGCGTTGTAATAGCGCAAGGCGGCGGAATTGGACGCATACACTTCCCAACAGCCATAATTTCCGCAACTGCATCGCGGCCCATTTTCGTTGATGGTGACATGCCCGAATTCGCCGGCCAAACCGGACACGCCCCGCACGAGCTGATTGTTCAGGATCATTCCCACGCCGATGCCTTCGGAAACAGTGATCACGACCAGGTTGCGCACGTTAGCCATATGTTTGCCGAACCAGAATTCGGAAAGCGCGCAGGCATTGGCGGCATTCTCCATATTTACGGCAAGGCCGGTCGCGGTCTCCAGTTGTTTTTTTAGATCCGTCTCATGCCAGCCAAGGTTGGGCGCGAAAATCAATTGTTGGGAAGGCAGATTGATACGGCCCGGAACGCTCACTCCGATCTCGTCATAGCCCATCCGGTGATATTTCGCCATCCAACCGCGGATGCAATTGCTGACCAGGGTGACAAAGGCAGTGGAATCGGCCGGGGTGGGAATCGTCTTTTGCGCGAGAAAGCGACCGCTCAAATTCGCCAGGGCAAGTTCGGTCACGCACGGCTGGATGTTGATGCCAAAGATGCCCGCGCGGTCATCGTTGAGATGCAAAAATGTCGGCCGCCGACCCCTGGGCAATTTGCCGGTGGCGCCTTCACGGAGCCATCGTTCCTTGATCAATTGTTCGGTGATGACGGAAACAGAGCTCCGCTGCAATCCCGACTCGCGCATCAAATCGGCCCGCGAAATGGGCTGACGTTCACGCACAAGGTTCAGGATGATACGGGAGTTGATGTCGCGCGCGGTTTTGGTTCCGGCAACCTGAAAATTGTTAAGATCGATTTTATACATGTTGAGACAACCTCAAAATGCCCTGGTCACGGGAAGGATGATAAATGAAATGGCAGAGAATCAAGCCCTCAAATTTCATTATAATGCCGGAATATACGCTATGACGGTTCCAATTTCACTTAAATCCGACAGCCATCCAATTCAAGGCCAAATGCCGGAAACCCAGAAAAGCGGGATAAATCGAGAAATTACCCTTTACAATAATAGTTAGACAATGTTTGTTATATTTAATAAATCTTGACAAAGATTGACTGTGTGGAATCTTTGGCGTGCTATTATGAGGAGTGTTTTATTTGTAGTTCTTGTCACGGCAACGGCCATGTTGTCGCAGGCCGCAAGTGTTTCCGGGATGGATCGTTGGGAGGCGTTATCCATGATCGAGAGTGGCGATAATGACCATGCGATCGGTTCTCGCGGCGAGGTTTCACGCTATCAAATCCTGCCGACGCTTTGGCCTGGTGGAAATCCCCGAAACGAGCAGGAGGCTTTGAGCGCGGCGCGCGCGATCATGAATGTCCGGTTGGACCGGTTTGAGCAGATGCACAGGCGCGCGGCCACGGATTTTGAATTTTATGTCCTTTGGAATGCGCCGTGGGAGGTAGATCACCCCAGCAAGGCTGTCAGCGCCCGCGCCCGGAGGTTTGCCAACCTGGTCAAAGCCGGTGTGGCGGCGAAACCTTAGTCCTGATAGTGCGCTTATTTTCCCGGCGCTCTTTTTAGTTTTCCCCCATAACCCCTCATCCGTCCTGCGGACACCTTCTCCCGCGCCCGCGGGAGAAGGAACTGCGCCGGGCATCCACCCGAATTCGGACGACCAAAAATCCTCGTTCAGAACGTCCACATTATTTTTTAAAACGCTCCAGGGCGTTGTTCAAATGTTCTGGATTCATAAATTTTCAAGTAGCTTTCCACGGTCTTTTCCCAGGAGAAGTCGGCGTTCATGCCGTTGCGCCGGAAACTACGGAGCAAGCCGGGCTGCTCATAAAGGGCGAGGGCTTTCCGGATGGCTTTGGCAAGTGTTCGCGAAGAAAGTTCGCGAAATTTGATTCCATTGGCGCGCTTCGGATTTTCTTTCAGATCAATCACGCTGTCATCCAATCCTCCGGTGGCCCGGACGATGGGAATGGCGCCATAACGGAGGCTGTACATCTGGTTCAAGCCGCTGGGCTCAAACCGGGAGGGCATGATATAAAAATCGCAGGCGGCCTCGATGCGATGGGCCAATCCCTCGTTGTAACCGACGCGCACGGCGACGCTGGCCGGGAAGCGTCTCGCCAATTCATGGTAGCCACGCTCAAAGGCGGTTGATCCGCTGCCGAGCAGGACAAATTGCATGTTGGCGCTCAACATTTCTTCCAGCGCGGCCAGTTGGATATCCACGCCCTTTTGTTCTGCCAGCCGGGTGATCGTGCCAAAGAGCGGCGTGTTTTTGGCGACGGGCAAATTAAGCTCTTCCTGAAGCGCCAGCTTGTTCGCCATTTTCCCGGCCGGGCGGGCCGCCGAATAAGGTTTGGGTAAAAACGGATCGTCGGCCGGGTTCCATTCCTTGTAATCCACGCCGTTGAGGATTCCATGAAATGAATCTTTTCGCTTTCGCAACAGGTCGTCCAGCGCGCACCCATATTCCGGGGTCATGATTTCCCGCGCGTAACGCGGGCTGACGGTCGTGATGATGTCGGCCAGCGCGATCCCGGCTTTGAGGCAATTCAACTGCCCGTAAAATTCCGACGTACCGATCGTGAAAAATTGCGGGGGAAGGTTGGTCAAGGCGAAGGCGCCGGCGGGAAAGATCCCCTGGTATGCCAGGTTGTGGATGGTCAGGCAGGTGCGTGGAGGGTTCCCCCACCCTTCGTTTTGT
>Ga0206805_1160_pt1 | contig 11655 bp, 15 predicted proteins | sample Alteio_BWOrgCont_59_FD_152890 | JGI IMG/M metagenome (GOLD analysis project Ga0206805, IMG submission 152890) | Enriched cells from forest soil in Barre Woods Harvard Forest LTER site, Petersham, Massachusetts, United States -... | ecosystem: Environmental > Terrestrial > Soil > Temperate forest >... | reverse complement strand
AAGGCCCCATTGGCGGTCATGCTGGTGTCCACCACGTAGCGGAACTTGTTGCCCCAGCCGTCCACCATGAAATCGGGAGAAAGGCCCAGCGTTATGGCAGGAACTGCCCCTTCCGCTGCCGTGGCCCAAGTATTAGTGGCTCCATTGGCTCCAAAATTAGCCTGCGGCAGCGTGCTTGTGCCGGTACAGGCATTGGTGCCCGCGACGCCTGCTCCCGTGCCCGTGCCTGCCTCAAGGCCGTAATTGACGCTCCCCGGGGCCAGCGTGAGATCCCCCGGGCAGGGAAGGCGGTCGTTGGACGTGCGGAATTGCATGAGCGCGTTGTCAATGGCGTTCATTTTCTGCTGCGTCGAAGAGACGCGCGCGGAGCTGACCACAGCGATGCCTGCCGAAACCGCCATGCCGGTGACCACCGAGATGATGAGCAGGGAAATGGAAAGCTCAAGGAGTGTGAAGCCGCTTCGCGTTCCCAGAGGCGCGGGCTTCATCGGGCGGAGTCCGTGACCGTTTGAGGGGCGGGCTTTGCAAAGCTGCGTCCGATTTTACATGCGAGCCAGAAGACGAATAACGCTCCGGCTATTTCACTCGCGCAGAACATCTGAGAAACGCGGCCAATCGCTTCTGAAAGACTGCATGTGGTGTTTTGCGCCGTGCAGAGTGTAACCGCATCGTTCAACTGGCCCTTAAGCAGCCAGAGCAAGGTGTAGCTTAAGAGCGCGGAGAAAATAACAGCGGCGAGCGCTGCAAACCAAAAGGGGCGAGAAAAGAGACGCTGCATCTGACTCCCTGCGCGAAAGCGGGTGATGGCACTCAAGAACTATGCGCCGGGAGTGGTTAAGAAAGAGTAAAGAGCTGCCGAAGGGGAGGGGAACGGATCGTAAAGAGCATTGGATTTTGCACAGGATTTGTGAATGGATTTGTTGTTTTTCAGTTGTGTAGGTGAGGTCCGTCGACTACGCTCGCCGATCCTTTTTTTGCCCCAAGGTTCTTCCCTTAGAGAATCCGGGGCCCCGGAAAAAACTCGACGCAGCGGCCTCAATGTCGAAACTGATTCCGCGGGCGCAATATCGCTGGAAGTCGGAGAGCTTGTGCCCTATTCGAAGGCACAAGTGAGAGCTGCTTGGGTTCTTCTGAAAATCTCTTGTCACTGAATAAAATTTCCCGAAAAATTTCTCTGTTCTAAATACCCAATGCGATCTACACTCTTGGATCGCATTTAGCCCACAGCAGGTTTCCACGCGTTGAAAACCCCAGGGCCCCGGACAAGACTCATGCAAAGGTTGCGATGTCGAAACTGATTCTCGGGCGCAGCATTGCCGGACGCCGCCCGATGGGCTTTGCTGCGCGCGATTCCCGCAAAACAGGCGAGCTCGTGACCTATTCGGGTAACAGTCACCTCATCACCTTCGCCCCTACGGACACGGGCAAGACATCGGGGCCTGTGATTACCAATGCATTGACGCATCCGGGTCAACTCATCGTCCTTGATATGAAAGGCGAGGTTTTCACGGCAACCGCTGAGGCAAGGCGCGCAATGGGCCAGGAGGTATGCGTAGTCGATCTTCGCGATGGCGGCGAGAGCGGTTCACTCAATCCTCTGGATCTGGCTGCCCGTTGCGGGACCGACCCGGCTGCAACAGGACGGAGCTTTGCCGCGGAACTCATCGAGCGCCGTGCGGAAGAGCGTGACCCGTTCTGGAATGACTGGTCAGAGTCCATGGTCGGGGGGGCGACCGCTTGGCTGCTCGCCGACCGGCCGCCAGAGGAGCGGCGTTTGAGCAGGTTGTTCGACCTGTTCACGAGCGATGATGTGACGTACAGTCTTGCGGTGCTGCTGGACAACAAGGAAGTATCCAACCGGGCGGCGAAGGCGGCGTTTGCCTCTTTCCTGCAACTGCCAGAGCGGGAGACGCGCCCCAGCGTTCTTGGCACCGTGCAATCGCACTTGAGGCTGTTCGACAGCGATCTGGTACGCAGGCTTACCGACACCACCACGATGGACCTGGATGCTTTCATCGCTGGCTCGCCGATGTCGCTTTACATCATCGTTCCTCCCGCCCGGTTGAATGCGTTTCGTCCTCTGCTGCGTTCATGGCTTTCCGGGTTGATCCTGGCCCTCACACAGCGCAAGCATCCGCCCAAGGAGCGCACGTTGATGCTGTGCGATGAAATCGGCAACCTTGGCCGCCTCGATGCCTTGGTAACAGCGGCGACGCTGCTGCGCTCCTGGGGCCTTACCTTATGGACGTTCTGGCAGAATGCGGACCAGCTGAAGATTTACGGTGCACAGGCGAATACTCTCATCGACAATGCCGGCGTAATCCAGGTCTTTGGAATTAAGAATTATCGGATGGCGCAGGATATTGCGAATGTGATCGGAGGGATTTCCGCCGACGAATTGTTGCGCTTGCCCCATAACGAACAGGTTCTCCTGATGGACAGCAAGCTTCGCCGGTGCGCACAAGTCCGCCACTATGAGGATCAGATGTTTCGCAGCACGGGGTAAGTCGGCTTTTCAATCTTGCAGCTGGCCGCGTAAAACCAACGCGACTCCCGCAAACCCTACGGCGCTCCTTGGAAAGCGCGGGTTTGCTTCGTCGAAGCAAGGTTAAGGCCAGTGCTGCCGCCGAAGGGATACGCTTCTGACCAGAGACAAAACAGCGTCTCATTTTTTTCTTCGTCGGCTCACGATATCCCTGGCAGCCATTCTTGCCAACCCAAGAACGATTCCGGAATTGGTCATAACGGCATCCGGCCAGTGCTTCTGCGCCGCTTTCTGCAGCAGGGAAAAATCCTCTTCCGACATTTTGACGTTTACCTGGACTGTGCGCTTCATTCCCTCTTAAGGTCTGGATTTTTCGTTGCATTTACAAGGATACTGATCGTACTATTAGTATCGCTATGGACTGACGTGACGGCTCGGATACCTCGATGCCCGTCGCTGCTGATTGGAAGCGCAACTCAGTTCACAGGTAAAGAATGTTGCTGGCGTCTGGTGGAGACGCGCCAAACAATGCCGTTTTGCCAACAATGCGGTACGAGGATAGGCGAGGATGCTCTTCTCTGCGTGCCTTGCAGCACGTCCCCGAGCTCTCCATCCGGACAACTCCTTGCCCCTGTAACCCTTGTCACCCCGCCGCAGTACCGGCGACCGCAGGTTCGATACGTCTTCCTGATCGTGGCCGCAGCCGTTGCTATTTCTATCGTCATCCTTGCATTGGGCGTAAGGAACGGTGTCGAGCGCGGTGTTCAGGCTGGCGTCCAGCAGGGGGTAGGGGAAGGTCTCCAGACGGGCGTCAAAGACACCGGCACGGCAGATACAAGCAACGCTTTAGGTAAAGCCCAGTGCGACGCAGACCTGGAGGCTCTGTTCAACCACAACGTGGACAAGCAGAAAACACTCAAGGAACTCGTGGAATTGTCGGATGAATTCGATAGATGCGATAAGGCGTATGGGGCAGGGGACAGGCGATACTTCACTGGATCTGCAGGGTGCGTGGGAGCAATCGCGATTCGCTACCAGCATTTTATCGAACGGCACGGGTTCAACGACCAATTCCTGAAGGAAGATTCCGAAGGACAGAGATAGAAGGGGACGGCACATGCGAAAAATCGGTTTGATTCTAGTAGTCACGCTTTTGGCGATTGCGCCGGGGATACGGGCTCAGAGACATGCGCCGACCGAGGCACAATGCGATGCGGATGCGCGCGCGTGGATGGATGAGAAAGACCTCAAGACGCAGGATGTCAACGAGCTCAAGCTCAGAATCGAAGAGATGATTGCCTGCAAGGATGGCTATCCGGAGGACCCGAGGGCATATTTTATTGCGGTCGTAATGTCACTGGGAACCATTCAGGACCGCGAGGAGAATTTCATCAACCGGCACGGGCTGTACGCGCAATTCCAGGACGAGGATAAGGCCGGGAAGCGGTGAGCGGTGCGACGCGGCGCGAGGTGATGGGCAGAAACAAATCCTGATTAAGCACGTGGGGGGGCATCATGAAAAAAATAATGAGACCGGCAGTGGTATTGATCCTGTCATCCGTGGCCTGGGCTCAAGGCGTCCAGAACCCAGGGCAGGGCGGCAGCGCAAGACAGCAGACATTCAAGGACATCATCGATAACGTGAAGACCGTCAGCCCGGACGCCGCGGCCAATCTTCTGCTGATGCGGCAGGTCATAACGCAGGAGCCGGTAACCGGCAGCGGCTATTTGCGAGAGAGAGTAGAGCCGTTCAAGGGCGTGGCGTACACGGCCCTGCATAATTTCGTCACCATACAGTTGTGCGCGGACCTGATAACGGCCAAAAGCACGCAACCACAGGCCGCGAAGGAAGCGTTGGGCGAGCTCGTGAATTGGGATGATCGGGCAGCTCAGAAGTTTGGTGCCGGAGATATCAGAGACGTACTTGAGAACAATCCATATGGCAGTTTCCTTCGCTATGTTTACCCGGCAATCGATAAGTTAACTTTCACCAGTGCAGACTCCGACTGGCCGTCACTCTCTGCGATCATCGGGAATGACAAAGGCGCAGAACTTCAGGCGCTCGAAGCCGTGAGCCCCAAAGGCGTGAAGGATATCCTGATGACGCGGGCGCTCGTGAAGCAAGCGCCGACGAGGACCGGAAATGCCACGGTTGATCAGCAAATCGCAGACGCGAAAACGCAGGCGGTGGAGAGCCTCAGGCACTATGGCGGGATGGAGCTCCTCGCCGGTTTGCTTATAGCAAGGGAAAACGAGGACAAGAATGTTCCGGCGGCGCTCAAAGTGATATCGGGCCCGAAATACGCAACTGATAAGGTCGCCTTCGAAGAGGCTTTCAATGAAGGAGTGCAAGTCGGTCCGAAGCTTGGCAATGTGAACATGCTGGTATGGGGCTGGCTGGCGCCAGAGATTCGTGACACCGTTATCCGGCTCACGGGGGCGAGTCCGGTTTCGTAAGTGGCGAGATCGAAAAGGGGCCGCCGGAGCATATCCGGCGGCCCCTGATGGAAGCCTCGGTTCCTAGCGAACCTGTGCCTGGGTTTTGGATTTATTTTCCTCTTCCCATTTCGAGATTTTTTCCGCGGCGCTGATGGATGCGCTGGCGATGTGCTTCAGCACCGATGCCGTATAACTGTGGCTGGTCTGGAACTCTCCATCCTTGTCTTTGTAGCGAACCTCAAGCTTCGCAGTACGAAAATCGCCTTTCGCACTCGGGTTCTGAAAAATGCTCACCTGGACCGGTCCGTCCTGAAATTTGTCGACGGGCTCTCTTCCTGTACGCGGTTGCTCCGGTGCGGTGTCGGCCTGTTGGTCCGCGCGTAATGCCTGGGCCATATATGAATTCTCCTTATGTTTTGGGTTAAAGGCGGAGGCAGTATAAGGGCGTCGCTGCAACTTGCAAGTGTGATTGAGATGTACATGCCGGGAGGTAAATTCGGCGACGGAAATTCCTTGCGATTGCTCCAGGCACGGGTTAGTGAATGGACTCGATAATCCACTCACGAGCAACCATCATGCAGAGAGAAGACGATAGCTTCGATGAAGACGCAGCTATGGAAGCGGCGCAGGAAGTTAGCACTGTCCCGCATCCGGGCGACATTCTGAAAATGGAGCATGACCGGATACTCAAAGGCTATCCGCGCGACGTGGCGCTGGAGAAGTGGGGCCCGGAGATCGAAGAGATGATACTTCGCGATATCGAGCTTCGCAAGCGCGGCCGCAAATAGGGCGGACCGCGAAGGTATCAGTGGGTAAATCGTTATATTCGCTTTTTGTTCGCCACACAGATTATACTCCCATCCATGGGCGAGCGCTGGTGCACCGTGACCGTGATTGAGCAATCCGGCAGACGGCACAGTGTTGACGTTTTGGCCTCCAGCACTTTCGATGCAGCTCATATTTTCGTCACTCATGCCAAAGCAGATCCGCGCAACGGCATACCCAGGTTGAGCATGGAGAGCGTATTTGAGGTCACGGTGGGCGGAAAAGTTCACCGCGTCGAAGGAAAAGCCTTGCAGCAGTGGATTCTCAAGGAGAGGGAGGAACGCAAAGGCCCACGCGGGATTCTGTTTTCCAGGCGTCCGACGCTGGATGATTTTCCACGGTAATTGGCTAATTGGAGTCGATGGAATCACCTATTTGGGAGGGGCCACGGTGGCCTTTCTTGAGTAACTGCTGTAGCCATCCACGATCAGGATGAGAAACGTTGCCAGCTTCAGCGTAAAGTCAGTCTGGCAATCGTCAAGGCAGTTGGTAGGAAACAACGCGATTGCCTGTACAAACAGTCCGGCCGCTATGCCGATGACGAAAAGCCCGTAGATTCGTGGCTTTTCATTCCTCAAGCTGAAGGCGGTCTGGCCAATAACAAGAAGAGCACCGACCCCGACGAAACCGCACAAAACCCGATGGGCAGTGATAAACGCTGGGTTAGCGTCCAGGATATAGTGAAACACCCACATGCTGCCGACACCAATGACAGCACCTACAGCGCCGGAGATGACCAAAACAAGTTTTCGGAGCATAGCTAGAATTATGCACCCGCTTGCTTTTCGATATCAGGGTTTCTTGATCGTGCGATGGCGCTCCATTCGGCGGTTGACTTCTAACTCGATAAAAACCATTATCGCGTTTAAACAATGGGTTGCTCTCGGTTGCGAACCCTGTGGCAGTACACTCTTTATGGAGTGAGGTACGGTGATGACAGTAAAGGTTGTCGTCAAACCCAATGAGGCGCCCGCGGGAACGAGATGGGTTAACAGTGGAGGTTTTGCTGTCTACACATTTACTGATCTTGATGAAGCCAAGAAGATCTTTCCCGACCTAGACACTGATCATCAGAGCGAGCATTTCACCGGCGGTCAGGAAAAGGACTGCCTTCGATTCGAATCCTGGGCGGCATATTACGAGCTTAGCACGTAGTAACATCTCACCTGCTCTTTTCGGATTGATGTGTCCGATAAATTCTGTTATCAGACAGATGCTTGCAGTGGTGCCATCACGCTTTGCTCAGGCGGGCGTGCTCGGCCATCAGGTACGAAATATAGCTGCGGATCAGATTGCAAAATAGCCGTGCCTCATTCGGTTGAATGATGATGCCTTTACTGAGGTCGGTCCCGTGCCGGATTCCGCCACCTGTAGGGGATGACAGGTAGCCGTGCAATGTGGTCACCCATGCGAGCACCTGATCGAGAATTTGGCCCTTGTGGTGCTTTCGGAGATCGTCTGCGATTTTATTAAAGTATTTCCCCTGCACCGTGCCGCTTCCCGTGTCGAGTCCCTGAAACGCCGTTGATACCGTTTCCAGAAGCCAGAGTATCTCCTGAACAGCCTGGCGGGTGCGGCCTTCGGCTAGAAGCTGCTCCGACTGCTTGAGCGATTGCTGAATGATTTCCTGTGCCTGCTGGTCAAGAGAAAGCGGCTCCTGAGTTACCTCGATTGCCTCCTGTGCGTTCTGCGAAACCAAATCAGGTGGCCGAATCTGGTAACCGGCGTTGTGATTGGCAAGCACGCGGTTGATCACGGCGACATCGGGAACGGCGTGGTCCGGATGCGTGTGATGGAGCGTCTCGCAAGCATCGTAAAATGCCTCGATGAACAACGGAGCATTAGCTGCAGCATCGCTCATGTAGCCCTCCAGGTCGCTCTCGGCCCAACTGGCGCTGGAACTCCAGCTCGATGTCGAGCCGGTTGCTCCTGCGAAGAAATTCTTAAAGTGCTCCAGTATTGCCTGCTGATGGGAGCCTTGCGCGGCGATTTTGCCAATTAACGTGGAAAACTCCGCGGAGACGCCGTTGGCGATGGGCCCAGGAGTGTCAAAACGCCATGCACCATTAAATTTCAGCATAGGAAGTCCTGTTGAAGTCTGTTGTGCAACTGAACCAGCAACTCGCCTTGGAATCCACGCTCAGTCTCGTAGAAGCGTGGCTCTCGGATACTTTCTAAGGCGTCCCGAAGAAGGGCCAGGAATTGCTCTTGGTTTTGCACAATCGGTATCCCTATCACCCAATCTTTTTACCGTGGCTCGATTTCACGTCGTCATTCTGCCATGCTCGGCAGGTTATAACCCGTTTTCCTCTACAGCTAAAGCTTGATGCGGAGGTCATCCCGCTTCGAGAGGAATCTCCTGAGTTCTCTGTTGTGATATTTCGCAAGAAATTGATACTTTTTCTTCACGTCCCCCTGTGCGGCACTGTGCGCCGATGTAATCACTGCCTTATGGCGCTCAAAAAAGTCGACTAAATTGCGACCATATCCATCCATCATGATCTTGCTTTTTTTATCAGAATCGCGCGGCAATGCCATGTAAGCATCACGTGTAGCCTTGTCATACTGCCAATCCAGTGATGGTGCCACTAGCCGAAGATAGTTGATAAATCTGACTCGCTTGCCGGATTTGGGATGCGTGAACGAACTGAACTGATCCCGAAAGGGGTCTATATCGTTGCTATAAGCTTTGCGACCGGGATGATCCCGCAACAAACGGTAGAGCTGGTCTGATATCGCAATTACGGGATAACAAGCTCTGTCACGTTCCGCCTTGTATGCCCTAACCATCGCGGGACTCACGAGCAAGTCTTTCGCCTTATCGTAGTACCAAGGCCCGAAGTCTATGCCACCGCGCAAAAAGGTGCCGTCAAGCACACAACGGCTCTGCCCAATCGCGATTTCCCAGATTTCGGAGCCGAGCACGTCAAAGAGCCCCTCCGTAGCCACCATTTCCGTTTCCAGAGAGACAGCCGTAATTACACAGTCAGAGAAAGCCAGGACACTCTTGTCAAGAATACGATGTACTTCATAGGTTGATCTCTTTGTGGGGCGGTACTCGAAACGCTGCCTAATGCTGTCGACATCACCAACTATGGTACGCAGGTCGGACTCGGTTTCGATATTTTCAACGCGATCCGAAAACCCTAATAAATCAAAAAAACTAACCATGGCGAGCGTCATAGTTGAGGCGTCTTTTTGGGCGCGTGACGCACGTTTTCGTTTCGATTTCACACTCGTGCTCATTGTAGCGGCGCAATATCGATAACCTGTCCCAACTCATCGACCAGGGCAATCTCTATTCCGGCGTCCTTTGCCCGAGGAGCCAGCCTTTGTGCCAGCCGGAGCGTTGTCTCGGTCCGTGGCACCACGGCAACTTGACGCCCTGCTTTCGGGCCCGCCATGAGCAGCCCGACCGCTTCGCAAAGCCCCTTGCGCAGCTTTGATGTTGGCCCCGCGTGACTGGTGTTTACGATACCGCCTTTACATTCCGCGATGATCGTCGCGTCGTGGGTTTTCGCCACAACGTCGCCCTTCCCGGGTATCGACGTGATTTTGATCACTTGTCGACCGCGGACATAGGTCCCGCAATATGCGGTAGTACCGTGGCTTTCCTTTAGCACGAAACCGCGAGCGGAGAGCCAGCGCACAATTTCGAAGCGCTTGGCGTGCTCGCCATCGGGATGAAGTTCAACTAAGGTGAGCGTCGGTACTGTTTGTAGCAGGTGCATGCCATAGGCCAGCATTACCGCAGCCTCTGTCAGATGCCGTTCTTTTCCGCCCTTGCATTTCCCTTGCCGGTTCGGTGGTGGATCGCGCTCGACAATCAAATCGTCAAACATGTGGCACCGCGTGCTTCGGGCAAGTATAGCGCTCATGCGAGTTCTACCCGAAGGCTTCATTCGAATGCAATCCTCCGCTCGATCTCGCTTAGCTTCGCCAGATCCTTGCGCCGGTCATACAGCTTGGTCGTTCGCGGATCGGCATGATTCGCCATCTCCTGCGCCGCTTCGAGCGAGCCGCCATTACTCAGAAACACCGTCATGCCCGTGCCCCGAAATGTGTGGTTGCAGAAGGTTTCCGACAGCCCCGCGGCTGTGCACCGCACTTTCACCATCCGCAGCATGTCACGCCTGCTGAGGGGCTCCCCGGTAAGCTTGTGAGCCTTGTCGAGCGACTGGAAGACGGGCGTTTCCCCGTCGTCGATCCCGGCAGCCGCGATATACGCGTCCAGATATGCTTCCGCTTCGTGATGCAGCCAGACCAAAAGTTCCTTGCTTCCTTTTTCGAGGAGGCGGAGCCGGGCGCGCTTGCCCTCCAGCCTGTAATCGGCGCGCGCCAACCCCACGACGGCACTGACGCGGGCAAAGGTATAGCCCATAATGCCTATCGCCGCCCGGTCGCGGAGGCCTTTGATGTCCGCAACCTCTTTATACCCCCCACCGTGCTTCTTTGGCACCCTGATGCGCCGCGTAGTGGGGATGGAATCGAGCAGAACGCGCACCTCGTTGGCCGCCATGATCGGCGTAACGCCAATCTTGCGGCTGAATTTAGGCCCTTTGACGAAGAGCGCCGGGTTATCGGGAACGACCTGCTTGATGACAAGCCAGTTGAAGAGTCCGCGTAGCGCCGCCAGGTGCTGCTTGATCGAAGGAGCGGTCAACGGCTTGGTTTCGATATAGGCGGAGACATGCAGCGGGCGAATTGTAGCGAGCTGCAGGCCATATTCCTCACACCAGCTGCAGAATTGTGCGGCGGCCTGGACATAAGCCGCACGCGTATTCTTGTTGCGGATTGTGGCCGCGAAGAATTCGAGGAAATGTTCGCTGGCTTTGTCACCAGCTGCAGCGATAATTGCCGGCACCGGAAAATCCGATGGAAGCACGGCGGGGATGATCTCGACGCCAGGCTGTTTCACAAATTACAGATTTGAGAGTTGCATAAACCCGAGTCACCATACGGAGCCCTGATTGATCGGTCAATCAAATTACGACCCATAACCTCTTTTATGGGTCTCAATCCTGCTAGCATGAAAATCGTTGCGATTCGTTAACAATTGCCCCAAGGATGCTGAGTGCAGCGAAAGGAACTCTCATGTCTCCCCACAACCACGACGAATCAGACAATGAGGCTGCACCGGCACCGGATGATTGGGAAGAATTCCGAGACGACGACCTTGAGCCGATCGGCATTGAAGAATTCAAACAGCTGAACCTGAAGGAAATGCCGGAGGATGTTGCTGTCTGGGTAATGGACAACTATTTTCCCGAGACAATGGTCAGCCGTGAAGGTGAATTCCTTGTCTGCGAGATTCAGGAGCATTTGTACACAAAATACTGGGAGCACAAATTCTCAGTGTACGCTTTTGCCGAGGCAATGGAACGCGCGGTTCTCCGCCTCGCTCACGAGGGGCATCCTTTGTCAGATCCTTCACGGGATGACGAAGACGTTCACATCTTCGTGAAGTGGAATCTTAAGGTGCCGCGCAGCACCCAAGCTGACTCAGTCGTGGAGTCCATAAAAGCCGCGTTTGACCTTGTGTGGCAGCGGGCCGATGCGATTCTTGAGAACTCCGATTCTGTCTTGATCCTCGGAAAAGACAGCGGGCCCGCTTTGGATCGCCTGAAGAGAATCGAGTCTAAGCTGCAAGAGCTTGGCTACTATACTTACATCATCAGAGAGCAGCCGGATAGGACTGGTGAGGGTGTCATCCAGAAGGTCCTGCGGTACGCGCTCTCGTCCAAGTTTGTTTTGATCGAGAATACCGAAGCTTCCGGCCATCTCTATGAGATCCCCCACGTGACCAAGGCTGCCGAGTGCGTCACCGTGGTCTTGCAGGAGGAAGGTAAAGGCGCTACCTGGATGTTCGAGGATTCCTATGCAAAGCATAAGCACTGGCACAAACT
>Ga0206805_1159_pt1 | contig 11744 bp, 18 predicted proteins | sample Alteio_BWOrgCont_59_FD_152890 | JGI IMG/M metagenome (GOLD analysis project Ga0206805, IMG submission 152890) | Enriched cells from forest soil in Barre Woods Harvard Forest LTER site, Petersham, Massachusetts, United States -... | ecosystem: Environmental > Terrestrial > Soil > Temperate forest >... | reverse complement strand
CGAAGTGCTTGAAATCTGCGAAAAAAATGGGATACCGCTGGTACCTTATTTTTCTTTGTTCCAATCATTGCCGAAAAAAGATGACCGCATTTCTGTTATTGCGAAAAAATACAATGCCACCGAAGCACAAATAAATTTAACCTGGCTGTTGCACCGCTCTCCCTGGATACTGCCCATACCGGGCACTTCATCGTTAAAACATTTTGCTGAAAATATGGCTGCTGCCGATATAAATCTGTCGGACGAGGATATGAAGTTCCTTGACTAAGAAAGATTCCTCACCGCCAAAGCGAATGAGGAATCTCTTAAAAGCCGCGCTCTTTGGTAATGCCGGCTAATTTTAAAGCGCTCACTTAAATACGCCGACTTGGTAGGTACCCACTACAGGTTGTAGCGCAATATTTATGTGGTTCCATAAATTGGTTGCGCTAATTTGCAGCGTCAAATCTATTAGCTCTTCTTCGGAAAATTGCTTCCGGACCTCTTCATATGTTTCATCAGGTACATTGAAACTGTTAACTGCATCAGTCCATGCAAGTGCGGCCCTTTCCCTTTCAGAAAAGAAAGGAGTTTCTCTCCAGGCGCTTATCGTATAGAGGCGTTGTGGATTTTCGCCCAGTGCAAGTAGATCTTTCGAATGCATATCGAGGCAAAATCCACAGCCATTCAGTTGTGATACCCTGAATGCAACCAACTCCCTGAGCGGTTTTTCCAATGAACTTTTTGCCAAATATCCTCCAATACCGTAAAGCGATTTAATGGCGTTTTGGCCTTTTTCTAAAAAATTAATACGTGGTTCCATGTTATAGTTAAATTTTGAATTATAACCCTATAACAAATGTATGCGGGTAAATTGGACACGTCAGTTGAAAGTTTATAAAGGTAAAAGTTCATAAAGTAAATAACCTTTGGGTACCTACCAGAAGTGTAAATTTGCGGGGTAAAGAGGTTTCATTACCTTTGAATCATCATAATTAAGAGCCCTGCCGGCTTTGAGTACTATGGAAAAACGGGAAGAGGAACAATATCACAAACTCTTATACTACACACTTTCTCTTTCGGATAAGGCATTTATACATCAGCATGCGGTGGATGCATTTGCCGCTCAAACAGCTAACGAAAACACTAAGTCAATTGCTATAACTTTTTCACTCGTCGGACTTTATCTTTATTTAGAGAAGAACTATACTGGAAGAGAGGTACAGCAGGCGCATACGGAGATGGCGAAAAATAAAAAACAATGGCCAACTTTTACTCTGCCAAAACATAGGGGAGATATTACAATATCAGATGTGTTGAGTGTACCACCCGGGTTAGAAAGAGATACTATGATTAATAAATGGTGCAGCTCTGTATGGCTGGCCTATAAAGAATGTCGCCAAATGGTTATTGAGTTGGTCCTGGTTGAGTTGGGTGTAGCTAAGTAACCTGAGTGGTGGGTTGATTATTATTTGAAATTCGTAAGTTTGGAAAAAGAACAGGAGTCTAAAGAAGATAAATTATGAATACTTCAGAAAAACAAAACACCATCTTTCCTCAAGGGGAAAAAGCATCTCCAGATTATTTTACCGGGCTGGTTATGTTTAAAAGCCTGGTTCCGAATGATGCTACATTGAATTGCCAGGTGGGTAACGTAGTGTTTGAACCGGGTGGCCGCAATAACTGGCACACACATTCCGGGGGACAAATTCTACTGGTTACCGATGGCATTGGCTATTACCAGGAAAAAGGCAACCCCATACAAGTACTGCATAAAGGAGATGTGGTTGTCATTGCCCCCAATATAGTGCATTGGCATGGCGCTTCGCATGATAGCGAGTTTACGCACATTGCCATAAATCCGAACACGCAAAATGGCATTGTCAACTGGCTGGAAAGGGTAACCGATGAGGAATATAACAGCATTCAGAAATAAGACATAAATAGAATTAATGCCATGTGTACAATAACCTATCTGCCCCTTGGCAGTTCATCTTATATACTTACCTCTAACCGCGATGAGGGCGCTTATCGCAAGATCGCCCTTCCGCCCGAAAAATATACCGTGCACAATATGGCTGTTTATTTTCCAAAAGATATGGAAGCCAATGGAACCTGGTTTGCCGCTGCCGAAACAAAGTTTACGCTTTGCCTTATGAATGGCGCATTTGAAAGGCACAAACATAATCCACCCTATCGCCTTAGCCGGGGTATCATGTTGCTCGACTTTTTCATTTACCGGGATGTTGACGCATTCATTTCACAATATGATTTCAACGGAATAGAACCGTTTACACTATTCATTATTGAACAAAGTCCTGATGTGAAGATTCATGAGATATGCTGGGATGGAAAGAAAGTTCATTACATCACCAACGATGCATCGGTGCCGCATATATGGTCTTCAGCGCAGTTGTACGAAAAGGAAGTGATTCGAGGGCGCGAGGTCTGGTTTGATGCATGGCTGAAAGCTAAGAATGAGTTTACGATGGAGAAAATAATTCTCTTTCATAAAACAGGCGGCGATGGCAATAGCTATACCGATTTGCTTATGAATCGTGATGGAAAGGTGTTTACTGTGAGTATCACTTCTGTAAAGCGTGAAGAGAACAAGGGCTTGATGCACTATGAAGATATGATTTCGAAAAACGGGGTAAAGGAAATAAGGATAGGGTAATAACCCATTCAGCCGTCTTTGGGATATTCAGCTAATTAATGAGTGACCAATTGCCGCCTGCCTAACTCTTTTAATCTCCTGATATGGGAAAACAGCGCTTTAATAAAGGAGGGTTTTTAAGTTGTAAGAAAGTCCGAATTGGTTTGCGGTACGTTCCACAATAGGTGCAATTTTACGGTAATGAACATGGCTGATATAAGGGAACAAATGGTGCTCAATCTGGAAGTTCAGGCCACCCACACACCAGTTGACTAAAGGATTATTCCGGGCGAAATCGGATGTAGTGCGTACTTCATGTACCGCCCAATCATGGTTAATTACACCGCTTTCATCGGGTAAAGGTTGTTCGGCTCCTTCAACCACATGTGCCAATTGAAAAACCGTACTTAATATGCTTCCTGCCACCCAATGCATCGTAGTAAACCCAATAAGCACTTGCCACCAGGTAAAAGGAGTAATTAAAATTGGCAAGCCGATAAACGCAAACAAGTAAACGATTTTTATGCCCGTCACTTTAAAATATTCCCCTGTTGGGTTGGCATTGTACTTGCGGGTCATGCCGGTTTTGTTGTACTCTGCAAGTTTTATAAAATCGTTTACAATCCGGGTAATGCTCATCAACCCATAAAAGAAGAACGCATGAATATATTGATAACGGTTTATTTTTCGAATGGGGGTATTTTGCGATAATCGTAAGGGCCATCTCGGGCCTATATCTTCGTCCTCTCCCTCAATATTGGTGTAGGTATGGTGAAGAACATTGTGCTGTATCTTCCAGTTAAAAACATTGCCTCCCAATAAATACATGGTTCCACCCAATAGTTTATTCATCCATTCCTTCTTTGAATAAGAGCCATGCAAGGCATCGTGCATAACACACATGCCTATGCCTGCTATGCCTAATCCCATAATGCCCGAGAGTAGGAGACCCACCCACCAGGCCATAGGGAGTAATAATAAAAACATATAAGGAATAAGATAGAGAGACAACATAGCAGTCGTTTGAAAAATTAAGCTGAGATTTCCTTTTTGGGAGATTCCTGTATCTTTAAAATATTCGTTTACATTCTTCCGTAAGGCAGATGCAAATTGACTTTCTGTTGGCGTGATTTTATCAAGAGGCTCATGTTGAGTAGGATTCGATGTAGATGGGGATTTAAAACGTAGTTCCATTTTGTTGTGCTTTATGCTTGCAACCCCAAGTTCGTCTTTAATAAGACGGCAAAAAGTATTTTTAACATAAAATGGGAAAGGGGGCGAGGTAATCAATCCTGTCAGCCCCAAACCCCTAAAGGGTGCATTGAATCCATGCTTGTCATCCCTATGGCTATCGGGATGAGCGAAGCGAAGAATCTCAGTACTATAGAGATGTTTCACTTCGTTCAGCATGACAAATATTGGAAGTCCGCCTGGGCAGATTGGGGGCTGACTTACATAAAAAGATAAAAGTTTTTATATATTTGTATCTACACATAATATATACAACACTATGGACCAACACACACCCAGGCTACAGGATATAATAGATTCTAAAATATTAGGAGAACGCAAGATATTTTTATGGGGCCAGGTAGATGACGATTCTGCCAAACACATTATCGACCGCTTGCTATACCTGGAACTGACAGGCCCCGGGAAAGACATACAGCTTATCATCAACAGCCCCGGGGGCTATGTAACATCAGGCTTCGCGATATATGATACCATGAAGAACATCTCCAGCCCCGTATCAACCATTTGTACGGGCTTTGCGGCTTCCATGGCTTCCATCCTGTTATCGGGAGGGGTAAAAGGAAAACGGTTCATTCTTCCTAATGCGCGTGTAATGATTCACCAGCCTGGTGGTGGCGCCGGAGGTACGGCTTCTGATATAGAAATACAGATAGATGAATTACTTAAGACCAAGCGCCTCAGCGCTGAAATATTAGCTGCGAATTGCGGACAACCCTTTGACAAAGTAATGAAGGATATTGACCGCGACCACTGGATGTCAGCCGACGAATCCATTGCCTATGGTATTGTAGATGGCACGCTTGATAAACTGGTGTAAACAGTTATAGTAGAACAGCCTCCCCCTGCTTCACATTTTTTAACACAATAGCTGGCAATTATATGCCATAGCCTCACTTTGCCTCATTGGCAATACTTTTACAGAAATAATTATTTGTCAATTAATCTTAAAATTAGTATTAAAAGTGAAATGCAATCAGCATTAACTTTTCATTAACAAAATGCAGCAAAAGCCCGATATAATTTTGACCCAATTTTGAAAACCAATAACAATGAAAAAAATAACATTTGTAGCATTATCAGCTACCGTAGGATTGGGGCTTATGTCATTTATTCCCCCTGCATCACCGGCCACCAATACATTTGAAGGAGTAATAACCTACTCTGTAAGTGTGGATAATCCGCAATTAGCCCCCGCCGTAGCAAACAGCTCGGTAACAGCTTACATTAAAGGAGGCAAAACCAAAACCTACTTTAATATGGGTGTATCAAAATCGACCTTTTATACCAATAGCGCCACACCCGATGCCAATGTGGTTTTAATACAAGCGATGGGAAACAACTATCAACTGAAAAATGATGACTCCAAAAAAAGCGATGATATGAATCCTGACATTAAGTACATGGACGGCACCAAAACAATTGCTGGCCACACCTGCCACAAGGCGCAAATGACAATGAAAGGCGGTGATGGAAAACCCTATACCACCGATGTATATTACACGGAAGATATACCTGCCACACCAGATGTGCATAGTCCGTTTAACCAACTGAAGGGCTTCCCGCTGGAATATACCAAGAGGCAGCAGGGGATGAATTTATTAATAACTGCCACCAACATAGAAAAGAAAAATATTCCGGATGATACGTTTACCATTCCCACCGGGTATAAGCTTATGACTGCCCGGGAAATAACGCAGGATGTCCATAAACAAATGGCCGATACACAATAGTAAAATTAAAATGATATTTAGTCCCGGCTATAAACGCCGGGGCTTTCCTCAAATGGATTACTTCGTCACCGCCAACTTCTCATTCATCTGAGCAATTATCTTTTCACGGGTTTCGGGCCATTCATTATCGAGTATGCTGAAGCTGGCAGTGTTGCGGTAAGTGCCGTTATCTCGCGGCCGGTCTTTGCGTAATATTCCTTCGAACTTCCCTCCTGTTTTTTGTATAGCTGTTCGCGAGCGGATATTGTTTTCATCGGTGCGTAACTGCACTCTTACAGTCTTCAATGTTTCAAAGGCGTACGTCATAAGCAATAGCTTACACTCGAAATTGATAGCAGTACCCCAATAGGGTTGTGTAATCCAGGTAAAGCCTATTTCAAGCTGTTTGTAATCGGGTACCATATTCAAATAGCGGGTCGAGCCAATTAGCTTACCACTTTTCTTATGCAGGATTACAAAAGGATAATTGGTACCCTTATCTCGGTCAGCAAGGGAGGTATTGTAAGAGGTAGTGAATTTTTGTTCATCGGAATAATCAGCCGGATAAAATTCCCAAAGTCTTTTATCGGCAGTTAATGGAAGTAGTTCGGCCAAATGGGCTTTCTCCAGGGGATGCAACTCCACCAGTTGCCCTTTCAACACTACAGGATGCTTAACCCAGGTTTCGTTCATATATGGATATTGAAATTCAAAGGTAGTAAACACTTTTCATCAGCATAACAACAGCGTAATACAGGGATAATTAAAAAACGTTATCTTTATCCATAACTACTAACATTTTAAACTTAATTTTATGGCATTATTTTTAGTGCGGGTTGAACTACACGCAACACTGGATTATTCACATCCCAGTTACGAACAATTGCATACAGCCATGCAAACGGCCGGATTTACCCGGACCATAAACCCCGATGCAGCGTGGTATAAATTACAATCGGGTTCCTACAGAATAGATGGTGATTATACCCTGGAACACGTTACCGAACTGGCTAAAAAAACGGTCGACACAGTCGATACAAATAATAGCGTGTTAGCCGGAATTGTTAAAAGACTTTTATTTTCCGGACCTCAACAAGCATAAAACCTATTTAACAATACTAAAAACTTACATTACCATGGCAACATTTATTGTGCGCGTTGAATTACACGCAACACCTGATTATACACATCCGCATTACGAACAATTACATACTGCTATTGAAAAGGCGGGATTTACCCGGAAACTGCATCCTGATGCCGGTTCATATCAATTGCAAACCGGGACATATAAAATGGAAAGCGACCATTCCCTGGAAACTGTGCTTGACCTGGCTAAAAAAGCTACCGACTCTGTTGATACCAATAACAGCGTGATAGCAATGGAAATGGAAAAGTATGCCTGGGTTGGCCCTAAAGCATAACCCCAGCCAATTATTTTATCGAGGCAGTTCAACTACTTAACTGCAACAACAAAGGCTTTGACGAAAATTCACCTTTCATTATCCATAGGATAATTAAGTTGAGCTAATTAATCTTACAAAATATGGTATTTTGGTCGTGGTGGGGAATTTTAGCTATCGCATTAGTAGTTGTAGTATTAGGCAAACTACTACATGGATGGTATAAAAAATAAGCGAGTTTACAGAATTATAAAACCTGCGGACGTTTACTTTAGTGTTGACTAAACAATTTCAACATGGCCTGTAACGAACCTTCCGAATGCATCAGTTCGCCATTTTTAAGTGACTCTTGTGCTGCTATGGCTGCTCTTTTACGCATATCTGTTTCATACAAGGCAATGGCTTCCTGTGTGCTGTTATATTTATCTGACGTTAAGCATTCGCTCAATTCGAGCGCATCAAGCATAGCCATGTTTGCACCTTCGCCTGCAAAGGGTGGCATAACATGTGCAGCATCGCCAAGCATGGTTAAATTAGGTAAGGCATCCCAGGTTTGATTTAAAGGCATGCAATATATAGGGCGCGGAATAAAGGGTGTTGCGGCATTTTCAAACAACTCAACCCAAATAGGGTTCCACTCGGAATATTCCTTTTTAAACCATGCCGACAACTGTGTTTTGTCAGAATAATCCAAACGGCTATTTAGGGCCCAATCCTCACCCGGTTTGAAACTCGCATAAAAACCTATAGTGTTATCGCCTTTTTGACCGCCCAATAAACACTTTCCGTTTCCGAAGGCCATTATTTTTCCGCCATTCATTATTGCATGAATGCGAGGTGTTGATTTATCTGCATCATAAATATTGAGTTCAAGCATCGTAACGCCTGAATAAAAAGCTTTAATATCTGTGATGTATAGACGGACCTTGGAATTAGCTCCGTCAGCGGCAACTACCATATCCGCATAAGCAGATAAGCCATTTTTGAAATGCAGTAGCCAGCCTTCACCTTTCGCTTCCATTGAAATAAAATGACTGTCCCATACAACCGTTTCAGGCTGCAACGATTCCAGTAACATATTTCTTAATGGACCACGGTCTATTTCAGGACGAAAATATGCATTATCGAAATTTTCCTGAGGCTTTGTTTCATGGTCACTGAAAAAAACTTCAGCACGTTCATTCATAATAATCGTCCTATCAGCGCCGGGACGATAATTCTTTTTAAACTCATCCAGCAAATTCGCTTTGCGGATCGCTGCCAAGCCCGATTCATCATGCATATCGAGCGGCGAGCCCTGCACACGGGCCTGTTTATTCAAATCCCGTTCATACACTTTTACATAGCAGCCTTGCAATTGTAAAAGCCTTGCTAATATCAGTCCTCCGGGACCACCGCCTACAATGGCTATTTGTTTATTCTTTAAGTGCATACATCCAACTCGTTATTCATCTTTTCAGCTTAGACGATTCAAAGATGCAAATATTTGTTTGGAGAAGTATTAATTAAATGACTCCCTGAACTCCAAGGGGGAACACAGTGCCTGCTAAGATACCTATTCAGCTATACAACTTTCATATTTACTAACTCAAGGCAACCAATATTTTCGTATTCTACAGAGGAAATAAAGTCCTTTATAATATCTCAATGCCAAGGAAGATTACCCCCCCAAAAACTCTCATGAATAAATAAAATGAACCAATTAACTTCAAACTGTGGCAGGTATGCCATCCCAAGGAAATGAGCTTAATGTTATGCAATTTTTTAAGGTAAGATTAAGATTAGCGGTAGCAGTATTCAATCTATTAATTGCAGTATTTATATCTTCTAAGGCCTGTTTAAAAGTTATATCTTTTTTCCAAACCATATATTTGGGAAGATTATAGGATTTATTTGATTCAGGTGTACCTGCCCTCCAAGATTTACGATAACCTAGTTGGTTCAATTCTACTTCCACCCTATCATTTACATTCGGGTCTGAAAGTTCATATACTAATACAACATCCATAAAATCATAGTTATAGGGTCGTTTTTAAATATCCTATTAATCCCAATAATGTTCCCTCTACTAATCCTTCCTTTGTTGGGTTTTTAGGTGAATCTGATGGGTTTTTTCTATATGATTCAAGAGCTTCAAATGTCAAAATACCCCATCCTTTCATTATCTCTATTAAATAGTTGGCTGGAAGAAATTTGGACAGAAAAGAATCTATTAATTGATAATCCTTAATTGTATCTTGATTCTTCCGTATCTTTTCTTCAAGGAAAGTTAGCTCCTCTAAAGTCATTTTTATGTTTACATCTCCCATAATTAATGTTTCTTCCATAATAATAAATTATCCCTGCTCCGGGCGGCTCTCCGGTGTAATAGCCTTACTCGCCTGCTTTGCAGTAGTCGCAGCTGTCCTAATGTCCTGAAGTAGTGCTGCCGATTCCTTTAAGTTACTTTGCATTTCGGTTACATAACCCTTTATAATCGTTTTACTAGCCGCAATGTCATCGTTAATATCCTTTCTGCTTATTTTCATATGTTTGTCAACTTCGGCTTCTGTTTTAAAATATACACTAACAGATATAGCTAATAAAAGTGTAATTATCAGTCCGCCAAATAGCAAGAAGTCATCCAGTCTCTTATTTATTGAATCGAATTTTTCCTGATAATTCAGGTTTGTTATTTTTAATTGATTTACGATTTGAATTAAAGCATCTTTTGTTGTATCCGATTTTCCTAAGCATACTGGAGCTTGAATCATGTTATGTAATCCCCATGCTCTATAAACAATCAAAAAGGAAATAACCGCTGCAATGCCAATAATAACTCCCAATAATATTTTCAAAAAATTCGCCACAGCGTCAAAAGTAATAAAATATTCCAAAATCACATATAATCGAAAAACTTATTAACAACTATCTGTTTAAATTACATTATTCCTTGATTTTCTTATACTTACATATTTTATCCGTTGTAAAATTGCGCAAAGCTAATAATCCTTTCGAAACGTAATAAATTTGATTTATTAAGTTATTAGACGTGACTTCTTAATTCATGCTGCAAAATTCGTAGTTTAAAAAGCATTTCCAAAAAAGGTCACTGACTATCAAGACATCAATTTAAAATAAAAAAAAGGGTGTCCTTTTTATATTCGATGAATGCCTGATAATTGTCGTTCAAACTAAAATCATATTCTAAATGAGTAACAGAGTCATAAACTCCGCTAAATGGGAAGTTAAAAAATATTTTGATCGAAAAGTAATTTCATGAAACAACCCGGATGGTATGTTCCCTGTCAGCGGCAAAAGATAGGCATGCATTAATATCCTCCACCGTTAATTCAGGGTAATCAGAAATTATAGTCTCTTTCGACATGCCGTTGGCAAGCCAGTTGAGAACATCATACACTGTAATTCTCATTCCTCTTACGCATGGTTGCCCAAAACGCTTTTCAGGATTAATAGTGATATATTTGGTATACTCTTTCATATTACAAAGATAGGAAAATTAATAATTATAGGGGTATTTAGCTGCCCTTCTAATTAAACGACTCCCTAAACTCCAAGGGTGAAAGATTGGTTTTCGTTTTAAACAATTTACTGAACGATTGCGGATGTTCAAATCCCAATTCGTAGGCAATTTCGCTTACCGATAAATCAGTAGTAGATAGTTTTTCTTTAGCTTTTTCTATCAGCTTGTTGTGTATATGCTGCTGGGTACTCTGTCCTGTTAACACCTTTAGCATACTGCTTAAATAATTGGGCGATACATTTAGCATATCAGCAATGTCATGTACGGTAGGCAAGCCCTTATCTGCCAATCCATCGTTATTGAAATAGTCAGTCAGAATATCTTCCAGTCTGTCCAATAATTTGTGATTGGTTATTTTGCGGGTAAGGAACTGTCGATTATAAAAACGTTCAGCGTAGGTGAGTAATAATTCAATTTGTGCAATGATTATATCCTGGCTGAATTTATCAATATTGGAGAGATACTCCTGCTGCATGTCGTGGATGATGCCATTGACAGTAGCTTCTTCTTTCTCCGACAAAAAGAGCGCCTCATTTACCGAATAGTCAAAGTACTCGTATTGCTTGATGACTTTAGCCAACGGAGTGTTCCATAAAAAATCGGGATGAACGAACAGCAGCCAGCCCGACCGTTTTACCTCTGCATCTTTCTCCACTTCAATACTGAAAACTTGATTGGGTGCCATAAAAAACATAAGCCCTTCGTCAAAGTCATATTGCTGCTGCCCATATTTCATTTTGGCGTTCTGCATCCTTTTAAGCGAAATGGAATAAAAATCAAAGACCAGGCTCGTCTCTTTCCCGCCCGGAGGATGGGTAATGGCTTCCAAATTAATCACGCTGATTAAAGGATGCGCCGGTTTCGGAAAGCCCATAAGCCGGTGATACTCGCTGATGGTTTTAATCCGTAGAATTTTTGAGTTGGCCATAGTGAACTTCTATTTTTGTGCTTTTCTTCCAAATAAATAAATATTTACAATCAATCCAATAACAGCTGCACCCGTTATTATACAATCGTAAATTAAAATACTATGCTGGCTTCTTTGGTTGAGATTTAAAATCATATTTATCAGGCTATAAATGCCTCCGCCTGCCCAAAACCCAATACCATATTTATAGTTGTCTTTCATTGTAGGGTTGTGACTTTGCCATACCCCAATATACTAATTTTTGATGTATCATACCCCAAACTTGTCTAAGCAGGTTTTAAATAGTTCGGCTTCC
>Ga0206805_1158_pt1 | contig 11796 bp, 11 predicted proteins | sample Alteio_BWOrgCont_59_FD_152890 | JGI IMG/M metagenome (GOLD analysis project Ga0206805, IMG submission 152890) | Enriched cells from forest soil in Barre Woods Harvard Forest LTER site, Petersham, Massachusetts, United States -... | ecosystem: Environmental > Terrestrial > Soil > Temperate forest >... | reverse complement strand
CGGCCATTTCTGTCAGACCTTTCAACGATGAAATTTTCGATCATCACGCCCAGTTTTCGAAGTTCAAAATGGTTAAAGCTTTGTATCGCATCGGTGGCGGACCAGAAAGGCGCGGAGTTTGAACATCTTGTGCAGGATTCGTGTTCCGATGACGGAACCCAGGATTGGTTGCCGCAGGATTCACGCGTCAAAGCATTCATTGAAAAGGACGCGGGGATGTATGACGCTGTCAACCGCGGCTACCGGCGGGCGTCCGGAGACATCCTGGCCTATCTGAATTGTGACGAACAATATGTCCCGGGCGCGCTGGCGGCGGTGCATGATTTTTTTGAAGCCCATCCCCAGGTGGAAGTTGCGCTGGCGGGGACTATCATCACCGACGGTCACGGGCGTTATATTTGCCATCGCCATCAAATGGTCCCCCATCCCCAGGGCGTCCGCTTCCGTTTTCCAATCCTGACGAGTTCGATTTTCATCCGGCGCAAAGTCATTTCCGAGCGCGGCATTTTTTTTGACACCAAATGGAAAGACCTGGGCGATTATCACTGGATCCTGGCGCTCATGAAGTCAAAAGTGCCGATGGCGGTTTGCGACACGTTCACCTCAGTGTTCGCCGATACCGGCGAGAATATGAACCTGAAACCCAATGCGATTCGCGAGAAAAAGGAGACAGAGCAAATGATCCCGCCCTGGGTGCGGAGATTCCGGCTGTTTTGGATCCTCCATCATCGCCTGCGCCGCCTGGCGGCGGGACACTTTTCCCTGAAACCGACGAGCTACCAGATTTATACGCTGAAGAGTCCGGACCGCCGCGTAACCATCGAGGTGCCCAAGCCCACCGCCGTTTGGTGGAACCGGGTGTGATCGGCGACCTGTTCCGGCGCGTTTGCAACTCCCTCGACAAAGCTTTTTCTTCGCGCCATGCTCCATCCATGGCATTTGAATCCGATTCGCCGCTGGACACACTCTGGAAGGAATACATCAGGGTGTTTGCGGATTTCGATGACCTGTCACTGGCGCGGTGGCTGGCCCAAACGCTGGGACAGATGGAAGGCAAATCGTGGCGGCTGTCGCATCCGCTCGTGGGGGCGTATCGCCTGGCGGCGCAATTGGGACACGAGCGCCAAATCTGGCATAAACGCCTGGCGACGCCGCCGGCGGCTTACGGCGAATCGCCGTGTTGCCGCGCGCCGTTCCTGCCGCTGTTGACCCGGGATGTGCGCGAATCGGGTTTGATCTGCCAGCATTGCAGCGAGACCCTCGTACCATTCGATGAAATTCCCGTTGAAGTGAGGGGTGAGATTGAGTCGTGGGCGCGACAATATGAGCCGGTGCATGCGGTGGCCCATTGGGACGATCGCCAGCGCCGGCGCATGGGAAATTTCGACGCCGCTTACGAAAACGCGGCGCGGGAGGCGGAAAAACTTTTGGTGCGGGCCGGAAGAGAACTGGCCCCCGGGCTTTTAAATTTTTATGCCGCGGCAGTGTGGGAGGACCAGGATGAATGCCTGGAAGTGCGGCCGGAAGACGCGCAGATATGATTTTCCATGATTAAGTTTCTTTTCAAATGGCTGTTTCGGGTGGTTTTGGGAGCTGTGATACTGGCGGTGGTCGCCACGGTCATTTTATTATTAACCTACAATTCGATCTTACGGACCATCATGGAGCACAATATCCGCGAACAAACGGGGATGGATGCGGAGATCGGACGGCTCGATGTCAGCCTCACCGAGCCGACCATCGAGATACGGGATATGCAAATTTATAATCCCGCCAATTTCGCGGGCACGCCGTTCCTGAATTTCCCGGAAATCCACATCGAATACGATCTTTCGGCGCTGATGAGAAGGCAACTCCACTTTACGCTTGTGCGGGTCAAGCTGGCCGAGTTGGACATCGTAAAAAATCAAAATGACGAGTTGAATATTTTTCCGGCGGGCGCCCCGATGCAAACGGCACCGCCCCCCGTCATTTCATCGTCACCAAGGCCCGGGGCTGCTCCTGCGCCTTCACATCCCGGCGCCGCCCCAACCCTCTCACCAACCCTCCCCCAAGGGGGCATCACTCCATCCATCCGCCCATCCGGGGTCAATGCTTCTCCGGCCGCCAATTTCCAAGAGCAGACGGGGTATGATTTTACCGGCATTGACAAACTCAACCTTTCGTTTGGGAAGGAGAAATATATTGACCTCAAAAACCCCAGCAACAACCGCGAGCAGGTCGTCGGCCTCGATAACTGGATCGTGCCCCATGTGAGATCAATGAATGACCTGGCTGGAACGATTGTGTTCATCGACCTCAGGAGCAATCATTTCTTCGACGATATTGTGGTGAAAAATTACCCGGGCGGGAACGCCGATATGGTCAGGGATGCGCTGCAGTCCATTGGCCTGTAGTTTTGATCGTATTTTAACATTTTCGGCGCGCCGCAATTTCTTTAACTTCATCGGGTGCATCGCGACTCACTTAAATCAGCTGCCCGTCTTGTCGTCAAGATTGGGACCGGCGTGTTGACCGACAGCCGGAAACAGATTGATCCGGCGCAGTTGGAACAACTCGTCGCGCAGATCGCGGGGCAGCGAAAGGCGGGAAAGGAAATCATCCTGGTGACCAGCGGCGCGGTCGGCGCGGGCATGGGCGCGCTGGGTTTCGAGCGGCGGCCACACGAACTCGCCGAGCTCCAGGCATGCGCGGCCGTAGGGCAATCGCGCTTGATGGCCAACTACGCCGAGCTGTTCGCGAGGCAGGACCTGCATGTCGCCCAGGTTTTGCTCACGCATGAAGATTTGGAACATCACGAGCGCCATTTGAACGCGCGCAACACGCTGATCACGCTCCTGAATCACGGGGTCATTCCGATCATCAATGAAAACGACGCCGTGTCGTTCACGGAAATCAAATTCGGCGATAATGACAAACTTTCCGCCCTGGTCGCCTCGTTGTTGCCGGCGGACCTGCTCGTTATCCTGACAACTGTTGATGGCGTCGTCGAAAATTTCGGCAAAGCCAACCCCAGGACGATCCCCGTGATCGAAAAGATTGATCGCACGATTGAAGGCCTGGCCGGCGGCACGTCCAGCGAGACGGCGGTCGGGGGCATGAAATCGAAGATCGAAGCGGCGAAAATTGTCGTCCGGTCCGGAATCCCGCTCGTCATCGCTTCCGGCAAAAAGAAAAGTGTGATCGCCAAAATTGCCGGCGGTGAAAACGAGGGCACTTTGTTTGTGGCGCAACCCGACAAGTTGCAGGGGCGCAAACGCTGGATCGCGTTCTTCCATCATCCCAAAGGCACGCTTTTCGTGGACGAGGGCGCAAAGCGCGCCTTGCGCGAAGGCGGGAAAAGCCTGCTGCCGCCCGGGGTGGCGCGTTGTGAAGGGAATTTTGAGGCGGGCGAAGTCGTCCGCATCTGCGATTTGGACGGCACGGAATTCGCGCGCGGCATCGCCAAATTCAACAGCGAAGAGATCCGCGGCAAAAAACTCGCACGGGTCGAGCTGGTGCATCGAGATGACCTGGTGATCCTGTGAAAGAGCCGGCCATCAATGATTTACTGAAGGTGATGGCGCGGTTGCGCTCGCCGACAGGCTGCCCCTGGGACCGCGAACAGTCGCACATGAGCCTGCGGCGCCATGCGATCGAAGAGGTCTATGAATTGATCGATGCCATTGAAGCGCGCGACGACCATGAAATGGCCGAAGAACTCGGCGACCTGCTGTTGCAAGTCGTCTTCCATTGCCAGCTTGCCCGTGAGCGCGGGGCGTTTGATTTTGAAAAGGTCAGCCGGTTGCTGGTCGAAAAACTTGTCCGCCGCCATCCGCACGTTTTCGGAAAGACCAAAGTCAAAAATGTGGATGAAGTCTGGGCGAATTGGGAAAAAATCAAGCGCGCGGAAAAGCACGGCACCAAGCACGCGCGGCCTTCGGTCCTGGATGGCATCCCCAAACACCTGCCGGCGCTGTTGCGCGCGGAGAAACTGGTGAAAAAGGCGCGGAAGGCAAATCTGCTCTCGAACGGCAAACCTCCGGCGTCCAAGGCCAAATTGGCCGGAAAGCTTTTTGAATTGGCTGAATCCGCGCAAGCCCGCGGCTGGTCGGCGGAGGAATTATTGACCGCCGAAATCAAAAAGCGCGAGCGCGCCTTGCGAAAACAGGAAAAACACGGCGGGTAAATGTCATGGTGGAGCGGGACTCCGCCGGGCAACCAATCGATCAGGCAATGCCCGAGGAGGTTGTCTCTTCTCATCCGTACCTCCCTGGCTTAAGATTCTTTGTTCATTTTGTTAATTCTGTCTTCTTTATTGTTTTTTGCGGTATTGACAGCACCCGCAACCGGCGCGATGGTACGGTGTTATATAGACAGGATGATTTTATGAAGAATTTAAATGTTCAAAAATGGTTGGCGGGGATCGGCGTTGCCGTTTTGCTGGCCGGCGCCGCCCAGGCCCAAAGCACGCAGGATGCTTCCACCGCGAATTCGACTGCGCCCAGTGTGGCTGCCGCGCCGCCATTGGCCGATAGCGTTGCGCAAGTGCTGCAACTGGAGCAGGCAAAAGTCAGCGACAGCACCATTCTCAGTTTCATCCAAAACTCAACCGCGAGCTATCCAATGGCCGCGTCGCAGATCATTTATTTGAAGCAACAGGGTGTTTCCGACACGGTGCTCAATGCGATGATCAATGCGCATCCGTCCATGGCGGCTTCCAGCGCCCCGGCGCCGGCGCCTGATACTTCGAGTGCTGCCCAAACCGCGACAGCTACCGCACCGGCAGTGACAACTTATCAAACCGTTCCCTCCTCGTCGGTATATGTTATCCCCGATAGCCAAACCTATTATTACACCAGCGGGTATTATGGTTATCCATATTACTATTCGCCGGTGGCTGTTTCCGTCGGATTTGGCTGGGGCTGGGGAGGCTATTATGGGTGGCACGGCGGTGGCTGGCATGGCGGATATGGCGGTGGTTGGCACGGTGGATATGGTGGAGGCTGGCATGGCGGTGGCGGCTGGCATCATTGAGGTTTGCGGATAATTTATCCAAGGCCATTATTGTTGTCTTTTTTGCATGGATTCGACCTTTCCAAGCCCGCGAGGGGGCATTGAGAAAAATTCCAAATCGAACGTTGACAATAATCGAAAGTCTGGTTTAATTTCCGACCCTTTGCGGGAGAATTTATGTACGCAGTTCTAGAAACAGGCAGTAAACAATATCGCGTCGTCGCGGGTGACACGCTCGAAATCGAAAAGCTCGACGTCGAGGCCGGCAAACCATTTACGTTTGACCGCGTGCTCATGGTCGGTGGTGAGAAGATCACCGTCGGCGCGCCGACCGTTACCGGGGCGACCGTTGTCGCCGACGTCGTGGCGCACAAGCGCGGCGAGAAAAAACTCACTTTCAAGATGAAGCGCCGCAAGGGTTATCACAAGACCATCGGCCATCGCCAGGAACTGACGGTCGTGAAGATCACTGCCATCAATCTCTGATTCCAGATCCCAACCCCACTGATTATATGGCACATAAAAAAGGTCAAGGCAGCGTCAAGAACGGGCGCGACAGCGTCAGCAAACGGCTTGGCGTGAAAGAATTTGGCGGCACGTTCGTCACCGCCGGCAGTATCATTGTCCGCCAGCGCGGCGCAAAATTTGTGGCGGGTAAAAACGTCGGCGTTGGCCGCGACTGGACCTTGTTCGCGCTGACCGACGGCAAAGTGATGTTCGACAAGAACAGCCGCCGCGTGAACGTGGTGGCCGAAGCCGCCGCGGCGAAGAATTAACAATTGCGGTTTTCCCGGAGTTGTTGCGCTTTATCGCGATTGATACGGGCGGCTTCCAGGTCGGGTTTAAGGTTAATCGCTTTATTGTAATCCTCCAGCGCACCTTCTAAATCACCTTTGGCTTGTTTGGCCATTCCCCGGCTGTTGTAAGCCGCAGCCAGATCCGGTTTAAGCTCGATGGCTTTGTTGAAGTCGAACAGGGCGCCATCAAGATCACCTTTCACTTTCTTGACCATGCCGCGATTACTATAAGCCACGGCGAAATTTGGATTAAGCTCAATGGCCCGGTTGTAACCAGCCAGGGCATGGTCTAAATCTCCTTCGCGCTTTTTGATCCTGCCCCATTGATGCCAGGTGTCCGCCAATGTTTTGTTGCGGTCGCTCCTGGCAAGTTCCACCCGACGGCGGTTCTCACTCGCGGCAACCAGGCCCGGGTCAAGCCCGATGGCTTTGTTGAAATCAGCCAACGCGCCTTCGAAATCATCCTTAGCCAATCTTACCTCACCCCGGTGGTTGTAATCTTCAGCTGATCCCGGCTTGCTTTCAATGTGAACGAATTGTTCCCAGTCTTCGATCTCGGCTTCATCAGCCCCCGACTGCAGATAGTCATAGCTGCTCAGGGGATTTTGCAAATCGAGCAATTTGACAAATTGGGTCATGCGTTGTGATTCAAGTATGAATCTCTTCGCGACCAACAACTTTTGAAGTTCACTGATGGATTTTGGGTTGGGGAGCAAGTCTTGAAAACGCTCAGGATGTCCCTGGCATTTTTGCTTTTCATCATCAGAAACCTCCCCGAAATAATCAGGGCAGGAATTATATCGGTCAATCAGTTGCCCGCCCCGATAAAAATAATAGTAAAAAATGTCATCGTCGTAGACCATCAAATGAAGGACATCATTCGGGACGAATTTGGCGATCTTTTCGGAAATTGGCTCTTTCCGGCCGATCTCGTTTGGAAAAATACTTACCCATCCATTAATCGCCGGACCGAGCAAAAATTTGCAATCCTCCTCTTTTGCCACTTGCTCAAGAGCTTTTTTAACTGAATCAGCATTTGCAATTCTGATCAGGATTGAGTCGAAAAATGCGACCATGTTGTTTATTTACCGTATTTTTGGATATTTGGCTAGAGCGATTCCATCACGACCCGTTTTTTGTTCGCGCTTTTTGCGGGTTTTTAAGGCAAAATGATGGCGTGTTCATCGATGAGATAAAAATTTACGCACGGGCGGGACATGGCGGCAAAGGCTGCGTCGCGTTCCATCGCGAAGCTTATGTCGACAAAGGCGGCCCGAGCGGCGGCAACGGCGGGCGCGGCGGCAGTGTCATCCTGCAGGCCGACCACGACCTCAATAATCTCATCGGGCAATATTATCAACCGCGCCTGATCGCGAAGGATGGCGAACACGGCATGGGCAAAGGGATGGATGGCCATGCCGGAAAAGATCTCCTCATCAAGGTTCCCTGCGGCACCCTGGTCTGGAAATTGGCGAGCCAAACTCTCCCCGCTGAAGAAGAAAACGGGGACGAAGATGAGGATGACGATGCGAAGCCTGTTTTTAAATCCAGCACGGGCAAACGTCCTTTGATCCGCAGTTCACGCGGACAAATTGCGCTGGAGGTCGATTTGAGCAAGGAGGATATTGGCGAAAATGAAAGTCATCCGGAAAAGGGCGAACTGGTGGCCGACCTTACGCAGCACGGACAACAATTTATTTTGTGCGGCGGCGGTCGCGGCGGATTGGGCAATCGTAATTTTGCCACTGCCGCGCGCCAGGCGCCGCGCTTCGCGCAGCCCGGGGAGCCGGGCGGCGAAGGAGATTATCTCTTTGAACTGCGCATCATGGCCGAGGTCGGTTTGGTTGGATATCCCAACGCGGGCAAATCGACTTTACTGGCGGCCATTTCCAAGGCGCGTCCTAAAATTGCGCCGTATCCTTTCACCACTCTCCATCCGCAGATCGGCATCCTGGAATATGAAGATTGGCACCGGCTCACAGTCTGCGACGTGCCAGGCCTGATTGAAGGCGCTCACCAAAACGTCGGTCTCGGCCATGCCTTTCTGCGCCACATCGAGCGTTGCAAAATCCTTGTGCTCCTGCTCGATATGGCCGGCACCGATAATCGCAAACCGTGGGATGATTACAAACAGCTCCTGCGCGAGCTGGAACTGTACGATCCGGCTTTGCTCGAGAGGCCCCGTTTTGTCGTCGCCAACAAAATGGACGAATCGGCCGCCGAGGAATATTTGAAGCAATTCAAAAAGAAGATCAAAAAAGTGCCGGTCCTGCCGATTTCAGCCGCGTTCGACCAGGGGCTTGATAAATTTAAAAAAATGATCCGTGAGGAAGTGGAAGCGGCTTCAGAGTAAGCGCGCGCCTCGCCAATCAAATTTCCAGAAAGCGCATGATGGTATCACCGTGCTTGAGCATTTTGACTTCACCCCACGGCGCGACGAGTTCCAAAGTGTCCCGCCTGGTATGACCCAGGACGAATCGCCCGCCCGGAGCAAGGATCACGGGCAGATTCTTGTCATCAAGCAATTGCTGGGCGAATGATTCGGAACGGCGTCCGATGTTCTTTTCTCCATACGGCGGGTCGGCGAGGATCAAATCAAACGCCTCGCCGTTTTGGGCCAGTTGCGAGAGAGCGGTAAAGACGTCCTGTGTCCGCACGTGCAGGTTGGCGCCGGAAATGGCCGCGGCATTTTGCTGGATGAAGGCGGCGTGTTTATGAGATTTCTCGATGCATAACGCCGAGGCCGCGCCGCGGCTCAAGCATTCCAGACTCAACGCACCGCTGCCCGCGAACAATTCCAGTACCCTCGCGCCTTCCACACGCGCGCCCAATGAATTGAAGATGGCTTGTTTGACGAGGTCTGGCGTGGGCCGGACATCCAGTCCCCTGGGAACTTTCAAGATCCGCCGTGCCGCGTTGCCGCCGGTAATACGCATGGAAGAGTTTAACCACGAATGGACAGGGCCTGCAAACTGCTTTGTAGATGCCTTATTTTACAAGGACATCGCTCGAAAACCCTCCAAGCGAATCCAAAGCTGACGACTTCTACAGAGTACCTGCAAACCCGATCCGGGGCATCCGCACAAATTCGGACGCTACCGAATAGCGAAGCTTCTTGTCGGCTCCCGATGGTTTGTTAAGATGCAAAACGTGATCACCGATTCCATCCGTGCACTTTTGCAGCAGAGGATTGAGGTTGAAAAGAGTGATGTTGGCATGGTGGTCGGTCTCGTGGACGAGCAGGGCAGCAGCATTGTCAGTTATGGGAAAGGGGATGAGGGCGAGAGCCGGGAGGTCGACGGCGACACTCTTTTCGAGATCGGTTCCATCACGAAGACGTTCACCGGGTTGTTGTTGCAAGACATGATCGAACGCGGGGAGATGAAACTGAATGATCCCGTGGCCGGGTATCTACCCAAATCCGTCAGGTTGCCGACTCATCGAGGGAAGAAAATCACCTTGCTCCATCTGGCGACGCATACTTCCGGCCTGCCACGCAACCCTGACAATCATGACCCCAAACGCGCGGATAATCCCGAAGCTGATTATACCGCCGCGAAGTTGTATGCGTTCCTGTCCAACTGCCCATTGACGCGCGACCCAGGAGCGAAATTCGAATATTCCAACCTGGGATCAGGATTGCTGGGTCATGTGATCGCCTTGAAAGCCGGGACGGACTATGAGTCGCTGGTAGTGGACCGGATTTGCCGGCCATTGAAGATGGACAGCACGCGAATCACGCTGACACCCGATCTGAAAGCCCGATTCGCCACCGGACACAACTATCTCGGTTATGCGGTAACGAGCATGGATTTTCAGATCCAGGCGGGCTGCGGAGGACTGCGCTCGACGGCCAATGACCTGCTGAAATACGTGTCGGCAAATCTCGGCCTGACGTCATCCAATCTGACGCCGCTCATGAAAAAGACGCACGTGACTTGCTTTCAATCCGCGGTGCCGCCTGTGAATATCGCTTTGACGTGGCGCATCTTTTTTGATCTGCAGGGAAGGAAAATCATCTCGCATGGCGGAGCCACTTTCGGCTACCGCACTTTCGTTGGATTCGACGAAGCGCGGCGTCGCGGCGTGGTGGTCTTGTCCAATATTGCAAATAGCGGCGCCAGCCCAGGCACCATCGGCACGCTTTTACTCGAAAGCGAATGGCAGGCAGGCAGGCGGCCAAAAAAAATACAAATCAGCGGCCAGCGTCATGATTTATATACGGGGCAATATCGGCTGACACCGGACTTTAAACTGGGAATGGTACTGGCACGGTTGATTCTTTTCAACGTACCGAGGGCGGCGGTTTTCATCCCGGGAAGTCTCTGCCTCGCGGCGCTGCTGGTCCTTCTCTGGCTTTCTCCGGGATGGATCGTCCCGGCCCGCACAATCCTGGCAGGCGGACTCGTGGCGGCTCTCAGTCTGCTGGCGCTGGGCCGGGTGGTTTGCACGCGCTTACAGCCGATCATGGATATCCGGTCTGACGGGGACCGGATTTTTGCCCGGGTCACAAGGTTATCGCGCACCAATTTAAAAGTGATGCCACATATTGACGGCGTCCATCTCAACCGATCTGTGAGCATGGTTGAATCGTTGCCGCCATTCACGGTTGAGCTGTTGCCGGAATCGGAAACCCATTTTTTTGAAAGAATGAGCGGCTTTCCTGTGATTTTTTCCCGGAATGGGAGCGGTGAGGCGACCCGATTGACCCTGCGCATTCCCGGCGGTGAGTTTTCCTTTGATAAAATCTCAAACCAGCCGTCAAAAGCCCCCGAAATATCCAAACCGCAGGCCATCGTTAAGCTGGACACAAAATTTTACAATGCCTGTGTCGGCCAATACGAATTTGCTCCGGACGCCACCTTTCCCTCCGGGATCAAGCTGTCAATCCGGCGAGAGGGAGATCAGTTGGTCGGGTGGGCGGTGGGCAAGAGTGGCGGGGGCGGCGAGTTCGACCTTTATCCCGAATCGGAAACAAATTTCTTCCTCAAGATCAATGGGGCACAATTGAGGTTCATCAAGGATGAGGGGGGAGAAGTTACCGCAGTCATCCACCGGATCGCGGGATTGCCGGATAGCGAGGGAAGGAAGCTTAAGTAATATCCGCCCGCCGGATGGGGCGGCAATCCGGCTGCATCCAGCAGGCGGGTATTTTGTTTGTCTCGACGGCGGCAGTTGCACATAATTATTCAAGACGGGTGAGTGAAAAGACCTGTTGAATCGCAGAGCCGAAAATAATTCTTATCAGCAGCCGTGGACCATTTGGAAACATTTCTGGACCAGTATATTGATTCCATCCTTCATGGCGGCATAGTCCTCGCGATCGGTTTTATTCTCTTTTCTTTGATGGAAAAGATATTTGCGTTCAGCCCTGCCAGGAAGCCGTGGCGCGCCACCCTGCTTGACCTGCACTACGCGTTTCTCTCCATGGCCTATCCGCCATTCATTTATTTCGTCCTGTCCATTATTTTCGGTTTTTTGGCCCTGCAAACCAAAAGCGCCGCACACTCTCCGCATCTTTCATTGCTTTTCTTTGCAGCACAATTCTGCAGTGTTCTTTTTGTGCGGGACTGTCTCATCTATCTCCGCCACCGCATCTTTCATCTGCGGCCGGTTTGGGCGTTTCATTCCATCCATCACAGTTCAGAAGAGGTCAACTGGATCTCCGCCGTGCGCTTTCACCCGGCAGAGAACATGATTGAAGCAAGCGGAGAAATCCTGCTCTTTCTTGGCTGCGATTTTCTCGGCTTTGATGCGGCGGTGCTTTTCCTGGCCAGCCTGGTCATCGGCTTTTATAATTTATTCATCCACGCCAACCTGCGTTGGACGTTCGGTCCGTTGCGTTACATATTGGTCAGCCCGGTGTTTCATCGGTGGCATCATTCAGATGCACCCGAAGCAAGGGATAAGAATTTCGCCGCGATGTTTTCGTGCATCGACCTGGCGTTGGGAACTTTCTATATGCCGCCGGATTCGATGCCGCAAACCGTGGGGCTTTCGGCGC
>Ga0206805_1157_pt1 | contig 11840 bp, 7 predicted proteins | sample Alteio_BWOrgCont_59_FD_152890 | JGI IMG/M metagenome (GOLD analysis project Ga0206805, IMG submission 152890) | Enriched cells from forest soil in Barre Woods Harvard Forest LTER site, Petersham, Massachusetts, United States -... | ecosystem: Environmental > Terrestrial > Soil > Temperate forest > O... | reverse complement strand
TAAGGATGAATTGGTTTCCCTGCGCGTGAAAATCACGGAGGCCAAAACTATTCGTCGTGTCTTCGTCGAAAGATTGGCCGCCGGTTTCACCGGCAACATGGATATCCAGGCAGTAGAGCGCGGGTGAAAATTCGTCCCACAGTTTGGCCCCGTCCCCCAGGGCGAGCGTTTCATCCAGCGAAACGGTGTTCGTCCCCATCACATTAAAATTCGCGCTGAGAGGCGGAAAATCCAGGGCCGGCGTCGTTCCCAGGGCTTCGATGCCGTATGAAATCTTTCCTGCGGTCGATGAGTTGTCTGGAAGGTGCATCGTGGCGCGCACTTCGATGGATTTTGTGTTTGCCGATGGAAAAATTTGCACATCATCCACCCAGACGGGCGCCGTGGCGCGCAGTTCAATCTTTCCCACGATGCCGTTCCACGCGTCATCGAGTGAATCGGAAACGCTGTGGGCATCCGGCCGGTAGGGCAGAATCATCCGGTTATCCACGCAGATCGTCAGTTGGTGTTTGCCGGGTGGCACAGAGCCCAGATCATATTCATGGGGTGTGCAGAGGCTCATCTGCGATCCGATCTCCCGGTCATCGAGCCAGACGGTCGTTTTCCAATGGGGCCGTTCGAGGAAAAGGACGATATGTTTGCCGTTCCAGTCCGGTGGAATCTCGATGTCCCGCTGATACCACGCCGAGCCGAGATAATGTTTCGGCGGCTGGCAGAGAAACGGAATACGCACACTGCCGGCGTTCGTATCGGCGGCGTAGTCCGCCCGTAAATACCAGAAATGGTCGTACAACGTCAGGACCCACGGCGTGTGGATGCTGATGTCATCGCCGTAACCTTGCGCTTCGAGAATGCCGGGCAGGTTGATGGCGCCCGGCAAGGTGCTGGTGAAACAATGGTCCGCTATCCCCGAGTTATGCGGGTCCATTTCAAACCGCCATTGGCCCGCGAGGGACATCGTCTCCATGGCGCGAATCGTCCCGCTGGTGAGGCAGGATAAAATCATGAGTAATAAAATGAATGTCCGGCGCATGATCGTCTAATGGATTTCTGCTTCTCAGTTTAAAAGGCGGGCAAAAGGGTATCAATCGATTTAAAGCGGTTTAAAAAATACTGTAGCCATTCGGGGGAAAAAAGAGGGGAAGCGGTCTTTTTGGGTTTTGGCGTCGTTTGGGCTCCGGCCCGGCAGGCAGTCCCAGGGTTTTCAATCTTTTTGTTTTCTCACCCCTCACCCTCGTTCCCTCTCCCCGTTGAGGGGAGAGGGAGGAAGCTGGCGGGTAGACTTTAAATCATTAAAACTCATATTGGGTCGATATATAATAAAAAAGGATGAGGAGGAAATATTCAACGCTCAACTCCCAACATTCGCCATTTCCCAAATGGCTCAAATCTCCCGCAACCGCGGGAGAAGGAACTTGCGCCGGGCATCCACCCAAATTCGGACGCTACCAAAATCCTCGCTCCGAACGGCCACATTATTTTTTAAAACGCTCTAAGCGCAAGGTTGCAAAGAGGCAAAGACGCGAAAACGGGACACGGATTACACGGATTAACACGGAAAAGATGAACAGAGGGGAACAAAGAAAACGGGCGGGCCCCTTTATGCTTGAGTTGTTTCCGCGGCCGGTTGAAACGATGCCGGTTTTCCCGTTTGGAATCACCGCGAGGCGCGGTTGTTTTGTTCCGCCTCGATGCCTGCAAAAATATTTTCGAGGCTGTTCAACGGCGCATCCCGTTTTGGATTCAAGATCTGGCGCAGATAATCCACGGCATCGGGAATGTTCCGGACGGATTTGGGCAAAATGGCGCCGGCGGCGTTGGCATGGCCGCCGCCCTGGAATTTTTCGGCGGCCTTGAGGGCATCGCCATGATTGCGGCTGCGGAAACTGGCGAACACCATGTTTCCGCGCCGGAAGAGCGTGACCAGCACGGAATATTTAGTGGCTTGTTTCTCCAGCAGTTGATGCACGACCATGTTGTTGTTGCCGACGACCGTGTCCACCAGCCCGACGCTGGGCGAGATTTCCGCAATGTTTGATTTGCTCCACTCAAAGCCGAGGGGGTTTTCGACCCGCCGCTTGACCGCCATCACTTCGAGCAGGGGATGGTCGATCAATTTTTCGATCTGGCCCCCGATCAGCGCGTGGAGGTTCCAGAACTGGTAGGTTTTGACAAGGTTCGCACAATCATTGGCCAGCGCAAAATCCGGGTCTTCCTCCAAAAACAGGTCGGCAATGTTGTTCAATTGCACCAGCCGGTCGAGCGCGGGTGATTGGATGCCGTTTTCCCGGCAAAGCCCATAGCAGAGCAAGGCCGCGGATTTGTTGATATCATGGATGAGTTGGGCGTTTTTCGGCGCAACGTCGGTGACGTGATGGTCGATGATCAGCCAATCCGGCTTGTCCATCCGCGGTTCGAAAGTAAAATCCGCCACCCACCCGGATCGTTCCTTCAATTCCCGCTGCTTCCAAAAATTGTAATGATAGGTGGCGATCGGAATTTTTTCGCCAAACAGTTTCTGCGCGAGCCGTTGCAGCAGGACTCCGGAGAGCAAACCGTCAAGATCGCTTTCATGGGTGATGATAATCTCCGGTTTTGGCAACTCCGTCATGCAACTGGAAAATAATCCAATTTGGCGCTGCTGGCGAGGAGGAATTCCGCCGGGAACCGTTTGGCCGGAATAATTCCTTTGAAATCCAGCTGTTTTTCCGGCAGAATCTTCGTTCGCTTTGGATTTTGGATCCTGGATTTCAGGGTTCGACCGTACATGAAACGCACACATCATTGCAACGAATTGCGCGCGGCCCATATCGGACAAATGGCCACGCTGTCGGGCTGGGTCCACTCGCGCCGCGATCTCGGCGGCCTGATTTTTATTGATATCCGCGACCGGGAAGGCCGCACCCAGACGGTTTTCGATCCGTCGGATCTGCCGGAGGAACTTTTTTCGCGCGCGGAAAAATTACGCAGCGAATGCGTGGTCAGCATCACCGGCAAGGTGCGCCAGCGCCCCGAGGGGACGAACAATCCCAAAATTCCGACCGGCGAAGTGGAAGTGATGGTGCAATCGCTCGAGGTGTTGAACATGGCGGACGTGCTCCCATTCCCGGTGGACGACCCGGAAGTGGCGAACCGGGTGAACGAGGAATTGCGGTTGAAATACCGTTACCTGGATCTGCGCCGCCCGGAAATGGCGCGCAACCTGAAATTGCGCAGCAAGGCGGCCATCGCCACCCGGAGTTACATGGATGAACAGGGATTTCTCGAAGTTGAGACGCCGGTTCTGTTCAAGTCCACGCCCGAAGGGGCGCGGGAATTTCTGGTGCCCAACCGGCGGGAACCGGGGACGTTTTACGCGCTGCCGCAATCGCCGCAGCAGTTCAAACAGATCCTGATGGTCGGCGGCGTGGAAAAATATTTTCAGATCGCCCGTTGTTTCCGCGATGAAGACCAGCGCGCCGACCGGCAGCTCGAATTCACGCAGATCGATATTGAGATGTCGTTCATCGAACGCGAGGACATTTACAACCTGATCGAGGGGTTGTTGAAACGGATCTGGAAGACGGCGCTGGGCATCGAGATCCCGACGCCGTTCAAACGGCTGCGATTTGAAGAGGCGCTGAATCGCTTCGGCATCGACAAGCCGGACACGCGTTTTGGCATGGAACTGGAGGATTTCACGGAGGAATTTCGCGCGAGCACTTTCAAAGTATTCAGCGGCGCCATCGCCGGCGGCGGCGTGGTGAAGGCGATGAACGCGAAAGGTCTTGCGGGCGCCACGCAGGGGCAGATCGAAACGATGACCGAATATGCCAAAAGTTTCGGCGCGAAAGGCCTGGCTTATATCAAGGTCGAAAATGGCGAATGGAAATCGCCGATCGTGAAGTTTTTCAACGACGCGGAGAAATCCGCGCTCACCACAAAATTAAAGATCGAGGAAGGCGATTTGATCCTGTTTGCCGCCGACCAATGGCTGAACGCTTGTGAGATTCTCGGCAAAATCCGTTTGTATTGCGCCGACGTTTTGAAGGGGCAGGGGAAGCTGGCCATTCCCGCGGACCGCTTTGATTTTCTTTGGGTGGTGGATTTTCCGTTGTTGAGCTTTGATAAAGAGCAGAACCGCTGGTATTCCAGCCATCATCCTTTCACCGCGCCGGTCGCCGAGGACGTTCCGTTTTTAAAGACGGAACCCAAGCGCGTCCGGGGCCAGCATTACGACATCGTCGTCAATGGGGTTGAGTTGGGCGGCGGTTCGATCCGCATCCATCAGCCGGACGTGCAGAAGACGGTATTCGAAGACGTGCTACAGATTTCCCCGGAGGAAACGAAATTGCGGTTCGGCTACATGCTGGACGCATTCCGGTACGGCGCACCGCCGCATGGCGGCATTGCACTGGGTTTTGACCGGATGATCGCCATCCTTTGCAACACGCCGAGCATTCGCGATGTTATCGCGTTTCCGAAGACGGCGAAGGGCGTCGATCTGATGACGGATACGCCGACGCCGGTTTCGCCGCGCCAATTGCGCGACCTTTACCTGGAAGTAAAGGCGCAGAAAAAAGAGCAGCCTAACGCGAGCTAAATATAACCACGGATGGACACAGATTAACACGGATGAATTTTATTCCTGATCCGCGCGTATCCGTGTCCATCGGTCGTTGATCGAATGAAAAACGTTGTTCTCCTCGGCTCGACCGGTTCGATCGGCACCAGCACCGTCAAGGTGGCTGAAGATTTGCCGGACCGGATACGACTGCTTGCGCTCGGCGCGGGAAACAATCTTGAACTGCTGCTCAAGCAGGCCCACAAACACAAACCGGCGGCCGTTTCCATCGGCGACCCTGCCAAAGCGAAAGAGCTTCAAAATGCGCTGGGCGCCTCCACGCAGATTTTTTCCGGCGAAGAAGGCCTGGTCAAATTGGCCACGCTGCCGGAGGCGGACATCGTGTTGATCGCGATCGTCGGAACGGCCGGATTAAAGCCGGCGCTGGCGGCGATCCGCGCCGGCAAAGACATCGCCGTCGCTTCAAAGGAAATTCTCGTCATGGCCGGCGAAATCGTGATGAGCGAAGCGCGCCGGCACGGCGTACGGGTCCTGGCCGTGGACAGCGAACATTCGGCGATCTTTCAATGTCTGGATGGGAAGCCGGCTGATTCCGTGCGCAAACTCTGGTTGACGGCCAGCGGCGGCCCGTTCCGGGACAAAACGATTTGGCCCGGGGAAAAATTCCCCGAGATCACCGTTGAGCGCGCACTCAAGCATCCCTCCTGGGTCATGGGCCGGAAGATCACGATTGATTCGGCGTCGTTGTTCAACAAGGGGCTGGAAATGATCGAAGCGCGCTGGTTGTTTGGCATCGAAATGGCGCGGGTGGCCGTCGTGGTGCATCCGCAAAGCATCGTCCACTCGATGGTTGAATTCGTGGATGGCGCCATGCTGGCGCAGCTTTCCACGCCGGACATGTGCCTGCCCATCCAATATGCGCTGACCTATCCCGACCGCGCGCCGAGCGAGCGGGTGCAGACGAATTTCGCCAAACTGGGACAATTGACGTTTGAAGAGCCGGACGTGGAACGGTTTCCGGCCATCGAACTGGCCCGCCGGGCGGGAGAAATCGGCGGAACCCTTCCGGCTGTCTTGAACGCGGCCAATGAGATTGCGGTCGAAGCTTTTGTGAACCGAAAAATCAATTTCCCGCAGATCACTGAAGCGGTGCGAAAGACCATGGATACCCATAAAATCGTGCCGCATCCTCTGCTGGAAGAGATTTTGGAAGCGGACGCATGGGCCAGGCGGAATACTTTGAGAACATAATGAGCGGTGGGTTTTCCTTTCGTTTCTTCGTCGCCCAATCGGGGGGTGAGAAGGGCGGCTCATGTTTTGCAGGATGCCGATGACCCCTGGGGTTTAGAATTTTAAACAGCCGGGATTCAACGTTTGTGAAATAAAGATTTCCTGATATAGTATGCGGACATATCTCACATGAGCATCTTGAACATTTTGAATATAATTTATGTGGTTGCAGTGGTCATGCTCGCCTTTGGAGCATCCATTTTCTTCCATGAGCTGGGACATTACTGGGTCGCTCGAAAAGTGGGGATGAAAGTGGAGGAGTTTGCAGTCGGTTTTGGCCCAAAAATCTACGGGTTCACCCGTAATGGCATCGAATATACCCTGCGTTGGATCCCTGCCGGAGGCTTTGTGAAGTTGCCGCAAATGATCACTTCGGAGGCGCTGGAAGGCCAATCGACAGAGCCGGTGCCCCCGGCGGCGCCATGGAAAAAAATCGCCGTGGCCTTTGCCGGGCCGTTCATGAACGTCGTCTTTGCTTTTGCGATCGCCACATTGATCTATTTCGTGGGCCTGCCCGTCGCGGTCGATCCCTCCATCATCGGTTACGTCCAACCGGATTCGCCGGAAGCGAAAATGGGGATTCAGGAGGGGGACCGGATCGTTGCTGTGGATGGTCATAAAGTCCAATCATGGCAGGAGGTAGCGTTGAACACGATCGTGGCGCGCACGACCCGGTTGCCTGTGACCATTGAACGCAACGGCCAGGAACACATTTATAACCTCCAGACTTCAACCGACAACGCGATGGGGCTTAAGATGCTGAATTTGGACCCGCGCGATCACCCTAATGTCATGGAGGTCATGTCAGGCACTCCGGCGGAAAAGGCGGGATTGAAGGTGAAAGATGTCATCGTTTCATTTGCCGGCGTGCCGATCGCCAGCCGCGACCAGTTCATTGATTTGATCCGCCAGCGCGGCGCCCAGCCGAGCCAAATCCAGGTCCAACGCGATGGGAAACGCGTCACGTTGAGCATCACGCCGACGCTTGATCCCGGCACAAAAATTGGCCGTATCGGGGTGGTCCTTGGCACCAGCGAGATGGAGGTTTATGTCGTCCAAAAACCGGGGCCATCGCCGTGGGCGCAAGTGCATGACGTGCTCGTCAAGACCGTGGAAACGATCAGCGCGCTGGTTCATTCCCATGAGACCGGGGTGGGCGTGCAGGATTTGAGCGGGCCGGTCGGCATCCTGAGCATCCTGGCGGTGCAAGCCAAGACCGACTACCGGCTGGCCTTGAGTTTCATGATTTTGCTCAATATCAACCTCGCCATCATCAACCTGCTACCGATCCCCGTGCTGGATGGCGGCCATATTTTGATGTCCATCATCGAAAAAATCCGGCGCCGTCCTTTGAGCCTGAAATTTGTCGAAGTCGTGACGACCGGGTTCGCGGTGTTGCTCATCGGATTCATGCTTTATATCACGGTCTATGGAGACATCATCAAACGGTTTCCCCTTTACCGGGCGATGTTTGACGACCATGCCCAGGTCGAACAATCCGGGCAACCCGCGGATGCGGCGCCGCCAAAATAGATTTTTGAGGATGAATGGGGGCGGGAGATGAAGTTTCCCGCTTGCAACTTTCAACCTGAACCCTAAAACTGTGACCGTGCGCTACTGCGAATCTCCATTTTTTTATCATCGGCGAAAGACGCGCGAGATCATCATCGGCGATCCGAAAAACGGCGGTGTGATCATCGGCGGGGACCATCCCGTCGTGAAGCAGTCCATGCTGACATGCGATACGATGGATACGGCGGAATGTGTCAGGCAGACGCTGGAACTGGTGGCGGTGGGCTGCCAAATCGTGCGCATCACTGCGCCGACCGTGAAGGACGCGGCCAATCTGCAGAACATCGTCGCCGAACTGCACAAACAAAATTGCCGGGTCCCGATCGTGGCCGACATCCATTTCAAACCGGAGGCGGCGATGGAAGCCGTCAAGTGGGTGGAAGTGGTGCGGGTCAATCCCGGCAACTACGCCGATTCCAAGAAGTTCGCCACCAAGGAATATACCGACGAACAATACGCCGCCGAACTCAAGCGCATCGAGGACAAGTTCACCCCGCTGGTCCTGGAAGCGATAAAATTGAGGCGCGCGTTGCGCATCGGCACGAACCACGGCTCACTATCCGACCGCATCATGAACCGGTACGGCGACACGCCGTTGGGCATGGTGGAGAGCGCGTTGGAATTCGCGCGCATCTGCCGCAAAAACAATTTTCATAATTTTAAATTCTCGATGAAGTCGTCGAATCCCAAGGTGATGATCGAATGTTATCGCCTGTTGGTGGCGCGGCTCGAAGCGGAGGGAGCGGATTGGAATTATCCCATCCACCTGGGGGTCACCGAGGCGGGCGAGGGCGAGGACGGCCGCATCAAATCCGCCATCGGCATCGGTTCGCTGCTCTGCGATGGGCTGGGTGATACGATCCGTGTTTCGCTTACGGAAGATTCGCCGCGCGAAATCGAAGTATGCACTGATTTGCTGGCGCAGATCCCCCTCCTCTCGAATTCCGCATCTAAAATTTCGGATTCCGGATTTCCGTTTGACCCGTTCCATTTTGAGCGCCGCGAAACGCCGGAGATTGAGCTGGCCGATGGCGTGAAATGCGGCGGCGAACAATTGATCCGGGTCGTCGTCACGCAAGGGACATGGGACAAAGTCGCGCACAAAATCCGGCCCAAGGACGACGTGAAGCCCGAGGCCGTCTATGAAAACCTGAACATCGCTGAAATTGACCCGACGCAAGATTTTCAGGTCAATTGTGAGACCCAACTCCTGACGGTGAAAGACGGCGTGAAGCTGCCGGCCATCACGGCGTTCCGGTTGCTGGCCGCCGGGTTGAAACGATTGGGACGGAATAATCCCATTTTGCTGAAGGATTGCATCAATTTTGAACCAGTGCCGCTGGAACCGAAGATTGCGCTATTGCGCGCGTCAGTAGTCATCGGTTCGTTACTGGCGGACGGCATCGGTGATGCGATTCTTGTGCGCGGTGAATCGGGCGGGGGACAATCATTGCGCCTGGCGTACAATATTCTCCAGGCAGCGGGCTGTCGCAGTTTCAAGACGGATTACGTGGCCTGCCCGAGTTGTGGCCGGACGTTGTTCAATCTCCAGACTGTGACGGCGCGCATCAAGGCGCGGACGGAACATCTGAAAGGCGTTAAAATCGCCATCATGGGTTGTATTGTGAACGGCCCCGGTGAAATGGCTGATGCGGATTTTGGCTATGTCGGCGGCGCGCCCGGCAAGATCAATCTTTACGTGGGCAAACAGGCCATCAAGTTCAATATCCCTGAAACCGAAGCGGTGGAACGGCTCGTGGACTTGATCAAGGAACACCACAAATGGGTTGAGCCGGAGGTGAAGGAACTTGTAGTACACTAAGTGGGAAAAATGTTTCCACCGGAAGTCAAAGAACAGGCGATGGTTGCATGCGGGCGAAGATGTTGTTTGTGCCATAAATTTTGTGGTGTTGGAATGGAATGCCACCACATAGTTCAATCGGCTGATGGAGGGCAAGATACCCAAGAAAATTGCATCCCTCTTTGTTTTGACTGTCACGCCGAGGTTGGTCATTACAATAATGAGCATCCAAAAGGGGTAAGGTTTACTGCGGTAGAACTTCAAGCACACAGAGATCGTTGGTTTTCAAAAGTAGCTAATGGACAGTCTGTCCAATTGTCCCTTGACCATATTCAGCAAGATCAAAACTTGTTTAAGAAGGTTTATGTTCTACTAGGGGGTAGCAGAAAAATGATTCATTTCAACGATCATGATTATGCAAATTATTACCCAACAGAATATGATATGCGGCTTATTGACTTGGTGCATCTAAAGGAGCTACCGGAAACGGAGTTTTTTGATTTTACAATGGAATCAGTTTTTTCTGATTTAGTTAAAATAATCCAAGATTACCAAGAAGCGGGAATGAATCGAGTTTGGTGGAATTCAACTGGGCTTGCAGGGGTTCCGAGTGAATGGGCTAATGGACAAGAAGAATCTGAAAAGAGATTTTGGGAAGCGGTGAAAGTCATGAATGAAAAGGCGCAAAACATTTGGGAGGCATTTTCACAATTCGTAAAAGAGGCAAGGCGAACTTTAAAAATTGATCCAGTTGAGGCGTGGATTAAAGATGCCTCTGAAAAAAAATGACTGCCTTTGTGTTGTCTCACCCCTCACCCTGACCCTCTCCCCGTTGAGGGGAGAGGGAACAGCTATTGGATACCTTTTATTCTGGTGAATCGATCGGGCATCGGCTGATATTGAAGTGCACAAAAACTGAGCGCGTCCATCAGTAATCCGGTTTCACTGGCTTGTCCAGCCGTGATTTTGTACAAAAGGCAAACGATGCCGTCATTCCAGACAGAACAACTGAACAGGCCGTGTCCGGTTTGTGGCCGGCCTCAAACGGAGTTCTATCTCAAGAAAGATGATTTCCAACTCCAACGCTGCGAGAATTGCTCGATGATCTATACCAACCCGGTCGCGGCGGACCTGGCCTCGGGCGAGTTTTATGATCGGACGGGCAGTGGTTATCTCTCACCCGAAAAGCTTGAAAGTGATTACTCGGATGTCCGTTTCGAACGCGAATTGCAACTGTTCAGAAAGTATTGTTCATCCGGAGCGGTGCTGGATGTGGGCTGTTCTTCGGGCGCGTTTTTGTATCAATTGAACAAGCGGTATCCGGGCGACTACCAGATTTTGGGGACCGACGCTTCGGGTCCGCCCCTGGAACATGCGGCAAAAATGGGGGTGCCGGTCATCAAGGAAAATTTTCTCACGCATTCCTTCAGCCAATCGTTTGACGCCATCACCTTTTGGGCGGTGATGGAGCATTTGTTCGAGCCGGCGCAGTTTCTCAAAAAGGCCGCCTCCCTCCTGAAACCCGGCGGGGTTTGTTTCATCCTGGTCCCAAACATGCGCTCCCTGGCGGTGAGATTATTGGGCGCGAAATATCGCTATATTTATGCCGAGCATTTGAACTACTTCACCCCGGCGACTTTGAAGAAGTTTCTGGGACAGGAATTCGAAGTGCTCGACCTGAAATCGACACACTTCAACCCGATCGTGATCTGGCAGGACTCGCGTCGCGCGCCCGGCGAAGTTTCGCGGACGCAGCGATATGAATTGCTGAAGCGAACGACCGCCTACAAGAGATCGCCGTGGATGAAACCAATCAAGGTTGGTTATGGCGCGGCGGAAAAGATGTTGGGAGTGGCTTTGATGGCTGATAACCTGTGCATCGTCGGCAAAAAATGACAGAGAGACAGGATGGACAGGATTTAACGCAAAAGACGCAGGGAAGATTTTCAATCTTCACATATTCCGCAATCCGCATTTCCCTATCATCCTTCCTGCGGTGCGGCGCTTTGAGCTTCGGCGAGGGCATCGGCTCCGGCGTTGGCGCGGCTGCGTTGGGCGGCAGGCAGCCATTTCCGTTTCATCCAGCGGCGATACATCAGCATTCCGCGGATCCATTCGTCACAAATGAATGCGATCCAAATGCCGACCAACCCCAGGCCGAGCTTGATTCCAAGCAACCATGAGAACGGCAACCAGAAGCCCCACATACAGATAAATCCCGCGATGACCGGGAATCGTGCATCGCCGGTCGCGCGCAACGAGCTGATCACCACCACATTGAAGACGCGCCCGGGCTCGAGGAGCAGGCCCATCCGGATCAGCACCGTGCCGGTAGCGATGATGGCCGGGGTGCTGGTGAAAATTCCGATCAACCACGGCGCAAATATGCTGAGCACAATCATTCCTCCCATGGCCCAGCAGAATGCGATGCGCAGGCTGCGCAACAGTTCCCGATAAGCGGCTTCAAATTGCCCGGAGCCGATCAAGCGTCCCACCAGGATTTCCGTGGCCAGGCCGATGGAGATGTCAAAAAGAATCACACAGCGATTGATGTTCAGCGTATAGGTTTGCGTGGCCAGTTGGGTCGGGCCCATTCGCGCGCCGGACGCACCT
>Ga0206805_1102_pt2 | contig 11877 bp, 6 predicted proteins | sample Alteio_BWOrgCont_59_FD_152890 | JGI IMG/M metagenome (GOLD analysis project Ga0206805, IMG submission 152890) | Enriched cells from forest soil in Barre Woods Harvard Forest LTER site, Petersham, Massachusetts, United States -... | ecosystem: Environmental > Terrestrial > Soil > Temperate forest > O... | reverse complement strand
GGCTGGCGTTCTGTTCTGCTTGCCCGGCGCCGGAGATTGCGAACGTGTTTGCGCGGGCGGGGATTCCGTTCCACCAGGTGACGGGTGTGCTGGAGGGCGACGATTCGTGCTGGGGGGAGGTTGAGGACTGGATGGCGGCGGCGGCTGTTGTCGAGGTGCTGAGCCATCTGCGGCTGGGGCTGATGGGTCACTATTACGGCGGGATGCTGGACATTGCTACGGACTTGACGGCTGTGTCGAGCGTGTTTGGCACGCATATCGAGATGCTGGAGATCGACGAGCTGGGGGCGATTTGCGGCGAGATCACTTCGGCGGAAGTGGCGGAGCAGCTGGCGGAGTTTTATACGGAGTTCGATGTGCAGGAGGATTGTCCGGCGGAGGAGTTGACGCGGGCAGCGCGGACAGCGGCGGCGCTGGATGTGCTGGTGGCGCGGCACCGGCTGGGGGCGATGGCGTACTTCTACAGTGGAACGGGCTGCGCGATGAATGAGGACACGATTACCTCGATCATTCTGGGGACTTCGATGCTGACGCGGCGAGGGATCCCGGTGGCGGGTGAGTATGAGGTGAAGAATGTGCTGGCGATGAAGATGATGGACTCGCTGGGCGCGGGCGGATCGTTTACGGAGTACTACGCGGTGGATTTCAAGGACGATGTGGTGCTGATGGGGCACGACGGGCCGGGACACTCGGGCATGGCGGAGGGGCGGACGAAGGTGAAGCCGCTGGAGGTTTACCACGGCAAGGTGGGGCGCGGGCTTTCGGTGGAGATGAGCGTGAAGAATGGACCGGTGACGCTGTTGTCGGTGGTGGAGAACGGGCGGGGCGGGTTCAAGCTGCTGGTGGCAGAGGGTGCGAGCGAGGCTGGGCCGATTCTGGAGATTGGGAATACGAACAGCCGGTATCGCTTTCCGATTGGTGCGCGTGGGTTTATTCAGCGATGGAACGAGCAGGGGCCAGCGCACCATTGTGCGGTGGGGCTGGGGCATGTGGGCGACAAGTTGGAGAAGCTGGGCAAGCTGCTCGGCATCGACGTGGTGCGGGTGTGCTGATGCCGGGCAGATTGCTTAGTCTTTAGGAAATGGAACGAACTTCTCGGTGCAGGAGTCAGGCTTGCCCTCGGTGGGTTTGCCGGTGATGGTGACGTCGGTAGCGGGTGTGGGGAACTGAAGGTTGCTGCCGCCGGGGCCGTAGGTGATGTCGGCGTAGTCGAAGGTGTAGGCGTAAGGTTTGTCGGAGTTGGCGGCGTCGGTGAGCCAGACCCCGTCGAGGGTGATCTGGGCGCGGTGGTCGTGGTCGTATCCGTCGAAGAGGAGTTTGCCGCCGCCGGAGACGCGAACGTTCTTGAGCGTAATGTCCTTGAAGGTGGGCGGCGAGTTGCCCTTGACCGGGCCGTTGGAGGCGTATGCCATGGTGATGTCGAGGGGACGGCCGGAATTGCGGATGCAGATGTCGTCGTAGACGACGTCGTGGACGAGGCCGCCGCGCGTGCCCATGGATTTGATGCGGATGCCGGAGTCGGTGCCGTCGAGCGAGAGGTCGTAGACGCGCAGCTTGCTTACGCCGGCGTTGGTCTCCGAGCCGATGGACATGCCGTGTCCCCAGTAGAAGTGGTTGTGGCTCACTGTCATCTGGGTGAGTTCGCCGGGACCCCCGCCCTTGATGGCGATGTTGTCATCGCCCTCGCGGAAATAGCAATGCGTGATGGTGATGTTTTTGGAGCCGCCGCTGGGGTCGATGCCGTCGGTGTTGCGGGAGAGCGGATGGGGCGAGTCGGCGATGCGGTGGACGGTGTCGATCTTGACGCCCCACACGGTGAAACCGTCGCCGGCCCTGTAGGAGACGTGGAAGTTGGGGGAGTTTCGGAGCGTGATGCGGTAGAGGGTAAAGTTGTCGGCGTGATTGCAGACGATGAGGCGGGAGACTTTCTGCGCGCCGCCCTGCTTGAGGGCTAGCTCGCCGAGGTCCCAGGGGCTGACGTTTTTGCCGAGGATATTCTCGCCGCCCCGGCCGTCGATGACGCCGTCGCCCATGATGCCGGCGCCGGAGACGTTGTTGACGGAGATGAGCGGCTTGCAGCCGCCGGGACCGGTGCCGACGACGCCGCAACTTCCGGGCGCCGTCTCCATGACGGCAGGGTCGATGGTTTCAAATAGCGTTGCGCCTTTATCGACGACGAGGGTGACACCTTCGCGGAGCTCGAGGGGACCGCTGAGGAAGGCGTTGGATGAACCGTGGATCCGGAGCGCGACGGCCTTACCCTTTCCGCAGGAGTCGATGGCCTTCTGAATGCGGTCGGTGTCGAGCTTCGACTCGTCGGCGGGGGCAAGTGTGTTGTACGTGCCGTCGTTGATCGTGGTGAGGTGGGCGTCGAGGGTGGCGCAGGCGGGAGGGATGGTGGGCTCCGCAACGGTGCGGGTGTCCTGCGCGAGCATGGCGGGAGCAAGTGCGATGGCGAGGACGCCGATGGAGGATATGAGGTGGCGCATGGAAACTCCTTGGGGATTGCAACGTGAAATTCTACTGAGTAGGTGCTCATTTCGCTTGCTTCTCCGGATTCCAGTGATCGGAGCCAGCGAGGAATCGGGCGGTTTGGTATTGCTTTGCTTCGGCGCTGGTGAGCTGATGCGACTTGGTTGCGCGGGCGGATGGATTGGCGCCGAGGCCGGTGGATTTGTACTCGGCGTAGAAGACGGTGTCGAGCCGGTGCGTAACGCCGGGGGTCCACTCGCGCCAGCCTGCGGGTTCGATGTGGCCCTCCATGATGCAGTTCAGGTAGACGACCGAGGCGTAGTCACGCCAGGGTCGGCCGAGGAAGACGTGCTGCTCTCCGGGCTCGGCGGTGAGGTGACAGTGATTGACGACGAAGGCGGATTGCTGGTCTTTGAGGTATTTGCCTTGGGCGGTGAGGTAGCCGCCGGCGGCGTGCAGGGTGCTGTGAATCTCGCAGTCGTTGAAGACGGCGTTGGCGTCGCCGTAGATGAAGTCGACGTTGCCGGCGACGACGCAATGGGTGAAGTAGCTGCGCGTGGGGGTAGGGATGCAGGGCGTGCGTGGGGCCGGGACGGGCGCGGGTTGGGCGGTAGGTGGGAAGGAACTGGAACTGGGCGGCGGGATGCGCAGGCTGCCAGACTGGCCGCAGCCCTTGGCGCCGACATAGAGCGTGTCCTGGTTGGCGAGAATGTGGACGTGGTCGAGAATATTGCGGTCACCTTCGAGATTGAGAGCCTGCGCCTGGGAGCCGGCGGAGGCCTGTTCGTGGGTGCGGTTGAAGTCGTTTTGGAAGGTGAGATTGTCGGCACGGAAATCGTCGCCGAGGACGTGGACCGTCGCGTAGCTGGGCCTGGCGCCGCGCGTGCCCTGGCTGGTGTCGTCGACGAGGATAGTGGAGGAGGGATCAGGGCCGGTGCCTTTGAGGGTGACGTGCGATTGATTGATGATGACCTGTTCGCGGTAGGTGCCGGGAGCGATCAGAATGGTGCCGCCGGTGGCGGGGAGATGGTCGACGGCGGCCTGAACCGTGGTGTATTGGCCGGTGCCGTCGGCGGCTACGCGAACCGTGGTGGCGTTGGCGCGTTGGCTCTGTGCAGTTCCGCCGCAGCACAGAAAGGCGATGGCGAGCAGGGAAAAAGCCGTCGATGGGACAGGATTTGGTCTGACCATAACGCAGAAGAGCATACCTCCTAGCGTACAAATCGGGCAAACGAAGGTCTGGTATCGACCGATCGACCGGCTTGGGGCATCCCTCGCGTTTCCCAGGGGAATGTCGAAACTATCTGGCGAGGCGGTGCGTCACAATGGCGCACCCAAAAGCTGATCAGTATTTGCGCTTTGACATTGTTTCTTTCAGGCCGTTAGTATGCTCGCCACCCGTTGGTATGACCACTTTTGTTTCGCGCTAGACGAGCGGAGTCGCTCGAAATTCGTTGCGCAAGGACGTTGCCATGAGATCGATTCGTTGTGAAAGGCCATGACCGGAGGAGGATTCCCCGTATGAAGTTTGTTCGTTCGACTAAGCGCACTGCCCTGAGTCTTGTTGTTGCGGCGGCGGTGGTGTTGCTGGTGCAGATGGCGGCTCGGGCGCAGATCGATCTGACCGCAGACACGCAGCATCCCGCGCTGTTTCTGGTGGGCGACTCCATCATGCGCACCGGCGTCGCTCCCGGCGATGCCGGCCCCTGGGGCTGGGGCTACGAGATCATCCCGATGTTCGATCCGGCGAAGATCCATGTGTACAACGAAGGGCTGGGCGGACGGAGCAGCCGGGGTTACATCCAGGAGGGTGCGTGGGCGAAGGTGATAGACCACTTGCAGCCGGGCGACTGGGTGATCATTCAGTTTGGGCACAATGACGCAGCGAATTCGCAGAACTATCCCGACCGTACGACGGTGAACGGCAATGGGGACGAAACCCAGGACATCGATTCGCCGGTGACGCACCAGAAGGAGACGATCCACAGCTACGGCTGGTATCTGCGGCAGTACGTGCAGGATGTGAAGAGCAAAGGCGCGAACGCGATTATCTGCTCGCCGCCGCCGCGCAATACGTGGGTGGACGGGAAGATTCTGCGCGGGCTGGATGGATATGCCGGATGGGCACAGGAAGCCGCGAAGCAGAGTGGGGCGCTGTTTATCGATCTGAACACGATCTCGGCGGACAAGTATGACGCGCTGGGGCAGGAGGCGACGCGGCCTCTGTTCAACGATAACCAGCACAGCCGGAAGGCGGGCGCACACCTGAATGCGGAGTCGGTGGCGTCGGGGATCCGGCAACTGAATATTCCGCTGGCGAAGGATCTGCTGCCGGCTGCGCAAGCGACGACGGCGGCGAAGTGATTTTGGGCGAGTTGTGAGATGAGTGCGAGGCCGGTTTGGTCCGGCGAACGAAGGAGAACGGGATGGGAATGAAGCGAAGACTGGTTGGAGTGGCGGGGTTGGTGTCGTTTGCGGCGCTTGGATTGATGTTGAGCGGGCAGGCACCGCAGCCCGCTGAGCCTGCGGCAAAGGCGCCCATTCTGCCGCGGCCTGATCCGAAGGAGATTCCGCTGCCGGTGATCAAGACCGACATGAAGCCGCTGCCGGGCGTGGATCAGTTGCCGAATCGTCCGGAGATGCCGGATGTGATGACTCTGAATAACGGGCAGAAGGTGAAGACCGCGAAGCAGTGGGATCAGCGGCGCGAGGAGATGAAGCGGACGCTGGACTGGTATGCGCTGGGCGAGGCGCCACCGCCTCCGGGCAATGTGAAGGGAACGGAGTTGCACTCCGAACTGGTGCTGGATGGCAAGTACAAATACCGGCTGGTGCACCTGACGTTCGGGCCGAACTCGAGCCTCTCGCTCGACGTGGGCATCTTCGCGCCGGTGGACAACAATCACGTGCCGACGGTAATCTCGATCGGCGGCTCGCCTTATGGCGCAACGCCGCTGCCGCGGTTGGCGCAGGGTGCGAACCAGGGACGCAATGAGGATGCGCTGCTGGTGACTGGGTCGGCTGCGCCGGGCGCTGGGGGATTCGGCGGCGGACGCGCGCCGGGAGCAGGCGCTCCGGGTGGTGCAGGCAATGCGGCTGGAGGCGGTGCGGCGCGTGCCGCGGGAGGGCCAGCTGGGCCGGGCGGAGCCGGTGCTGCTGCGGGCGGACCGGGCGGTGCTGGTGCTCGGCGCTGTGGAGGTTTCGGCACGCCGTGCACTCCGGAACAGACTGCTGAGACGAACCAGGCCATCCAGCACGGTTATGCCTATGTGGTGTTCAACAATACCGACTGCGGCGAGGACACCACGCTGCGGCTGGCGGATGGAAGCTGGGCGTATCGGACGACGCGCTTCTTTCCGGCGTATCCGAACTACGATTGGGGACTGCTGCGGGCGTGGGCGTGGGGCGCTTCGCGCGTGGTCGATTATCTGGAGACTGATGCTTCAGTGGACCACTCGAAGTTCATCATCACCGGCGTCTCGCGCACGGGTAAAGCCGCGTTGGTCGCCGGCGCGTATGACGACCGCATCGCGGTGGTCGCCCCGGTGGCGAGTTCAGGCGGAGGAACACCGGCGTATCGCTACTCCGGCTCGGTGCCCGACCGCGGCGGCAAGGAAGGCCTGACCGAGATGGTGCGCAAGTATCCCAACTGGTACTCGGACCATCTGCACCAGTTCTGGGGTCAACCGGACAAACTGCCGTTCGACGAGCATTGGCTGATTGCGCTGTGTGCGCCGCGGCCAATGATTGCGCTGGAGGGCACGCGCGACCAGAACGTGAACCAGAATGGCGTGTACCACTCGCTGGTTGCGGCTAAGCCTGCGTACGACTTTCTGCACGTGGACAACAAGATTGGTATCAGCTTCGCCGACCGCATGCATGGAGAGGTACAGGGCGACTGGGACGCGATGTTCGCTTTCGCCGACGAGTTCCTGATGGGCAAGCCGACCACGCTGACCTTTGACCAGTACCCGCCGGGAATGGGTCCAAACGCCAAGTAGCGGGCGATGGATTCGCAATGGTGCATAACGTTTTTGGAGAAAGGCACGCGATGACGGAGAAGGTTTGTTTGGAGCGCAGGGACTTTTTGAAGAAGGCTGCACAAGGCACGCTGGCGGCGCCGATGCTGGCGATGCTGCCGGGTTTGGGAGAGGCGCAGGAGGTGAAGAAGTTGGCTGCGGTGGCTCCGGCACACAAGGCGGCTGCGGTTCCGGCAAAACCGAAGGTTGTGGTGAGCGTGAAGGACCTAGGCGCGGCGGGCGATGGGAAGACCAAGGAGACGGTTTCGCTGCAACTGGCGATTGAGCGGTGCTCCTCGCTTGGCGGCGGTGAGGTGGTGGTGCCTGCGGGCGACTACCTGACTGGCGCTCTATCTCTGCGCAGCAATGTGGTGCTGCGGATCGAGGATGGGGCGACGTTGAACGGCTCGCCCGACATGACGGATTATCCGTACGCACAAGTGCGCTGGGAAGGGCACTGGATGAAGGGCTATAGCGGCTTCATCAATGCGACGGATGCGGAGAACATCGGCATTGTGGGGCCGGGCAAGATTGTGGCGAGTCCTACGATCCGCGGACGGCTGGAGCGGTCGACGGGAGTTCGGCTGCCGGCGCTGCTGGAGTTCAACAATTGCAAGAACGTGAGTGTGGAGAACTGCTACACGCAGCAGGCAGGCATGTGGTCGATCCATCCGGTGTACTGCGAGAACATTACGTTCAAGAATGTGGTGGTGAAGAGCGGCGCGGATGGAATTGACCTCGACTCGTGCAAGCACGTCGTGATCGACGGTTGCGACTTCGATACGACGGACGACTGCATCTCGTTGAAGTCCGGGCGCGGCGTTGAGGGAAATACGATCGGGCGGCCGACGGAGGATGTGCATATTTCGAACTGCTCGTTCAAGGACCAGGTGTGGGCGTGTATCGGCATCGGCAGCGAGACGTCGGGAGGCATTCGCGGCGTGCATGTCGAGAATTGCAAGTGTCTCGGCGCGGGGACATTTGCGATCTATATTAAGAGCCGGCCGGGGCGCGGCGCGTTCATTGAAGACATTTATATGAACAATCTCGAAGTCTCCGGGGCGAAGCTGGGATTTCTGCGCTTCAACATTCTCAATAGCGGAGTCACCGATACTCCAAACCTGGTGCCTGGCGATGACGGCATTCCCACGATCCGCAACTTCCACTTCAGCAATATCAAGGTGACGGATGAGCCGGTACTGGTGGATGGGACTGGGATTCATCCCAAGAAGCCGCTGGACGGATTCTCCCTGACGAACGTTACGGGGACATGCGGGACGATGCCGCCTGCTGGGGAGAGGCCGAGGGGTTTTTCGGACAAGATTCCTGCAATGATCACGCTCGCGAACATCAACCACGCGGTTCTCAGCGGGATCAAGGTAAAGGTCACGGATTTCAAGGGGCCTATGCTGGCCACGTCCAACGTTACGGGGGCTGGTCTGGCCGGGGCGGTAAAGATCGACGCGGCGGATATGCCCAAGGTGCCTGATCCGATTCTGCCGCCGGCTACGCCGTATCAGTTGCACTGAACTCGCCGCTCCTATAATGAGGGACTGGCCCTGTGTGGCCAGCTTATTGGAGTGGAACCGACGTGCAAGCATCCTTCGCTTTTGGCAAAACAGGCCTGGCTGTCTCGCTGCCCGACGGGCCGGACTATGATCTGATCGAGAGCCGCTCCGCAGCCCCTCTGGCGGACGCGCAGGCGGCACTGGGCCAGGCGCTGGACCATCCCATTGGATCGAAGCCGCTGGTCGAACTCGCGGCAGGGAAGCGCACAGCGGCGATTTCGGTGTGCGACATTACGCGGCCTGCACCGAACTGGGTGACTCTGCCGCCGCTGCTGGAGCGGCTGCATGCGGCTGGGATTCCCGTGGACGGCATCACCATTCTGATTGCGACCGGGCTGCATCGCGCGGCGACGCGTGCGGAGATCGATGTCATCCTGGGGCCCGAGATTCCGGCGCGCTACCGGGTGGTAAATCACGATGCCACGGCGTTTGCGGAGCATCAGGCGTTGGGGACGACGCGGCGCGGCACGCCAGTGTATATCGACAAGCGTTTTATGGAAGCCGATCTGCACATCACGCTCGGCTTTATTGAACAGCATCTGATGCTCGGGTTCTCGGGCGGCCGCAAGCTGGTTGCGCCAGGCCTAGCGGCGCAAGAGACGATCAAGGTTATCCATTCGCCGCGATGGATGCGCGAGCCCATGGCGACGGAGGGGTCGATCGAGCAGAACCCCTTGCACGCGGAGTTGCTGGAGATTGCCCGCATGGCGCGTCACGACTTTATGTTGGATGTCACGCTGACGCAGCAACGCGAGATCTCGGGAGTGTTTGCGGGCGATCCGGTGAAGGCGCATGCGTCGGGGGTTGATTTTCTGCGGGCGACTTCGCTGGCCCCGCTGTCCGGACTGGCCGATGCGGTGATTACAAGTTCGGCGGGGTATCCGCTGGACCTTACGTTTTACCAGTGCGTCAAAGGCATTACGGCCGCACAGCATGTGGTGAAGCCTGGGGGCAGGATTCTGGTGTTGGGCGAGTGTGCCGAAGGGGTGGGGTCGCCCAAATTCGCCGAGAAGCTGCGCAATTTTGGCGGCAATGAGCTGTATTTGCGCGAAATCACGGAGACACCGGTGGTTCCGGACCAGTGGCAGTTGGAGAAGCTTTCGCTGGTTGGTCTGACTAAGGAGTTGTACTTTTATACTCCGGGAGTTTCGGCAGACGACCTGGGCGCATATGGACAGCGTTCGTTCTCCGATGTAAGCGCGGCTATTGGCGGCTTGCTGGACGGGCTGCCGACCGGGGCGCGGGTGGCCCTGATTCCGGAAGGCCCGTACTGTTTTGCGCGAGTTGCCAACTGATCGGCGACCGCGCGGCAGTTCATGTTCTTCGGAAACACACAGCCAGTTCGGCGTGCTCTTGACGTGTTCCTTATGCGGCATTCCGGAGTGCGGCCTAGCCGCGTTCCAGGCGGAATTTCGGACCTACGGATTTGCATTGACAGTTGAGCCCGCAACTGACTACATTTCCCGAGGTACGACCACTTCAACTATCTGAGTAGCGAGACTTCTCGACGGCGGCCTGCGTGTCACGCCGGGGAATCGACCTTGTTTCCGGAGTTTGTCGGGAGACGCGGAATCGTGTCGCATGTCATGCGCTTGCTATTCTCTGGCGTGGTCAGACCAGTTCTGGTTTAAGGAATCGTTCTGGACCAGGATTGCAGCACAGCGCTTTGGTTGTACCCATTTCTTCACCTTGGTCTGGTTCAGGAGACGCTTCCCCATGTTGCAGCTTCGATTCCGCAGTGCCGTTCTGATCTTGTCTGCCTTTTGGATTCTTTCTCTTTCGAGCGCCGGAGCACAAACTCCCATCTCACTGCCGAACACGATGTCGACGCTTGCGGGGACTTTTCCGATGACGGCGACCGCCGGGACACAGTGTCCGAATCTACCGACGGGAGTGAAGTCGACGGATGCATTCGGGGATGGGTGCCTGGCGGTGAATGCGGTCCTTCCGTTCACCTCCGCTAATGGTCCAGTTCGCGGCGGCGTGCAGGTAGATTCGTTCGGCAATGTGTTTATCGCCGACGACTTCAACGGCATCATCCACGTGATCAATCCGACGACCGGCATCATGAGCGTGCTGGCAGGTGGTGGCACGGTCTGCTCCACCGGCGCGGGCAAGGTGGATTCCGCTGGCGATGGCTGCCTGGCGGCGATGCAGACGGTGACGTCGAGTCAGCGGGGTATTGGCATCGATCCCTGGGGCAATGTTCTTTTGCCTGGCTACAACACCAACGTGGCACACATCATCTGCCGCACCGCATCGCCGCTCTGCACATCCGCGCAGGTCGGCACTATGCAGTTAGTGGCCGGATGCGCTCAGAGCACAGGCGCCACCGGCACCGCGGGTTCCGGCCTGGATAACACGCCGGGGTACTCCACGGACGGAAACACGAACGGTACCTTCAACAATCAGGGTACGTGTTCCACTTCGCTCGGTGAGACCAACTCTCCCCGCGGAATATCGGCGGACGTATATGGGAATGTCTATTATGCGGAGACGGCGACCTACCGATTTCGCGTTGTGCTCGGTCCGCTGACGTCGCCGAGCTACTTCAGCGGCAATAATCCGCTTTACGCTGCACTGGGCGCGCACTATTCGTCGGTTACGCAAGGATATGTGTATACGGTGGTCGATTTGGGCGGGACCACTGCTCCGGCCACAACAGCCGCAACGACGAAAGGCAACACTTGTTCGGAAACGGTGAACTCGGTGGTTTACAGCGGGACCGCCCTGGACGCATTTGGGGATGGATGTCCGTTCGATTTCAGTTCTGTCTCGGACGCTTCGACGAGCTATGTTCAGGGAGTAGCTGCAGACGCTGCCGGCAACATGATCTTCACCGATCCAACGCGCGGACTGCGCGTCTTCTTTGTGAACGGAGCGGGCACGGCGGGCGCGGCCATGCAGGCGGCGATTGTCGCCAACAACCCGGGAGTGACTCCGCAGGCCGGTTTCGTCTACATGCTGGCGGGCGCGGGGAGCGTCGGCACGACAGGTGGGGTGTCCACAACGCCTGCACTCGGTAACAGCCGGACGGCGCTGGATTCGTCGATCTTCAAGGTGACGGTCAGCCCGCAGGGAAACATCTATATCGGTGACAGCTCACGGGTGTTGTTCTACGACATGAATTCGGGGTATATCCGCATATTGTTTTCGGGTTCCGCGAACGTGACTGCCGGCAACTATTGCACGGGCACCTCGGGCCAGAAGTCTCTGAGCGCATTCAGTGATGGCTGCGCCGCGACTAATTCACTGTTTACGAACAGCAACGGCCTGGGCGTCGCGGTGGACGGGCAGAATAATCTCTATGTTCTTGACGGCTCCAGTAACGTTGCGGCTTTGGACATGCTGGTGCGCAAGGTGCTGGCGCAGGGATTTGCAGGGCAGACTGTGGGTACTCCGCTGACCCAGACCTTTACGGCGCACATTCCGGAGACGGCGGCGGGAACGGTGTCGGGCGCTACTGCGACGCTGACGACGACGCCGGACATGACGGCGGGTACGTTGACCTGCGGGACGCAAAACGGCGACTTCTCGTTCGACTGCAAGGTGGCCGTGACGACAACTCCTTCAGCCACCGGCCCGCGATCGGCGACGCTGACGGCGAGCGTGCCGTTTACCCCGACTTCGGGCAGTCCTGCGACAGCAACTCTCGACATCGGGCTGGGTGGTACGGCGACCGGATCGGTACTGGTGATCGACAGCGCCAGTTCGACTTCAGGAACGACGACGACGCCGATTGCGCCCGCGACCTCGACGGTGATGAGCGGCATTACGCCGGCGAGTGTTGCGCTGGATGGCGCCGGCAACGTGTACAC
>Ga0206805_1156_pt1 | contig 11878 bp, 5 predicted proteins | sample Alteio_BWOrgCont_59_FD_152890 | JGI IMG/M metagenome (GOLD analysis project Ga0206805, IMG submission 152890) | Enriched cells from forest soil in Barre Woods Harvard Forest LTER site, Petersham, Massachusetts, United States -... | ecosystem: Environmental > Terrestrial > Soil > Temperate forest > O... | reverse complement strand
AAAATCGGATCGTCGTAGAGGTTGATCGCTGCAAAGGGCTGTACCAGGTTGGTGCTCTGTACCGTCGAGCCGATCACAGGCGGATTGGCAAGGTTGATGTTTGGGGCTACATTTCCGCTACCACTGGCATTGTTCTGCCTCAGATTGTGCTGGCCTACATAGCCAATGCGGATATCCAGCCCCTTTTCAAACTGATGCTCGACTGCCAGGTTGTATTCCTCGGTATAGGGAGTCTCCAGCGCATGCTGAGCTGAGGTCGCGGGGTTGGCCCCGAAGACTCCGGTCGCTGAGAAGGGATTGCTCATCGAGAAGGTAGGAGTGGTGGTCTTGCTTGTGGAGTTCGTATATGTCTCGGAACTAAGGAAGGGCAGCGTCCCGAAAGATGTGCCGACATACGACGCGGGCAGCAGGTTGAAGTAGATGCCAATGGCGCCACGCACAACCGTATTATGTATGGGCTCATAGGCGAAGCCGAATCTCGGTGCAAAATTCTTGTCCGGCCGTCCCACATAGCTGAAGGGATTGTTAGGCAAGCCGACCGCGGACGAGAGAGCGATCGGAATGCCGGATGCGCCGCCGGGCAGGAAATTCGCAAGTGAGTCAGTCGGGTAGGAACTGCCGAACACAACAACCTCCTTCATGGAGGGAATGTAGAGCGAGTTGTTGCCGCTATACGGGTTGGGAAGGAACCACTGCAGATCGTACCGAATACCCATGTTGATAGTTAGATTCGGCAGCAGTTTCCAGTCGTCCTGAACGAACGCGGCATATTGATCTGAAAGGTTCTTGGTAATGTAGTTGTTCGGCGTGGCATGACCAGTCGAGACCGGGTATCCCAGCATAAAGTCGGCGAACGCGTTGCCTGTGTAATTGCCATTGAAGGTGTAGGAACCGCGCGTTGGACTGGACGCAGCGTCATTCCAGTGGTCGTCGAAAAGATACGTGAATCCGGCCTTAATCGTATGTCTCGGGAGGATCTTCGTCACAGCTGTGTTGGCTTGGAATACTTGCTCCAGATCCTTCGATCCCGCCTCCGTAACGCCTGTAATGTTCGTGATGCTGATCGTGGGCGCGCCTTCGATCAACTCAGTACCCAGGCCGGGAATGATCGTAGAAAAGTTGGTGTTGACGTTTTGCGGCGTGCGGTAAATAGGGAGATGAAAGAAGGAAGCATATGTGTCGATCAGCAGTGTCGGAGAAAACGTATGCGTCCACCCGACAATGGTGTTGGTGTTGTGCTCACCGTCGCCAGAGTATCCTCCCTGTTTACTATCCACGTCTGAGTCAGGGTTGGGCCCGTAGAAAGCTCTCAGAAACGTTGCGCGGATCTGATTGTGGTCGTTGATCTTATGATCCAGATGGAGTGACCACCGAGTAGCGTTGCTTTGATAGGTGACATTCTCCACTGTGTTCGTGCCGCAACCGGTCGTGGTCGTCGTTGGATACAGAATGGTGAGTAGTTGCTGATCCACAGAGTTCCACATGGAAGAAGGTATCTGGTTGTTTGTAAATACCGGACCGCCAGTGACTGGATCATTTAGAGTCACCGTCGGCGTGCAGGAGCCGCCTGGCAAGAAAGCGGAGAAGTCCCCATTTCGCATCGCGGTGGTCGGCTGCTGAGTGCTATAGGGGAACGCTTGCGTGAGATGGAGGCCCTCGAACGCAACAAAGAAGAAGCTGCGGTCCTTGCCGTCATAGAGGTGCGGGAGCACAATCGGCCCCGAGAGATTGCCACCGAACTCGTTGCGTTGGTACGGAGGACGAGGCAATGCTCCGGCAACCCATTCCTTCGCTCCAGTGCCTTTGGAGCGGTTGTATTCGAATCCTTCGCCATGGAACCTATTGCCACCGCTGGCACTTACAATCACCAGTTGGGCCGGTTCATTAAACTCTGCGGGTGCGCCAGTCGAGATGAATTTGAACTCCGAAATCGCGTCCAGCGAAGGGATCTCGGCTTCGCCGCGTTCCAGCGTAACTTCCTGGTTGGTTACGCCATCAAGCCTGTCCCCCATGCCTCCATAAGAGTTGCGGGTTCCCGTTCCGATCGATGGCGTTACACCTCTAACGGCAAGCTGGTCCTGCGCACCGGCCCCCTGCACACCGGGAGCGATCGCAATCAAACCCATGACGCTCAAGCGTCCGTTCAACGGGGTATTTTGTATCGCCTGGCTATCGACCACCAAGCCGACTGAGGAATCCGTAGTCTGAATGACAGGAGCGGTACTGGTCACGACGACTGTCGTTTCCTGCGATCCGACCTGCAACTTCGCATCGATCTGCGCCACCTGGTCGATCTGAAGCGTAATGTCGTTTTGCTCAAAAGTCTGGAAGCCAGGTTTATCGACCTTGACGGTGTACTGGCCTGGCAATAACTGCGTGACCGTATAGGTTCCCGCATCGGAGGTCTTGACTGTCTTGGCCGCGTTTGTCGTCACCTCAACGACGGTTACGTTCGCTCTTGCAACCAGGGCTCCACTGGAGTCTGTCACTGCACCAGTGATCGACCCTGTGGTGCCCTGTCCAAAGGAACTCGTTGTCAGCATCATGGTCAGTATGAGTACGAGACTGGAAAGGAGGACGGCATGCCAGATAGACGTCTTCGCTGGATTTGTTCCGGCCACAGTGGTTTGGATTGGCCTCGGTAGTTTCATCGTTTCTCCTTTTCTGTTGCTTCCGCGTGCCGATGATCGCCCCGGCTCGCTCTCTCCACCTGCTTTGTGCGATCGCGCTGTTTGCTCCCCGACAAGGACTCAATCGGAGCACCGCCCATTGCTGTGTCAGGTTGCGAGAAAGGTGCTTGCACGACACTACAAATGACAAGTGAATTTACAGTTAGGCTTGGCGGTTAGACCGAATTCGTGGGGTGAGCTACTTGCCCGGCCAGTCCGGGTTGGGACGTGAGGACATTTCAAAAACAAGTTCGCCACCGGCGATGATCTCCGAGTGCTTGATCCAGTAACGGTCGAGTGGAACGCCGTTCAAAGTGGCAGAGCGAATGTACTGTTTTCCGGAGGACGCTCCGTCTGCGCGGATATGGAACTGTTTGCCTGAATCGAGTCGAATGATCGCGTCGTCGAAGAGCGGGGTGCCCATTTGATACACAGGTGTGCCCGGAGCAACCGGATAGAAGCCTAACGCGCTCAGCACATACCAGGCTGACATCTGACCGCAATCGTCGTTCCCAGCCAGACCTGAGGGGCTATTCGCGTACAGGGTCTCCATCACACTGCGGACGTGCTGTTGTGTCTTCCACGCTGCCCCCGCATTGTCATAGAGATAGGCAATGTGATGGCTTGGCTCGTTGCCATGGTCGTAGTACCCACCAGCGAACAGAGCGTCGAGTTTGCGTATAAAGCTCTCGCGCCCTCCAACCAGATCAATCAGACCAGGAATGTCCTGCGGGACGAAGAATGTGTACTGAAAGGGCAGCCCTTCCGTGATGTACTTGTACTTCCTGGCTGGATCGAACGGTGAGTCCCATGAGCCATCGGCGTGGCGTCCTCGCGCAAAACCGGTTTGTGGGTCGATCACGTTCCGATAGTTCTGAGCGCGCTTGCGAAATAGTTCAGCGTCTTCTGAGTGTCCCAACGAATCGGCCATATAACCGACAACGGAGTCATCGTAGGCATACTCGAGGGTGCGGGAGACCTGCTCGTTGTTGTGGAAGGCATCGGATACCGAATCTTCCAACGGTACGTAGCCGTATTTGAGGTAAGAGTCCAGTGCCCTTCGTCCCCGGCCGTCCACATACAATTCGTGTGATGCGGGCGATTCCGTCGCGTTCTTTCGCATCAACCGGTAGGCCTCATCGACATCGAAACCGCGAATTCCCTTCGCATAGGCATCGCCGATGACCGCAAGCGCATGGTCGCCAACCATCTCCGACGTATAGCTGTTCCAAGCGGGGTAGATCGGCAGGAAGCCGCCTTGTTCGCCCATTGCTATCAGTGACTTGACCATGTCTCTCTCGCGATCTGGGTCGAGGATAGTAAGCAGCGGATGCACGGCACGGAACGTGTCCCAAAGCGAATAGTCGTTGTAGTAGGTAGCCTCCTTGGAGGCTTCAATCTTCCCTTCGCCGGCGAATCCGGGATAACTGCCGCTAACATCGCTGAAGGTCCGCGGCAAGAGCATGGAGTGGTACATCGCGGTATAGAAGATGTGCTTCTTGGTTGAATCGGCGCTAATCGTGATTCGATTCAGTGCAGAATTCCACTGATCCTTGGTCGCCCCAGTTACCTTGTCAAAATCCCATCCCGGAATCTCGGATCGCAAGTTCCCACGCGCTTCCGACAGGCTGGTAAAGGAACTGCCGATTCTCGCCTGAACGGTCTCGCCCGGCCGTAAGTCGAAGGAAACATAGGCTCCTGGAAGACCTTCGGTACCCTCCTGAGTCTGGGCCCCGGCATGTCTCCGATCGCCTGACCAGGTGCCTCCGACGTGAAACCTATGGTCAAACTGCACCACAAAGTAACCGTTGAAACCTGCCCGTTTGCCGCTCCCTGCGTAAAGCCGCCGTACCGGATTAACCACAGTGATTTCATTGCTTTGTGAGTCAATCTGGACCGAGCCTTCGCCCTTGGCGGAGTTGCATTCGACTAGAATCCACGATTTCCCGGCGTTATTGAATCGAAAACGCATCAGTCCGGATCGGGGGGTTCCAGTCATCTCCGCGTCGATGCGATAGTCACTGAGGGTGACCGCATACCGGTAGGGGGTTGCCGTCTCAGTCTTCCTGATGAAGGCGGAGGACCGCTCCACAGCACCGAGCTTCAGGGGACCACTCAGCGGCATGATGGTCATACTGCCGTAATCCTGTGTACAGGAACCACTTAGGAAGTGGCTGCCGCGAAATCCCTGAATCCGTGTGTCGACAAAATAGTAGGGGCTGATGCACTTCACATTGCCTTCACGGGTCTGTGGAGTCCATTGGGTCATCGCGAATGGGGGGCCAGTGGCTGGAAAGGTCTGCCCTTCATTGGCTGTACCGATGGATTCATTCACCCAATCCACTGGCGTGGCCTGAACACCCGCTCGCAGAGGAGTTGTCGATAGAACAACCAGAAGCATCGCGGGAACGGAGGCGCGCATAAGGAAGCCCAGTGTGGTGAAACGAACCCACACTCCGCAAGTGATTTCGCTGTAAGAACTCTCAACTCCTTACAGTGAGGAGCGGTTTCCCAGTGGGTTTTTGCGGGTCGCTCGGGATACTTTGCGCATGGTAGACTTGCCCACGTCTTCGAAGGACGGAATCAGATGCCTGTACACGAGCCAGGTTTGCAGGATAAGGGGTCGCTCGACACTGAATCGTGCTGGGCGCTGCTCGAGCGCGTGGTCGCCAGTCCGCAGCTTAGCCGCGCCGCCCGGATGCGCGAGTTCTTGCTCTACGTCGGGCGCCGTGCCCTGAAGGAAGGTTGCGACCAGATCCCGGAGCAGGAGATCGGCTCTGCGGTGTTTGGGCGGCCTCCCAGTTACGACACCAACGCGGACAACATCGTTCGTGTCAATGCCACCGATCTGCGCAAGCGTGTCGAAGCCTATTTTGAGGCCGACGGTGCGCACGAGACCGTGATCCTGGATATCCCACGCGGCAGCTATAAGCCTGTCTTCCACTACCGCGCTGCTGCGCCACGGCTGGTTGAGCCAAAGAGCAATACGCCGATTCTCCCATCCGCTCCGGCGATAGACGTTTCCGTCGCTGCTCTGCCGGATCTTCACCCGGCGCCCGCACCCACCTCCGATCGCAGACTTCTGGTGCTATCGGGACTGCTGATTGCGGCCCTCGCCATCGTTTGCGGCGTGTTGTTGGTTCAGAACCGTACCATGCGCAGGTCGCTCTACGCCTGGCGCAGCACACCGGCCGTTAATTCGTTCTGGTCGGGAATTCTGGATGCGCGGCCCAATACGGATGTCGTCCTTGCCGACACCTCGTTTGCGCTGATCGAAGACATCACAAAACAATCGATCCCGCTGAACGAATATCTGAGCCGCAGTTACATTGCCCAGCTCCAGTCTCAGGACCTGAGCCAGGACAGGCGCGACGACCTGATGTTGATTAGTCAGAGAAATAACGGTAGTCTGGGCGATTTTCATGCAGCCCAACGCATCCTCGGGCTCGATCCGTTCACCAACAAGATGCATTTGTATGACGCTCGTGATTTCATGCCGAAACTCCTCAAGCAGGACAACGTGATTCTGGTTGGATCGAGGAAGTCGAATCCATGGGAGGACCTGTTTTTGGGGAGCCTTAATTTCAGTGTGGAATACGATCCTGACCGGCATGTCAACTTCGTAAAGAATCACGCACCAACCGCTGGGGAGCAAGCAATCTATACTTCGGCCCCCCCATCGGAACCGAACAGCGGATACAGCGTCGTCGCATATCTGCCAAACCCGGATCAGGGTGGCAAGGTGCTAATCCTGGCCGGGACCGACTCTCAGGCAACCGAAGGTGCCGGCGAGTTCCTCACATCTGAAGACTCCCTGGCGAGCTTTCAGAAAATGCTGCACGTGCCCGCGTTGCCGTATTTTGAAGTGCTGCTGAAGACAACGCACCTGAATGGCACGCCAATGGACGCAAAGATTGTCGCCTACAGAATCTATCCCGACCTGCACTGAGGATCCATGAACCCGGGCTAACCCTCTTCCAGGCAGCAAACTCCGTAATTAGCTAAACGCGCAGCATCACTCCATCAGCTTCCATGAGCCAACTCCACCCAGCGGCAGCTCGGTGTCCCAGTGTACAGGGGCCTCGCCCATGCGGAGATTGAGCACTCCTCCAGCGACGATCTCGCGGTGTGTTAACCATGCGCGATGGAGCGGCTTGCCGTTGAGATCGGCGCTCTGAACATACTTTGTCGTTGCGCTGTTGTTGGTACATCGAACCGAAAAACTCTTGCCGCCCACAAGATGCATTGTAACGCTGCTGAATATCGGGCTGCCAATGAAGTAGATCGGCTGGCCGGCAAGTGGGTAGAGGCCAATCGAACTCCAGACATACCACGACGACATCGTCCCGGCATCGTCATTACCCGGCAACCCCCCGCGGCCGGTATGGTACTCCTTCGCGAGGATGGCTCGGACGCGCTCCGCGGTACGATCCTGCCTGCCCATGTAGATGTACGTGTAGGCAGCCAGCAGATCGGGTTCATTGCCCTGCGTGTATAACCCCTTATCAAATAGCCGGTCAAACCAGTGCGTCGCCGCCTCCCTGCCTCCGAGGAGGTCAATCAACGCGTAGAAATCCTGCGGCGTATAAGTCGAATACTGCGTCGAACTGCCCTCATAGAAGGGTGCGTCCCACCAAAGCAGCAAACTGTCAGGATAGAGATGGTCGCACTCGAAGTTCTCGAGAAACGTGCCATCCTCATAACGAGGATGGATGCATCGCGCTTTCTTATCCCACAGGTTTTTCCAGTTGGCCGAACTCGCAAGGAAGCGCTGCGCGTCGTCGTCCTTGCCGAGCAGATGCGCGATGGTTGCTACGGAGTAGTCATCCGCCGCATACTCCAGCGTGCGGGTAGCGGACCGCTGATACGTCAGCGACATGTAACCAAGCCGCTTCCAGTCATCTAACTGCCGCCCCTCGTACCAGGACCGATCGAGGCTCACTCCGGTGTCGGCGTCCTTGCGAACCGCCTCGTAGGCGAGTTGATTGTCGACGCCTGGGAGGTGCTTGACCAATGCATCGGCCAGGAGAACGTCGCCGTTCGACCCTCCCTGCGTCATGCCATTTGCACCCGCAATGCGCGCGTCCGGCAACCACCCGGTGTGCGTGTAGGTGTCGAGAAGCGACTGCACCATCGCCGACTGCCGCTCCGGTTCGATCAGCGTAAACAGCGGATGAAGCGTGCGGAACGTGTCCCACAGGGTGTAGAAGTCCTCATAGTGCGGTGCGTCGCTTTGCCACCAAACGTTCTCGCCGGTCAGGTCATGCGGCATCACATGCGATCGGTACAGAGCGGTGTAAAAGATGGCCTTCTGTTTTTCGGTCCCACCGTCTACATCGATCTTCGCCAGCACATCGGCCCACTGCTTCGAGGCGCGACGGCGAACCTCGTCAAAGCTCGAGCCCTTCTCTGCGGCCAGCGTCTCCTTAGCCTGATTGATGCCGACGAAGGAGATAGCCACGCGCATCTCGACCATTGCCCCATTCCTGGTGTCGAAGGTGAAGAAAGCGCCCAACTGATTGCGGTAGCTCTCCATGGTGCGGGGCGTCTGGTCGATGCCGCTGGCCTGGTTACGACCGGGGTACATGCGATCCTGATCCCAGGTTCCGCTCTCGGTGGCGTCGCGGCTGAATTCCGCGGCGAAGTAGAGCGTATAGGGCGCCGGGTTCCAGCCCCCGGTTATGCTGATGAAGCCCTCTGCGTGGCGCGGATCCGTAATAGTTACGGCCCCGTCGGTCGCGGCTTGCCGACTGCTGGGAACTGAACTCCCGCTGCTGCGCATGCGAATGCGCGAGGAGACATCGAGCAGCAGGTTCGCTTTCACATCGGCTGGGAACGTAAAGCGAGAGTAGCCGACCAGGCGCGTGGCTGTCAGTTCCGTGCAAACCTGATGCCCCTGCCTGCCCATCGTGACAGCGTAATAACCGGGCTCGGCTTTCTCGCCTTTCCATGGGAAGATCAGATTGTGCTGCGACAGCACGCCGACAGTTGGAGTCACGCGGAAATTGCCATACTTCGACTCGCCCCCGGTTCCACTCTCGTGCGTGTAGGAAAACCCGGTCATCTCGGCCGATGGATTGTAACCGTTGGTGAAGCCACTGAAATCAAAGGAGGCAGTATCCGGGCCGAACGAGATAAAGCCAAAAGGCACCTGCGCCCCGGGAGTCGCGTTGCCACCGTTAAGCGATCCGACGAGCGGGTCGACGCGATCAAGAGCCGTGCGCTGCGCCAAGAGGAATGGGTGCAGCAGTGCGAGAGAAACCAAGCCGACAAACGCCGCGCCCCGTACTTTGATCATGCTCGAGGATCCCTGAACATTCTCTCCACGAAGAGTTTTACCAAGCCACAGTTGGCGGCAGGAACTCCGCAAAAAGAGCGTCATAGTAGGGCTTCAGTTCCTTCAAATTCGGTTTGCTGTGACCCTTTGAGTAGAGGTCGTACTGGTTGAACTTCAAAATCCACTCCAACATCGACCGGTCCTTGTCATTGCACAGATGATTGTATGCGCCGTGGCGATGCCAGGGATAGAACGAGTGGAAGCGCAGCATGTAGAGCGACTCATCGCGCAGGTAGGGTTCCATCACCTTGGCAACGTACCCATCATGCCCGAAGCTCATGTGGACATTTTCAAGGCCGCAATTCGGCTGATAGATACCGTACTTGGTTTGATACTCGGGCACATCTTTGTCAGGATTTCCAGCGAAGTACTCGGGAAAGACGATGTCTTTCGACCAAGCGCAGCCCACCGGAAAGGTGTCGCCCACGACGCCCCACTGCGGCTCACCATAAAGGCACAGGCATTTGCCAAGGTCGTGGATGAAGCCGGTGAGCACCATCCAGCGGGGATGCCCATCGCGGCGAATCGCCTCCGACGTCTGTAGCAAATGCTCGATCTGCGTAAGGTCCGTATCGGGATCGCTGTCGTCCACCAGCGTGTTCAGAAACTCCGCAGCCTCCCATATGCTCTTCTGACCTCTGGTCAGTCCAAAGTATTCTTTTTCTTTGCGGAGGACATAATCGACGGTCTGATTCTCATGATTAAGCCGATAAAACTCCGCCACCCCGGGAGTCGCGGTGGCATCATACTGGCGGAACTCGGCCTCGCTCTTGCCTTCCTTGTAGCGCCCCTCAAGGAAGTCGTCCCACTCGTCAAGGTCGTGAAGCGGTTGATTCGGAACGGTCGTTGGTGCGCTCATTGTCAGCCCTCCTGAGGGATGTGCGGCATCGGATATTCAGGAACGCCAGCAACACACCCAGTTTCCCGATAACGTAACAGGGGAAACAAGCAATACGCAAGCTCACCCCGCGAAGAACCTATCTTGCTTCAACGAGATTGACACCGGTACTCACAAGTCTCTACTGTAACGCCACGTCAACGCTCGCTCTCTGTGCCGTGCCAAACCGGTCTTGACCGGGAAAGGTTAAAACCCGATGGATCGCATGACTGGATCGCAGACCATCAAAGCCATCTTGACGGACGCCCAATTTTGGGTCCCGGCAGGGGTACTGGTGGCCGGAGTCCTATTGCTGGTGATTCTGCATTAAGACTTCGTACTTCAACAAGACCGGAGAAAGTTGAGCATGGCCAGCGGCGCAGTGAAGTTGGAGAGTCGGTCGGAGGCTTCGGTTGCCTCGCTCCATGGCATGGGCGTAGCCTGCGGCCTCGCCGCCGGAGTCTGGCTGGGCGCGGCAGAAGCTCCAACCAAGCTCGTCAACGCAGGCTTCTCTCCCTTTGCAATCTCCCTCTGTATGGTGGCCGGCGTCTTCACTGCCCGCTGGACCTTTCCCACTCTGCTCAAGGGCACCACCTACGTCTTTGCCGATCTGCTCTCCCGGAGACACCTCGTTGTCTGGGCAATCCTCGCCGGAGCCCTATGGGCAGTGGCCAACACGCTCACGGTTTTTGCCATCCGCGATGTCGGCCTCTCCACCGCATTTCCGCTCTGGAATACGAACTCTCTTATCGGGCTCTTCTGGGGCCGACTGCTCTTCCGCGAGCTCGAGGGTGCGGGCACGAAGAATGTCTTCAAGGTCGTGCTGGGTGCACTCGCGATCGTGGCCGCGGCGATCATGCTCGGATACAGCACCATCTACGGAGGCGGTCATGCTGCGCCTCACGCTATCAGCGGCCTTGTCGCAGCCGGCGGTGCCAGCTTGATGTGGGGCACGATGTACGTCCCCTATCGCAAGGCATACCTCAGCGGCATGAACCCGCTCTCCTTCGTCACCATCTTCACCGTCGGCGAGTTGGGCACGATGCTCCTGCTCACTTGGACGCTCGACGGCGGTCGGCACTCCTCGGCTTTCCAATTGGCGCACAACAAGCAATTGCTCTTCTGGCTCTTCCTCGGAGGCTTCGTCTGGGTCATCGGCGATATCTTCCAGCAGTTCGCAACTAAGTACCTCGGCATTGGCCGCGGCATCCCCCTCTCCAACACCAACCAGCTCTGGGGATTGGCCTGGGGAGCGCTGGTCTTCGGAGAACTCGCGACCGCCGACCGCGCACACCTCACCTTAGTCCTGGCCGGATCCATTCTCATGATTGTCGGTGCGCTCTCCATCAGCACTGCCGTCGCTTCTTCGCGCGAACACTCGTCCAGAAACCAAGCCCTGGAACGCGAATGCAAACGTTACGGACTAGACTACCGCGAGGTGTTGCTGGCTCAAAGCGGAGACGAGTTCGGCAGTCGTGACGAGCGAAAGCGCTGGTGGGATATAGCAATCGTCGCAATCGCTATTTGCGTATTCATCTGGCTGGGTTGGAATGCAGTCGTTCCTCCACTCCCTCTGAACCTGCACTGGGTCGCCGTATTGGCTGCATTGCTCCTTACATCGCTGCTCGGTGGCGGATGGGCATTGTGGCGGCAGACGCGCTTCAGTTAACGAATCGCTGGCGGGATGCTCAGTCGAGCCTACACGTGAATGGTACTGCCGCGAACAGTACGGATGGCTCCCCGTTGACTGACTCGGTCGTGCAGACGCTCCAAACCAACCTTCTCGGACACCGCCTCAAGAGCGAAACCCACGTCCCAGAATCTGGATGTGGAGCACCCGGTGATGGGGTTCCCGCTAGAATGAGCACTTGAAAACTTTGGAGGGTGCTATGCGGCTCATGGCTGGGGTGGCGCTGGTGGGAGTTTGTCTCTTGGTTGCGGTGCCGGGATACGCGGTGGAGAAGAAACATGCGCCTAAGCGGCAGGTGGTTGGGT
>Ga0206805_1155_pt1 | contig 11935 bp, 10 predicted proteins | sample Alteio_BWOrgCont_59_FD_152890 | JGI IMG/M metagenome (GOLD analysis project Ga0206805, IMG submission 152890) | Enriched cells from forest soil in Barre Woods Harvard Forest LTER site, Petersham, Massachusetts, United States -... | ecosystem: Environmental > Terrestrial > Soil > Temperate forest >... | reverse complement strand
GAAGAATTTTATTGAAAGTAAAATCGATAGTGGTGAAATAATTATTTTAGATAAAGTAATTGAAGAATCAAAATATCAAGCCAAAGGAATCATTCTTAAAACCTTGGGGTTTTTAAGTGAAAAATCTAAACATACAAAATCAAACGACCTACTTCCTGATAAAAAGTTTTTTAATATGCTTGAACATCAGTTTTGCATTCAAGTCAAAAAGGCACAAATAAACGCAACAGAATTTGAAAATCAGAAGAGGGCTTATTTAGAATCTGCGGATGCAAAACTTATCCTTTACTGTAAAAACATAAAGGATAATGACCCATTGGGAGTTGATAAGCCCATTTTAGTAACAGAGGAAACTGCCTCAGAAAACGATAATAAGTTATTTAAAAAAATACCACTGATTTGTGATATTTTGGATATCAACACTTGTAGCTTATCAACTTTACTCCAAAGCCACTTTAATTTAAAACTTAGTGAATTTTTGAAATAGTTTATCCCCTTATTTCCAACTGTGGAATTTCCATCGTGAAATCAAAATTCTTGACTTCACCCTGTGGCTCATAAACTTTCTTATCTTTGTTTACCTATCCTAAAAAATAAAAAGATGAAAGCACTCTTACCTTTTTCTATTTTGTTCTTTTCATTTGCCATTCGGACAAGTGCCCAAGTCACCATCACTCAAGCTGATATGCCCCAGGCAGGTGATATGCTGCGCGTAAGCATAACGGCCGATTCGGCAGGATTGCCCACACCCGCTTTAACAGGCCAGGGAATAACCTGGGATTATTCGGCATTGGCTGTACAATCCCAATCTGTTGATACCTTTCTGAGTGTTTCCTCTACTTCTATTATTTACCAGGTCTTCTTCAACGATCCTATACTTTATCCATCCTATAAAGCTACCGTCGCACAAAACGGAACGGCTCCTAAATTGGGCGTAGTTACCATAAACCAATTGGTGAATTATTATAAAGACGGGGCCTCGAATTATGAAAGCGTAGGCTATGGAGCCAATGTGAATAATATCCCTACGCCGGTAAGAGATAACAACATCGATGTGATTTATAATTTCCCGATGAATTATGGCAATGCCGATTCGTGCCATTCAAGCAGCAGTATTTCTATTCCTTCAGTGGGTTATTATGGCCAAAAGCAATATCGCATCAATCATGTGGAAGGCTGGGGAACACTCATCACTCCTTTCGGAACCTTCTCAACCCTGAAAGTAAAAACGATTCTTTATCCCATAGATTCCTTTTACCTTGATACCCTGCACATCGGCTTTCAAACTCCACCCACCGAACAAATACAATACAAATGGCTGGCAAATGGACAACATATACCGGTGCTGGAAATTGATGAAACACCCGGCCCGCGCGCGACAAGGCAATACACTTACCGCGATGGTCCACGAAATCTTACCGGAATAAATGAGATGAAAGGTGAAAACGAAATGGTGAAAGTGTATCCTAACCCGAGCAGTGGAGAATTCAAACTACAAGCTAAGAGTGAAGAGCTAAGAGGTAAGAGTACTGTGGAAGTATATAATGTTCTTGGAGAGAAAGTGTATTCCCAATTTACAATTAACAATTCACCATTTACAATTAACCTCAGTAATCAACCTGCAGGAGTTTATCTTTATCGTGTAATGGCAGAAAGTGGTAGTTTAATTGGGCAAGGGAAATTGGTAATACAAAAATAAAATGAATATATTTGTGCCATATATAGAAAAAAAAGATTTTCATGAATAAATATCCTTTGCTATTATTGCTTGGTATATTAATTTTTCATGTATCTGCCGCACAGCTTCGCATAGTATATAACTTTGGCCCCAATGGGAGTAGTCCGGAAACATCGCTCATATATGCCTCCGGCAAGTTCTATGGGATGACTTATTCATCAGGAAGCTATGGAAAAGGATGTTTATATTCTGTTGATACCAATGGCAACCAATATAAAGATATACTTGATTTCAATGGTACGAACGGGGCTCTCCCTTCCGATTTTAATAGCACATTGGTTTATGCTTCAGGTAAATTATACGGTGCAACGCCGGTTGGTTCAGGAGATGGTAATATATTCAGCATAGATACGGACGGAAGTAACTTTAAGAATCTGTTTCTATTTAATATGACAGATGGCTACGGCCCGGGCGCTTTAATTTACGTTTCGGGGAAACTATATGGGACAACTACAGGTGGAGGAACCTATTCAGATGGTACTGTTTACACAATTGACACAAATGGCAATAATTTTAAAACACTTTTTAATTTCAATCATAGTAACGGGTTCTATCCACTTGGTAATTTAACCTACTCTGCCGGTATATTATATGGAACAACATACACGGGTGGCCTATACAATGATGGCTGTATCTTTTCATTAGATACAAATGGCTCTAATTATAAAGACCTGTTTTATTTTGACGAAACTGACGGATATGAACCCAATGGTAACCTTGCTATGATTGGCAATGTGCTATGCGGAACAACTCTGCATGGTGGAAAATATGGGGGACTTTACAGTGGCGGAACTGTTTTCTCCATCCACACCGATGGAAGCGGATTTAAAGTGCTTCTTAACTTTAATGATACTACAAATGGAACCAGCCCAAATTCTTCTCTAACAATTTTTGGGAATATTTTATATGGTTTAACCAATGGACCGATATATGAGAATGGAACCATGTATTCAATTGATACCAATGGCACTTACCATGAGCTTTATTGTTTTTGTCAAGACACATTGAACCTTGGAAAACCTATCGGTACAATGGTTGCTTTGGCTAATACTTTATATGGACTTGCATTCGATGGCGGGGTCTCCGGAAACGGTGCTATTTTCAAATATAACAACAGCAGCATTACAGGGATTTCCAGCTTGAATAGTTTTTCGCCTATCATTTTGGTTTACCCCAACCCAAGCAAAGGAATATTCAATATAAACTACAATGCTCCCTGGATGCTGAACAACCCTGCCACATGCTCGGTGAAAATATATAACCGCTTTGGAGTTGCAGTATATACCAATCCAGCCGTTAATCATTTTCCATTGCAAATTAATTTATCGTCGCAGGCGGCAGGCATCTACATAGCCCAGATAAACATAAATGGCCAGCAAATAATAGAGAAACTGGTGATTGAGTAGTAAATAATTCATTTGTTTTCTAGTTCTATTTCTTAACTTTGTATGGAGACCTATACTTTCTCCTATGAAAAAATATATACTGGTTCTTTTATTCGTTATCTCCTGCTTTCTGCATAGCAATGCCCAATGGGTTATTAACACCATTGCCGGAGATGGAACTCCTGGATATTCGGGTGATGGAGGATTAGCTACTACTGCTCAATTAGCTGCTCCCGCGGGAATAGTTACAGATGATTCCGGAAACGTTTATATAGCGGACTACCGAAATAATGCAATCCGAAAGGTAACAGCCTCTACCGGAATTATTACCACCATAGCCGGGAATGGAACTCCTGGAGCTTCTGGTGATAGCGGACTTGGTGTTAATGCTAAATTAGATTTGCCCACTTATCTTGCGTTAGATTCCCATAAAAATATCCTTTACATCGCAGATTATGGTAATAATCGTATTCGTAAGCTCGATTTAAAAAGCAACATTATTACTGCTTTTGCCGGCACGGGTATCGGAAACTATTCAGGGGATAATGGCCCTGCCTTATTAGCAGACTTTAATCAGCCTTTTGGTATCGCCATAAGTAATTCCGGCGATATGTATGTATCCGATGGCGCTGATGAACATATTCGTAAAATAAATATGCTGACCGATACCATCACCACCATTGCAGGAAATGGCCAGAAAGGATACTCCGGCGATAGCGGACAGGCGATTTCAGCAAAATTTAATTACCCCACCGGTTTAACATTCGATCTTCATAATAATTTATATGTTGCAGATTTTAACAACAATTGTATCCGAAAAATAAATCTAAATACCGGCATCATTACCACGTTTGCCGGAACAAGTATCCAGGGATTCTCGGGTGATGGAAAACTTGCTATTCATGCTGAAATGAATAGACCTATTGATGTAAAGGCAGATACTTCGGGAAACATATATATAGCAGATTCCAGGAACAACCGTATTCGTATGGTAAATGCCTCTACAGGTATTATAACCACTATAGCCGGAAATGGAACACCCGGTTATACAGGCGATGGAGGGACACCTGCAAATGCCACACTAAATTACCCCGACGGGTTAGCCTTTGACACATTGGGAAACATATACATATCTGACGCTAATAATAGTGTTGTACGCGAAATATCAGAATCTACTGCCGGTATTAAAAACATGGAGAATCTTTACTATGTTAACGTATACCCCAACCCGGGTAGTGGGAGGTTTGTGTTGTCTTGTCATTCTGAATCTGGCGTAGCCGATGAAGAATCTGATGTAATATTAAATGTATATAATGTGCTTGGGCAACCTATATTAACCAAGACCCTTCGCTCCGCTCAGGGTGACAATACAATTGATTTATCTTCCCAACCCGCGGGTGTTTATTTGTATCGAGTAATAAGTGAAACCGGCAGTTTAATTGGGCAAGGAAAATTGGTGGTGGAGAAATAAAATTTTTCAACGAATCAATATAAACCCGGTATTCAAAACAGACAATAACTATGTGTTTCTGTAAAGAAAATTTTGTGTAAGTCGAAGTCGTTATTAGTCAGAGTTTTTATCCGTGTCTTCCCGAACTTTTTTTCTCTGAATGATATGGTAGGATGAAGTATGCATTGAGAAACCGCATATGTAAGTTTTAGACCGTTTGTATCCCTCTTTTCAAAAAATTTAACATCAAAAAGGAGTTCACTAAAATGTAAATTCTTAGGTATGAAGGTATAGAATTCAACAGGGATTTCCTCATTCGGTTCAAGCCACGACATGCTACTGATCACTTCACCGTTCTGAATTATTAGAGTTGAATCAACCATGTAAAATCTCGGTAGATCCTGGTTGGCATCTTTATATGCGTTTAGCATAGCTGTGTACCCTGTATCGCTTATGTTTAAATTAGGTTCTACAATGTATCCTGTAACTGTATAAGGTGATGCCAGGATATATATCCTGTTTTCCCCGGTGTTCTTTATATCCACGGTACACTTGAAACTTTGCATACTGTCTTCCATATTGCTTTTTTCAATATGACTATTTGCTACTAAAAAGGCAGGTTCGTTTCGTGGCAAAATATATTTTTCAATGAAAAATGTATAAACCGCCCAAATACCACCAATTATAATAGCAAAAATTTCAAGGCGATCTTTAAATTTCGTGACATCCATCACCGATTAGTTATGTGCGTAGTATCAGGATTATGAACCGGAGTTGAAGCTTGGGAAGAAGGAGCAGGTTTTTTTGGGGAGGAAGATGAAATAGGAGGTCCGATGCTCTTAGAGGAAGAAATCTTGGGTGAGGAAGAAATCTTGGATGGAGATGAACAAGGAACTCCTATATTTCTACTATCCCCTCCAGGTTTACTGCCTTCAACGCCTTTCATATCATATTTTTTAGTAGTCGTTTTTTTCTCAGATGTACTTTTCTTATAACCATCTAGTTTATCTGATTGGGAAAAACCTTCCAGAACAAAAGCAAAAATTAAACCTGTTGTAAATAGTAATTTTTTCATGATATAGTATTTTAAAAAAATATATACAAATATATCTATATTTATCATATAAAAACAGGTTGCATTTTCGTATGAAAATCTAATTTATCTCATATTCAATTATTTATTTTGAGGTTCACATAAATAAAATAGCTTAGTTACCCTTCCATCGGCTTTTCGGGCGTATCGAGCACCAACTCTACAAATACCAAATCGAGCCACTGGTTAAATTTATACCCTACTTGTTTTAGGCAACCCACTTCTTCAAAACCGAATTGTTTATGTAGTTTAATGCTGGCATCGTTGGCTGCATCAACCCCACCAATAATAGCATGCACTCCGTTTTCCCGTGCTGCTTCAATCATCTTTTCAAGCAAGTGGCTGGCTATGCCTTGCCTGCGGAAATCTTTATGCACATGCACGGAATGCTCTACCGTGTAGCGATATCCAGGCCAGGAGCGGAAGGGACCATACGAAATAAAACCTGCCACTTTATCATCCACTTCGGCAACCAATACGGGGTGGTTGGCTGCTTTTTTTTCTTCAAACCATTTTTGGCGCATCTCCAACGTATGTTCAATATAGGAATATACCGAAGTGGTATGCAGAATGGCATAATTATAAATCTCCAATATGGGAGCAATATCTTTTTCTTCAGCCGTGCGGATGGTTATCATATTTCAGTGGAAATTTATATCGGATATTGTTTCCATATCCTCATTTTGAATTTGAAAGTCGAACACTTGCAAGTTTTCCAACAGATGCTTTTCGCTGCCGCCTTTAGGTATCGGGCACACATTTTTTTGTTGCAAAAGCCATCGCAACGTTATCTGTCCCGGTGTTTTGCCATATTTCCCTGCAATGGAAATGATAGTAGAATCTTTACTCACTTTTCCCCGTGCAAGCGGCGTATAGGCGGTCAGCAGTAAATCGTTGTTCTTACCATAGTCCAGTATTTCGCGCTGGTTTATATAAGGGTGATATTCTATCTGATTACAAAATATTGGTGCTTTCTGCCGGACCTTTTCCAGTTGAGGAATATTGAAATTGCTTACGCCAATCAGCCGGCTATATTGCTTATGGTATGCTTCCAACAGCATATCAATGCCTCTTTCATTTCCATTTTCATCGGCAGGCCAATGTAGCAACAACAAATCTACATGATCCAATTTCAGCTTCCGCAGACTTTGTTCTACAAATGAAATGCTGTTCTTCTTAACAAAGTCAGTGGGCCATATTTTAGTTGTGATGAAGAGTTGGTTGCGTGCCACACCGGAATTATTCACGGCATTACCAACATCTTCTTCATTATGATAAAACTGGGCGGTATCAATATGCCTGTATCCGATGGAAATAGCATGTGAAATAGCACGCTCACCTTCTTTGCCGGTCAGTTGGTAGGTGCCTAATCCGGGAACGGGAACCTGTTGTTTTTGTATGGTGATGGATCGGGGCATGAGACAAAGATAGTTGTATTGTTATTCCGCATAAGATAATAAGAACTCCCAGTATTTGTCATGTTGAACGAAGTGAAACATCTCTGTGATGTTGAGATTCTTTGTTTCACTCATCCCGATAGCTATCGGGATGACAGGAACTAGTCCAAGCCTTCGGCAAAGAATCTCCTAAATTTCTATTTTTGTAATTATGAATCACCACCAATATTTCATCTACATACTTACTAATTCTACCAAAACAGTTTTATATACTGGTGTAACAAATAACCTGCCGCAAAGAATAACAGAACATTATATAAATAGGGGATCTAAAAAGAGCTTTACAGGAAAATACAATTGTCATTATTTGATTTATTTTGAGAAAACACAATACGTGGATATTGCAATAAAACGAGAAAAGCAAATTAAGGGTTGGACAAGAGCGAAGAAAGTTGCCCTAATAAATACTTCTAATCCACAGTGGAACTTTCTTAATAATGAAGTCATGGTATGGCCTCCTGATGAAGGCAGTATTTCTCGAGAGGAAATAATTTAAGATAATGGAGATGTTTCGCTCCGCTCAACATGACAAACGTGCCTTTGTCATTCTGAACGTAATGAAAAATCTTTTGATTGTAAGGAGATGTTTCGCTCTGCTCAACATGACAAGGAACTGCCCGTACAACATTATTCCTCTACCTTCGTCTCCCAATTCATACTATAGCACATGGGCATCATAAAATCGATGGGGGAAAACCCCGAAGGCGAGCGACTGAAAAGAGTTCAACAATCACCTAATTATCGGGATGGTATTTTTCAGAACCAGCATGATACTCCTGTGATGTCGGAAAAGGGAGATTTCTTCAAAACATTTAAGAAGTTCCTGAATAAACCTAAAGATACCTTGCCGCCCCGCCCCATTCCTACTGTTAAAAAGGATTTAAAGAATCTACCCGATGGAAAACCTGTGCTGGTATGGTTCGGACATTCATCATATCTTTTAAAAATAGATGGCAAACATATTTTGGTTGACCCTGTATTCAGCGGGTATGCCTCTCCATTTAAATTTAAATCGGCTAAAAGTTTCGATGGAACCAATGCATACAATGTAGACGATTTGCCACCTATTGATATTTTGCTCATCACCCACGACCATTACGACCACCTCGATTATAAAACAGTACTGAAATTAAAAGATAAAGTTCCGCACATCATCACTTCGCTTGGAGTGGGATCGCACCTTGAATACTGGGGCTTCGACATGAGTAAGGTTACCGAACTTGATTGGAACGATAGTGTAGAAAAAATAAAAGGATTAAAATTTACTTCCGCTCCGGCTCGCCATTTTTCAGGCAGAAGTTTTACACGGGCGAAAACCTTGTGGGCTTCATTCATATTGAAAACGCCTACGCATTCCATATACCTCGGCGCCGATAGCGGTTATGATACACACTTTAAAACAATAGGCGAACAACATGGCCGGTTTGATTTAGCTATATTAGAATCGGGGCAGTATAACCAAGCTTGGAAAAACATACACATGATGCCCGAAGAAACTGTGCACGCAAGCATTGATTTGAATGCCAAGACGCTGTTACCCGTGCATTGGGGCAAGTTCTGCCTGGCGCTACACCCGTGGAACGAGCCTATTGAAAGGCTATTGAAAAAGGCCGGAGAACTGCATGTGAACGTTACCACACCCTTAATTGGCGAGCCTATTATTATTGGCGAAAGCTATCCTGACCAAAAGTGGTGGAGAGAAGTGTAAGATTCTTAGAACATTTTTTATAAATTTTTAGTGAGCTTAATCGTCACACTTTTGGCGACAGTATGAACTGTGTTATTTGCTTGTTATTAATTGGTATATAGGTAGTTACTATATGTCACTTGAGAGGCGTATGTTGTGACATATAATGGGGTCAATACAAATGGGTAGCAAATGCTATGCAAAAACGGTCATTGACTTTTTGGGAAGATGATAAGTTTCTACACTCATCAATCTATTTTGAAGTCGAATAGTACATTAATAGGAACATCTAATTCAACTGCTAATGCAAAGGCAGTACTAACAGACGTGTTTACTTCTCCGCGTTCAATTCTTCCTATTTGATTTGTAGGGATGCCAATTTCATCAGCTAAGTATTCTTGCGAGACTCCCTTTTCAAGGCGAATTTTTCGGAGATTTTTGCCAAAAGCTTTAATAAACTTGGGATTCTTATAATATTTCACGCCTCAAAGATTGAGGTGATAGAAAAAACTTATAAACACAAATTTGTGTTTATATTGAAAATATTTATTATGTTTGTTCCCGTTTTACATTACTATTAATTCCATTATATTTGTATAGATGAAAAAATTCTACTTAATTCTGTTATTAATTTTAATAACAGGGGCTATAAGTGCTAAATCCCACACAACCCTACATAGCAATATGACACTTTGCGATTCTCCTGTTGTGAATCCTGACTCGCTGTTACTTCAATACCTTACCCATAGGCCTCTTTCGGCTACGGGCGGGGTGCCACCCTATACGTATAATTTTTCACCGGCTGTCTCCTCTACCGAACTTATCAGCTTGCCGGTTACCAATACCACCTTTACCATCACCATTACAGGAGCCAACGGCTGTTCAAGCATCTACCATGCCGAATTTAAACCCTTGTTACCGGGTACAACAGGTGCCTGCTCCACTCCCTTCGTGTCGGAATATATACAGGATACTGTACCGGGCCCTTCGGGCATAGGGCTCAACGATGCCATAGAACTGTATAATCCTACCCCTAATCCCATCAATTTAAGTTCCTATTATTTATTCGGAACCACTAACGGTTCGTTATATGCTATGCCTTTCTTTATTGCCCTGCATGGAACCATAGCAGGACATAAAACATTTTTAATTGCCAATGCCCATGCCGATACGGGTCTTACGCATAAAGCCGGTATGTTGTCGGATAGTTTGACTTTTAGGGGAAAAGACATTGTTTCATTGGTGCAAATAACACTTACGCCTAGTGTAATCTTTTCTTTTTTAGATGAAATAGGCACTGTTTCACCTTTGCCTACCGACAGCGGTTGGGCTGTTGGTTCCGGCAGTACCAAGAATCATACGCTGATGAGGCTTATATCGATAACACAAGGCGATTTAAACTGGAATACCTGTAAAAGCCAATGGGGAATTTATCCCCAGGGGACATTCAGGTATATCGGGAGCTACGAAAACACCTGTTATATTGACCCCACGCTAACCATCTCGCTGGCAGACCCGGAAGTGATTTGCGGAAACCCGAGCTTGTTTGGCTTTAATGTTATGGCAACTTCCGTTCCGGCTACCATTCTCAACCAATGTTCCATAGAGATCTTGTTTAGGGGAACTGCCTTTGCAGGAGACAATCCTACCAGTGGAATATACGTAGACCCGGGGCCTGATTTTAGTGATTATGGCCCTACTCTAAATGTGGGCCAGTTAACTGACAGCACATTTTATATAAACTTTGGTTCTTTAAACGATTCTTCCCTCAATGGCACATGGCTAAATGATACGGCCAAGGAAATAATGCGTATTGCATTTAGGATACAAGACCCTTGCGGAACTGGAAAGGTTATGCTTACAGATACCAATCAACCTTTTGCAACCTATGCATATATAGATAGCGTGGGGCATCCCGATTCAGTAAAATCTTATTATGATACTACTCGTTATATATGCCGTGATTCTGTTGTACCAGCTTACCCCTGCCATCCCTATTGCTGCCATTTGGATAGTTTGGGGCATTGTGATGATACCTGTTACGATACTTGCCATACCGTTCCCATTTATTGCACCGATACCATTTGGCATTACAGGCATGACACTGCCTATACTATTACTTCATATTCTAATCTCACCTACACCCACATCTTCACTTCAAGGTCTGATAGCGTAGTATGCGGTACATCGGGTTGCGCCCCGGTTATAGATAAAATCCCACCTGTGAATGCCGGAACAAATAGAAAAAGTGACCCACCTAACTCTTCCATTTTAACTATAAAAGGAAGTAACTTTGGGAATGAAAAAGGTCTTATTTCGGTCTCGGATGCAAATTCGGGAGGAGCAAATCAAGCGTACTTAGATAGTACAGATATAATATCGTGGACCAATACTCAAATTGTGGTTAAGGTGCCCTCGACTTTAATTGCATATAGTAGTATGACTCCAGGTAGCGGTAATCTAATAGTGTCCAATACTTGTAGCGGCTCGGGTCAAACAGCTCTTATAATTAACTACAATATTATGAGTGAAGCATTGTCAGGCGAAAAATTGCGGTACAATATGGCCATGAGTGATGATACTAATAGTATTGTTTTCCGGTGCGATACAAGCATATCTAACTACCCCCGCATCAATGCTGATGTGTTGCAGGCTATATCAGAATGGAATTGTTATACAGGCATTAACTGGAAAATGGGTAGTGATACCATTTTAGAAAAAAGTACACAGGATGGAGTTTCTGTTATTTATTTTTCACCAACTCCCCTTCCTGTTGGGATACTAATGGAGACATACGTATATGTAGACAATAGTTGCAACGACATGGGTGATTCGATGACTTATGTTCATGAGGCTGATATTGTTATAGATAGGGCTAAATTTCTTGCTGGTGGCTATTCGTGGAATTATAATGTTTCCGATACCTTGTTTGTAGGACTATATTACTATTTTTATGATGTGCTGTTACATGAGTTGGGGCATGCCCACCTCTTAAATCATATAGATGATACCACTTCTGTAATGTTTTATAGCTTTAATCCTCCCTACAAAAGAAGAAATCTATTAACCGGGGCATATCCAGGACCTCAAACATTATATGGAGGTTTTGATGTGGTAAATACCAG
>Ga0206805_1154_pt1 | contig 11960 bp, 8 predicted proteins | sample Alteio_BWOrgCont_59_FD_152890 | JGI IMG/M metagenome (GOLD analysis project Ga0206805, IMG submission 152890) | Enriched cells from forest soil in Barre Woods Harvard Forest LTER site, Petersham, Massachusetts, United States -... | ecosystem: Environmental > Terrestrial > Soil > Temperate forest > O... | reverse complement strand
GAGAGCACCGCCGATGTGCATGCCGCGAAGGCCGTTGGGTGAGACGTTGACCTGGATAGTGCCGATGAGCTCGCCATGTTGCTCTTCGACGTTGAGGACCTTGATTTTGCCGCCAAGGGCTGTGATGACGTCGAGCAGAGAGGCTCGGGTGGGGTTCATGCCGATGGAGTCGAGAATGAGGTTGGAGTCGGGGAAGAGAAGAGCTGAGCAGAGGAAGAAGGCAGCAGAGGAGAGGTCGCCGGGCACGGTGGCGTCGATGGCTTTGAGCTTCTGGTGGCCGGGAATGCTCAGCTTGGCTATGTCGCCTGCTGCGGAGCTTTCGCGATGGAGCGCGGCACCGAAGGCGCGGAGGGCGTGCTCGGAGTGGTCGCGGGTGCGGATGGATTCGGTGAGGCTGGTGGTGCCGTTGGCCTGGAGGCCCGCGAAGAGGACTGCGGTCTTGACCTGCGCGCTCGGAATGGGCGTGTCGAAGTCGATGGCGTGGAGCGGTCCACCATGGATGGTGATGGGGGCGTGGCCGTCTACGAGGTCGAGCTTTGCGCCCATCTGCGCGAGGGGTTTACGGATGCGCTCCATGGGACGATGGGTGAGAGAGTGATCGCCGATGAGGGTGAAGGTGTGCGGGTGCGGGGCGATGAGGCCGCTCAGCATGCGCATGGTGGAACCGGAGTTGCCGCAGTCTAAGGGAGCGGTGGGTTGCTGGAATGTGCCGGCGGTGCCGGTGATGGAGATGGTTCTGTCGGGATTGTGAACAACCTTTGCGCCGAGTGCCTCCATGCAGGCGAGGGAGGAGCGGGGGTCGGCGCCGGTGGAGAAGTTGGAGAGACGCGTGGTGCCTTCGGCGAGGCCGGCCAGCATGACGTAGCGGTGCGAGATGGACTTGTCGCCCGGGAGCGTGAGGGAGCCTTGCAGGGTACGGGCGGGGCGAATGGTTTGGGTGGACATTGATTTTATTTTAGGGGATATGGGGCGTGGATGGTGAAGGAGTAACGGTGACCATGGGGATAAAGGCTGATAAGAGCTAAGGCTGAGATGTTGCGTGATGTGAGGTGATTTGCGTGTGTGCTGAAATTGCGCGGTGCCGGCGGAGCGAAAGACGATGGCCCGGCGAAGGTTTCGCCGGGCCATCGTTGTTTGTGCTTGTTGATGCGTTATTTGGTGTTAGGAGCGAAGGAGACACCGCGAAGGACTTCGGCGAAGTCGGCCTTGCGGACGATGGTGAATTTTTCCTTGGCGGCCTTGGTGGCGTCGGTGTTGGTGAGAGTGTCGGTGACGGCGACGAGGCGGTTGGGATCGGCTCCCTGATCTCCGCCACCGCTGACGGTAGAGGTGATGCCATAGATCGTGACTTTGCCGCCTTCGACAGTTCCGGTAATGTTGCGGACGCCGTCGGTTGCAGGGGACCACGGGAGGTTGGTGGCTGAGTTGGTGCCGGTGGGGTATCCGTTGACGGTGTAGGGGACGCCGAGGTCGAGACCATTCTGCAGCGTGTAGGCCAGGTTCCAGGTTTGGGTGGTCGAGTTGAAGATCCACTTTTGGATGCCGGCGGTGGTCTGGGCGGCGGCGTGGGTGTAGAGAGTGGTGTCGGAGGAGAAGTCGTCGCCTTCGTCAGCGACGTAAAGGGTGTCGGCGTTGGCGAAGAAGAGGCCGAAGGGAGCTGCGGGCGCGGTGGCGGTCTTCGCAAGGACAGTGGGGAAGCCTGCGAGGATGCACATGTTGTTGGACAGTCCGGCGGTCTGGAGAGTGCTCAGGTTGACGGAGAGAGGGGAGATGGGCAGAGGTGCGCCGACGGCTGGAACACCTACGCCCTTGGGGCAGGCGGTGCCGGTGGTGTCGACGAAGTAAACGGTGTCGACGCCGTTGCTGCCGCTTCCTTTGGTGTAGTAGACGACGTTGTTGAAGATGGTGAGACCGCGGAAGTTATCGTCCTTGCCGATCTTGTCAGCCTTGTCGCCGAGTTCGGTGACGGAGAAGCTGGCGAGAGGGGTGGGAGCAACGGGTGTCTGGAAGCTCTCAGGCGCGGTGGAGGGTTCAATGAACTGCGCGCCAGCACCGAGGACAACTCCGTTGGGCTGAGGATTGTTGCCGTTGCCTGCGTTCCCAGCGGTATAGAAGGCATTTACGCCGCCGGTGTTGTTGAGGATGGCGGCACGGCCGTTGTTGCCGCTGTAGGCGTTGGTCTCGGTGAAGGTGAACTTGCCGGCGTGGTTGACCGTGGCAACGGCGCGGTAGAAGTTGACGCCGACCGGGTTGGTGGGATCGATAACGCCGGGGGTGTTGGAGTTGGAGGCGTCGATGGTATTGATAGGGGCGACATAGCCCATGAAGGTGAGGAACTTGCCGTCGGTGGAGAGGTTGAGGGCGATTTCGGACTTCGAGCTGAAGCTGGTGACGAGCTGGTTGCTCTCGGATCCGACGAAGGGCAGGGAGCTGTTGGGGACTTCGAGGCTGTCGAGAAGGAAGCCGGAGGGGGTGATCTGGTCGAGGAAGATCTTTGAGGTGATGCCGAAGCTGGCGTCGACGAGGACGTTGTTGAAGACCTCGGGGTATTTGCCGTTGTTGGTTGCGGCGACGCAAGGGACGCCACTGCTGGTGGCCGTGTTGGCGCAGTTTGGCGCGAGGAGGGCGCCGACCTTCACATTGTCGGCTTTGTTGTCATAGAGGCTGCGGGTGACAACGAGATTGCCAGGGAAGAAGAAGACGCCTGCATCGAGGCCTGGCTCTTGTGCAACGGCAGGAACGCTGACGGCGAGGGCGCCGAGGGAGAGGGTGGCAAATCCTGTAACGAACGGATGCCAGAAGTTCTTCGAGAAGATAGATTGCATTGTGTCTCCGGGTGTTGAAGTTTGCTGCTTTTGTTACGAGGAGGACAATATGCGCAGCATGTTAGTAACTCGTGAATCTTCGCTGTCGATCAGTATTAGTTGCTTTTCTCGGCCTCTGCAAGAATTTGCATCATTGCGAGATAGTGATGATTGCCCTTTCGATACAGGGTTTTATGCTGCATAAAGTTGAAGTGGAGTAAGAAGGGACTACATGGGCAGGTTGGATAAGACCTGAGATAAGCGATCTAAATTTAAGAAATTTTTCAGGTTTGTCAGGCGGCTCGGATGGAACTGGGTTACGAAGCATAAGGGACCTGTGCGGCTGTGGGATTGATGGAGCGAACCAGAGGGATTTCTTCTGCGTATGGTGACTTGAAGGGATCGCCGTGCATCTCAGGCCACAGGGCTCAGTGAGGTAGACCACGACTTTTGCGCTGAATGTGCGTCCAATTGGACTATTGATGTTTGCGATGGACGCTTCACACAGTTAAGCAGGACGACGGAAGAGGAAGGCAAATGACTCCACAGGAACAGGACATGATCGGCGGTCTGATCGACCGTGTGCAAAAGACGCAGCTTGCAGAGAAGGACATGGATGCCGAGCAGATGCTGCAGGAGGGGCTTGGGAACAATCCAGACTCGATCTACATTCTCGCGCAGACGGTTCTAGTGCAGAAGTATGCTCTGGAGCAGGCCCAGGCACAGCTTACCCAGGCGAAGGAACAGATAGGGCAGATGCAGCAGCATCCTGAGCCCAGGCATGCGACGAGTTTTCTGGGGAGCTTGTTGGGCCGAAACGATGCGCCAGCTCCTCCTCCTCCGCCGCCACCGCCCCAGGGATATGCACAGCAGCAGGGTCAGCCGTATCCGCCTTATGCGCCAGTGGGTGGTGGGTATGGCGCTCCACAGTATGGACCACCCGTGGGCATGGGAGGCGGAGGGTTTCTGCAGAATGCCATGCAGACGGCTGCGGGTGTCGCCGCGGGGGCCCTTGCCTTTCAAGGCATCGAGTCGTTGATGCATGGGTTTGGTCATGCTGCGGGGTATGGAGGCGAACAGGGCTTCGGGGGATTAGATGGAGGGCAGCGTCCGACGGAAGAGGTCGTCAATAACTACTACGGAGATGATCGGGGAGCGAGTGGGGACCATGCGGATCATAATGTCTCCGGTGCTGAGCGGTCCGAGGGGCAGCTTATGGATCAGGACTTGAGTTCGAAGGACGATCGCGATTCGTTGTATAGCGGTGGGGATGATGTTGGGTCCGATTCAAACAACATCGACGACACGTCTTTCGATGATGGCGGGAGTGACTTCGGTGATAACGGATCGGGTGGCGGAGACGACAGCAACTTCGCGTAGTTGCGCTGACGATTGGGTTAGGGTTTCAGGCGGCTAAATTCTGTCCTGCCGGACGGGCCCACTGCGCGTGGGGCGGCCACTTCGTGGCTTGTATACCTTTTCTTGGGGGGGGGTGATTTTTAGTTGCCCTCCCGCTGGTCGGCGACCAAGATCGGGTACGCCGATAGGAGATCTGCTCTAGAGAACTCGAAGTACAACCACAGTTTCGTCGTCGAAGTGGGCCGTGCCGGATTGGAAGTCGGAGACGGCTTTGAGAATGGCATCTACCGTGGATCGTGCGGTGGGGTGGTGCTGGGACTCAAGCAGACTTTTGAGGCGTTCGTCGCCGAACATGTCTCCGGTAGCGTTGATAGCGTCGACGATGCCATCGGAGAAGAAGATGATGAGATCGCCGGGGCGGGTGGAGAGGGTGAACTCTTCGTACTCGGCGTTGGGAAAGAGGCCGAGTGGGAAGCCTTCGGCCAGGATGGTGCGGACGCTGGGCGGCTGGGTGAGGTCGGGGTTGGCGGCAACGAAGAGAGGCTGGACGGAGCCGGCGTTGGCGATCTGGAGGGTCTGATTGCCGTCGTCCCACACCGCCATCAACATTGTCACGTACTGAGAGTCGAGCTTGCGCTCCTGAAGCTGGTCGTTGAGAGCAGCGAGCATGGCTGCGGGAGAGAGATGCTGCGGAGCTAATGAACGCAGGATGCCGCTGACCAGAGCGGCGTAGAGCGCAGCGGGTGCGGCTTTGCCACTGACGTCTCCCACGGCCAGGGCGCTGCGGCCGGGTCCGTAGTCCAGGTAATCGTAGACGTCTCCCCCGATGGAGCGGGCGGCGACGAACTCGGCTGCGATCTCGACGCGTTCCAGCTTGGGAGGGTGAGAGGGCATGAGGCGAAGCTGAACCTGGCGGGCCATGTCGAGGTCGCGCTCCATGCGCTGCTCCTCCTCGTGAATGCGCTGGTAGAGCTTCGCGTTGGCGATGCTGATGGCGACCTGCGAGGCCAGGGTGGAAAGAGTGCGTTGGTGATCCTCGTTGTAGTAGTTGACGCGGGTGTGTTCGAGGTCGAGGACGCCGATGACCTCGCCCTTATAGACGAGAGGGATGGCGAGCTCGGAGCGGACCTCGGGGTTAGCTTCGACGTAGCGGGGGTCTTTGCGGACGTCGGGGGCGAGAATGGGCTCGCGGAGCTGGGCTGATGTGCCGATGAGGCCTTCGCCGAGAGCGATGGTGCGTTCGCGGGTGACGCGCTCGCCGAAGCGGGAGGAGAAGCGGTGCTCGAAGAGCTGGGTGCGGTCGTTCCACAGGAGGATGGTGAACATGTGGAAGTCGATGACACGTTTGAGCAGTTGACCGATTCGCTCGAGGAGGTCGTCGGGATTGAGGATGCTGGTGATCTCGCGGGAGATATCGTTGAGGACGCCGAGGGTCTGTGCCTGGCGGGAGACGCGGGTGTAGAGGCGAGCGTTCTCGACCGCGATGGCCATGCGAGAGGCGACCAGCTCTAAGAGTCGTTGATGCTCGAGGGTGAAGTAGGCCAGCGTTTCGGATTGGAGGTCGAGGACGCCGATGACCTTGTTCTTGACCACCAGCGGGACGGCGAGCTCGGAGCGGACGTTGGGGTTGGCGTCGATGTAGTTTTCATGCAGCGTGACGTCTTCGACGAGGAGGGATTTGCGGAGGAGCGCGGCCTGCCCGGCGACGCCGCGGCCCAGCTTGATGCGCATGCGCTCGACCTCGGAGGTGTGGCCGATCTGGAAACGCATGCGCAGGTCCTGGGCGCGCTCGTTGATCAGGAGGATGGCGAAGATTCTGTAGTCGATGACGGCGCGGACGAGGTCGGCGACGCGGTGCATGAGGGTGTTGAGGTCAAGTGTGGTGTTGAGAGCGTCGGCGAGGTTATGGAGGAAGTCGACCTGGAGCGGCTCGACGCGAATCTTTGGGTCGGTCGCGTGCGGGTGAAAGAGCACAGGCGCAGTGGGGCGATAGTCACCTTCAAATTGGTGCTCGGGTGGGGGCGTTTCGACTGATGCGGGTTCGGCGCTCTGCGGTTTGGTGGGAGGCGGCATTCTGCTTGCGATGATATTACCGGAACAGGTACTGGGCTTAGGGTTGAAGAGATAAGTCGGCAGAAAATATAGCTGCCCCTAGAGGATAGAAAGGCATACTTCTATGATCTCGTCGTTAGTAGACGAGACGAGCGTACTGGTTGCGTTCGTTCTTGCGCCGGCAGAGCTGGTCAATAGCCAGCGGCGGGGGTAGATGGTTCGGGGATGTGGCCGGCGAGCTCGGCGACGATTTTGACGCTGGCGCTGGCTCCGATGCGGGAGGCCCCGGCGCGGAGCATGTTGGTTGCGTCGGCGAGAGAGCGGATGCCGCCGGAGGCTTTGACGCCGGCGCGATGACCGGCGACGCCGCGTATGAGCGTGATGTCGTCGGCGGTTGCGCCGCCTGAGGAGAAGCCGGTGCTGGTCTTGAGGAAGTCGGCACCGGCGGAGAGAGCGATCTCTGAGGCGCGGAGCTTTTCTTCGAAGGTGAGGAGACAGGTTTCGAGGATGACTTTGACGATGGCCCCGGCGGCGTGGGCTAGTTCGACAACGCCGCGAATGTCCTGACGGACGGCCTCGTAGTCGGCGGATTGGCCGGATTTGAGGAGGCCGATGTTGAGGACCATGTCGAGGTCGTGCGCGCCGTGCTTGAGGACGCGGGTGGCCTCATCGCGTTTGGAGCTGGAGAGGGTGGCGCCGAGGGGGAAGCCGATTACTACACCGACGGGGATGCCGGTGCCGGTGAGGGCGGCGGAGGCGAGTGAGACCCAGGTGGGGTTGACCATGGCGCAGGCGAAGCGGTATTCGGCGGCCTCGTGGCAGAGCTGGAGGACCTGGGTGCGGGTGGCGTCGGGCTTGAGGAGGGTGTGATCGAGGACGGCGGCGAGGTTCTGTGGGGATGCGAGGGTGTGGGTGGTGAAGGCTGCGGCGTCGAAGTGCTCTGGTCCGTTGGGAAGAGGGTCGGAGATAGTGAGGGTGCTCAAAAAACGTACTCCTTCAGCGACGGTATATCCACGTCGCGTACTTTCTATCATACCGGGGTATGAACTGGTTGAATGAGGGTACCCCCTCCTGCCTGATTTATGCGCAAAGTCTTGGTATCAAATGTGTTAGGTCCGGACTTCCTTTGCAAAGTCTTCATTTCAGATGCTTAGAGCAAGGTATTTCTTTGGAATAAATTAGCTGCTGGTTAATAGAGAAGGCCCCGAAGCGGTTTCGGGGCCTTCTCTTCTACATCCAGTATAGCGGATGGTGTGGAACTCACACGACATGCGATTGTTGGTGATTGGCGCGGGAATTTGCGGGGTGAGGGCTTGACAGGGTTGGAGCCCTTTGTGCCTGGGTCTTTGTACGGGGGGTAGACATCTAACGGGTATGACGGATAGCGGGTTGGTGGATGGGTTGCGGTTGTCGGTGCTGGACCAGTCGCCGGTGCCGGAGGGAAGTACGCCTGGGGATGCTTTGCAGAACTCGATTGAGCTGGCGCGGTTGGTGGATGGGTTGGGATATCAGCGGTTCTGGATGTCCGAGCACCATGCGATGGATACGCTGGCGTGTACGGCTCCGGAGATTATGCTGGCGCGGATTGGCGCGGAGACGAAGCAAATTCGGATCGGGTCGGGCGGGATCATGCTGCCGCACTATACGCCGCTGAAGGTGGCGGAGGTGTTTCGGACATTGCATGCGCTGTATCCGGGAAGAGTGGATCTGGGGATTGGGCGGGCTCCCGGGGGTGGGCCGGTAGAAGCGCTGGCGCTGAAACGCGAACGGAAGACGCCGATGCAGGATGATTTTCCAGAGCAGGTGAGTGAGTTGCTTGCGTTTCTGGGGCATCAGTTCCCGGCGGACCATCCGTTTGCGCGGATTCGGGTTGCGCCGGAGATGCCGGGTGGGCCGGATGTGTGGATGCTGGGGTCGAGCATGTGGAGCTCGGCTGCAGCAGTGGAGTTTGGGCTGCCTTATTCGTTTGCCCATTTTTTCAGTCCGGTGCATACACGGGCGGCGATTGAGAACTATCGACGGAACTTTCGGGGGAGTGAATATCGAAGTGAGCCCGAGGCTACCGTCGCGGTGGGGGTGATCTGCGCGGAGACTGAGGAGGAGGCGGAGTTTTTGTCTTCGAGTGTGCGGCTGCTGCAACGACGGATTCGGATGAATGATCGCAGGCCGGTGGCTTCGCCCGAAGATGCTTTGCAGGAGTTGAAGTTGCTGGGGGATGTTTCGATGGAGGAGGGCGAGTGGCCGCGATATTTTGTGGGGACTCCTGCGCGGGTGAGGGATCAGCTTGAGCAGATGGCTGGGGCGCTGGGGATCAAAGAGTTGATCGTGAATACGATTGTCTGGGAGCAGGCGAAGCGGCTGCGGAGTTACGAGTTGCTCGCGGAAGAGTTTGGGTTTAATTCTCAAGAGGTAGCGGCTTTTGCTTCAGGGAGGACATTGTGAATCGTCGAAGTTTTGTTGCGCGAGGTAGTCTACTTGCATTCGCTGGTGCTGTTCCCTCCGTGCTGGCACAGCCTGCTGTTGAGCAGCTTAAGAAAGGGAGACAAATGGTCGAGAAAACACTTGTGCCGCATACCTCTATCCATCGCATCGAAGCGGATGGTGTAACCGTCTTCTACCGTGAGGCCGGCCCGGCGGATGCGCCGGTGGTGCTTCTGCTGCATGGCTTTCCGACATCCTCTTTTCAATACCGCGAGCTGATTCCGCGACTTGCGGATCGATACCATGTGATCGCACCTGACCTGCCGGGGTTCGGATTTACCGATGTCCCTGAAGGACGTAATTACAAGTACACCTTCGACGCGCTGGCGAAGACGATCGAGGCCCTCACCGATGCGCTCAACCTGAAGCGTTACGCGATGTATGTCTTCGACTATGGCGCTCCTACGGGCTTTCGTCTGGCGATGGCCCGGCCGGAGCGGGTGACGGCGATTGTGTCGCAGAACGGTAACGCCTACGTGGAAGGCCTGGGAGATGCGTGGGGCCCCATTCAGCTTTACTGGAGAGAGCCTACTCCCGCGAATCGCGAGATGCTGCGCAATGCCCTTGATCCTGCGGGATTACGCTCGCAGTACACCGATGGCGTGCCGAATCCGGAGAGGATCGCGCCGGAGGGCTATACGCTGGACGCAGCGATGATTGCTCGGCCCGGCAATATGGATATTCAGTTGGATCTGTTTCTCGACTATGCGAACAATGTGAAGTTGTACCCGAAGTTTCAGGAGTACTTTCGCGCATCGAAGCCACCACTGCTGGCGATCTGGGGGAAGCACGATCCGTTTTTTATTCCTCCAGGGGCAGAGGCCTTTCGGCGAGATAATCCAAACGCTACTGTTCAGTTTCTGGATACGGGACACTTTGCTTTGGAGACGCACGTTGAAGAGGTTTCGCTGGCGATGCGGGAGTTTTTTGCTAAGACGGCTGGTTGATTCTGTCCTGCCGGACGGGCCCACTTCGCGTGGGGCGGCCACTTCGTGGCGGGTGTACCTTTTCTTGCTGGGTTAGGAGAGTTAGTGTTAGACGGTCGGTTTCTGAGGTTCATTGGTTATAGGGGTACTCCTGAATCCAATGAAAGCCTCGTGAGATGAGGGGAGATGGTGGTGGGATGCGCAAGTTGAGGCTTTGATGGAGGCTGATCGCTGAGTGAATGCTCTGAAAGAGAAATATTGCCAAGATCACGATCTTGAATGCAATGGCTGCACGCTGAACCCACAGTTGCTTGAAGATCGGCTCGCTAAGATTCGATGGCGCGGTCGAACGATTCAACACGAAAATTTGGAGTAGCTTTTGCGCTTCGGGCAGCGTGAGAAACAGAGCAAGCGATAGGAGATTGAGAGAGTAGAGTTTTACGGGGACGTCGTAGCAAAAGTTCAACATAACGACGTTCAGCATTACGGCGAATGCGATGATGGAACCTAGAAGCGCGGTGCGGCGAAAGAGGAGTAGCACTGCAGGCAGGAGTTCGGCGCATCCGCTGAAAACCGTATAAGGTGTCGAAAAGCCCATAAAGTTCCAAAGGAGGCGCATGGGCGATGATTGACCGTAGCTCTCGGCCAGTTGTTGAGATTGAAGGTGGAAGAACTGGGTTGGAGCGATCTTCGCAAAGGCGTAATGAAAGAGCGCGAACGCTAAAGCGTAGCGAGCGAAGACTAGCAACCAGCTGTGAAGGCTGATGTAATGCGGTCTGCGCCGATCCAGAGTGGCCCAGAGAGTGCCGACTGCGGCTGCAGAGATTACGATAGCGCATAGTCGAAGGTAGGCGAGGAGGGTGTCGCCGCTACCGGTGGAGTGAGGAAGAGCCTGGGTAGGGTCGATATTTAAGAAATGGACCAGTCCCCAGCTGATGGTCCGGTCCCAAAGAGAGTTGTAGAGGCCCGCAAGCGATTGTGCGCCTGGGATTACGTTTAGGACCGATGGAAGGTAGTACAGAACGAGATAGCAAAAAGCCAAACGGAAGAGGATGCGTTTGCCAAGATGCCACTGCGTTCCTTTGAGGTGCTCGGCAGGAGAACGGTCTTCGGTCATGATGAGCTCAAGGATGTCTACTTTCGCGTATCGTTTCGGGCGCGTTAGTGGCCGGCGACTTGGGCGGGGAAGAGGCGGATGTCGTCGACGCCGCGGTAACGTTCGGCGTAGTCCATGCCGTAGCCGATGACGAAACGGTTGGGGATGGAAAAGCCTACGTAGTCGGCCTCGATGGGGACGAGGCGGCGCTCGGGTTTGTCGAGGCAGGTGGCGATTTTTAGCGACGCGGGTTTGTGCTGGAGCATGAGGCCGCGGAGATAGCTGAGGGTGAGGCCAGTGTCGAGAATGTCTTCGACGAGGATGACGTGCTTGCCTTCGATGGGGTTGTCGATGTCCTTGATGAGCTTGACGGCTCCGGAGGAGACTTTGGCGCGGCCGTAGCTGGAGACAGCGACGAAGTCGAAGGTGTTGTCGACCTGGATGGAGCGGGCGAGGTCGGCGAGGAAGATGGCGGCGCCTTTGAGGACGCCGATGAGGACGATGCTGTGCCCGGCGTAGTCGGCGGAGATCTGCTGGCCGATGGCGTGGACGCGGTCGGCGATCTGGGCTTTGGAGAAGAGGATTTCCATTCCTGCGGCGGGGGGAAAGACTGGCGTGCTGGGGGACGGCGTGCTCGATGACATAAGGGAAAGCGTAACGCGAATAGGGGACGGAGGGAAGGTCGCCTATACTTTAAGTGAGCGAGGCGTATGTATCCCTATATTGATTTTGGCCCGGTACACCTGGGTACGTTTGGGCTGTTATTGTGGCTGGCGGCGGTTGTGGCGACAGTAGTGTTGCATAAGAACTTTGTACGGTATGGCGTGGATGCGGACGCGCTGAGCGTGGTGGCGTTCGTGGTGATCGCCGGTGTTCTGGGAGCGAAGACGTGGCATGAGCTACAGAACGTCGCCGATCTGCGGGCCGCGATAAGACAGATCGGTGCGCCGGGGTGGAAGCATCCGCTGGATGTGGCGATCTACTTTTTGCACTGGTTTCAGGCTGGGTTTGCCTGGTTCGGCGGAATGCTGGCCGGCATTGCGATGCTGATGTGGCAGGGCACGGTGGCTCGGTTCAAGGGAGCGCTGGAGGGAACGCTGGGGAAACCAGTCGGTGCGATACGGATGCTGGATCTGGCGGCTCCGGCGGCGGCGATCGGGTACGGCGTGGGGCGGATTGGATGCCTCACGTCGGGTGATGGTGACAACGGGATCAACACGACGCTGCCTTGGGGGGTGCACA
>Ga0206805_1153_pt1 | contig 12160 bp, 8 predicted proteins | sample Alteio_BWOrgCont_59_FD_152890 | JGI IMG/M metagenome (GOLD analysis project Ga0206805, IMG submission 152890) | Enriched cells from forest soil in Barre Woods Harvard Forest LTER site, Petersham, Massachusetts, United States -... | ecosystem: Environmental > Terrestrial > Soil > Temperate forest > O... | reverse complement strand
TCTTCCAGGGATTCTCTGAACCGCAGATATAAATATTCCCCGCAGCATCGCATCCCAGGCTATAAGCCTTATTAAGCGTCGCAAAAGTAGGATTACTCACCCAGGGATCAATCACAACCGTTCTGCTCTTATCATAAGCAGGCAGTTGAAAAGAAACAACGGAGCCCTTCAAAAGAAAAGAAGAAGCCACTACGCCTCCCGATAACCCGTAAAAAGAACGGGGAGCATGATCCGTAATAGTTCCGAATCCCGTCCCGATAAGCACATTCCCCTCAGCATCCTTCCCGATATTTTCAGTACCCGAATACAGCATTTCAATTTTTGAAACATCCGCACCCGGCCTGAGTACAATCGAGTATTTAATCCCTTGTCCCTGATCAAAACTGTACTCAACATCAATTCCAGGATACAGCTCTTTGTAAACAATTTTTTTAAACCCACGGGCAGTCACCGTTTTAATCGCCTGGAAAGTACTCAGGTCCGGGTAGTTGAAAGTCTGATCCACCTGTTCCGTAGCACTTACCTGAACAGATGGATTGGCGTTCTTCCATTCCATGTGCAGCAAAAGGGGAATGTATTCCACCGGTTTTTCATCTTCACTTCTGCTCTCTTCATCTTCGCTCTCCCCAACTTTTGCTACCCCTTCCACTTCTTCACCAGCAACCTCCTTTTTTACATCATGCCTGTAACTAAGTCCTTTCGAAGTAAAATAAATCTGAACTCCGTCGCAATCCGCCTGGTAAAGTATCCGTTCTTTTTTTTGATTGCAATCACCCGTAAACTGACCTTTGTTTTCGACAAATGCCTTATTCTCAAAAGCATGTTCTGTCCATGGTTTCATTGCTGCCGCAACCCCGGCACCGACAGGAGCTTTCACAAGTTGTGCACCCGCATGAAAACCGAACAGGCAAATCAAAACAAAATGCTGAAGTAGTTGTCTTTTCATAAACAACCTTTTCATAAACAACAGATTTGTTTTGTGCTTAAATACCGCCCTCACCCATTGACAATTCCAATTCCTCATGTAGTGGCAATTCAATTTAAAACTCCAAATTAAGAAGATAACAAACAGATAACAGAATAAATTAGTAAAATTGTTAGGAGTCCGAATCCGATACAGGCTCCGTTTTTACAAGAAGATTAATCCGTATTTTTACTCACTAATTTTTTTTACTTAAAATTTACGTTATGCTTTCAATGACAGGATACGGAAAAGCAACAGGCGAACTTCCTGGAAAAAAAATAACAGTCGAACTGCGCTCCCTGAACAGTCGCCAATTCGATCTCAGCTTGCGTATCCCCGGTATGTACCGCGAAAAAGAATCCGAACTCAGAACCGAACTGTCAAAACAAACCGAGCGCGGAAAAATCGACTTCTCCATTTATTCAGAATTTACGGCCTCGACCAATACCTCAACAATTAATAAAACATTGGCCAAGAGTTACCACAACGAGCTCAAAACCCTAAGTCACGAACTGGGCGAAAACAACAGCAACCTGCTTTCCCTGGTACTAAAGATGCCCGACGTACTCAAATCAGAACGCCAGGAACTCGACGAAGCAGAATGGAAAACCGTCCGTAAGCTTGTCGACTCAGCGATCACCGACTTCAGTAAATTCAGAGCCGATGAAGGAAAAGTCCTTGCCGAAGAATTCTCCCGGCGCATCAACGGAATAGCTGCTCTGCTTGCAGAAATAGTGACCCTTGATGCCAAACGCATTCCCCAGCTGCGTGAAAAACTGCTCAAAGCCGTCTCCGAACTCAGGGAAAAAATCGATCAGAACCGGTTCGAACAAGAGCTCATTTACTACCTCGAAAAACTCGACATCAGCGAAGAAAAACTCCGGCTCAAAACCCATCTCGACTACTTTTTAAAAACCATGGACGAACCCTCCAGCGGGCGAAAGCTTGGCTTTATCACCCAGGAAATCGGACGTGAAATAAACACCATAGGCTCCAAAGCCAACGACGCCGGAGTCCAGAAACTTGTGGTACAAATGAAAGACGAACTTGAAAAGGTAAAAGAACAGTTGTTAAATGTATTATAATAAAGCGCGTAGCGATTTGCGAATAGCGAAATGCGGGGGACCTGCCTGCCGCAGGCAAGCATTCATGAACACCAAAGAATTAGAGAAAAAAGTGAGTAACAGGAAAACAGAACTCGACCCTAATGGCTAAATCGCTGTTGATGAATCAATGAACAACGGTAAACTAATAATTTTCTCCGCTCCCTCCGGCGCAGGCAAAACCACTATCGTCCAGCACCTGCTCAGGGTCATTCCGGCCCTCGAATTTTCGATATCAGCCTGCAGCCGCGAAATGCGCAAAGGCGAAAAAAACGGCATCGACTATTACTTTCTAAGTGCCCCCGAGTTCCGCAAAAAAATACAACAAGACGAATTCATTGAATGGGAAGAGGTCTACAAAGACCATTTTTACGGCACCCTTCGTTCAGAAGTCTTCCGGATCTGGAACAACAGTCATCACGTCATATTTGATGTCGACGTCGAAGGCGGACTGAATTTAAAATCCCAATACGCCGACCGCGCTTTGGCCGTATTTGTCAGACCCCCTTCCATACAGAGCCTCGAAAATCGCCTCAAACAGCGCGAAACCGAAACCCCCGAAAGCATCGCACGCCGGATGGGCAAGGCCGAAAAGGAACTAAAAACCGCCGACCGCTTCGACAAAATCATCCTTAACGACACCCTCGAACACGCGCTTGCAGAAGCCGAAAAAACAGTACGGGAATTTTTACAGATTTGAACCCCTGTATACATAAAACGAAACTTTTCCCTCACCCGTTTTCGTTTCTGCTTTGTACAACCTTTCTACTCTTCATCTGTTCTTCATCTGCGCTATGGTCGTTAATCAGACGTTGCACTTTAGTCCTTAGTCTGACTTTCACCCTCGCGGGTACAAGTGCCGCTTACGGCCAAAACACCCCTTCCACTTCACCCAATGAAATTCCGCTCAAAAAAGTCTACACCCAGATCCGCGACACCATAAAATCAAGCCTACACCAGAAACCAAGTCTTGTGGCCGGATTCGATTCCCGCTATTCCTTTATAGGTTCAGGCATTGCCGATATGCTGGGGGCAAAACTGGGCGTTAAATTCGGCTCTCGGTTTTTCCTGGGCCTCAGCGGTCACCAGCTCGACCAGCAGAGCTCCCAGTATTACAAAGCCTATACCGTCCTTGGCCCAGGCAACACGCCCGAAACCATACAGGCCCAGCTTCAACTCTTTTACCTGGCGCCCTATGCCAAATACGTTTTTTACAACAGCAAAAACTGGAGACTCAGCGTTCCCGTTGAGCTGGGAATCGGAGAATCCAATTATATCTACACCTTCAACAACATCCAGCAGGTGAATAACCTCCACTCTCTGGTACTTCTGGAACCCTTTCTTTCCTGCGAATACAACATCAACTCCTGGTTCGGTATAAGTTCGGAATTCGGCCTTCGCCTGATGCTGCTCAACAACCCCGCCGTAAAGCAAAACCTCAGTTCACCAACTTTTTCTATCAGTCTCAGCCTCGATTATTCCAACATGATCATCGCCCTATTCCCCAATTCCCAGATTGCCGCCTGGCTCAATAAGCTTTAGTCTGATGATCTTTATTTTACTAACTTTATTCTGGCGGAAACCAGAATCTTGAACTGGCCAAAACCAGAACCTTGAACCAACACATCGACCCCTCCCCCGACAACCTGAGTTCCGACGAAAAGGAAATTGAAAAAGTTCTGCGTCCTGCCGAATTCGAAGACTTTACCGGACAAAAGGAAGTCGTTGAAAACCTCAAAATATTTGTTCAAGCTGCGAAACAGCGGGGAGAAGCACTCGATCATGTATTGCTGCACGGACCTCCCGGATTGGGCAAAACAACCCTCTCCAACATCATCGCCACCGAACTCGGAGTCGGAATAAAAACCACCTCAGGCCCTGTACTCGAAAAACCAGGCGATTTGGCCGGACTCCTCACCAACCTTGAAAAATTCGACGTGCTCTTCATAGACGAAATCCACCGCTTAAGTCCCGTAGTTGAGGAATACCTCTACTCCGCCATGGAAGACTACAAAATTGACATCATGATCGACTCAGGCCCAAATGCCCGCGCCGTTCAGATCAAACTCAACCCCTTCACCCTCATCGGGGCCACCACCCGTTCGGGACTGTTAACCGCGCCTTTACGGGCGCGCTTTGGCATAACTTCCAGACTAAACTACTACGATTCAAAACTCATACAAAAAATCATCGTCCGCTCTTCCGGAATCCTCAACGTACCCATCAACGAAGACGCCTCATTCGAAATCAGCCGCAGAAGCCGTGGCACCCCCCGCATCGCCAACGCCCTTCTCCGCAGAGTACGCGACTTTGCCCAGATCAAAGGCAAAGGCATAATCGACATGGCCATCGCCGACTTCGGTCTGGGAGCCCTCAACGTCGACAAAAACGGACTCGACGAAATGGACACCCGCATCCTCACCACCCTCATCGATAAATTCAAAGGCGGCCCCGTGGGCATCAACACCATCTCCACAGCTGTGGCCGAAGAAGCCGGAACCATCGAAGAAGTCTACGAACCCTTCCTCATTCAGGAAGGTTATCTGGTTCGCACCCCCCGCGGGCGCGAAGCCACCGAACTGGCCTACAAACACCTGGGCCGTGTACCCCGAACAACAAAAGGAACCCTTTTCGACACCTGAATCAACGCTCAAAAAAAATACCTAAAACTAAACGTTAAAAAAAATGAAAAACTTTACTCTCTGGCTGAGGACCTCCATGAGCTTGCTCTGCCTGATTGCAATCCAGTCAACAGCAAACGCCCAGTGGAAACAAACTTCCGGACCTGGCGGAGGACAAGTCCAGCAGATAAAAGTCAACGGTAACAGTCTCGTCGCGCTGGTAACTGGCATGGTTTATACCTCCTCAAACGGGGGCCAAAACTGGAAATCCGCAAGCAACGGCCTCACAGCTACTGGTCAATGCCTTGCGATCAACGGCTCAGATTTCTACGTTGGAACTTCCGACAGTGGTGTTTATTATTCCGGAAACAGCGGCATCTCCTGGACTCCTGTAAACAATGGGATTTCGAACCTTGCCATCAATGGCATAGCAACGATCGGCTCAACCGTAATTGCAGGGACCACATCGGGCGTATTCCTTTCAACTAACAATGGCGGTAATTGGTTTGCAGCCGACACCGGACTGACAACTTCAACAGTGTATTCATTAGTAGTTAACGGCACCAGACTTTTTGCCGGAACAGGCGGCGGAGGTGTATTTTGCTCAAGCGACAATGGGCTCAGATGGACAGCAGTAAACTCAGGAATTTCAGGCACTATTGTTAACCTCGTCTCCACCGGAAATTATGTTTTTGCCGGAACAGGCGGCCCAACTCCCTTTTTCACAACCAACAACGGCGCGAGCTGGAGCGCCGTCAATACCGGATCATTGACCTCCATAAACACCTTTGCTTCCGTAGGCGGCAATTGGTACGCTGGCACGAACGGTGCCGGTGTTTACTATTCCAAGAATAACGGCACGAGTTGGGTAGCCATGAGCAATGGTCTCACAGGTTTTGAGAACCTTTACATTTACACACTGGTTTCCAAAGGGGACAGCCTCCTGGCTGGTACGGGAGATGGCCTTTTCACATCCACTTTAAACGGTTACAGTAACTGGACAGCTGAAAATTCGGGCATCACCGACCTTACCATCACCAGCATGCTCCTTAGTCAGGGCAATCTTTATGCAACTACAGATTCTGAAGGAATTTTTCTTTCGACCACCCTCGGCAACACCTGGTCACAAAGCAATCTGGGTCTGAGCAATCTTCACACTACCTCGCTCGCAGCAGGTGGCACTGCGATTTTTGCGGGCACCGCAACTTCAGGCGTATTTACATCCACAGACAATGGTTCAACCTGGATTGGAATCAACACCGGACTTGGTAATTTAAACATCAACAGCTTGGCCGCCAACGACAGTATACTCTTTGCGGGAACATCAGGAGGAGGAGTCTTCGTTGCAACAGGATATGGTTTTGGAGGATGGACCTCCGTTAATACAGGACTGAGCAACCTCAATGTAACCAGCCTGGCCCTTAAGGGTAGCAAAATTTATGCAGGTACCTCGGGGGGAGGTGTTTTCTATTCAGCCAACAGCGGAACTTCCTGGATAGCGTTGAACACTGGCTTGACCGGGCTGACCGTTCAGACAGTCCTGCTGAACGGAAAAAATGTTTACGCACTGACCAATTCGGGATTGTTTTATTCATCCAACAGCGGTGGTTCATGGACCATGATAGTAGCTTCCTTTCTTTCGGGAAACGTGACGGCCATTACACTCAGCGGCAACAATCTGATTGCGGGAACAACAGGCGGAATAGCGTATACATCATCCGACAACGGTGCCACATGGTCATTGGTCAATTCAGGCAACACGATTTCTTCAGTGAGCGTTTTAGTTTCTTCCGACTCAGGCCTTTATGCCGGAACTACAGGAAATGGAATATTCTATGCACCTTTTCAGGGTTATAGCAATTGGACAGCTGCGAATAAAAAGCTGAATGCTGCTGCCGTTTTGAATTTATCGGCTACAGGAAGTACGGTCTATGCCTCAACCCCAAGCGGTGTTTTCTTCAGCACAGACAATGGATCCAACTGGGTTGGAGGCAATAACAGCGGGTTAACAGACACTTACGTACTGGCTATGGGAGCAAATGGCAACACCGTTTATGCAGCAACCGAATACGGAGTTTTCTATTCAGCTGATCAGGGAAATACTTTCACATACCGGGGCTCAGGATTGAGCAATTACACCAACTGTTTTTTGTTCGATGGAAGCACTGTTTACGCGGGAGGAAATGTTTATAACAACAACGGATTTTTTCAGACCACGAACAATGGGCTCAACTGGAACATGTCAGGTTCCGGGGTGAACGCAACCCTCTATTCCCTATTGGAAAACGGATCCACACTATATGCCGGAAGCGCCGGTGTTATGTATTCCGCGAACTCCGGTTCAACATGGATCCCGATCAACACAGGACTGCCCAGTAACACCCATATAACTGCACTAGGAATCAACGGCACCGACATGTTCGCAGCTACCCAGGACAGTGGAGTGTATTACGGTCCTTACAGCGGGCTGGCAGGTTGGACTAAAGTCAAAAACGGCATGACCAGTATGAAAAGCACAAGCATGCAGGTCATTGGAACCAGTATTTATGTTGGCACAACAGACAGTGGAGTTTTTTATTCAAACAACAAAGGTGCCAATTGGTCAAAACTGAATTCGGGACTAACTGACATTCGCATCGCTTCATTGGCAAACAACTCTGCCTACCTGTTTGCAGGTACTATTGCAGCCAGTGTCTTTTCCATAGACATCAGCTCCATAAGCGGAATCAAAGAATCCCAAAAAGCTCCAGCATTCCTCTCCGTCTTCCCCAACCCCTCATCCGAAATCCTCAACATCGGCCTGAGTGAATTTTCCACTACCAGCGGCTCATCCGCCACAACCATCACCGAACTCAAAATCACCGACATCACGGGCAAAGAAATACAGGCCATCGTTAATCCGATGGCCGCTTCCAACCTGATCTCAATAAACATTGCAGGACTTGCGCCAGGTCTCTACTTTGCAACCCTCACCAGCAACTCACAAATCCTGCAGGCAAAATTCATTAAGGAATAAAAACATCGAACTTACCTTACTAAGGTAACATGCCCGACATAGCTGTGCTGCACATTAAACACATCCTCAATCAGAAACTCATACACATACACATCCTGCTGAGCCACCTTTGACCCCCCGTTAGCCGTACCGTCCCAGCGGGTCGTCTGACTGGTAGCCGTAAAAATCTGATTTCCCCAACGGTCGAAAATCAGCATCTTGTAATGCTTTATCCCGATTCCATCCCCAAAAAAATAATCGTTGATTCCATCTCCGTTGGGCGTGAACGCATTGGGCACATAAAACGCAAAGGCCGGACCAACGGTCAGGCACTGCATTGTCGAATCCAGGCATCCATAGCTGTTCACCACACCCAGCTTCACGCAATACGTACCCTGTCCGGGGTACATATGCGAAGGGTCCTGAACAAAAGAAGGCAAGGGATTTGCCGAATCCCCGAAATTCCATCTCCAGCTGCTGATCGTACCCGAAGCCGTAGTCGATAAATCCGTAAAAGCATAAAAAGGATTCACAACGGTTTCCGAAGAAGGATTGTACGTGAAAGCCGCAACCGGATCCGGATAAACCGTAATCATATGATCGATCGTATCCGTCGTTGAGCAGCCCTTGTCACTGGTAACCGTTAGCCAGACCGAATAAAGACCTGTTTTGTAACAGGTCTTTCCATTCTCAATGGTCGAGTTCGCCAGGCTGTCATTCCCGAAACCCCATGACCACGAAGCCAGGCTACCCGAAGTGATAGTACTTTTATCCGTAAACTGAACGCACAATATGGGGCAGCCCGAGTACACATCGGCCACAAAGTTAACAGCGGGCAACGGGTTGACAGTCACCAGAACCTTTGCCGTATCAGCAGGAGTCGAACAATTGTCGTTCACAATAACCGTATACGTCTGGCTGGTATTCACCGAAGGAATTTTCAGGGTTGATGTATTCTGAACCGGATTGGTCAGCCAGGTATAACTGTAGATCCCATCCCCGCCCGAACCCTGGCTGCTGAGCTGCACAGCAGCTCCCGGGCAAACCGGGGCCGGATTCCCGGCCAGCAGCCCCAACGGCGGATCAACCGTCACCCTCACCGTCTGCTGTGCAGCCGGACATCCGTTCGCATCCGTTGCGTCAACCGTAAACGTTGCCGTCGTCTTCAGACTATCCTCATACGTAGGCGAAACCAGATTACCCGGATTCCAGGTGATTGTATACCCCGGCGTCCCTCCCGAGGGCAAAGCGGTAAGAATTTTAGTCTGGCCGATACACATCGTATCCGGCGCAAGCACGGGAAGCACAATCGGTGTAGGTTGGTTGACCGAAACATTCGCCGACGACGTACAATTATTCGCATCGGTTATCGTAACACTGTAGATGCCCGCGCACAGGTTCGAAGCTACTGTAGCTGCTCCTGCGCCTCCGCTCCAGGCATATTGAAAAGGTCCGGTTCCGCCTATAGGCACCGCCGTTGCGCTGGCACTGCAGTTACCAAAACACAAAATAGCGGTGGGCGCCGTTACTGCGGCGCTCACACCCTTGTGATCGATCACCAATACCGAATCCTCGGACGTGCAGCCGTGCGCATCCGTTACCGTTACCGTCCAGTATCCCCCTGTTAAATTGCTGATGCTGATGGTAAGAGCCGAATTGTTCCAGCTGTATTCGTATGGTCCCGTTCCCCCGGCAACAGAAACCACCGTCGCACTTCCCAGACGTTGACTACAAAACGTCGGCGTACTGCTCATCGTTTCCGAAATCGCAACCGGTTGAGTCACGACAAATGCAGTATCCGAAAAACAGCCGTTGTTGTCAGTAACCGTCACACTCACATTTCCTGCGCAGAGACCCGTAATGCCGGCACTTGTACTCCCGGTATTCCATTTTATTTTCAATCCGCCAACACCGCCCGAAGGAATCACACCGGCCTGACCATTGCAACTCCCGAAGCACGAAGGCACAATCGAAGTAGCCGAAAGCTGCACCGCCGAAGGTTGTGTAACCACAAAAGCCTGCTGATCGGTACAACCCAGCGAATCCGTAATCTTCAGACTATAGTTGGCTGCTGTCAGTCCGGTAGCCCCCGTACCCGCAAGACCCGTACTCCACAAATACGTAAACGGAGTAGTCCCTCCCGACACCAGCGAACTCGCGCTTCCCGTCCCTCCGAAACAAACCGGATTCACCGGTGTAACAGCTACCGACAAAGGCGGTGGCACTACCACAGTCGTATCCAGCGTATAGGTACATAGCGGTGTAGTCGAAGTCGTCACCAGCACCGAATACACACCGCTCACGTTCACTACTGCATTCTGACTTGCTCCTCCGCTCACCACTCCCGGGCCCGTCCAGGCATAAGTAATTCCACCGATCGGTGCCTTAACCGTATCCGAGTTGCACGCAGGAGCAACCTGAGGCCAGACCTGCCCGCAGGTACAATCCACATAGGCATATCCGAAATGCCCGCCAATCGCGCAACCCGAAGCTGTGAAAACAATCGTGATGTTCGTTCCGATAAACGGCTTCAGGTTAAAAACGTGGGTCGACCAGGGTAAATAATAAACAGCGCCACTCAAAGGTCCCGTAAGAGCCGAAGTCGAAAATCCGGGAGGCGGAGTCCCCGCCGTACACTCCTGTGAAAACGAAAGACAGGTAATCAGGTTGTTGCTGGCATCGTATACATTTGCGCTGAAATAAGGTTCCTGTGTATTCGGATGCCCCCCATCGTTCAGCACAACCGCATAGTTAAACGTAAACATACTGTTGGCTGGTGTCACCAGAAAAGTTTGCTCCAGCGTTTCTCCGAAGGCCCCAATGGGATCAATACCGGCATTCCCGCAGCCTCCGTCGGCGTTTGACAGGTTCACATTCGATCCACCCAGGCGGCAGGCATAACTTCCGCCCCCCGGATCCAGCATCGGAAATCCTCCGTACGGGTCAGTTCCGGTCGTAACAAGTGTATGCCACGAACAGGTCGGCACACCCGAATTAGTCCCTAGGGTATTCACTCCGGGGGATGTAATGGTAAGCGGATTCAGCGAATTCTCATTGCAACCCACATTCCCCGTCCAGCTGGTATAATCCCCGTCTTCAAAATCAGCATTGTTACAAGAAGAAGCAAGCGGAAAAACAGGAAACTTACGGCTCATCAGCATCACCGGTCTTTGAACAGGCAGCGAATATTTTTTTCGTACAAATGCAGCCTCCTCGTGATGCAAAAACTCAAGCAATTCTTGGGGAGCGAAGGTCTTCACATCCGCCCGGTCGAGCAGCGTTTTAAAATCAAAATCAGAAAGGGTATCCCCCGAATAAAAAACGAATCGATCGGGAACGATAAGTTGCTGCCCAGACGACACAATCGCCAGTGAAAAGCAAAAGATAACAAACAGAAAAGAACCCGGTTTCTTCAGAAAAAACATGAGCAAGAATGTTGGTTTCCCTCACCCCTTTCCGTACTAAATGTACGCATAAAGAACAGATTTGCCTATATTCGTTTTCAACAAAATGACATCTGGCAACTCGTTTGAAAAATTCCGAAAACAGTAAACTGATAAAAGCCGAAGCCCTCAGACTGGGCTTTTCCTATTGCGGCATCTCCAAAGCCACCTTCCTCGAAAAAGAAGCGCCCCGTCTCGAAAAATGGCTAAAAGAAGGCAAGCAGGGAAAAATGGGTTACATGGAAAACCATTTCGACAAACGACTCGACCCCCGTCTTATAGTAGACGGGGGGAAATCCGTCATCTCCTTCCTGCTCAATTATTTTCCGGCTCAGACTCAAAGCGACCCTTCGGCTCCGAAAATTTCCAAATACGCCTACGGAAAAGACTACCACAGTGTCATCAAAGACAAACTTTCAGACCTGCTGAATTTCATACAAGAAAAAATCGGAGAAGTAAACGGACGCGCCTTTGTCGACTCCGCTCCTGTCCTCGACAAAGCCTGGGCCCAGCGCTCCGGACTTGGCTGGATCGGCAAAAACAGCAACCTGATCAACAAAAAAAGCGGCTCCTATTTTTTCGTCGCCGAACTCATACTCGACCTCGAACTCGAACCCGATCAGCCCGTACTCGATCATTGCGGAACATGCACAGCCTGCATCGACGCCTGTCCCACAGGCGCCATCGAAAATCCATACATTGTCAACGGCAGCAAATGCATTTCCTACTTCACCATCGAACTCAAAGAAAATATTCCTGTCGAGTTCAAGGGCCAATTCGAAAACTGGGCCTTCGGTTGCGACATCTGCCAGGACGTCTGCCCCTGGAACAGGTTCTCAGCAGCAACTCCCGAACCCCTCTTCCAACCCAAAAAAGAAATGCTCGAAATGAGTGCAGGCGACTGGCACGAAATCACCGGCGAACTCTTCAACAAAGTCTTCAAAGACAGCGCCCTTCAACGCGCAAAATTCAGCGGCCTTAAACGCAATCTCGATTTCCTAAAGTGATGATTATTTTTCGCGCCAGCGGTAGCT
>Ga0206805_1151_pt1 | contig 12214 bp, 7 predicted proteins | sample Alteio_BWOrgCont_59_FD_152890 | JGI IMG/M metagenome (GOLD analysis project Ga0206805, IMG submission 152890) | Enriched cells from forest soil in Barre Woods Harvard Forest LTER site, Petersham, Massachusetts, United States -... | ecosystem: Environmental > Terrestrial > Soil > Temperate forest > O... | reverse complement strand
AATACATGCAAACGACCATGCCGCCGACGATGACGCCCAGGATCACGATAAGGATCGGCTCGAGAAGCGACATCAACCCGGACAGCGTGGTTTCAATCTCCTCGTCCAGGAAGTCGGAGACGCGCTCCAGCATGTTGTCGATGTTGCCCGTTTGCTCACCGGCGCTCAACATACGAAGGACCATGCTCGGAAAAACCGGGTGTTTTGACAACGCCTGTGAAATCCCTTCGCCGCGTTCGATATCGGCGGAAGCGGCCTTGATGGCTCTTTCCAGGACGGTGTTATCCACCGTCTGCGAAACGATTTGCAATACTTCCAAAATTGGCACGCCGCTGCGAACCAGCGAGGCGAGGGTGCGCGTAAAACGCGCCAGACAGATTTTATGGGCGATGGGGCCAAAAATTGGGAGCTTGATGCGGTGCGTATCCCAAAAATCGCGTCCTTTGGGCGTCTTAATATAACGAAGCCAAAGCCAGACCAGCGCGACTGCGACGGGAATGATGAAAATCAGGTAGCTGCGCAGGAAATGGCTAAAATTAATGATCATCTGGGTAGGCGCGGGCAACTTGGCGCCGAATCCATTATAGACGTCCTCAAAGACAGGGATCACTTTTACCAAAAGAAAAATGGTGATGCCGATCGCCACCACAATCACGCCGATCGGATACATCATGGCGGATTTTACTTTTTTCCGGATTTTTTCAGTGCTTTCCAGGTAAGTCGCCAGCCGCGCCAAAATCTCCGCCAGCAAACCGCCCTTCTCCCCGGCGCCCACCATGGAGACATAGAGCCGGTTGAAAGCCCGGGGATGCTTCTGCAAAGCTTCGGAAAAACTTTCACCGCTTTCAACTCGGGTGCAAATGTCTTTGACCGTGTCGCGCATGACTTTATTCGGCGATTGGTCGCCCAGCGCCTGGAGTGATTGCACGATCGCGATTCCCGCATCCACCATCGTTGCCAACTGGCGCGTGAAGATCACCAGGTCCGCCAGCCGCACCTTGCCGCCTTTGGTCTTGCCCTTCTTGCCAATCCGTTCCTGGATGGAGAGCACCAGCAGGTTGCGGTTGAGCAAGGCGGCAATGGCAGCCTGTTCGCTCGCAGCCTCAATCGCGTTCCGGATCTCCCGTCCGGTTGACGTCTCCCGCGCGGTGTACGTAAATGATGGCATTGCCGTGTCGCTCCATGATAGAAAGAATCATGCCAAAACTCAAGGATTTTAAACGTTCGCCAGTGTCTGAATTTGGGCGGACGCCCGGCGCAGTTCCTTCTCCCGCGGGCGCGGGAGATTTGAGCCATTTGGGAAATGGCGAAAAGAGTCCGGCCCGCATAGCGGGACGGAAGTCCGGTAGGACCGAGCGAGCGGGAGCGAGGGAGTCAACGTGTCCGAAGGACGGATGAGGGGTTATGGGGAAAAACTATATAATGCGCCAGGAAAATTAAGACACTACCAAATGTTCGCCAGCTCCAAAATCCATCGGGATTGGAGCTCATTCAGCCCGGCACCGCCGGCACGACATCTCTGCAGAACCGCAGATATGAAAATCTCCAACCCCATCGGGGCGGCATATTCCGGTCGGGAAATTGTTAATGCAAGGACGGAAAGAATAGATTTGTCCTCGCGTTAATTTTTAAAACGACAATCGTTTTGTCATGCCTTAAAAATTCGCGCAGCGTCATGGAGTGTGGCGACGCCTTTCGTCCTCGTTGTTGCTATAGTTTTTTGCTGTTGATGCGCAAATGCGGAATCTGCTTTTAGAAAGAGGCTAATAGTGGGCAATCTTACTTGCCGGGGTGTTCCCGGGGACATCAGGACCGCCTTTCGCCCCATCGGCGATTAACAATCCCTCAAATGGCAAAACCATTGAAAAATTTGTGTAAAATCTGGCGTCTGGGACTGTCCCAAAGCTGGCAACAAGTCCGATTTTGTTATAACTTGTTTATTTTTAAGGCTTTAACAATATTGGATTTGTCGAAAAAAAGTATTGTCAAAAGACGGGGATTTTTCTAATTTCGTTGCAATTGCACCACACGGTGCAGAGGTGAAGTGTATTTGCCTCGCGGCGCGCAGGCGCTGACAGATAAACAAAAACCAAATAACAAGAAAACAACATCGGAGGAACCAGATGAAGTTTAATAAATGGACATTGGGTCTGGCGGCAATCGGAGTGGTCAGTCTCGCTTCGGCAGCTCGCGCGGACGAAAAAATGAGCCAGTTGCAGACTGCGCTTTCTAACACAACCATCAGTGGCTACGTTGACACCGCTGCAACATGGCGTCCGGGAACGGATAGCAATGCAGGCTCAACATTGCCAAATATTCCGGCATATTCATTCGCCAAGAACGACGGCTTCAGCTTGAATGCTGTTGACATTGCGATTGATCATCCTGAGGACGAATCTCCCTGGGCCGCTGGTTATCATGTTGAAATGATGTTTGGCCCTGATTCAGTACCTCTGGGTAACGGTACCGTCGCTGGTGCTCCTATTGGTGGTATCCTTGGTGGAACTGGCCTGAACTCCCTTCGTTCGGCCTATTTGACCTTGCGCACGCCAATCGGCAATAGCGGCATTGACTGGAAAGTCGGCGTTTGGGATACCATTATCGGCTACGAATCCAGCAGTGACCCGGTGAATCCAAACTATACTCGTTCTTATGGTTACTCAATTGAGCCGACCACTGAAACGGGCATTTTGGGTACCTACAAAGTCAACGATGAAGTTTCCGTCCAGGGCGGCATCGCCAATTCATGGAATGCCGACACCATCGACTTTACTTCCAACCTTCAGGTTGGCGACAATGCTGGTGCCACCTATGAGTCACAAAAAGCATTCTTGGGCGCAGTTGCATTGACTGCTCCGAGCAGTTGGGGTTGGGCAAGCGGTGCCACGCTTACTGGCGGCATTGTTAACGGAGTTGATTCCTCTGCTACGGCTAATGGAGCCAGCGGCAGGACCAGCTATTATGTTGGTGCAACCATTCCGACGCCGCTGAGCGCATTGAAGGGTGGAGCATCCTTCGATTATCTCGACGTGCATTACGGTGGAGGTGAAGCCTGGGTAGGTGCTCTTTATGGCAGCTATCAGATTAATCCGAACACCTCGTTCAACCTGCGCGGTGAATACGGTGATGCTGATACGGCCCTTTACACTCTTGCAGGAGCAAATCCTCGTAACGAGTTTGAAGAAGTCACCGCAACGCTCCAGTATAACCTGTGGGCGAATGTGTTGAGCCGCTTGGAATTCCGTTGGGATCACACCGAACACGGAGATTTCTTCGGAGCCAACTCTGCTGGTGGAGCGTTCAGAAACAACGACTTCATGCTCGCTGCTAACTTGATCTATCAATTCTAATTGATTTAGGATTCACGCCCCTTCTGCGAAAGCAGAAGGGGTTTTTTGTTTTATCTGGCTTCTCGGGTTCTAGTATTCCGGAAAGCACTTTTCGTCTCGGAATGGGACCACTTCTTGCCTCATTCATATTCCCACTCGCTTACGTTTTGGACGGCGGCAGTCCTCTGCCGCTTTTTCCGCTTTCTTTGAAATCCTGTCCATTCTGTTAATCCTGTCTCATCTTCTGGGATTCATTCGCGGGGCTTTGTACCAGTGCTTTTGAAAATAGAGCAGGGCTCCGTCGATCCCTGATTATTACCCTCATTGCAAAACTTTACCGCCCTCGCTTGCGTTTTGGACTGCGGCAGTCCCCTGCCGCTTTTCATTCCGGACTGGACAGTCTAAATCAATTTCAACACGCTCGCTTCATGCCAGATTTACATACTCCCTGGCCGCACGCGCCTACTCATCAGCTCTCGATGCGCGGCGCCTACTTCGTCACGGCCAGTACTTATCGGAAGATTCATCATTTCCGCGGTGCAGCGCGGTTGAAGGTATTACATCGCGGCTTGCTGACCGTGGCCCGCGATTTCGGCTGGCGGTTCGAGGCGTGGGCCGTGTTCTCGAATCATTACCATTTTATCGCCCATTCGCCGTTGGATGTGCCGGATGCCGCTAATCTTCCGGACATGTTGAGGGTGCTTCATGTTAAGACCGCTGAGTGGATCAATAAGCTCGATCGTACACCCGGTCGCCGAGTCTGGTTCAACTTTCGGGAAACGCGGCTTACTTACCCAAAGTCCCATCTCGCGCGCCTTAATTATGTCCATCAAAATCCGGTGAAACATGGCCTGGTAACGGTGGCGAACCAATATCCATGGTGCTCGGCGCGATGGTTTGAGCGCTCGGTTTCGACAGCCATGGTGAAGTCCGTTTATTGCTTTAAAATTGATCGCTTGCAAGTGGCGGATGATTTTGAACCGGTGCTGGAATAATGAAGCTTCACTGTTCCGGAGAGAAAGCGGCAGAGGACTGCCGCAGTCCAAAACGCACGAATTCCGCCTGACATCGGCTTCATGCCTCATTATCATTCCGCCTTTGAATGCATTTTATCCGCGACATTTATGCCGCCAAGGGCTTTGCCAAACAGCCGGTCATTTCTTTTGAATTTTCCCCGCCCAAAACGGATGAAGGTGTTCGCAACCTTCTCGACAAGCACATTCCCGCGTTGTCCAGGGCAAGGCCCGATTTTTGTTCGGTGACTTACGGCGCCGGTGGCAGCACGCGGGACAAGACGCTGGCCATCGTGGACTCCATCCAACGCCGGTACAACCTGACGACGTTGGCACATCTTACCTGTACGAATCACACACGGGACGAAGTCCGGGCCATCCTGGACAAGATCCGCGGGTTGGGTTGCAAAAATATCCTGGCCTTGCGCGGCGACCCGCCCGGCGGCGGTGAATTCCAAAAGACGCCCGGCGGATTTGAATTTGCGTCGGATCTCGTGAAATTCATCCGCAATGAGGCCGGGTTTTCCATCGGCGTGGCCGGCTTTCCCGAAGGGCACATCGCCAATAAGATCGGCAGGCATGATGACTGGAAACATTTGAAGGAAAAAGTGGACGCCGGAGCCGATTTTGTCCTCACGCAATTGTTCTTCGACAACGCGGATTATTACGAGTTCCGGGATCACGTGGCGGGAAAACTGGGAGTGTTTGTGCCACTGGTCCCGGGGATCGTCCCGATTTTGAGCGCGACGCAGATCAAAAAATTTACGCAACTTTGCGGCGCAAAAATTCCTCCGCCGCTCCGGGAAAAACTGGATGCGTTTGGCGACAATGATGCCGCCGCCGTTGATTTCGGCATCGAATACGCCACGCAGCAATGCGCGGATTTGTTGCGCGCCGGCGTTCCCGGCCTCCACTTCTATACGCTGAACAAATCACATTCAACGGTCCAGGTCTTGAAAAATCTCGGGCTGGCCTGAATCTCTATGTTTAGAACGGTGTCACTGTAATCGCAGTCCAAAAGCCGGCGCATGATGTGGCCAGCTCAGGCCGGCCTGGCGGCCACATTATTTTAAAGCGCTCTAAAACAAATTATTGGCCATGATGCCCAACACGCTCAGGGGTCCCTGGTCTTCCAAACCATCGGCAGCATTGTCCAGTTTTTGCAGCGACAACTTGGCATTTTTGTAGAACTCCTGGTCGTTGACGAGTTTGCCGACCGTGCCCTGGCCGCCATTGATCTTCAACAGAATTTGATCGAGGTTCGTCATGGACGCGGTCGTCGAATTGTAAAGAGCATCATCCGTCACCAGTTTGCCAAGGGTCCCCTGCCCGTTGGTAATGCCGCTGATAACCCCCTGCGCCTGGGCCACAGCCAGCTGCAGATTGGTCACTGTGCTCATCGCTGAATTGTAAAGAGACTGGTCGTAGATCAATTTCCCGACCGTGCCCTGACCGCTGGCGATCTGGCCGGTGATGTTGTCGATATTGGTGATGGTGCTGCCCAGGTTGCCGCTGTTCTGCTTGACGAAATCCATCAGGGGTCCGATCAGGTCCTCAATTTTTTGGCCGCTGAAGCTGCGCCCGAAATTAGCGATCCCGTTGGCCGCGTCGTTCAGTTTGGCCATGACGGCGTTCAGGTCGGGCTGTTCCACGGTTTGCAACGTGGCGCCATCAACCGCCACGGGCGCATCGGGTGTGCCGAAATCAATGGAGACAAAGTTCTGCCCCATCAGGCCGGTGAATTTGATGGTGGCCGTACTGTCGGTCTTCACCTGGACGCCATTATGGATCTTGATGGATACGCGGACCTTGTTGTCGGTGCCATCCAGGGCGATCTTGTCGATCCTGCCGATCTCCACGCCGGCCATTTTAGCACTGTCGCCGACCTTCAAATCCTGCACGGTGTCGAACAACGCGCTCACGTGGTAGCCGCCCTGAAAAAGTTCGATGCCGCCGAGGGTTTCAACAATGACCACCGCCGCGATGATGGCGATGGCCACAAACATGCCGAGCTTGGTTTCAAGTGAATTTTTCATACCTTATTTCTTTTGATGTTTAAAGTCTGCATTCAGAAATTTTTGGACCAGCGGATCGTTGAAATTCTTTACCTCCTCCGGGGTCCCGATCTTCAGGATCTTTCCATCCATGATGACGGCGATGCGGTCGGCGATGCCGAACGCCAGGTCGCGGTCATGTGAAACGACGAGCGAAGTGACCTGCGTGCGCTCCTGTAATTTCAAGATTTCTTCGCCGACCATCACGGAGGAGAGGGGGTCCAATTCACTGGTCGGCTCGTCGTAAAGGATCAATTGCGGCTCGATGACGAGCGCACGCGCGATGGCCGCGCGTTTTTTCATACCGCCGGAAAGGTCGCCGGGCATTTTGTTGGCGGCATCCGCCAGGCCAACCGCCTGCAATGTTTCAGAAACGATTTTTTCGATCTCTTCTGGCGGCTTCAGCCGGTGTTCGCTCAAATAAAGCCCGACATTTTCGCCGACGGTCAGGGAGTTCAATAGCGCGCCGGATTGAAAGACGAGTGCCGTGCGATATTGGGCAGAGATCTCCTCTGGATTGACTACCTTGTCGTTGATGCGGATTTCGCCGGCATCGGGCATTTCGAGACCGATCAGGTGTTTCAGCAAAACGCTTTTGCCGCTGCCGCTCGGGCCCATGATCACAAAAATTTCCCCGGCCTGGACGTCAAAATCGACGCCCTTGAGCACCTCCTGGCCGTCAAAACTTTTGCGCAGCCCGCGCACTTGCAGGCTGACGCCGGAATGATTATTGGCGGTCCCGTTCATTTCAAAAGAATCCGTGTCAGGATATAGTCAAAAAGCACGATCAGAACGATGGAATTGACGACCGCTTTCGTCACTGACCGGCCGATGCCGCGCGGGCCGCCGAGGGTCACAAGGCCCTGGTGGCAGGAGACAATGCCGATGATGAGCGCAAAGCAGAAGCTCTTAAAGACGCCGTTCATCACATCCTTGATCTGCACAACATTTCGCAAATCGGAAAAAAATCCCTGGTAGGAAATGCCGATATGCGTATTCACCGCCGCCACTACCGCGCCGCCAAACCAGCCGACCAGAATGGAAACGACCACCAGCATCGGCAACGCGATGGCGATGGCCACCATGCGCGGCAGGACCAGATAGTGGATCGGATTGATGTTCATTGTCCGCAACGCGTCGATCTCCTGGTAAACGCTCATCGAACCGATCTCGGCCGTCATGGCCGAGCCGATGCGTCCGGCGATCAGGATGGCCATCATGATGGGGGCCAGCTCGCGCGCATGCGCATAGCCCACGATGCCGCCCAAGTAACCGGTCAAACCCTTGTCCGTCATGAACGGGCCGATTTGCAGGGACAACACACCGCCGATAAAAAATGAAAGGATGCAAACCATCAGCAGGCTCGCATTGCCGATCTCGTAAAACTGGTCGAAGATTTTCTGCCGCTCCCGCCATGCCAGCGGCAATGCCAGCAGCGTGCGCCAGAACAACACCACGATTTCACCGATATTTTCAAACATACCTCAAAGTCAATTGGCCGACGGAGCCGTTCGTCCATGCGAGTTTATCACGGGAATGAAAAACAAGCGCACTTTTTTTGTTTCCGCACCGGATTGATACTGAAAAAGGCCGAACAGGAGCGAGATTTTTTTTGCCCCGGGCGAGGTGTCCCGGCGATACAGGTTCCACAAAAGCGACTGGCTGTGCGCGCCGGTTTTGACGTTGTCCTGGGCGCGCCACAACGACCATACCGGCGACCAATCCCGTTCAACATTCGGGTTGTCCGGTACGAAGGTTTCAACCGGCGCAATGACCTGCAACCGGCTGTTTCCCTCAAAGTCGCGGTGATAAACAAAGAAGGGCCAGAAATCCACACGGCGTTTTTCTTTGCCGGTCTCAATGTTCTTGTCCGAAGTGTTTTGAAACAGGAAAAACAGGATGCGCGTGCGGCGCCGTTCCAGCGGCGCGCTATGGATCGCATTGAATTTATAAACCGGCCACAAGTAAAAATTGTCCTCAAAAGTGTCGTTATGCGCCCGGCTAAACAGGGGGAACACCCGCGTCGTCGTCTTGCCTTCACCGCGCGCGACAATGATGATCGGCCAGGGCATCTGCCATTCGCGGTATTTTTGGCCGCGATCATCGATCCACATGAAAAACGGCCAAAGCACCGCTGTCGAATCGCGCTGGGGTGAGCGTTGCAGATATTCCAACGGAAAATTGGCGCGGATCTTTTCCGGGTCATCGGTGCCGATGCCGTTGTCCTGCCGGAAATGAATCGGCCAGAGCACAAACGAATGGTCATGTCCGCCATTGATTTGGACGTCACCCCAACCGTTCGTCTGCGTCATCACCGCCTTGTGTTCCTCGCCGAAGACCGGCCAGAACTGCCAGCCGTGCATTCCGTCCCCATGACGCACATTGAAAAATGGATAAAGATAATTGTCGTTGATCACATCTTTCTTCCGGGTCTCGCTATAAATTGGAAACAGGATGAAAAAGATATCATCCCGGAACAGCCGCTCTTTGAGATGGCCGTAAAACGGAACCAGAGCGGTGTAGTTGTCATTCGTCAACGGTGAACGTTGCTGGAAATAAATCGGAAAGAGAGTGAAACGATGGACGTCCTGAAACTCCTGCGGGTCCTCGCCTCCCGCAAATGAAAACAGTTCGATGAACTGCCAGCGATATTCGGCGCCGTACTGGCGATAAGTCAGGATGGGATATAAAAAATCATCCTGAATCATTTCAATCGATGGGTCCGTATCATGGGAATAAATCGGCGGCAGCGCCCACGTTCGTTCCGATTCGCTTTGTTGGTTGTAATACAATGGGCCCAAGACCTCGGTGCGATGACCGGGGGCGAGGGTCAACTGAAAACTGTCATACAGCGGACCGGCATGGAAATCATCCTGCCCAAATGCCGAAACGCAAAAGGAGGGGTAAATGAAATATGCAAAACCCAGGATAATCCCGAGGCATAAAGCTGGAAGGGACGGAAAAATCTTATATCGAGACTTAAATGGCCGCTTATTTTGGATATAATTCAAAGCTTTTTACGTTAACGTTATTGAAAACATTTTAGAGGTAAAATTACATCGTTTTACATCAAGTTTAACATTGATAGTTATAAATGATTGTTGACTTCAGTATGTATATTAATTATATTTACTGTAATTGAGGTTTTCACCTCGGTTCCTCCTGACCCGGTGTCGGCGTTTTGTCGGCACTGGGTTTTTCAATCAAAGGATACCACCGCCCAATCAAATTCAATACGGCCGGTAAAAACGTCAACCCGGCAATCATGCACGCGGCAATTCCTACGGACATCACGCAACCCAAACTATGGATGCCACGATGCTGGGCAAGAATCAAACTGCCGAATCCGGCGACGGCCGTCAATCCTGACACGAGCACGGCCTTGCCGGTGCTGCGTGAGAGGATCCCCGGCGTGCGCTCCTCGGCAAAACGATTGAGCACTTGAATGCCATTGGTGACGCCGATCCCGATGACCAATGGCAATGTCATGATGTTCGCCAGATTGAACGGAATGTTCGCCACGCCCATCAGCCCCGCCAACCATACCGTGCCGATGGCGACCGGCAACAATGCCAGGATGACCGCCAGGAAACTGCGAAAATGGATCAACACCAGGATGGCGATCGCGATCAACGAATACCACGCCGCCTGGACATAGCTGTTTTTGAGCAGGGATTCATATTCGAGGAGTTGCACGGGCGTGCCGGTGACATTTGGATCGATCGTTCGCAGGTCGGCGACAAATTTTTCCTGGTTGACGCGCTGCCACACGTCGCTCTTCGGAAAAACCTGCAAGAGAAATTTTCCACTTTGACCGATGAACTGGTCGCGCAACGCCGGCGGCAGGTCATCGGGCACTAATGGCGAAGTCACATTTTGGTCCTGAAGCGATTTAAACGTGTCCCGGACGTCATTGAAAAGGGCCTGTTGGAATTCCGCCAGTTTGCCGGCGTGCGCTGCGAGGGCGGCATCGTCACCGGCCAGCATGGCTTTGCGGAAATTTTCGATAGTCTGCTGCAACGAGACGAGTTGCGCGGCCAGCGCCGGGTCATTCGTGCCGACTTGATCCAGCGCCATCCCGCAATAGCCGCTCAGGGAATAAAGTGTGGCGCTCAAATTATAAATGTTGACCGGCTTCGTATCCGGCGGGCTGAAATGCAATGGCGCCACTTCATCTTTGATTCCGCGGATGAGGTCCAGTTTTTTGCCCTGATTCTCCGGGAGAAAATCCTCAAGCATATCGGCCGGCGGTTCGACGTCTGCGACCGTCGGCAGGCTTTGAATTTCCGGTTCCAGGGAAATGGCCTGTTGCAGATTGGTGGCCACAATGGCGCCGGACAGCACGGATCGACCGGCCGAATCGATGAGTTTATGGATGAACACGACCGACAGCAGGTGTGGGCTTTGCATTTGGACCAGGTTATAATCGAATTTGACTTTGCCCCGCCCTATTTCCATGCCCGCCAGCGCGCTCAGCGCCAGGACCACGGAGATCGCCGCGATCGGGCGGTTCAACCAGATGTTTTCAATGCGCGCCCGTGTCACATCCTCCTTCATATGGCGGTCGATGGTGTTTTGGCGTCCGCGCAACAACATCGCGGGCAACATCGTCATCATCGGCACAAGGCAAAGCAGCAATCCCCCGCCGCAAATGATGCCCATCTCCTGGATCCCCTTGAAATTTGTGAAGGCCATCGCGAGAAAAGCCCCGGCCGTGGTCAACGCGCCCGTGAAGATGCCTTGCCCGGTAAAGACCATGGCCGTGGTCAACGCGCGCGCGCTGTCATTTCCCTTGCGCAATTCCTCCTCGAAACGAGTGATCAAATGCACGCCAAAATCGATCGCCAATCCGATCAACATGGGCACGAACGTTATTGTCAAAATATTCAAATGCCCGATCGCCAGCGTGGTAAAGGCCATGGTGTAACCCAGTCCGACCACCAGGCAAAGCGTCGCCTTCACGGGGCGGCCGGTTTCATTGTAACCGTAAATAAAGATCAATGCGCAAAGGAACAGCGACACGATCGTTGCCTTGGTCATGTCCTTCTGGGACTGGATCATTTCGTCGTAATCCAGGACCGGTTCGCCCGTCAAACCGACATTGATCCCTTGCACTTCGTTTTGTGTTTCGGCCATGAGCCGGCGCAATTCAGTGATCGCATCACCGGTCAGGTCGTCCGTCGGGGCATGAGTAGTGAGGAGAAACATTCGTCCATGGTCAGCGGTGATATAGACATCGGAAACATTGGTCGAACCAAAAAGTGAAGCGACGCCCGGGGAGGGAGGCTTTCCCGGCATTTGCAAGGCGGCGGTAGCCTGGGTCATGATATGCCCGAGCACAGGGAGGGCCTGGAGCATTGATTCAGTCTGCTCGTTGGTTCCCGCGGAAGCCGTCCGGAAATCGGTGTTGATCTGCTCGAAGAACGTGCTGAGATTGGTCGTCTGGGTGAATTGCCGGATGAAGGGCATGTCCTCCTGCAGCGCATTTGCGATATTGGTCAGGTCATCGTCCGACGCAAAAAATAGCGCCTTGGTGCCGGCCGCCGCAAAATCCTGCTGGTAAAATACGTCGCGGAACAGGTTGGTTTCCGGCGCCATTTTGGCCGCCAGCCGTTCGATGAACTGCCGGTTTTTTTCCGCGTCATCACTCTCGGCGACCACGACCAGATCGTTTCCCTGTTGCGGAAATTCTTTTTGTAATTCAAGGAAGTTCCGCTCGTACTTCAAATTGTGGCCCACCAGGTCGTCGCGGTCGGTATCAAACTGCAAAAAGAAGACCGTGAAGAGGACGCCCGCAAAAAACAACGCCACCTGCGGC
>Ga0206805_1150_pt1 | contig 12299 bp, 12 predicted proteins | sample Alteio_BWOrgCont_59_FD_152890 | JGI IMG/M metagenome (GOLD analysis project Ga0206805, IMG submission 152890) | Enriched cells from forest soil in Barre Woods Harvard Forest LTER site, Petersham, Massachusetts, United States -... | ecosystem: Environmental > Terrestrial > Soil > Temperate forest >... | reverse complement strand
ACATTGTGAGCCGGACCGGGATTTATGCCGAACAACTGGCAATCCAGCATATGCGAGATCCAGGTTAGAGGATGCCAGTTCGCGGCGTGCCAGGTCGTGAACGCCCATTTGATACCGGTCCAGGTCAGGCCGTTTTGGACGATGGGATTTTCCGTCACATAATCGTTGTCATCGTACAGAGAGAAGCCGTCGTGCGACGCGGGCAGGTAAACCGCCAACGTGCCAAACGCAACCAGCAGGGCGACCAAACGGAGACGAGACATCCGCTTCTTGTATTAAATTTTCAGGCTGGAAACGAAGTTTATTTTTTAAGGAATTACTTGCAATCCACCGGAAATCCGTTAGAAGTCTTTTAGCGGAAGTCAGCTCGTGACTCCGCTGCTTGGGCGCTACTTCGGTTCCTCCACGACCAAGACTTGTATATGAGCTCCATCATGTTTGCTGTCGTGGGAGCCGCTTCAAATCAGGCGGAACTCCTTTACGTTTGGGACAAGGCGACGCCGGAAGCCAAGGCGATCATCGTCTGCCTCGTCATTTTCTCGATCCTGGCCTGGTCCACCATGTTTTATAAAGCCACGCAGATGCGGCGTGCGCGCAAGCTCAATTATTATTTCTACGAGGAATTCCGTTCGCAAAAATCCGTGCTGGAAATTTTTGATCGCAAATTGAAGGTGGAAGGCTGCCCGCTCTACGAAGTTTACCAGACCGGTTGCGTCCAACTGGACGCGCGGCTGCGCGGGCCGGGCGGCGAACGGCGCAAACAGGTCGCAACCATCAAGAACATGGAGCACGTGAAGCGCGCCATCGAAAACGTCGTGGCGCAGGAATCGTTGCAATTGGAATCGGGGTTGATCGTGCTGGCGATCGCCGTGAGCGGCGCGCCCTTTATCGGTTTGCTCGGAACGGTCTGGGGGGTGATGAGCACCTTTGCCGGTATCGCGCAACAGGGCTCGGCCACAATGGCGGCCATGGCGCCGGGCGTGTCCGCTGCCTTGATCACCACCGTGGCCGGGCTGCTCGTGGCGATCCCCTCGATGTTCGGCTATAATTGGCTGGTACATAATTTACGCGCCTTCACAGTGGGCCTGGATAATTTCGCGCAGGATTTGGTCTCCAAGATGGAGGCGGAATTTTTGGCCGACGAATAGTATGCGACGCTTTTCACAACGCGGTCATCTGGTGACGTTGAGCGAGATCAACATCACGCCGTTGCTGGACCTGGCGTTTGTGTTGCTGATCATCTTCGTTATCACGACGCCGTTGCTGGAAAAGGGCCTGGACTTGAAATTACCCAGGGCCAGCGGCGTGCCGGACAAGACGATTAATCCGCACAACATCCGCACGGTGGACATCAGCAACACGGGAGTTTATGTGCTTGATAAGAGGCGCATGAACCTGGCGCAGGTGATAGCCCAATTGGCATATGAATACCGGAACAATCCGGATCTGATCGTTTATATCCGTGCCGATGCCGATGGACCGTACCGGAATGTTGCCGCGTTGCTCGATGGTTGCCAGCACAATGGCATCACACGCTATTCCTTGCGCACCCAACCGATTCAATGAACCGCCTGCAAAAAAAATGCGTCATCGCCACGGCAGGACTTCACCTGTTGTTGCTCGCCATTTTATTTCTCGGCCCCGCCTTTTTTAATTCTAAGCCGAAGGTTGATAATACGCCCGTGCTGGATGTGATCCCGGCCAATCTCATCGATGCTGCTTTCAACAGCGGTGTCAAGAATGCCACCCCGCCGCCGCCGCAACCGGTCACGGTTCCCCAGCCCCCGCAACCGCAGCAACAACAACAGCCGGTCCAGCCTGCGCCAAAGGTCGTCCAACCGGCGCCGACCCTGATGCAAAAGTTCGAACATTTCATTGAGCCCGCACCGAAACCGGAGTTGGTCAATCCCACACCGGAACCTGACCAACCCCAACCGCACAAAATCGTGATCAACACCCAATTGGTGACGGGGCCGGTTTCACAAACCACCCCCAAAACCACCCGGACGAATCATTCGCAGGACCGGGCCAGGGCCATTAACAACGCTCTGAAAAATTTGCAGAATAATTTATCTCCGGCTACACAAGTCGAAATGCCCGGCAACAGCAGTGTGGCCTATGCGAACTATGCCAGTGTCGTGAAAAGCATTTACACGCAGGCATGGATTCCTCCCAATGATACCGCCAATGACGATGCTAACACAAAGGTTAGTGTGACCATTGCCAGCGATGGCTCCGTGATTTCCGCCACGATCATGACGCCATCCGGCGACGCCAACACGGATGATTCCGTCCAAAAAACCCTGGATCGCGTCACCTTTATTGCGCCTTTCCCCGATGGAGCGACTGACAAGCAGCGCACCTACATCATAAACTTTAATCTCAAAGCCAAACGAATGCTCGAATGAAAACGAATTGCCTTAACACATTAAAATTTTATTTGGTGGTTTTATCAGCCGCCCTCGCCGCCAATCTGTCGCGCGGTCAACAGGAGATCGACATCCAGACTGAAATCAATGTCCTCGGCATGACCAAACCCATCCCGGTTTCGCTGGAAGGTTTGAGCGGCGAAGCCGAGCGCGTTCTGCGATTCGATCTGTATGTCCAGGGCTTCAGTTTTGTGACGCCGGACGCCGCGCAATACCAGATCACCGGCAGCAATGCGGGTAATGTCATCGGCACGATCACGGATAAATTTGCGAAGCGGACGCTTTTCTCGCGCAATTACATGGGCTCAAACATTCGCCGCGAAGCCCATGCGTTTGCCGACGATATCGTGAAGGCGGTCACCAGCCAGAATGGAATCGGGCAGACCAAAATTGCTTTCAAGGCGCAGCAACCCGCCGGCCCGGGCGAAATCTTCGTCTCCGATTTCGATGGATACAACGCGCTGCCGGTTACTTCCGATGGCGCCATCGTCGCCGCACCGGCCTGGGTTCCGCACCACCTGGCCCTGGAATACACCTCCTATAAACTGGGCAATCCCGATATCTTTTACCACAACCTGAGCACGGGCCAGCGGCGTGTCTTCGCGGGATTTTCCGGGTTGAATACCAAAGCCTCTGCGTCCCCGGACGGTTCGCACGTGGCGATGATCCTCAGCCGCAGCGGGAATCCCGAGGTCTGGATGTGCGACGCCGACGGTTCAAATTTCAAACGGATGACTTCGGACGTCGAAGATTCGTCCCCCTGCTGGTCGCCGGACAGCCAGTGGATTTTGTTCGCGACCAAAATTCACGGCCGCCGCACCCTGGCTAAAGTCTCGGTGAATGGCGGCAGCATCCAACGCGTTCCGACGCCCGGCGCGCTGAATCCGACCGAGCCGGATTGGTCGCCGGATGGCAAGTGGGTCGCGTTCACGTCGCAGATGGGCGAGTTCGATATTTGCGTGATGCCGGCGGACGGCAGCGCGCCGCCCGCAGTGCTCGTCCCGGGACAGGACCCGTCATGGTCCCCGAATTCGCGGACATTGATTTTCGACCACAGCCAGAGTTACCGGCAGGAATTGTCTGTGCTTGACGTTTTCACCAAACAATACAAGGATATTGGCAGAATTTCCGGAAGTGATTCCGAGCCTGCATGGCAAAGGTGAAATAAATTTGTAACATAAATTTAACCCGAATAAAAATATGAAAATAAACACAATCGTTTCTTCAATGGCTTTTGCGCTCGCGATGATCCTGGCTTCCACCGGTTGCCGGCACCAGCCCGTCGGCATCACCCATATTCCCGGCCCAACGCCACCGCCGGTGTCTGAAGAGAACCCGAGTTTAAATACTATGCCGTACACGCCGCCGGCGAATCCCACAGAAGGGATGGGCATTGAGACTTCAACGAATTGGGATCTTTCCAATTATGATCAGGACCGCGCCGCGTTGGCCGCCAGCACGATTCATTTCGCCTATGACAGTGCAGTGATCAAAGACAGTGACCAGGCCAACCTGCAAACCGTCGCCCAGGCGCTGGCCGCCGACCCGAATGTAAAATTGCTCATTGAAGGCAATTGTGACGAGCGCGGCACCGAGGAATACAATCGCTCGTTGGGTGAACGCCGGGCGCTGGCGGCGCGTGAAGCGCTGGCTACGCTGGGCGTGGATCCCTCGCGCGTCCGTACCATCAGCTACGGCAAGGACAAACCGGCTGACCCGGGGCACGATGAATCGGCATGGTCAAAAAATCGTCGTGACGATTTCGTCTTGTGCCATCCGAAAGCCGGGGTGTAATGCTTTTCTTCCCCCTCGCCTCCACCGGGGTGAGGGGGTAATGTTTTAAATAAGCCGCTTATCAGTGTTTTGGTAGCGTTCGAATTTGGGTGGATGCCCGGCGCAGTTCCTTCTCCCGCGGTTGCGGGAGAAGGTGTCCGAAGGACGGATGAGGGGTTATGGGGAAAAACTGTATAATGCGCCTGGAAAATTAGGATACTACCAGCGGTTTTTAACGCTTTACTATTACTGGGAACAGGCGTAACCTTGGAAGGCTCGAAAAAGTCTAGTATGAATATGATGTTGGCAGCATTTGGCCTCGGTGCCACGGAAATCATTGTGATTTGCGCGGCCGTCCTGATTTTGTTCGGCGCAAAGAAAATCCCCGAATTTATGAAGGGCTTGGGCACGGGAGTGAAGGAATTCAAGAAAGCCACCCGCGAAGTGACCGAGGAGATTCAAAACGCCGGGGAGGATAAACCTGCGCCGCAGAACAAAATCGCCGCCAACGGCCAGCCTGCTCAAACAGTTCCCCAATCGTCCAATCCGCCTAAAGCCTGAGGGCGAATAATCCCCGCATGGCCGGCGAACCTGTTGACAAGGAAGTTGAATCCGAAGGCGGCCCGGTCAAAAGTTTCCTCGAACATCTCGAAGATTTCCGTTGGGTCCTCATCAAAAGCCTCGTTACCCTCGTGGTGGCCATGGTGGCCTGCCTGGGCGCCGGAAATTACGTCGTCAAAGTCATCAAATGGCCGCTGACGCGCGCGCATTTGAATTATGCCGGCACCAACCAGGTGGCCGTCGTCAGCTTCGGCACCAATCACCTCGGCAATTTCGAACTGTCGCCCGAACAACAAGCCCTGTTGAATCTCGGCACCAATCGGTTTGTCTCCGTGCAGATCGAGCCGGTGACGATCGGCTCCAACGAGGTCCTCAGCTTGCACGAGACGGATGATCCCCAGGCGATCGCTGCTGCGCAGCGGATGAACATCGACCTTATCAATTTAAGCCCCGCCGGCGGATTCCTGGTCGCGTTCCAGGTGGCCTTTTATGCCGGGATGGTTTTGGCGGGGCCGTTCATTTTTTATTACGTCGTGTCCTTTATTTTCCCCGCGCTGAAGCTCAAAGAGCGCCGGTATATTTATCAGGCAATTTTCTTTGGCGGCGGACTTTTCCTGCTGGGCGTGTCGTTCTGTTTTTTCATCCTGATGCCCATTGCGCTGGAGGCCTCGCAAATGTATTCGAACTGGCTCGGCTTTGGCGCATTCCAGTGGCGTGCGGAGGATTATATCAGCTTCGTCTGCCGGTTCATGCTCGGGATGGGGCTTGGATTCGAGCTGCCCGTGGTCCTGTTGACGCTGGTGAAGCTGGACATCCTGAGTTACCGGACTTTGCGCAGCATGTGGCGCTATATGGTGGTCATCAACCTGATTTTGGGGGCGATCTTGACCTCTCCGGAAGTCTTCACCCAGGTCACCATGGCCATCCCGCTTTATTTGCTATATGAAGCGACGGTTTGGGTGGCCTGGTATTGGGACCAACCCGACCGGGCTAAAGCCCGGCGTGTGTTGGGGCTGGGCATATTTGCCCTCGTCCTGGTGGTCGTCCTGCTTTGGATGGGCTGGGAATATGGGGGGCCATGGTTGCGGGAACGGTTTCATTAGGCCCTGTCCTGGTTTGAGCGAGGGCCCGGCGCAGTTCCTTCTACCACGGGAACGGATGAGGGTTTGGGGGGAGGCAACTGATTGAAACGCCGGGAAGCTGCGATGGTTAAATCAAGACACTACCTTTCATTAAAACCTCTTTACAAAATCCAAAATCCGCGTAGGCTCATTTGAACAATTAAGATTATGCAACGCGCCTTTGTCTTTCTTACCGTGCTCTCCATCGCTTCTCTGTTCACCGCCGGTTGTGCCGGTCCTGAAGACAAGCTTGGCATGGGCATGAGCAACACCTTTGAAATCGTCCGCATGGGCGATATGCGGAGAAGCGTCGAGCAGACTGCGGTGTTTGACTCGCCGACCGAAGGTTATACCGTCGGATTCATCCGTGGATTGGATCATTCTCTGGCGCGCACTGGTATTGGGGTTTTCCAAATTGTTACCTTTCCGATTCCTCCTTATCGTCCGGTTTGCACCAACTACCTTTCGCCGCAGCCGGTTTATCCGGACAGCTACACCCCCCGGCTGATTTCAGACAGTACCTTTGATACCGATACATACATGGGTTACCCCAGTGGTGACGCCGCGCCATGGTTTCCCGGCAGCCGCTTCAATGTTTTTGATAATTGATTCCAACAGTTAAACCGCCAAGGCGTTGAAGCGCCGGAATTCGCTTCAACGCCTTGATTTTTTTAATATTGACGTGGCGCTGAACAAAAAATCTCACTGCAAGGTCAATCTGCTGCTCAACATCCTGGGCAGGCGCGGCGACGGGTTTCACGAGCTTGAAACCATCATGCAGCCCGTGAATTTCTGCGATGAACTCGTCTTTGAGCCTGCTGCGACCGGGATCAGTCTTTCATGCAGCGACCCCCGTTTGCCCACGGATTCACGCAACCTGATCTTTCGCGCGGCAAAGGATTTTTTGGCCGCGGCGAAAATTTCCGGCGGGATCAAGATCCACCTGGAGAAAAAAATCCCGATGGCCGCCGGGTTGGGCGGGGGCAGTGGCAATGCGGCGGCCACGCTCCTGGCGCTCGACGAAATCTTTGGCCGGCCGCTCACCCTGGAAAGCCTCGCGGAAATTGCCGCGGCGCTCGGTTCGGATGTTCCGTTCTTCCTGCAAAGCAAACCGGCCCTGGCCGCCGGCCGCGGCGAGAAAGTACAGCCGCTGGAAGAGTTTCCCGCGTTGCGGGGCAGGGCGTTCCTGCTCATCCATCCCGGGTTCGGCATCTCCACGCCGTGGGCTTATCAAAACCTGGCGCGTTTCCCGGACGCGCTCAATGGGCGGCCCGGCCGCGCGCAGGAATTGATCGCCAAACTCCAGGGCGATGATTTGTCCGCCGCCGCCGGCAATTTTTACAATTCGCTCGAAGCGCCCGCCTTTGAAAAATTTCCGATCCTCAAGTTGTACCAGGAGTTTCTCCTCTCGAACGGCGCGCTGGCCGCGCTCATGTCCGGCAGCGGCTCCACCACCTTTGCCATCGCCGCGAATATTTCCGCTGCTGAAATCCTCGCCGAAAAATTCAAGTCCAGGTTCGGCGCCAACGGCTGGACCGCCGTCGTGGGAATCTAATAATTTAAAACTCCCTCCCTATCTCCTCACCTTCGCCAGCACAAATTCAGCCATCTCCTTTGCCGCCGGAATTTTGATAGCCAGCGCCAGTCCCCAGTACACAAATCCCGCCGCGATGGCCGGGCCAAACACGGCTCCGATCCGCAAAGGAATCGTCGCATGTCCCAGGAAATTTTCCCAATAGGTCCAGCCCATCCAGGCCACGATTCCGGAAAGGATCGCGATCGACGCCAGCGATAGAAAATTTTTTCGCAGCGCCGCCATTTCAAGTTTTCCCAGCTTCTTCCGCAACGCAAACAGCAACAGGCCGACATTGCCGATGCTCGTCATGGTGTTGGCGATTCCCAGTCCCCCTTGTCGCAGCGGAACGATGAGGATGGCTGACAAGATCAGGTTCAGGATGAGACAGGCGATGCTGATCTGCATCGGAGTTTTCGTGTCACCCAGCGCATAGAATGCGCGGGCGAGAATATTGACGCTTGAAAAGGCGACCAGGCCCGGCGCCAGGCAGGCCAGCGCAAAGGCGGTGTTATGCGTGGCCAGCGCATCAAATTTTCCGCCTTCGAAAAGCAGGCGCACGATCGGCACTGCCAGCGCCAGCAGCAAAATGCTGGCGATCAGGTTCGCAAAAAACATCGTTCCCAGCCCGTTGCGCAACGTGGCGCGAAATTCCGGATAATTCTTATCAACCGCCAGGCCGCTCAAGGCCGTGAGCAAGTAGGTGGCCAGGGAAATCCCAAACATTCCCTGCGGCAATTCCATCAGCCTCACCGCGTAGTTGAACGACGCGTTGATCGTGGGGTCGATCCAGAAGGCGATCGCCTGGACGAGCGTGACATTGATCTGGAAAGTGGCCACCCCGATGGCGCCGGGAATCATTTTGATGATGACCCGGCGCACGGTCTCATCGTGCCAGGGCGACACCCATCGGTAGCGGAAGCCATCGCGCCAGAGGCTGGGCAATTGAAAGGCCGCCTGCGCCACCCCGGCGGCCAGCACCCCGTAGGCGAGGGCAAAAATTTGCACGGGCAATCTCTCTCCATTGGGCAGACCGGCCCCGAATTTTGGCGCCAGCCAAAGCACCGAGGCGATCATCACCACATTCAGCATCGTCGCCCCCATGGCGGGGATGAAGAAATGACCGCGGGCGTTCAGCATTCCCATGAACCCGGCTGCGAGACAAACGAGCAACACATAAGGAAACATCACCCGCAGCAGCCGCAACATGAGTTCAGTCTTTTCGGTGAAGTGATGAAAGTCGAGGGCCAGGGTGATCCCGAACATGAGGATGGCGATAAGGACGGCCGAGGCGATGACGAGGCCGGAAATGACGGCATTGGCTGCGCGCCACATCTCAGGTTCGCCGTGGATTTTTTCCTTCTCCTTGAAAATCGGGATGAACGAAGCGGTCAAGGCGCCTTCCCCGAGTAATCGCCGGAAAAGATTGGGGATGAGAAATGCGAAAATGAACGCGCCGGCGACCCAACTGGTGCCCATGAACCGCGAATAAACCATTTCGCGCACCATGCCCAGCACCCGGCTGGTGAGCGTGGCCGTGGCCATCGCCCCGGACGATTTGAGCATCTGTGACATCGGCGAAATTCTCACGCAAAGTCGCAAGGTCGCAAAGGGAAAACGCCTGATTTTGGCGAAAAATGATGCCTTGAACGCGACCAATGGGAAAAAATATTCAATTTTGGTTTGATCGGGCCGGATCGGGTTGGACTGGATTGGGCCCGGTTAAACGTAACTTCGCGTAATTTCGCGTAATTTCGCGTAACGGATAAGGAGACGGGATTAACAGGGTAATCCGCAGATTTCGCAGACGAACGCAGATTTTTGGGGCGAAATAGCCAATCTTCAATAGCCAATAGCCGATTAAAGCGGGCGGATGTGGGTTCGTTTTTGCAAAAGAGGGTTTTATGGAAAGCAGTGGTTTGACACGAATTGACACAGATTGATACAGAAGGGAACAAAGGAAACGAAGTCCGCAACGGAGGCCTGAATTTATAATCGCATTCATACAAGATGATTTAAGCATGAAAGGGCAGGGGTGTAATGTTGCCGGGAAACAGAAAGTGAATAAAAATCAATGCAAGGGCGCAAAGGCATGGATGTAGCTCATTAAATATGGCAACAAAGTTTTTATTTGCGGATGCCGCAAACTACGGATGGCCCGTCTTGGAAAAAGGGCGCCCGGGAGCATAGAAATATCTGCCCGAGATCAATGAGACGCGCTTTTTGCCGGGCGTTGTTTGAAAATCAAAATGCAGGCGATAATGAAAATTACCAGCGCAATTGAAGCGGAATAACGGCTCATGTTCAGTCCGCCATTGGCGACGGGTTTGTCAAAAAAATCTCCGAGCACCGCGCCCAGCGGCCGTGTCAAAACAAATGCCGCCCAGAACAATGCCGTGCGGGAGATTTTTGTGAAAAAATAGAGCGATGCAATCACCACCAGCAATCCGACGAAGAGCGCCGTTGAATTCAAGTAGCCGAAGCCTTCGGTATCCGCGGTCCAATCGCCGAGCGCGGTGCCGAGGGTTTGCGAGAACATAATGGTGACCCAATAAAACATTTCCGTTTTGGGCGAACTAACGGTGTTGATGGAAACGGAACCCATCGTCCAATACCAAACCGACAAAGATGCCACGAGCAAAATGAGCAGAAGCGATGAACCTCCGGCGTAACCGATGTGTAACGAGCGGTCACAAAAATCCGCCATGGTGGTTCCAACCGTCGTGGTGGCGATGATGGTCGCCCAATATAAAAATGGATGGAACTTTTTCGCTTTGATTTGCACGAAAACAAAAATGAAAAAGAGAACGGCGAAAATTCCAGTGCTCAAGAGATAGCCCAAATTCATGGACATGGAAACCGCGTCGCCACCGGTCTCGCCCAAAGTCGTGGCGGCAATTTTGATGAGCCAGAAAACCAAAGTTACTTCGGGAACTTTGCTTAAAGCGTATTGCTGATCTTTTTCCATTTTGTCTTTGTCCAACGAAAATTCCAGTCGTGATGCAAATTTACTTTTTTGCCGGAGCAAATGGCCGGGCGAAGCATTGGCCGTCCTCTTGATAAGCATCCCAAACGATATGAGTCTTCGGATCAACGGCAATGTCGCCCGTTCCGGTGGCGTCCGGCACATCCCCGAGCGGCGTCAATCGATTGGCAGCGACGGCTACGCAAGAAATTTTCCCCTGCCGGCTTGCGCAATAAGCCACGTGCAGCCCCGAATCGTAAGTCATTTCATCAACGCGCGCCGCAACGGCCGCCGTGGCGGTAATTTTTCCAGCCGTGCAGTCGAACAAAACCAATTTGCCCGCACACGCCACGAGGAGGCCGTCCGTTTCCGGAACAAATGCAATTCCATGCGGGCCTTTGTCCGGCGCGAGCGACCACGCCGACAACACTTGATTGTTTTCCAAATCAATCACGGCGATCGTATTCGTGCCCTTGACAGCCTGATAAAGCCGTTTGTTTTTGAAATCAAACGCCATATCTTCCACACCTTTTCCGTCAAAGGAAATTGTCGCCACGATTTTCTTCGCGACCGGATCAATCAGCCATTGTTCGGCAGCCGTGTCATTACAAACATGAACCAGGCCCGAATCCGAATCAAAACCGATAATATCGCTTGCGGCGGGTAATGGAATCTCTGCGGTCACAGTCAAACTACCCGCGTCCACGATGACCATGCGTCCGGGGTCGTTGCCGCTGACGTAATACTCATTCCGCTTCGGGTTCACCGCGCCGTCCTGCGATGTCCCGGTGGGGACAGCTTTCAAGAATTTCTTCGCCGCCAAATCAACGACGTCAAAAGTTTTATTGCCTTCGTGACCGCAAATCAGCCGATTGTTCGCAGTGTCCACGCGGATGAAATCGAATCTGCCGCTCGTGCCGGCCAGCGGGATTGGTTCGCCCGCCGTGAGCGGCGCGGGGGTGTTGGTTTGCGCGTTCAAAGAAATGGAAATCAAAGCGGCAAGAACAGCAAAGTGTATTTTCATATTCCCCTCGCATCTTTGCGCTGTTGCAGATGCCGTGCGAGCAAATTTTTGAATTATGACAAAGAATTCATTTTGGAATTGGGGGACGTTCGGATTGATTGATTGAATGAGGCATCTGCCAAACGCGGGGCAAAAAATGAAATCCGCGAAAATCGCCAAAGGATTGGGTTTTTTTTCAACCAAAGGATGAGTGGCTGTTAATTTTATTGCCTCTATTCACCTTTTTTTTCCTGCTGGGCAACCGCGCGCTCAACGAACCTGACGAAGGCCGCTATGCCGAAATCGCGCGTGAAATGGTTCAGACCGGCGACTGGCTCGTGCCGAATTTATGGTATCTGCCGCATTTGGACAAACCGCCCATGACTTATTGGCTGGTCGCCGCCTCAATGAAATTATTCGGGCAAAACGAATGGGCCGTGCGCCTGCCGTGCGCGCTTGCGGGGATCGGCGGGGTTTGGGCGACCTTTTTGCTCGGCAGTTCGCTTGGCGGAAAACGCGCCGGAATTTGGAGCATGCTGATTTTGCAAAGCTCGCTGCTTTACTTCGTGATGGCACGATTTTTGACAACGGACATTTTTCTGACGCTATTCAATGCCTGGGCAATCTACTTTTTCTGGCGAAGCTGGCAGGGCTTGAATTTAGAATCCACAATTCGGAATTCACAATTTTTCAAATGGCATCTGGCGGGCTGGATTGCAATCGCATTCGGATTTTTGACCAAAGGGCCGATTGCTTTGGCCATCCCGATCGTCACGTTCGGAGCGTTAATGATTTTCCGGCGAAAAGAGATTTCCGGAAGGAAAACTTTGTACGCGGGAATCCTCGCCGGATTCGCGCTTTTCTTTATCCTCGC
>Ga0206805_1149_pt1 | contig 12340 bp, 9 predicted proteins | sample Alteio_BWOrgCont_59_FD_152890 | JGI IMG/M metagenome (GOLD analysis project Ga0206805, IMG submission 152890) | Enriched cells from forest soil in Barre Woods Harvard Forest LTER site, Petersham, Massachusetts, United States -... | ecosystem: Environmental > Terrestrial > Soil > Temperate forest > O... | reverse complement strand
TCCGCGAACAGGGATTGGATGGGGCGGGAGCCGCGCAGGTGGCCGCACACCGGACGCGAGACAGCAAGGAATTGCTATCGCCGGAACAGGTATTAGAGAGGCATCGGAATCTGGCCGCGCAGTATGGACATCAGGTCGACCGGGTTGTGGCCGAGGCGCGGGAGCGCGGACAGCGCCACGTTCACGAACCCACTCTGAATCGGAGCACAGTGGCCGCGCAACAGGCCGTCGTATGCCCGCGATCATTTGTTCGAGCGTTCCGCTGTGCTGGATCGGCGCGACATTCTGGAAGCCGCGCTCAATCGCGGCATGGGTGAAACAACGTATGCCCATGTTCGGTATGAGTTCGAGCAGCGAACAGCGCGAGGCGAGTTCCGCACTGTCGATCATGCCGGAGCGGGGCAGCAGTACACCACTGCCGCGATGCTTCGCATGGAACGCGAGATCGTTACGCGGATGAAGGAAGGCAATCAGCACGGGGTGAATGACCCGATGCTGGTATCTCCGCAAATTCGGATTGCAACAGAGGACCGCCACACGGAGTTGAATGCTTCACAGCGCCAAGCCGTTGACCAAGTGTTTCTCTCCCGCGAAAAGATAGTGGGGTTGGATGGTGTCGCTGGCGCGGGGAAGACAACGACGCTGGCCGTCATCCGTGAAGGCGCGGAGGCGCAAGGGTACACCGTCGAAGGCTTCGCGCCCACGTCCCGCGCGTCGCAAAAGCTGGCCGACGCAGGCATGGAAACATCCACGCTGCAAAAGCATCTTGCGCGTGGAGAAGAGCCGGATACCGGCGAGCGCCGCCTGTATGTGCTCGATGAATCCTCGCTTGCATCCACCAAGCAGATGCACGAGTTTGTGAATCGCCTGCAACCCAATGACCGCGTGTTGCTGGTAGGTGATCGGCGGCAGCATGAGGCGGTCGAGGCCGGGCGTCCCTTCGCGCAGCTCCAGGACGCGGGCATGAAGACAGTCAAACTCGAAGAGATTGTCCGGCAGAAAAACCTGGAGCTGAAACAGGTGGTCGAGCAGCTTGCGCGGGGCGAGGTGCGCGAGGCCGTGCAGGGCTTGGAGCGGCAGGGCCGCGTCCATGAGATTGCAGAGCGTGAGAATCGCATCACCGCAATAGCGAAGGAATACGCGAAGTCGCCGGAGGGTACGCTGGTAGTCTCGCCCGACAACCGCTCCCGCGTGGAGATCAACTTGGCGATTCGTGCAGAGATGCAGGAGCGCGGCGCAGTCAGTAAAGACGAACATCGCATCCATGCGCTTGTACCGCACCAGGACCTCACCGGGCCGGAGCGGACATGGGCCGCGCGGTACGAGTTCAACGATGTAGTGCGCTATGCCCGCGCATCGAAAGAGACTGGCATGGAGCGTGGGGAATCTACTCACCCGCTTAGGATGACAGCAGCAACAGGCAGCAAGAACAACTGCGGTGGCAAAGAAGACACTAGCGAATGGTCAGCATGGCGGCGCGGAAGAGAGTTTCGAAGTCGTGGGCGGCGGCGGGGTCCTTGGCGATGGCGGTCTCGATGGCCTTCTGGGCGACGGGGCGTGGGTAGCCGAGATTCACAAGGGCAGAGAGGGCGTCGTCACCGGCGGGGCCGTGGTGTGGGCCTCCGGCTGTGGTGGGGATGGAGACGGCCAGGTCGTCTAGTTTGTCTTTCAGTTCGAGAACTACCCGCTCGGAGGTTTTTTTGCCGATGCCGGGGATGCGGGTGAGGGTGGCGTGGTCGCCGGAGCGGATGGCTGTGATGAGGCGGCTGGCGTCGATGCCGCTGAGGACCGTGATGGCCAGCTTAGGGCCGATGCCGCTGATGGTGAGGAGCTTTTCGAAGAGGCGTTTTTCCTGGGTCTCGGAGAAGCCGAAGAGGGCGATCTGGTCTTCGCGGACGTGGGTGTGGATGTGCAGTGTGGCTTCTGCGCCCTCGGCAGGGAGGGCGGAGAAGGTAGTGACGCTGATGGTGACGTCGTAGCCGACGCCGGCGCATTCGACGATGGCCTGGTTCGGGGTTTTAGTGAGGAGGCGTCCGCGTAGGTGAGCGATCATGCTGGTTGATTGTAGCGTGGGCAGTTAGCACTCAGCCGGCAGCTACTCTGTGCGGAGGGCCTGCATGGGTTGGACTGTCGCAGCCCTGCGAGCTGGAATGACAGCGGCCAGCACCACCATGACGACGATGAGGGCGGTGGTTGCGGCGAGAGTGACGGGATCGAATACGGTGACGCCGTAGAGCTGGCTGCGGAAGAAACGTGCGAGGACGCCGATGAAGGGCAAAGCGATGACAGTGGCCACAGCGGCGATGATGACCATTTCGCGCAGCACAGCGACGATGATGCTACGACGCTGTGCTCCGAGGGCGAGGCGGATGCCGATCTCGCGCGTGCGCTGCTCGGTGGAGTAGGCGAGGACGCCGTAGAGGCCGACCGCTGCGAGCACAAGAGCGAGAACGGAGAAGCCAACCGCGAGGATGGCGAGAGCACGTTCGCCGGAGGAGACCATGTCGGCCTGAGCTTCCATGGTGCGGAGGCCGTCGACGACGAGAGTAGGGTCGACGTCGTGGACGGTGCGGCGGATGGAGGCTTCGATAGTCTCGGGCGACTGCACGCTTTGGACGTAGACCACCACACCCGTGGGATGCTCTTGTTGGAGATAGGGCCGGTAGACGGCGGGGCCCAATTCAGTACGAAGGTCGTAGTGGCGGATGTTGCCGACGACGCCGACGATGGTGGTGTCCGGTTTGGAGCGGGGTTCGTCGGTAATGAGGCCGCCGAGCGCGTTCTGGGGCGTGCCGTAGATGCGTTTGGCGAAGGCGAGGTTGACGACGGCGACTTTGGAGCTGCCTTTGACGTCAGCAGCGGTGAACTCGCGGCCGGCGAGGATGGGCTGATGCAGGGTGGCAAAGTAGCTGGCGGTGATCCACGGAGCTTCGAAACCTCTGCTCTCGCCTTCTGCCGCCTTGTGGCCCTGGATGGCGAAGCCGTCCATGCTGCCGGTGTCGACAGTGAGTTCGGGGTCGGTGGTGGCGGCCGCGAAGGAGACCCCAGGAATGCGACTGAGAGCGTCGAGGGTGTTGGTGATGATCTGGGACGTACGGTCTTCGCCGTAACCGGAGTTGGTGGGGTCGAGACCGAAGGTGGCGAGACGCGTGGTGTCGAAGCCAACCGGCTGGTGGCGGAGGTTATCGAGAGTGCGGACGAAGAGTCCGGCAGCCCCGAGAAGGAGAACGCTGAGCCCGATCTGCACGCCGACAGCGAATTTACGGAAGCGCTGTGAGCCTTTGGATGCGGTATCGGCGCTTTGGCGCAGGGCGTTGACGAGATCGGGGCGAAGGAAGTGCAGCACGGGCGCGAGGCTGAATAGGATGCTGGCGAGAACGGAGATGGCGAGGGTAAAGGCGAGGATACGGGAGTCGATGGCGGAGGAGTAGGGCTCACTGCCGGGGTCGGCGTGAGTCATCAGGCGGACGAGGAAGTTGGCGACCAGCGGGGCGACGGCGAGGCCTGCGAGTGCGCCCGCGAGGCCCAGGACACCACCTTCCAAGAACAATTGGGAGATGATGCGGGAGCGGGCGGCTCCGAGAGCGTAGCGCATGGCCATCTCTCTCGTGCGGGCGGCGGAGCGCAGGAGCAGAAGTGTGGCCACGTTGATGGCGCACATGGCGACGAGCAGACCGGCCATGCTCATGAGGATGATGAGCGGAGTTTTAAGATCCATGCGGTTCGGCGAGAAGCCGCGGGAGTCGTCTCTGACGAGTAGGTGGGACTTTTCGACGAAGCCTTTGGCGAAGCGCGCTGTGGGGGGAGGGGTATAGAGGGTGAGCTCCTGGGCGCGGAGAGTGTGCCAGAGAGACGCAAGGGAGGCTTCGGCCTGGGGCATGGTTCTGCCAGGCTGGAGGCGTGCGATGAGGGTGAGCCAGATGGATTGGTGGTTGTTGAGGTTATCGCGGGCGATTGTCGAGGGCATGGCGATTTCAGACATGCTGATGGGGAGGAAGAGACTGGGTTTGTATCCGCCGATAGCGGTCTGAAAGCTTTCCGGCGCTACGCCGACGATGGTGAAGAGATGGCCGTTGATGCGAATGGACTGGCCGATGATGGCGGGCGAGGCGGCGAAACGGGCCTTCCAGTAGGCGTAGCTGAGGACGAGCTGGGGATTGGCGTTTTTGGCAGTGTCGTCCTGCGGGGAGAGCAGGCGGCCGAGCGCGGGCTGAAGGCCGAGGAGCTGGAAGTAGTTTCCGGAGACGAGCTCGGCGTCCTCGTCTTCGGCCTGGTTGTTCCAACTGACCCCGACGTTGGTTTTGTCTGCAGCGAGGATGCCGGAGAAGACCTGATTTTTGTCGCGCAGGTCCTTGTACATGGGATAGGAGAAGTAGTTTTGCACGTCTCCGCCGAAGCTGCTCATGGAGCCGCTGAAGTCGCCGGTCCACTCGAAACGGACGAGCTGGCGGGGCTGCTGGACGGGCAGCATGCGGAGCAGCGCCTGATCGAAGAGGGTGAAGACGGCTGCATTGGCGCCGATGCCGAGGGCCAGGGTAAGGACCACGGTCAGGGTAAAACCGGGGGACCTTCGGAGCTGTCGCAGAGCATAGCGCAGATTTTGCAGCAAGGATTGCATGAAACCTCCAGGCAAAGTATGTCCTAATGCATGGGGAAGCACTTTGCTGGCCATAAGAGGAGGTCGCAAGGTGTTGATCTAAAAGAGGAGAGACAGCGAGCGAATGGATGGAGATGTCCGAAAGCGCGAACGGGTGTCCACTGACGGACAGTGTGCGAAGGGTCGAACCCTGTGAGGTTGCGGAAGCATCTGTGAGATGGGAATGGCGCTTGTGAGACCATTCCATTGAGTAAGTAGAGGATTGCTTATGACGGCGGATCGGTTGAAGGTGACGGTTGGGGTTTGCGGCGGGATTGCGGCTTACAAGTCAGTTGAACTGGTGCGGCTGTTGCAGGATGCAGGGTTCGATCCGCATGTGGTGATGACGGAGGCGGCGGAGGAGTTTGTGACGCCGTTGACGTTTGCGGCGATCTCCGGGCATAAGGTGATTACGGGGCTGTGGGGGGAGGATGCCGAGGCGGGGGCGAAGCTGGACGAGTCCTCGAATGAAGACGGGGATGCGGAGTTGCGTGGCGTTGAATCTGGCGGTGCGGTGCCTAGCAGCGTGGAGCATATTCAGGAGGCGCAGACGACGAAGCTGCTGATTGTGGCTCCGGCTACGGCAAATACGCTGGCGAAGTTTGCGCATGGGCTGGCGGATGATTTTTTGACGACGATGTTTCTGGCGACGACGGCTCCGGTGATTGTGGCTCCGGCGATGAATGTGAATATGTGGGAGCATCCCGCGACGCGGGCGAATGTAGAGACGCTGCGAGCGCGGGGAATAAAAGTTGTTGAGCCGGGAAGTGGGTATCTGGCGTGCGGGATGGTTGGCGGAGGAAGACTGGCTGAACCGGCGGAGATTGTAGCGGCGGTCGCGGAGGTGTTGGGTGGTGGGGCTTCGCGTACGGCGACAGCAACGAAGCCTGCGCGGGGTTCGGATTTCGCGGAGGAGACGGTGCTGGTGACGGCGGGTGGGACGAGGGAGGCGATCGATCCGGTGCGGTTTATCGGGAACCGGTCGAGCGGGCGGATGGGATATGCGATCGCCACGGCGGCGAAGGCTCGAGGGGCGAGGGTGATTCTGATTAGTGCGCCTACGGGGCTGACTTGTCCGACGGGAGTGGAGATGGTGCCGGTGGTGACTGCGGCGGAGATGCGTGAGGCGGTGATGGCCAGGCTGGCGGAGGCAAGCATCGTGGTGATGGCGGCGGCGGTGAGCGACTATCGGGTGAGGAGCGTGGCCGCGCAGAAGATGAAGCGGGAGAGCGCTCGTGTGGTGATGCTGGAGCTGGAGACGACCGAGGACATTTTAAAAGAAGTGGTGGCGCGGCGCTCGCCGGAGACTTTAGTGGCGGGATTTGCGGCGGAGACCGAAGACGTGCTCGCGAATGGAAGAGCGAAGCTGATACGGAAGGGTGTGGATGCCGTGATGGTGAACAACGTTTCGGTGGACGGGCTGGGGTTCGATTCGGAGCGGAATGCGGGGAGTTTTTTGACGCGCGATGGCGAGGTGGCGTTTCCGGAGATGAGTAAGGCCGAGATGGCGGACCGGCTGCTGGATGAGGTGATTCGGCTGCGGGGTTAATGGTTCTTTCGCTGATCGAATTTATTTTGGCTAGGTCGGCATGGCCCCAATTGTAAGACCAGGTGGACTTGCCAGTGAGGGTGAGAGGCGCGTAAGGTTTAACGCGGACTCGGGATGTTGCCGGGGCAGGCGGTATCTGGCCAAAGTCGTCTGGTTAAGGCGACGCGCGGTGGAACCGCACTGGAGAGTGTGATGAGTTTGACTACGTTTCGTCCTGCGTCCTCTGGCGCCGGGAGTGAAGGTGTCGCGCGAGTGGGGCGCGATGCCACGGTTTCCAAGATTACCGTTCCCTATCTTTTGGAAAAGAAGCTGTTGCGGCAACCGATTGTTTCGGTGACTGCGTACGACTACGCGAGCGCGCGGCTGGTGGATGAGGCTGGGCTGGATGTGGTCCTCGTCGGCGACTCGCTGGCGATGGTGATGCAGGGTTTGGAGAACACGCTTGCCGTAACCGTGGACGAGATGCTGCTGTATACGCGCGGCGTGCGGCGGGCAGTGAGGCGGGCTTTACTGGTGACGGATATGCCGTTTGGCAGCTACCACGGCGACGAGCGCGAGGCGGTCGCGAATGCGGTGCGTTTTGTGAAGGAGGCCGGGGCCGAAGCGGTGAAGCTGGAGGGTGGACGCGAGCGGGCGGAGGTGGTGCGGCGAATCGTTGGGGCAGAGATTCCTGTAATGGGACATGTGGGGCTGACGCCACAGAGTGTGCATCGCATGGGCGGGTACAAGGTGCAGGGCAAGACGATGGCGGCGATCGATGAGCTGCGGGCGGATGCGCTGGCGCTGGAAGAGGCTGGGTGCTTTGCGATTGTGCTAGAGGGCGTACCGAGAGAACTGGCGAAGGTGGTGACAGACGAGCTGCGAATTCCGACGATCGGGATTGGCGCGGGACCCGATTGCGACGGGCAGATTCTGGTGCTGCACGACATGATGACGATGACGTTTTCACCTCCGGCAAAGTTTGTGAGGCGGTATGCGGATGTGTCCGGCGTGATGCGTGAGGCGCTGGAGGAATATAGGCGCGATGTGGAGGCGAGGACGTTTCCGGCGGATGGGGAGAGCTATCATCTTTCGCAGGAGACGCGGGAGCTGATGACGCTGAGGGCAGCGGTGGAGGAGTAAGACGTAAAGCCCAAGGCGAATTCCACGGGAAGGGCGGATTTGGGGCTCGTTGCGTCTGAAGCCGGAAGTCGATCACATTTAGTTACAAATTGCGATCTGGTTTAGTTATACATTTGTGTTTGAGTGCTGTGCAGTGGAGAGTTTGATGCGGATTGTGAAGAGCGTGGCGGAGATGCAGTGGGCTTGTAAGGAGCTGCGGGCTTCGGGACGTGTGGTTGGGTTTGTCCCTACGATGGGGGCATTGCATGAGGGGCACCTTTCACTCGTGCGAAGGGCAAAGGCGGAGTGCGGGGTGGTGGTGGCTTCGATTTTTGTGAACCCGCTGCAGTTTGGGCCGAATGAAGATTTGGCGAAGTATCCGCGGACGTTTGGACAGGACTGCGAGAGGCTGACGGCAGAGGGAGTGGTGTTGCTGTTTGCTCCAGAGGTTGGGGAGATGTATCCCGAGGGCGCTGTGACGACCGTGACAGTGGCTGGAGTGGGGGATCGGCTGGATGGAGCGTCGCGGCCGGGACACTTTACAGGCGTGGCTACGGTAGTAACGAAACTGTTTCATGCGGTAGGGCCGTGCAGGGCTTACTTTGGGCTGAAGGATGCAGCGCAGATTGCGGTGCTGCGGCGGATGGTGCGGGACCTGAACTTCGATGTGGAGCTGGTGGGTTGTGCGATTGTGCGGGACGCGGATGGGTTGGCGCTGAGTAGCAGGAATCAATATTTGAACGCAGAGGAACGAGGGCAGGCGCTGGTGTTGCGAAGGGCTTTATTGGAGATGGAGCGGAGAATTACTGGTGGGCTGCGCGAGAGTGAAGAGTTGATGCAGATGGGGATGAGGGTATTGCAGAGTGAGGCTGGGGTGAAAGTGGATTATCTAGCGGTGGTGGATGCGGATAATTTAATGCCTGTGCAAACGGTGGAGGCGGGAACGCTGGTGGCGGTAGCGGCGTATGTGGGGAAGACGCGGCTGATCGATAATTTTGTGGTGAGCTAGCGGCGACGGGCGAGGCTCCAGGCTTTCGCATACTTCCAACTGACGTAGGCGGAGTGGTAGAGGTGGAGCAGCAAGCCTTCGCGACCATCGAGGAAGCCGAGACGGAAGACGTAGTTCCAGAGAAAAGTCAGGGCCGGGATGATACCGACGTTGCTGCAGAAGCCCAGCCAGCTGTGGCTTACTCTTCCTCTGGAGACGAGGAGCTGTGCGCCCAGGGTACTGTAGCGGTCCATGTGCTCGATGTAGGTTTCGAGGGTGGGATAGGCGTGGTGGATGAGGTCGGCGTGGAGGAGACCAATGGGACCAGTGCATTGGATGGTCTCGTGGACGGCTCGCTCGCTGAAGCGGATGGGGGATGGCAAGGTGGGATCGCTGCGACGGAAGAGGCGAAGCTTCGCGTCCGGATAGTAGCCGCCGTGGCGGATGGAGCGATGGAGGAAGAGATTGCGCCTGGGTATGCGGTAGGCTTCGACTGCGCTGGGTGTCGTGCTCCCGGATTGCAGGAGTTGGCGGAGTTCGGTCAGGAGCTCGGGGGTGAGCTCTTCGTCGGCGTCGATGGAGAGTACCCAGGTGCTGGAACATTTGTCGATGGCAGAGTTTTTCTGCGTGGCGAAGCCCTTCCAGGGTTCGATGAAGATTTTGGCGTGGAAGGATTCCGCGATTTCTACGGTGCGGTCGGTTGAGCCGGAGTCGACGAGGATGATCTCGTCGGCGAATTGGACGCTGGCAAGGGTGCGGGCGAGGTTGACTTCTTCGTTGAGCGTGATGATGGCTACGGAGAGTGTGGATCGCACGGAATGGTCCTGAGAGCTGATGGGTTAGTTTAGCGCGGAAGGCTCAACGCCGATCTACACCGATGACACCGATGACACCGATTTAATGGGTGGCGCGCATTTGAATCATGACCCTGATGATGACTGTTTTCGTGTAGTTGCGGATTGGAAGAGATAGACCGCGAGGATGGTCATGATGGGCTCGAGGGGGTGGCGGAAGCGGGCCTGCACGGTGATGAAGTAGTAGGTGAGGGGAAGGAGAGCGAAGGCCCAGGCGAATAGGATGGCTCCAGGAATGTGTCGCCTGAGGGCCAGGATGAGGCCGAGAATGCCGGCAAGCGAGACGAAGCTGTGGTTGAGGACGCGGAAAAATTCATCGAAAACACCGTGTTCGATAGGCTTGGGAACGCTTACCCAGTAGAAGTAGAGACGCTTGACGGCTAGTTGTAGGAAACGAATCTTATGAGTGCGTATGATTTCGTGCGCGATGCGGCCTTCGCGCTGGACAAAGGCGTACTCGCCCATCTGCTTGTATTGAATGTATTCAGGACAGACTTCGCAGATGGGGACGCGAGTGCCGATGGTGAAGCCGTTGTAGGAGTCGAGCACGGAGTCATGCAGTTCGGCGCCGAGATTACCGCGGAGGGGAATGAAGGCATGGAAGACGGTGTAGTTGCGGACCATCCATGGGGCGAGGCAGGCGAAGAAGAGTGTGCCTGCAATGGTTGCTTTTAGAAGGATCGGGGCAGGGCGAGATTTTCTTTTTGCGCCGCCCATGAGCATCCACACACCGCAGATGGGGACAAAGAGGACGATTGTGGAGTTGAGGAGGGCAATAAGACCGGCGAGGATGCCAAAGGCCGCCCAGCGGAAGGTGGTTTGGGGCTCCGGCTGGTTGCCGATTGGAAGAGCGCGTTCTGGATCTTCTGCGTCTTCGCCGATGGCTCGGACGCGGAGGGCTATTACGACGAGCTTCGAGAAGAGGAACGTGGTGACGGCCATGTCCCATATCCAGCGGACGGCATATTGCATCGCGGCTGGATGTAGAGCCCAGAGCCAGCCGGACCAGAGAGCGATCTTTCTTGCGCGCGTGGCGATTGCGGTTTGGAAGCAGCGGGCTGCGATCTCGTAAATGACTGAAGAGGTGGCGGCGGAGAAGATGCTGTTGATGGTGAGGATGACCCAGGCGGAGGTCGCGGTGTAGACGCCGAAGAGCTTGAAGACAGCGGCGATGAAGAGCGGATAAAGCGGAGGAACCCAGGCAGTGGGGCCGGTGTGGCCGACGAATGGATCGGCAAATCCGTAGCCGGTGGCGAGGGCGCGGGCGACGCGGCCCATCTCCCACCCGAACTGGAGGTGGTCCTGTGCGAGACGGACGCGATAGGTGTGGGCGAGGGTGAGATAGAGGACGCGGACGAGGAAGCCTACCCAGAACATCGACGAGGGCGCTTTGAAACGTGACTCCTCTGTCGATAATTGAGTTTTTTGCATTGGACTAGATGCGGCCGGCGCGGGGTTGCGCGATGACGAGGCCGCGAGGCGTGGGCAGGAAGACGGTGGAGAGGAGGCCTTCGGCTTCCATCTTGTGAGCGGCTTCGCGGACGACTTTGAGGTGGGTGCTGGCGTCGTGCATGAGGATGATGCCGTGCGGATTGATCTGAGGGAGGAAACGTTTGACCTCCTGCTCGCGGATGGGCATGTCGGAGTCGGAGAAGAAGAGGTCGATGGTGCCGTCGATTTTCATTTCGAGGGAGGATTCGTTGCGGAGCTCGATCCATGGGCTGAGGGGCGAGGCTTCGAGACGGTCTTTGGCGCGGGCGTAGACGACGGCGTCGAACTCGCAGGAGATGATTTTGCCGAAGCCGTTGCGCTCGAGGCCCTTTGCCATCCACTCGGTAGAGACGCCGAGGAAGGAGCCGGTTTCGACGATGAGGCGAGGTTTGATGGTGGTGACCAAAGTTGCGAGGAACTCGAGGACTTCGAGCTCGGCGGTCATAGAGTCGATCATGCTCCAGTGGCGGGGCTCCGGACACTCGGGTGTGGCGCGGTGGAACTCCTTCTGGAGGGTTCCGGCGGCGCGGTCGTGCTGCAGCATGATCTTGTGTTCCTGCTTTATTTTTTTTGCGAATAGACCCATCGGTATTCCTCTGTCCTTTTTATTATGCGGGATTGGGTTTGTATCGGCTGGAATGGTGGGTCCAGACTCTCGCAAGAGCGAAAGCGACACAGTAATTTTCCCCTTCCCATCGCAGCTGGATCACTTTACTGTAGTTGCTAACTTCAAACGACAATTGCGGTCGAATTCAGAATAGCTACCAGGAGCCTTTATGCAGAGCGTGCTTCAAAATCTTCGTTTCAGCCTGCGAATGCTGTGGAAGAGTCCCGGGCTTACCCTGACGGTCCTGCTTACGCTGGCGCTTGGCATTGGCGCGAATACTGCGATCTTCACCATAGACTATGCAACTCTGCTGGCTCCGCTACCGTACCCGCAGCCTGACCAGCTTGTGATGGTGTGGTCAAAGATCCAGACGTTTCACAACGGGGTCTCAGCGGGAGATTACACCGACTGGTCTCAGCAGAACACGACCTTCAAAGACATCAAGGCCTGGACGGGCGGTGTCTTCAATATCGCGACGAAGAATGAGCCCGAGCTGGTCGATGGGACGATGGCCACGGTCGGCTTTTTCAACATGATGGGAAACACCTTCTATTTGGGGCGCGACTTCCTTCCCGAAGAAGGACAGGCAGGAAAGGACCACGTTGTCATCCTCACGCATAAGCTTTGGATGAAGCTGGGCAGCAACCCGAATATTGTGGGCACCACGTTGCGCATGGATGGCGAACCGTACACCGTAGTGGGGGTGCTTTCGCCAGGCCTTTCGGACCGCAATCACCCACAGGTGACGGTGCCACTGGTGTTTAAGCCGGAGCAGGTGAATCACGATTTTCACTGGCTGCTGGTGATGGGCAGGCTGAAGCCGGGCGTGACGATCAAGCAGGCACAGGCCGACATGGATGCGGTGACCACGCACATCGCTGCGGCCTATCCGAAGAGCAATAAGGGCTGGGGCTCGTTTGTGGAGCCGCTGAAGAATGATTTTCTGCCCAGCGAAAGAAAGCTGACGTTGTGGCTGCTGCTTGGTGCAGTGGCGTTCATTCTGCTGATCGCATGCGTCAATGTCGCCAACCTTCTGCTGGCCAAGGGCATGACACGACAGAAGGAGGTGGCTATCCGGAGTGCGCTGGGAGCGACTCCAAAGGCAATCTTCACT
>Ga0206805_1147_pt1 | contig 12483 bp, 10 predicted proteins | sample Alteio_BWOrgCont_59_FD_152890 | JGI IMG/M metagenome (GOLD analysis project Ga0206805, IMG submission 152890) | Enriched cells from forest soil in Barre Woods Harvard Forest LTER site, Petersham, Massachusetts, United States -... | ecosystem: Environmental > Terrestrial > Soil > Temperate forest >... | reverse complement strand
AGCCATTGCTAAACGACTGAATGATGCAGATATTGCCATTATTGATAAACGCCGTACGGGCCCAAATAAAACTGAAGTCATGCACATTATTGGCGATGTTCAGGAACGAAATTGTTTGTTAGTGGATGATATTGTCGACACGGGGGGAACACTGTGTTTGGCGGCTCAGTCTTTAAAAGAAAATGGCGCAAAACGAGTGATGGCTTATTGCACGCATCCGGTCTTATCAGGAGATGCGATGTGGGCAATTGAAGCGTCTTGTATCAATGAGTTAGTGGTCACTGATACCATCCCCTTACCTAGGGAAGCCAAGCAGTATAAAAAAATTCGTCAACTAAGCTTAAGTCACATGCTCGCGCAAACTATCTGTCGTATTAACAGCGAAGAATCTGTCAGCTCGATGTTTGTCGATTAACGCTTCTACTGCGAAGAGTATACCAATTGCTAAACAAAGCATTCTAGTTTACCCTGGCAACTTTATTTATACTCACAGCAATTGGATTTTCGGCAAGGCGCCACGAAGGCGAGCAACCGGAGTGTACTTATGATACATGAGGATTGCGAGCCAAGTGAGCAACGCAGACCGAAAATTCAAGTGCGAAGAGTATATGGAGAGGTGTCCGAGTGGCTTAAGGAGCACGCCTGGAAAGTGTGTGTAGATTAATCTCTACCGCGGGTTCGAATCCCGCTCTCTCCGCCAATGGTGGTTATATCGGTCCCTTCGCAACGCAAAGCAACGAACCCCGTCAGGTCCGGAAGGAAGCAGCGGTAATTGTGGATGCGGGTGCCGAAGTGTGGCTGATATAACTGCCACCATTCAAGTGCGAAGAGTATGATGAGTTACCAAGTTCTTGCTAGAAAATATCGACCCTGTTCTTTTGCTCAACTGATAGGCCAAGAATCTACCTGTCGCATCTTAAGCAATGCCTTGAAAAGTCAACGGATTCACCACGCCTATCTTTTCACAGGGACACGCGGCGTTGGTAAAACCAGCTTGGCACGACTGCTGGCTAAGTGTTTAAACTGTCAAGAAAAAATAACGGCTGAACCCTGCAACCACTGTGCAAACTGCCAAGCCATCAACACAAACCGACTCACTGATCTGATTGAAGTAGATGCTGCCTCACGTACTAAAGTAGAAGATACTCGCGATCTGCTGGCTGATGTTCACTATACCCCTAGTCAAGGGCGTTATAAAATCTACCTCATTGATGAAGTCCATATGCTGTCTACGCATAGCTTCAATGCTTTGCTAAAAACACTGGAAGAACCACCTCCCCATGTTATTTTTTTATTAGCCACAACCGATCCACAACGTTTACCGGCAACCATTCTTTCACGTTGCCTGCAGTTTCATCTAAAAATACTCACTGTTGAACAGATTAGCCAACATTTAGAAACGATTTTGAAAAATGAGCAAGTGGCTTATGAGAAGGGGGCATTACTTGCGATTGCTCAAGCTGCACAGGGTAGTCTCCGTGATGCCTTGAGTTTATTGGATCAAGCCATCGCCTACAGCAATGCACCGCTTACTGAACACGATATTAATATTTTGCTAGGCAATGCCGCCACGACAGATATCCACGCATTACTTGTGGCCCTAATCGCTAATAATGCGACACAACTCTGGTCTATCATAGAGGCGTTACATGCGCAAGCCGTTGATTTTCTACAAGTCATCGATGCGCTATTGACGTACTTACATCATATTGCACTAGCTCACGTATTGCCTGATGCCATCAGCAAAGCCAATGGCATCATCAAAACACTGGCACAACAACTCTCTGCAGAGGATACGCAACTTTATTATCAGATTGCTTTAATAAGCCGACGTGACTTAGCGCTGGCACCTACGCCACGCTTAGGTTTTGAAATGATGCTATTGAGAATGTTAGCCTTTAAACCAGTGCATGAGGATAATATCATGAGCAAGAACACCAAAAATTCAAGTACACCGCGTATCACTACAGAAAATGGTGTGTTAGACTGGACAGCGGTAGTCAAACAATTAAAGTTAACAGGACTAACCCATACCTTTGCCTGCCAATGTATTGTACAGGACTATGCCAATAACCACGTTAAATTATTGTTGGATCCTAAACAAGCCGCATTACAAACATCAAAACAGGAAGAGAAATTAGCGCAGGCGCTTTCTCGTTACTTTGTACAGCCTACCACCGTATCGATTAGTCTGGGCGATAGAAATTTATTAACGCCGGCGTATCACGAACAACAGAAAAAAGAACAACGATTACAGCATACCACCGCCGTATTGCAAAATGACCCCACGGTTCAAGCCATTATGACGACATTTGATGCTAAGCTTCAACCGGAATCTATACCCGATAAAAACTGATGAAGACTTATCTTGATTTTTTAGCCCATATTATTCAATCGGGCATCCGTAAAAGGGATAGAACGGGCACCGGAACGCTCAGCACGTTTGCTTATCAAATGCGTTTTGATCTCGCTCAAGGGTTTCCTCTGGTCACGACGAAACGGGTGCATCTTAAGAGTATTATTTATGAGCTACTCTGGTTTCTTCAAGGCGATACTAATATCGCTTATTTAAATGAACATGGCGTGACTATCTGGGATGAGTGGGCGGACAGTGCTGGAAACTTAGGACCTATCTATGGTAAACAATGGCGCTCTTGGCAAACAGCAGATAACAACGTGATCGATCAAATCAGTCAACTGATAAAACAAATCAAAGAAAATCCAGATTCGCGACGTTTGATAGTGAGTGCATGGAACGTAGGTGACTTAGCCGCCATGGCACTACCCCCTTGTCATTTACTTTTCCAGTTTTACGTGGCAAATTCGCGACTTTCTTGCCAACTGTATCAACGCAGTGCCGATGCATTTTTAGGGGTACCCTTTAATATTGCTTCGTATGCCTTACTAACCCATATGATTGCGCAGCAGTGCCATCTGCAAGTGGGTGAATTTATTTGGACAGGCGGTGACTGTCATGTTTATAATAATCATATTGAATCCGTACGTTTACAGTTGACACGACAACCCTATTGTTTGCCACAACTCATGATGCGACGACAAGCTAACTCCATTTTTTCGTATTGTTTTGAAGATTTCTCATTAAGCAATTATCAATATTATCCGGCGATTAAGGCAGTGGTAGCGGTTTAATATACTCTTCGCACTTGTTTCGCACTTTAATGTTATTTCGTACACTATGCCGGTCATCATACATAAAACAGCGTTTTCCAATTCAAAAAGTTTAAGTGCAGGAAATACGCCAGCGCTCGTTCCATTAAGCTTGAGTCTTTCTCCGTTAGGACATTTGTTTCTTTATGTGGACTTGGACACGCCAGAAACACTCCCAAAGACTATCGCCAAAAAAATAGGCTCTTTTTTTTCTATTAGCGAATCAGTAGGACTATTACGTTTAGGATTAAGTCATTTTAGTGAGCTACCACCCAGCTTTTCATTTTGGCAACAGTTTGCACAGCTCTTTGTCACCGAAATTTTTAAGCATGTCGATCCGAATGAAAAATCTCCTCATATTTCTATAGCCTTTCCTGTTGATAAAATAAATCGCTTGATAGAAAAAGCACCTTTTATACGTGGTATTGATTATTTAAATCAAGAAACAGCACGTTTACTTTGGACAGGCCTTGTTGCCGCACTTTCTAGCGAATTGACAAGCTTTAATGGGATAGTCAGTGATTATTTAACGAGCTTTCATGTCGCATGGAATACGATAGGCAGGGTGTGCTTTCATTTAGCTGAAAACAAGACCAATGCCAATTATCCTTTTGCTTTTTTGGCCACTTACACAGTGGGTTTATCCAAGAGGACGCGTACGCAGCATTTACCCTTAGGTAAAGCATTAGAGGAATATGCTGAAAAAAGTAAAAACTCGTTATTACTCTCCTTGCTTCTTCCTGTACAGCGTGCTGCGGAAAAAAGTGCGTTTCTTAACACCTTGCTAGAAACGGGAAAAATTTTTAAGCCGCTAGCATGGGGTGCACAAGAGGCTTATCAATTTCTCCAAGATATTCCCCATTTTGAATCTGCAGGCGTCATGGTGCGTGTCCCTAATTGGTGGAATGCACACAAACCCCCTAGACCCACTATTAACGTAAAAGTAGGGGATCAGAATAGTCATCATCTGGGCTTGAATACTTTACTCGATTTTCGAGTGAGTTTTGCATTGCCCAGCGGCGAAACCTTAACCCAAAAAGAGTTCACAACATTATTGCGCAGTACAAAAAAACTGGTACAGATAAAAGGTCAGTGGGTTCAAGTCGATAATGAAAAATTAGCCCACGTATTATCCCATTGGAAAACGATTGAACGCCAAGTAAAAACAGAAGGTTTGTCTTTTGCAGCAGGGCTGCGTTTACTTTCTGGTATTGAACAACAGCAATCAGAAGCTGGCTTATCTGAAGAATTAACGACATGGTCCAAGGTGATAGAAGGAAATTGGATACAATCCACACTCTCTCGTCTACGAAATCCTCAGGAAACAGATGAAGCTAATATTCATGTTACTTTAGAGAAAGCGTTGCAGGCTAAATTGCGACCCTATCAAGCGCGTGGTGTACAGTGGCTATGGTGGCTTTACAATATTCGTTTAGGCGGTTGTTTGGCTGATGACATGGGCCTAGGTAAAACCATCCAAGTCATTTCTTTAGTGTTACTCGTTAAACAGCAAAAAATACTTTCTTCTACTCAGTCACAGAAATCACAGGGCAATCAATCCACGCATCTTTTAGTCTTGCCGACTTCCTTACTAGGCAATTGGCAGGCAGAAATAAAGCAATTTGCACCTAGCCTTTCGTTCCGCATTGTACATCGTTCTATGCATCGTGATGCTGAAAAACCCGATTTATCAACATTAGATTTAGTGATCACCACGTATGGGCTATTTGATCGTCTACCCTGGATCAGCGAAACGGCTTGGGACATGGTGATACTCGATGAAGCACAAGCGATTAAAAACCCCGCAACGAAACAAACACGCGCCATTAAAGGCTTGAAAAGTCAAGTTCGCTTTATTTTAACGGGTACACCGATTGAGAATCGCTTATTAGATATTTGGTCACTCTTTGACTTTATTGCTCCAGGACTTTTAGGAACGAGCCGTGTTTTTGCAGAATATGGTAAGAAATTAAAACAAGCCAATGAAAATAATGCGAGTGGTGAATTTTATGCGGCTGTTCGTAGCCTTATTAAACCGTATATCTTAAGGCGCTTAAAAACTGATAAATCCATTATCAGCGATCTTCCGGATAAAACGGAAATAGCGACTTATTGCACGTTGACAAAGCAACAAGTCGGACTTTATCAACAAGCGGTTAACGAACTGGCTACGCAGCTTGAAAAGCAAACGGATGGGATTCAGCGGCGTGGGTTAGTGATGTCTTATCTTTTACGATTTAAACAAATTTGTAATCATCCCAATCAATGGCTAGGACACGGTGACTATGCTTATGAAATGAGCGGGAAGTTTCTACGACTTAAGGAACTTTGTGAAATGATTGCAGACAAGCAAGAAAAAGTATTAGTATTCACACAATTTCGAGAAATTATTCCGGCGATTAGCCAGTTTCTTTCTCAGATTTTTAAACAAGAAGGTCTTTTCTTGCACGGTCAAACAACAGTAAAAAAACGAACGGCAAGCGTAGCCCGTTTCCAACAGGAACAAGGTCCACCCTTTTTTGTATTATCGCTGAAAGCAGGCGGAACCGGGCTGAATTTAACAGCCGCATCTCATGTGATCCATTTTGATCGTTGGTGGAATCCTGCAGTAGAAAATCAAGCCACTGATCGTGCTTTTCGTATTGGTCAAAAAGCGAATGTGTTGGTGCACAAATTGATTTGTCGTGGAACAATAGAAGAAAAAATCGATAGCTTGCTTAGTGCTAAAAAATCCTTATCTCAGGCTATTATGGGACAAGATAATGAGATAGTATTTACTGAATTATCAGATGCTGAATTAATGAATATGGTAACGCTTGATATTCATCGTGCATTAGGAAAATCTTAAAGAATATAAGAGTCATTAAAATGAGTTGGTACAGATTTCCAGATTATCTCTCAGTTGCTGAGCGTAGAGAGCAGGCAGCAAAAGAAGTAAAAAAATTAAGGAAGAAAGGTCAAATACTTCACCCTATTGCGATCGAAGGCCGCCTCATCGCCAGCACCTTATGGGGGAAAGCATGGTGTAAAAATCTAGAACTCTACAGTAATGATGAATACCGTTTGCAGCGTGGCCGTAGTTATGTTCGACATGGCGCTGTCATTGATCTTAAGATAGCTGAAGGAAAAGTCACTGCTTTAGTCAGCGGTGCTTCTCTCTATAAGGTAGAGGTTGAAATTAGCGCAATGGCTACCACTAACTGGAATAAACTCGTCACACAATGTGCCAATAAGATTGATTCCTTGATTGAACTATTACAAGGAAAATTTTCAAAAGGGGTTATGGCCATCATTATTGATCCTCAACACGGATTATTTCCCCAGCCACAAGACATAAAATTTAACTGCTCTTGCCTCGATTGGGCCGATATGTGTAAGCACGTTGCGGCTGTACTTTACGGCATTGGGTCACGTCTTGATCATAAACCAGAAGAGTTATTTATATTACGGCAGGCGGATTATATTGAATTAATTTCTAAAGCCGGCACGACTGCATTAACCACCACGGCGGTTGATAATAGCGACCAACCATTTGTAGACGGTGATCTGGCTGCTTTGTTTGATATTGATATGGGTGACACTGTACAACAGGAGCCAATATCGAAGCATAGTAGCGTTCCTTCAAAAACAAAAAAACTAGCGTCAGCTATGAAGACAAAAAGAAAGCCAAAAACAGTTCGTAAAAAGCAGACTGCAGAAAATTAAGCATCAATTTTAAGCGTTTGTAAATAATGCTTAAACGTAGTCGTCGTTTCAGGATGCTTTAGAGCATAGGCGATGGTAGCCTGTAGATAACCTAGCTTACTTCCGCAGTCGTAACGTATCCCGTCAAATTCCCAGGCATACATCCTTTCATCGCCTAATAAACAGGCCATCGCATCGGTGAGTTGGATTTCTCCATTTTTTCCGGGCATTGTTTTTTCTAGGTGAGAAAAAATAGCCGGTGTCAGGAGATAGCGGCCCACTACCGCTAAATTTGATGGCGCATCAAGGGCAGTGGGTTTTTCTACGATGCTATCGATTTGACTGAGTCTTAGTTCTTTATTGTTATAACCAATAATGCCATATTGATCACTCGCTTGCGGGTCAATCGCTTGTACGGCAATAACCGAATTTTGTTTTTTTTCATAGACGGTTAGCATTTGTTTTAAACACGGAATAGGAGCATCGATCAAATCATCTGCCAGTAAGATGGCAAATGCTTGGTTATTAATCAGTGGCTGTGCACATAAAATGGCATGACCTAGACCTAAGGTATCCGGTTGACGTAGATAGACACAGCTGACTCCTTTAGGCAATATATTTTTGACCATCTGTAGCAAAGCATACTTACCCGCTGCTGCTAGTTTGGCTTCTAATTCATAGTTTGAATCAAAATGATCTTCAATCGCCCGTTTACTATTACTCGTTATAAAAATTAATTCAGTAATCCCTGCAGCAATGGCTTCTTCTACCGCATATTGAATTAAAGGCTTATCAACGATAGGGAGCATTTCCTTAGGGCTTGCTTTAGTCGCGGGTAGAAAGCGAGTACCTAAACCTGCAACAGGGAAAATAGCCTTAGTAATTTTTTTCATGTCTGCAACGTTTCTCCTAATCCAATACCATAATATTTAAAACCTAATTGCTGCAAATAGCGCGGATCATAGAGATTTCTGCCATCAAAGATAACGGGCTCTTTTAATCGCTGTTTAATAATAGAAAAATCAGGATTAAAAAATAGGTTCCATTCCGTAGCAATAGCTAATACATCGGCATTGATTAATACCGCTTCTGGGCTTTCGCCGCAGAGAAAGTGCCCACTTGCTTTGTAGAGTCGTAATGCTTCTGGCATGGCGACGGGATCGTAGGCTTGAATGGACATACCCGCCCCTAGCGCCGCCTCGATCAATACACGACTCGGTGCTTCGCGCATATCATCCGTATTGGGCTTAAAAGAGAGCCCCCATAATGCAATTATTTTTCCATTTAATTGATGGTTAAAGTAGCGCGCTATTTTTTTAAATAAAACCTGTTTTTGCGCATCATTAACGTGATGTACCGCATTGATGAGCTGCGGGGTATAGTTTACTGTTTTAGCTGTGGCCTCTAAGGCTAAAATATCTTTAGGGAAACAGGAACCCCCATAACCACAGCCTGGATTAATAAAGTGATACCCAATACGCGGATCGGAGCCAATACCAATTCTAATGTGTTCGATATCGGCGTTTAAGCGTTCTGCTAATTGACTTATTTCATTCATAAAACTAATTTTAGTGGCTAAAAAGGCATTGGCTGCATATTTTGTCAGTTCTGCGGAGCGAATATCCATGGCAATTAAACGATCATTATTACGGTTAAAAGGCCGATAGAGCTGGCGTAAATGATTTTCGGCACTCATCGTATCGGTACCGATAAGAATACGGTCTGAACGCATAAAATCACTAATTGCCGCACCTTCACGTAAAAATTCTGGATTGGAAGCCACGTCAAAGACAACCGTAAGACCACGTTTTTTTAGCTGTTCTTGGATAGTTTTTCTCACGGTATCGGCGGTACCGACCGGCACAGTAGATTTATTAATAATAAGACGGGGTTGGGTAAGCGTGCGGCCAATCGTTGTAGCGACGTCTAAGACATGACTTAAATCAGCTGAACCATCGGAATCTTGCGGCGTACCTACCGTAATAAACTGATAAAAACCATGCAGAACACCTTCTGCAAGATCACTACTGAAATTAAGCCGACCAGCCGCTACATTTTTTTCTAGTAGCATAGGGAGATCGGGTTCGTGAATAGGGCATTTCCCTTGTTTCAGACAGTTGATTTTGTCTTGGTCTATATCAACACATAAAACCTGATTGCCCTGTTCTGCTAAGCAAGCAGCCGTGACCAGACCAACATAACCGGCCCCAAAGAGATTAATTCGCATAAGTTTGGATGTAAAAAGTACGCCAAGACAGGTATGCTATTGTAACCTATACTCGAAGTATATACTCACAGCAATTGGGGTTTTCGGCAAGGCGCCGCGAAGACGAGCAACCGGAGTATACTTATTGTATACTCTTCGCACTTGAATTTTTAGCTATAGCGGAGAATAAATATGAAAGTTGATCTTAATAATCTTTTAAAACAAGCACAAGACATGCAGTCAAAAATGCAGTCTGCACAAGCCGCCTTAGCAAAAATAGTCGTTACTGGAGAATCCGGTGGTGGATTGGTTAAAATTGATATGGATGGCAGACATGTTGTAAAATCGGTATGGATGGATTCTACCCTAGAAAAAGAAGACAAAGCCTTTAGAGAAGAATTACTGATGAGTGCGTTTAACAGTGCACTAGAAAAGGTTGAAAAAATTTCTCGTCAAAAATTAAGTCATTTAACCGCAGAAATGCAAACTAAATTTAGTGATGATTTAGCAGAAGTATAGGCTTCCCTTCCCACTCGATTTTTAAAAAAATTCTTTTGTAATGAAGACTCTGCTTGCTTTAATGCTTTTCGTATGTTCCCCAGTAATGTTTGCTGCAGACAAAATGCTTGGGCCACAGGCTTCAGAATTATTTGTCGATTTAACCGATTCTAAAGTGCTTTACGCTAAGCATGCTTCATTAGCGTTAATTCCAGCTTCGGTTACCAAGCTTTTTGTAGCAGCGAGTACGCTACAACAATGGGGAGCTTATCATACTTTTACCACAAAGATTTATAGCAGAGGCCAATGGCAAGATGGGATTTTGATAGGCGATTTAGTTTTTTATGGCGCAGGAGATCCTGAGTTTACCAATGAAAAAATGTGGCAGTTAGTGAATAACCTGCAACAAATCGGTTTGAAAAAAATAAAAGGCAATATTATTGTGAATGCTTCTTATTTTGGAAAAGTTATCGTTAGCGCCGCTGATCGGGTTGCAGCAAAATCACAAACTAAAGTGTCTTATGATGCCTTACTCTCCTCGGCAGGCACAAACTTTGGAACAATTGCTGTTGTTATCTCAGCAGGAAAAAAAGTGGGTGATTTAGCAGCGCTAAAAATTTCACCCTATGCGTTACAGAATGTTTATCTTATTGGAAAAGTGAATACCGTCTCTGGGCAAGCCAGTGCTTTGCAAGTCATGCGCAGTAGCCAAGAGAAAAAAGAAATACTCACCGTTTCAGGAACGATTGGCATAAAGTGTGCACCGATTACCCTGTATCGCTCAGTGGGCGATCCTAATTTAGCAACGGGTGCTTTATTAAAGGCTTTTTTAGAGCAAGCAGGCATCGTAACAGAGGGGAATATTCATGTTGAATTAACCCCCGTATGGAAAACGGATACATTGCTTACACAACTGGAAGGTACACCGCTGATTAAAAGTCTGCAAGATCTGTTGCGTTATAGTAATAACTATGTCGCAGATACCTTAACCCTAGATCTTTGGAAAGCGTATCAGCCTTCGCCATTTCCGTCGGTAACGCTTAGCAATGCAGCACAAATTCTGTTTAGTACCAGTAAAGCAAACTTTACTGAAAAAAATACGGATCGTGTCCCTATTTTTAAGAGTGGTAGTGGTTTAACCGTATCAAATCGAATATCTGCCAGTAATCTTATTAGCTTATTAAAAGAAGTTTATAATAATAAACGTGATTTTCCAATATTTTACGGTAGTTTAGTTATTCCAGGGCAACAAACCTGTTGGCACAATATACCTACTGCTGAGCATCCGTGGATGCGCCAAACCAGTTTAAAAACAGGGCATAGCACGGTACCGAATAGTGTTGACGCGATGGCGGGCTATTTTAGAATGAACAATGGTCATTTAGGTGCATTTGCGGTACTCTTTAACTGCCCGCCGACAACGGAAGCGGAGCAAAGTCAATGCTTTAAAGCGCTAGTAAAACATTTAGATCAGGTATTCCAAATGCGTTGTCATTTGCTTTGACACTTGGTAGTACAAAGATGGCAAACACCATAAATAATTAAACTATGATCCGTCATTTCGTAATTGGCACGCCTTGCGACGGCTTTTTGTCGTCGCTCAATGATTTTATCCACAAATTCATCTACTTTGCCGCATTTTATACATACTAAATGGTCATGGTGGGTACCTTGGTTCAGTTCAAAAACAGAGTATCCTTCTTCAAAATTTTGCCGTTTAACCAAATCGGCCGCTTCAAATTGGGTGAGTACCCGGTAGACAGTGGCTAACCCAATTTCTTCTCCGGATTCTAGCAGGACTTTATAGATATCTTCAGCACTTAAATGCCGGGTTGTCGCTTGCTCAAGTAACTGCAGAATTTTTACTCTTGGGCCCGTTACTTTCAAGCCAGCTTCACGCAGTTGTTGATTATCCATTAGACTCTCTCTAAACTACCTTGGGTAATGAATGGCATAGTTTCACATGATTAGATGATATACTCTTCGCACTTGAATTTTCGGTCTGCGTTGCTCACTAGTCTCGCAATCCTCATGTATCCTATATACACTCCGGTTGCTCGCCTTCGTGGCGCCTTGCCGAAAACCCAATTGCTGTGAGTATATTATTTTTATGACCAGATGGATTATTAGTGCTTGTTTACTATTTATGCTCTACGCATGTAGTATTATCTACCGTCCAGATATACAACAAGGAAATATACTGAAACAGTCTACCATAGCGCAATTAAAACCGGGCATGACAGAAGAGCAAGTTCGTTACCTCCTGGGTAGTTGCGTTTTACAACCTACTTTCCAGTTGAATCGCAGCGATTATGTTTATTTTTACCAGCCTGGTCATGGTAAGGCTATTGTGAGACATGTAACGCTTCTTTTCTCAGATGGCCGATTACGAAGTATTAAACAATAGAGGCTCAAGTAACCTCTTTTTGTTTCTGGGCACGATGCTTTCTGTTTTTTTTAGGGTCTATCGTGAGCTCACGATAAATTTCTATTCTGTCGCCCGTCTGTTTAAGGCAATCGCACTGCTTTGCGATGCTTTCTTAGGGTTCATACGCTATACTCGCCAGTTTTGACCTTTTTATACCTATAGAATTAGACGGTTATGCCCACTATTCAAAAAAGTGTAGAAGTACCCTACAATGTGGCAGAGATGTATACACTCGTCAACCATATTGAAGCTTACAAAGAATTTTTGCCGTGGTGTGCCGAAAGTAAAGTCGTGAGTCGAGATGAAGCGTGTATACAGGCTAGTCTTACTCTGCGTGGGGGTGGGTTTTCTAAATCTTTTACAACAGCGAACCGTTTGAATAAAAATAAAACGATAGAGATTACGCTTGTTAATGGTCCTTTTCGGCGTTTAGAAGGTTTTTGGATATTTAAAGAGACTAAAAAAGGCTGTAACGTTTGTTTGAATTTAGAGTTTGAAT
>Ga0206805_1139_pt2 | contig 12607 bp, 13 predicted proteins | sample Alteio_BWOrgCont_59_FD_152890 | JGI IMG/M metagenome (GOLD analysis project Ga0206805, IMG submission 152890) | Enriched cells from forest soil in Barre Woods Harvard Forest LTER site, Petersham, Massachusetts, United States -... | ecosystem: Environmental > Terrestrial > Soil > Temperate forest >... | reverse complement strand
AATATGAGTGCCTTGGCAGAAGTACGAACCGGGCGTGCTGGAGGAACCCACTTGCCATCCATATTCATAGCTTTAGTGGTCTTTTTTACCTAACTCAGCTTTCCACTTTTCTGCGATAGATTTCCATTGCGCATCCTTTTCCTGCGCTATAAAACTAGTTAGATAATCGCTTGCCCCGTCTGCTGTTTGCAAACGGTCATCTTCAGGAGTCAACTTCCCCATCCTGCGATCAAGAATTGCATGCAATTCGTGGAACGCCCCATTTCGCTTTTTCGGATTATAGATTTCAGGAATAATAGATGTTAAATACATAGCCTTATCCACTTGAGGAGGTCGTTTATCAGAAGGTTTTTTCCAATGAGATCGGATTGCGTCTTTAATTTGCTCAACTTCCCGATAACACTGGAGGGAGTCGCTCTCTGCAACGATTTGGTCTAGCTTTTTTTCGGCTGAGATAGGTAGTTTATGACCGTTACCCCAATGTTTCAGTAGTGATTTTTTCAGCAATTGCTTTTTGGATTCCCGGCTATACGGTAAGACGAGTATGTGATGGTTGATACGGCCACCACGCAAGATGGCGCGATCAATGGTTTCATAATAATTAGTAACGAAGAATACACCCATCTGACGCGTTGACACATAATCACAGAGCATTTGGAGCTTTGGAAGGAATGCTGGCACAACGACCTCCATAAGAGAGCCTGGTGCTTTTTCTTTCAGAATCTCTCTGTCTCTGAGTAGTGAATCCATCTCATCGAGAAGAATAATGCACTTATCAAGCCTGATAAGATCATTGAATATCTTTCTAGAGCGATGTTCAATACGGTCAAGCGTATCGGCAAGAAAATCTGAAGGGGAGAGGGTTATTAGATCCCATCCTTTTAAATTGGCTGCTGCGCGAACAATAGTGGTTTTGCTGGTTCCGGGGGGGGCCGTAGAGAATAAACACTGGAGACTTTGATTTATCTGTTAGTGCTTGTTGTATCTGCTCTTTGATCAAGTGATTTGGAAACCCCAAATTGGGATCCTCTACATTTTCCCATACAGGAGTACATTTATCGGCTGAAAACCAACTGTAATCTTCAAATACAACCTTTCTCTTAATTAGTCGAATGAGCTCGAGTCTCCGCAGCATGAAGCTCAAAGCATGAATTGTTACCCACGCATCAACACGAGTTTTGGAAAGACTTCGATCAGAGCACCAGCCACTGATATGTTTTTGACGACCAGAGGAATCGGTGATTTTGATTGTATTAAAGCGTTCGCAAAGTCGGTTTTGAATCAAGGATGACGCTTTAAAGGCGGCTTCTGTTTCAGGCGCACTTTCTCCATCGATTTCTTGCAAAAGAAGATCTAAAGCTTTAGAGGCAATTTCTAATGAAGGAACGTAAATTGAACGTCCCTTATTATCTGTAAGGAATGGCATCGCTTGAAAGAGGCCTGCTTCACAACTCTCAAAAATTGCTGTCAATCCTTGGCGTATTAGTCCTGTACGGTTACTGTCGAGCGACGATAAAATTGCTAGGCAAAAGGCGAGGGCTGACGAATCTAACTCAAAGCCCATAGCATTTGATTTGCTGGCAATTTGAACAAGAGCTTCGTTGGAAGCTCGCTCCTGTACACGACGTAGTAGATTGTCAATTAACGTCTCCGACTGCTCAATTTTATCTAGAGATAATGATGATTTGAGCCTTCCCAAAAGGTTATTCCACCTGTCTGAAGACCAAGACCATGTTGGACCAGCGGCATAAATCCTGTCCATTTCAGCCTCACTAGGCTTGCCTATTTTTTGTTTTCTGACCCGTTTGGCTATAGACTCAATCAGAAGATCCTTTTTTTTGATATTGGCCCAAAAAGCGCTAATTGCTTGTTTATTTTTATACTTGAACGCACTTTTAAACAATTTACGCATGCCCGTCAGCGCCATCGAGCAGGCATATAGATCAAAAGGGTGCATGCGATCACTAGCCGTCGCTTCCCATGAAGATCTGACCTCTTTAGAAACAGCCAGAATTATTCGCCGCATTACGATTGCATACGCCGGATTATCCAACGCCTTTTCCGACTGCGCCAACAAGCGAGCTAAGTAACAACTAGAAAATAATGGAAGGACACCAAAGGTTGCGAGAGGCAAAACCTCGTACAATTCCTGTGATTTCAACTGAGTTGTAGCCTCTGTAACGCGCAGGGAAAGTTTTGACCATAAAATCGGGTCTGCGTGCGTTCGAGCCAAGTCGTTCAATTCTGGAACTACGCGGCATATCAACATGGATGCTGCGTTAGGAGACTCTCCCTTTGATTCTTTTTGATCAGTTTCGTAGGAGACTCGGAAAAGCTTGCTTTCAGGCACCCAAAAATTCAAAAGCCACTCAATGGCTTTGTTGCAAAAGCGACGACACTGTTCTTCACTCTGAAGCAGTTCTTGCATAGTTAGCCCTACTTGTTTTTGAGAGTGATGTGAAGGAATCACGAAGATCTCGCTTCTTGCGATCATACGGCAATTTAACAAGAAGATCAGATAGTGACATTTCTGGAAACTTGCCCGTGCATTGATAATCACCTTGCGATGGATGGGCGTATATCCTACCATCCGGAGTAATGAGACAGTAACATTGTTGCATCTCATCTTTGGAGACAATGCTAACATTGAAAGTAAAAAAATTAGATGAGCATTCGTTCTGAAGACGAGTTGATTCTTTTACGAAAACACTTTTTGATATGCTATACTCGCTTGCATGATCCGCACCTCTTCCCAATGGAACGAATTGTCGCAAACTCCATTTCAAAACAGATTTATATCGAGCCAAGATAGTAGATATACCGCTCAAGCGAGAAAGGTTCAATTTGCAAACCATCGTTCTCACGACAATTGGAATTTTTGCCTGGTCGCATAGATGTAATGCGGCTTGTACCTGATCAAAGTTGCCGGGGTATGACCTGACCATGTCGTGACAGGTTGCCTCGTCTCCATCAAGCGATAAGCCGATCCGATCCAAATTTGGCGCAATGGTTTCAAATAAATGCCCTTTTAATAACAAACCATTAGTTTGAAGATCGACTTTCAACCCCAAGTTTTTAGCCAAAGCCACAAGTTCTGGCAAGTCAGGTCGCATAAGGGGGTCACCACCACCAAAGGTAATCCAATCTGCTTGTCGAGAAATTTCCTTAATGAGTTGACGGCCATGGTTAGTCGACAGAGCAAATTGTTTGGGGTATCGCCAAAGATAACAAAAGCTACATGACATGTTACAAGCCGTGAGCACATTCCAATGAATCTTCTTGATGCGACGATTATGTGTCGGTAATGATGGCGCAGTTTTATCGAATGTGGAGGAGAACCGGCGCGTGTGTGAGTGCGCCGGGGCGCAAGTAGTGTGAGATGACATAAATGCACTACTCTGTTTGGAAAATGACTTTGTTTTCATTTCGCCTCACAATCTTATAAATCTAAAGATACGCCATTCTTTCGCAATTTTAAAATTAAACAATTAGCTGGCCATACTTGCATCTCCAAAGTTTTGGACGAGTCAACAAGAAAACTGTCACACAGAGAAACGATATGTGCAAGATTAATGACGGGGCCATCATAATCCAAACAAATAACCAGCCACAGTGCGCAGGAATCTCATTCAAGCCCCTGAAGTTCGTCAAATATCAACAGAAATAATCGAAAAATTCGGTAATGTCCGTCTTCTGTTGACAATTCCTAGTCAGCCTTTCCAAGCGTTTATTCCATCCGCCGCAAATTCCAACCCGGGAAAAATATCCTTTCTTTGAAAACGCCTCATGAGCCGCTAACTTGCCGAACCCAGCCTTTTCAACGCATCAATTGCCTTTAAAAGCCCCTAAAGTTTGGCAACTGCTGGGTATCTGTGCTGACTTCTTCCATGGGCACGCCTTTGACTTACTTGATGACCGTTGATTGGTGAGTTGCGCATAAAAATGTCCATTGTGTTCGATGGTTCGCGAATCGGACGCTTGCGTTTGTCCATCACTTTGCTGTATGCTGCACACCGATGTTGTTGTGGATGCACAATTGCTAGCACACGGTCAGCGTCCGACAGGTAAAGTCGTAAACACTGAAACATTTGTGGCCGATGTGGCGGAACTGGCAGACGCGCTAGACTCAAAATCTAGTACTCGCAAGAGTGTGTGGGTTCGACCCCCTCCGTCGGCACCATTAAAATAAATGGCTTGTTTGATTAAGCCTTTGTCTGCCTGTCGAATGACTTTGTTATTCCAGGGGACACTCGCTGGTTCGAATCTTCGATGAACCAGTCCTCAACCTTCTGGCGTGCCCAGGGCGTTTTACGCAGGAAAGTGAGGCTGGATTTTACCGTGGGATTAAATTGAAAGCAGCGGATCGGAATTTGCCGCCCCATTTCTTTCCAGCCGTGTTTTTGGACAAGCTGATTGAGAATTTTCTCCAGGGTGATCCCGTGCAAGGGGTCGTTGGGGTGAGAGAAGGATTTTGGGTCAGCCATGCCGTTCAGTTTCTTTTTATGTTCCAGCCGCTTTCAAATTGGATTTTTATTCCAATGGCAGCGAGTCAAAATTTTCTTAAATTTTCATCTTTCGTCACTCTTTTAACCCTGCTGGACTCGCGCGTTGAACAGGTGAACGTCAAGCCTTCCGGCTGGACCCGGCATGACGGACCTCAAATCTTAATTTTCGCCCCATTGATATTCATAATTGTCCGGGGGATTGTAAAAGCACGGGAAGGAAGAATTGTCGGCGTCATAGTAAATTTTCAGATAGCTGGCGTGGCTGTCCACAAAACAGGCGATGTTCATGGAATCATTGAGCTCATTCGGTCCCGGGTCGGTCACCGACTGCGGTTTATGCCAGGAATAACCAAAACAACCCGGTTGATCCACCACCATCAGGGTCCGGACCTGATTGCGGATGGAACTGATTTTAACCCCCGTGATTCCGGCATACGGCAACCCGGTCGCACCATTTGTAACCAAATTCAACCGGCTGAACCAATAACTTGAATAGTCCGCCCACGGATCACCATGCATGCTCGCACTGACCAGGGGAGTATCGTTTGCATTGGTGTAGTAAAAAGTGTCTGCCGGGCAGGCGAACAATTTGTCCTGTGGCGAGGACGGGCCGGTCAAGCCGTCGTAGCGCATGGTCAATTCCTTAAAAAAGCGCCACTGATAAGGCCAGGGCATGCCGTTGGTGATGACGATTCCCGGCAGGCTGTCATTGTTATCACCGGCATAGAGATGGATGCCGATGCCGATCTGTCGAAGATTGTCGATGCAACCGGTCCGCTTGGCTGTGTCCCTGGCGTGGGACAGGGCGGGGAACAACAACGCCGCCAGAATGCCAATAATGGCGATGACCACCAGCAGTTCAATCAATGTAAAACCACGTCTCGTCGGATTCATGCGCTGTTCACAAATCCGGCTGGGAATTGGTGAGGTCCTCTCCAAATTCCCACGTCTCCGGTTCCACATGAAAATCAGCAAAGGTCACATCCGCCTTGCCGTCGTGCCGCGCAGTCAATAGATCGGGATCTTGCGGCATCCAGCGGCCGTCGTTGATGATCCCCCCACCAGTCGGATTGTCGCGGCTGCTGTCCGAAGCGGTCTCTTCGGCGAGCATGATTTTTCCAGAGGGATTGTGCACAGCCGCCAACTTAAACGGCAGACTCTCTCCCCCGGAAAAGTCCGATGACATTCCGGGATTAACATCGCTTCCCTCCGCATTGCTCGTAGGGAGGTAGCTGGTCAGACTGTAACTGTAGAAGTAAGGGCCGTTGTCCGGGTCGCTCTCTCCCTCCGCGATGCGCGCGCTATCATCAGTATCCAATGGACAGCGGAATAATGTGGAGCTGGTATTGGCGAGGGTAAGGACGATGGGGCTTTTTTGCACCTGCGGACAGGCTGAGTTCGTCCGCCAATAAATCCAGTCCGCAGTTTGGAACCCGCTGTGCTCCGAGGCCATGCCCGGAAAGGCATCCTGATTATCGTCAGTGTACATCCGCATGCCCGTGCCAAGTTGTTTCATGTTGTTGATGCAGGCAGCCTGGGCGGCCCGTCTTTTGGCAGCGCCGAGCACCGGCAGCAGCAGTGCCGCCAGGATGCCGATGATGGCAATGACCACGAGCAATTCAATGAGCGTGAAACCGTGTCGCCGACCACGGGTAAGGGTGGATTTATCCCGGTTCATCTTGATTCCTGATACTATTAACAGCCTTTTTAGAGAAAAGTTACAAACAAAAAATTATGATGGCGCTTCCCATTCATAGATCTATGTCCGCACGAAGCCAAAAAAGAACAATTTTTGAAAATTTAATTCACCTTTTCGACCACAAGCATTTGGACGGGCAGGTTGGTGGGAACGAGGACGAGGCCGAGCTGTTCGCGCATGGCCTTTTGCAGGGCGGTGTGTTCCGGGTCCTGGAGGTCTTCCGTCCATCTGATATCAACACTATAGTCGTTGGTAACGCCGGTCTCATCGATGATGGGCAGGGGAGAAGCGCTTTGGAGAAACCCATTGATATTAGAAATGGGTTTGTTTGCCCAGGCTATTTTGACACGGTCGCCATGGTTTTCCATATATGAGTAACTTCCCTGTTTTGGTGGATGAAGTCCTGGAGCATTCGGGTTTTGCAGGACCAGCAGCAAAGCATCCTCATTCTTCATTTCGGGATGACCCACCAATCCCAATTTGTTCTTCACTTCATCCCGCAAGGCCTGGCGGTCACCTTGTGCAAGGGTCGAAATGAAATCATAATTACCCGGCGGTATGCCGTCCGTAAAAATCATCCTGGCTCGCGGCCAACGATAGGCGGCAGAGATCAGACTGGGGGCTGACTGTCCAATTCCGACGCACTTCAAGGGGTTGGTTCCTTCCTGATAATTGCCTCCGCCCGGGAAAATAGTCGGCAAAACTTTTACTTCCGGGGGCAAATTGTCAACGGCGGGTGAATCGATGTGTGGATTACGCCAGAGGCTGTCCGAAACATGCGTTCTTTGGATTTGTTTTACCGCGAGGGTGGTGGTTCCGGCGGCCAGTAGTGCAACGACACCGGCAACGACGGCTGTATTTGTTTTGGTCCATGCCATAATTTTCAGTGTTCCGTTGATGAGGGTTGAGGTTGAGGTCGAAGCCGCCACGCCTTTGGTGATTGCCATGGCGGTCACGGATTTTGCCAGCAGGGCCGGCGCGGCTTGGATGGAATTGGCAGAAATCGTTTCGGCGATGGCCGCCGTCGTGGAATCCATGCCGCGTTTGAAAAAATATCTTTGCAATCTCTCCAGCGCGCGCGCGACCCGTTTCTTGCTTGCCTCTTCGCTCACGCCCAGGGCGGCGCCAACCTCGCGTAAATTCCTGCCTTCATAAAACCGGAGCACGATGGCGCGGCGGTCTTTTTCGCTGAGGGCGGCTACGGCGCCGTCCAACAACGGTGCGATTCCAGGCCAGAGGTTGTCGCCGCCGCGCTCATTCAAAATCGTTTGCATGTATGCCTCCTGTTCACGGCGATGCCGCCGGGCTTCGCTTCGGACAAAATTAGTCGCAGTCAATCGCGTCGCCTGGAACAGCCAGCTGGAAAGTGCCCGGTCGTGGCGAAGCCGCAGCGCCTTTTTTGCCAAAGTAATGAAGACTGCCTGCGTGATTTCCTCCGCCTGATCCGAATTGCCGACGTGACGCACGGCGATGGAATAGACGAGATTGATGTGCCGGCTGACCAACGCCTCAAAAGCCTCATTGGAATGATTTTCAGCGTACTCGCGCAATAACGCGTTGTCGTCCATGGGTTCCATTTGGCGATAAGTGTGCGCCCGCCCGCCAATGGGGACAAATTATTCTGAAGAATTTTCGGACCTGATTTTTAATATGGGCCTTGCCCACGCGTATCCGAGAGGGATGCAGGCCGGCAGCAGCAGCGCGCGGAAAAAGAGCAGATGCGAACTCTCAGAATTCCTGGACGTACGGTTTGCCTTCGTACCAGGCGATCATGTTCAGAACCAGATAATTCCAGTCCTGGAATCCCTCGTTCAACACCGGTTCGCCGCTTTGGGGCAGATAATATTCATGCAGGGCGCCGTTCTGTTCGTAATCCCGGCCGAGGAGCCGGATGGTCTTTTCCACCAATGCCCGGGCATCATTCGTATATCCATACTTCACCAGCCCGCGAAAGGTGAGGTAGTTTGCGTTGATCCAGATCGGCCCCAGCCAGCAGCTCGGATTGCCCGTGGCGCGCACGTCATACATCTTCTCCATCGGGGAGAGCGTGTAGACACCGTACGGGGCGTTGAAATTGTTCGTGTCGCGGAAATTTTTTTCCACGATCAGCCGTGCCTGTTCCGGTGTGGCGACACCGGCCCAGAGCGACAGGAAACCCGACCACACGCCGAGGCGTTGGATCAGGCAATCCCAATTACGCGGTCCGCCTTCGTGCAGTTCCGAGGCCTTTTCCGGCCGCTCGTACGGCCGCAAGTCCAGATCCACGCTATAATAAAAATCGTCCTTCGGGTCCCAGCAATGTTCACGGATCGACTGGAGCAGGTCGTCCGCCATTCTCTGGTAGCTGTCCCCGATTTCCTTCTCATTCAATCTCCCGGACAAATAAACCATCGCCAGCAGCTCCCGATACATCATGCAGTTCAGCAGGATTGAGCCGGAACTGGCGTCCGGGCGATAGAACGTGGATGGGTCATTATCTACGCCAATGGCTTCGTCGGTTTGCCAATAATACAGTCCCGTGGCCTGGTTGCGGTAATGGTTGTAGTAACAATTCACAAACGCTTGCAGTGGGAAAAACTGTTCACGCAGCCATTCGGCGTTACCGCCGTTGAGTTGGGTCAGAAATGCGGCGTGCTGTGCCAGGCAGGGCTTGTGCATGTTATGCGCAAACAGGTTCGTCTCGCCCATAATGGCTTCGGCGCGCGTGGTCTTTGGGGTGATGCGCACCGGCAACCAGCCTTGCCAGCCGCCGAGCTCAAGAAAGTTGAGCACGCAACCCTGTTCGTATTTGAGTGCATTGGTCTGGTCGGCGGGAGATCCATGCTCAAGCAGGATTTGACGCAAAGCCACATCGGAGAGCCAGGAATCCCAATCCCAAAGCTGATTTGCATATTGGCTGCTGCCGGGAGTGATGTAGGGATATTTCAGGTTGCCCTGGGCTGGCTTCAACATTCCGGGATAATCCTGGTAGATATGCTCGCGAATGATGCCGATGTAACGTTGGACGTCGGCCCCGGGTTCTGCCTGCGCCACTATTGACGAGCAAAGCGATAGAAGCAGGCAGAGCTGAAGTTTCATGGAGCAGTGACTTTAAAATGCCACTTGCCGGGTCACAAGCAGAAATGAGTTTGATGGAGATCATGTCCGCCTAAAGTTTCATCGTTTTCATTCCCGGCTTGCCAATCGCTGGCCATGGCTTCGCGATGCGCGGTTTGTGGCCGCCAATTTCTCGCCCGGTTTTGATATGATCTGGATGAACAGACCGCATCGCTTTAAAAATTAAATCATGGAGGGATCATCCCATTTGTTCCGCGAGGCAGGATGGGCTGGTTGGGATTCGGATTCGGTTGATTCGGTGGTATGGGATTGGGCTGATTTGGCGGAATCGGATTAGGTTGGTTCGGCGGGATTGGATTGGGTTGGTTAGGAGGAATCGGATTCGGTTGATTCGGAGGTATAGGATTCGGCTGATTTGGCGGTATGGGATTAGGTTGGTTCGGCGGGATTGGATTTGGCTGGTTGGTAGGGATTGGATTGGGTTGATTGGGAGGAATCGGGTTTGGATTCAATCGATTCGGCATTCCCGGTTGCGTCGGATACATGGGAGTATTTCCTGGTGCAGCGCCAAATCCATTATTGACGTCATTTGCTCCGTTTGCTGCGCCGCTGCCACTGCTTCCTTGTGCCACTAAAACCATTACCGTCAATAGACTGAAGGCAACGGCCGCCAAAATATATCTCATCGCTTTCATACCTTTCGATAAGCTTTAGCAATGCCATAATCTTTATTGGGAAAAATGGGTTTGTTGCCTGAACAGTGAATCGATTTGCAATCAGAGGAAGAGATGGACTGCAATTTGCAATCCCCGGACATTTCGCTATCGTTCCACAATCAAATGCAAAAATTGCCGCGCGCATTTTACGACCGCCATACCGCCGTTGTGGCGCGCGAATTACTCGGAAAATATCTCATCCATCATTCGGGCGGCATCGAGCGGATCGGCAGGATTGTCGAGACCGAAGCGTACCTGGGGCCGCATGACCTGGCGGCGCATTCCGCGCGCGGACTGACCGAACGCACCCGGGTCATGTTCGGGCCGCCGGGCCATGCCTATGTTTATTTCATCTACGGGATTTATTTCTGCATGAACGTGGTGACCGAGCGCGAAGGCCATGCTTCTGCCGTTTTGCTGCGCGCGGTCGAGCCGGTGAAGAATGTTGGCCGCTCCTGTGGCCCGGGATTATTGTGCCGCGCCATGGAAATCGATCGCCGTTTGAATGGACACGACCTGTTGAGCGACGATTTTTATGTCGCCGCGGGAGCAAAAGAAGAGATGATAAAAACTGTCAAACGCCCGCGCATTGGCGTGGATTACGCAAAACACTGGGCCAGGAGGCACCTGCGATTTTATATCGCGGGTAATCCGTGGGTCTCGAAGAAATAAGAAAGGTGGAGCGCGAAACGCGCTCCACCCGGGAAAACTTAATCAATAACGGTCACGACCACCGCCGCCGCCGCGAGAGTCACGACGACCGCCGCCGCCGCCGAATCCACGACCGCCACCGCCGCCGCCACTGCGTTCTTCACGCGGACGGGCGATGTTGACAGTGAGTGCGCGTCCATCCAACTCTTTGCCGTTCATGGCATCGATGGCTTTTTGCGCTTCTTCAGGGGTGCTCATGGTCACGAAACCAAAGCCGCGAGGGCGATTGGTGGCGCGATCCATCATCAGGTTTGTCTCGGTGACCGTGCCGTGCGCCGCAAAGGCGTCCTGCAGGTCGTTTTCAGTGGTGTTGAAGGAAAGATTTCCTACAAACAATTTATTATTCATGCTATATTGTCCTGGGGTGCCGCCAAACTGTTCCCGAACCGCCGGGTTTCAAATCATCACTGAACATGAATATATTCACTTGAAGATTCACCATGATTGGATTCGTGGCCTCACAGACAATTCGTACGATGACATATTACGTCACTGATGGCAACAACAATTGACAATTATCTTGCATATTACATGGCTTGAATTAGAATAGTTAATATCAGGAAGGGAGACACGCTGCCCCAATATCAGCTAACCGGATTGCATTGAATGGTTTCCGCAAATATGATTTCCCCATGACATACGTTCCCGCGTCTGCCCGTTATGACCGTCCTGACCTTTATCGCCGTTGCGGGCGCAGCGGGCTTAAGCTCCCGGCCGTTTCTCTTGGCCTCTGGCACAATTTCGGGGGCGTCAATCTCTTTGAAAATGGCGCCGCGATGGCGCGCCGCGCTTTCGACCTCGGTATCACCCATTTCGACCTGGCCAATAATTACGGTCCGCCTCCCGGTTCCGCCGAGGAAAATTTCGGCCGCATGCTCAAACAGGATTTTGCGGCGTATCGCGATGAGATGATCATCTCCACCAAGGCCGGCTATCTGATGTGGGCGGGGCCTTACGGTGAGTGGGGGTCGCGCAAAAATCTCCTGGCCAGCCTCGACCAAAGCCTGCGCCGGATGGGCCTGGATTACGTGGACATTTTCTATTCACACCGTCCCGACCCCAACACGCCTCTTGAGGAAACCATGGGCGCCCTCGCCCACGCCGTGCGTTCCGGCAAGGCGTTATACGTCGGTCTCTCGAATTACGACGCAAAAATGACGGAAGAAGCGGTGAAAATTTTAGACTCGATGGGCATCCACTGTCTCATTCATCAACCAAAGTATAGCATGTTTGAACGCTGGATCGAGGGCGGCCTCCTGGACGTGCTGGGGCGGACGGGCGTGGGTTGCATCGCCTTCAGTCCGCTTGCGCAGGGGTTGCTCACCGAAAAATATCTCCACGGCATTCCGGCGGGTTCGCGCGCTTCCCTTCCGAGTGGTTTCCTGCGGCCCGCGCATATCACGGACGAAAAGCTGGCCAGGGTGCGGAAGCTGAATGAACTGGCCAAAGGACGCGGCCAATCGCTGGCGCAAATGGCGCTGGCCTGGGTGCTCCGCCATCCCCAGATGACCACCGTGCTCATCGGCGCCAGCAGCGTCGCCCAAATCGAGGAGAATGTCGCCACGCTCAATCGCCTCGATTTCAGCGCGGATGAATTGAAGCAGATCGAAGCTATTATTGCCTGATTAAATATTGGATGTTGTGCGTTGAATGTTTCCGTTCAACACCTTCGTTTCCTTCGTTGTCCTCTATTGATTTGTGCAAATTCGTGAAATTCGCGTCAACGCCCTTTTCGTTCCTTCGCGGCTATTTGTTTTTTCATCCGTGTTTATCTGTGTCCATCTGTGGTTAACTTCGCCGTCTTCGCGAGCTTCGCGCGACATTCATTTTTTGATTACCCTCCCGCCTTGTCGCCTAGACGGTTGTTCCCATGTCGCTGATTGAAACAGAGATTGGTCTTTGGGGAGCGCGCGCGTCTC
>Ga0206805_1085_pt2 | contig 12767 bp, 9 predicted proteins | sample Alteio_BWOrgCont_59_FD_152890 | JGI IMG/M metagenome (GOLD analysis project Ga0206805, IMG submission 152890) | Enriched cells from forest soil in Barre Woods Harvard Forest LTER site, Petersham, Massachusetts, United States -... | ecosystem: Environmental > Terrestrial > Soil > Temperate forest > O... | reverse complement strand
GTAGAGGTCCAGGCTGAGTCGGCTGCTGGCATGACGTAATAAATCCTGCACCGTCTTAATGTCCGTACCGAGCTCCCGGAGAAAAGTTCCGAGGGTGTGACGGAAGGTATGCCAACCGACGATCTTGCCTTTGATCTGGGCACGTTCAAGAGCCGGCCGAATGCTTTTCTTCAGCAGGCTGTCAGGGCTGAGAGGCTTTTTCCCGTTCAGCCGGATTGATGGGAAGAGGAAGTCGTCGTCGCCTTGGTAGAGCGATTGACGCTTCCACTCAAGCAATGACTCCAGGATGAGCGGGTGAAGCGGTACCGGACGGCGTGAGCATTCGGTCTTGGTATCGCCGAACCGGTTGCGTACGCAGGATCTGGTAATGCTCACCTCCATCGTATGAACGTTGATATCGGTCCAGACCAAGGCCATGAGCTCCGACCGGCGAACCCCCGTGCTTCCGATCAGCAGCACCATCGCCGTATCCCTTGTCGAGAGTTGCTTCAGTAATGACTGAAACTCCTCTGGCGTGAGAACGTCTTTTTCGCGTAGTGGTTTAGATGAAGTGCGGACTTTGCTTATGGGGTTTAGAGACAGCCATTCGTGTCGAATGGCGTGGCTGTACAAGACGGAGAACGCACTCTTGATCTTCATCTTGGATACTGGCGCAAGCGTCAGCGAATCCAGCCATCTTTCAACCTCAACGGTCCGCACTGCACCAAGTTTGTACGATCCCCAACGAGGTGTGATGTAGCACTTCGACAGGGTGAGGTGGTTTTCAATCGACGCAAACGCCTTACGAGCAGGTGTAAGTTCGTACTTCTGATAGTGGGTGATAAGATCGCTAACCGTCTCCGGCGAGCCAACCTCGTTGTTAATTTTTCCGCGAAGAGTCAAGACCGCTTTTTCCGCGTCCCGGCGGAGCGGGTAATCCCGCACCGTACCGATCCGCTGCCTGCGATAGACACGCTTCTCACCTACATCCTCATAGAAACGGAGGAACCAGGTGTCGGGCGTGGTCTTGTTCTTCACGAGAGTAAGGCTTCCATTTTGAAAACGTTTGCTCTCGATCATTGGAATCGTCCTCGATCGGAGCATCGGTGGCTACGGCGAGTGTACATTCCAACACTGTGGGTATCAGGACGCATCTGGCCCCCCATGTCGGCGTTCCAACATCCACGCCGCCAAGTCGGCCTTCAGGTACCGCCAGAGCCGCCTCTTCCCTTCCCCAATCGGGTATGAAGGCAGGTACCCTTCACGAGACCACCTGGTGACGGTCCGCGTGTTTAGTCCACCCAGAAACTCGGCGGCCTGTTCAGCGTTCAAAAAGCCAGCGCAACATTCAATCATTTGCTTCCTCCGAACAGTCCCGATCTCTTACCCATGACCATCGGTTGCTGTCGGAGCTGTTTAGTATAGGAAAACCCTTGCTCTCACGTTGGGAACCTGGTTCTTGCGGCGGAATGGCGGGTTTTGAGGAATCATAACCATCGGTGACACCCGGTAGCGCCTCAAAAGGCTTTGAGAGCCTTCTGGGCTACCCTCACGACGACACACCAGTCAGCGCTTTGTGGCCTTTGGCGTCTTCTGCCTGAGGGACTTGGCCAACTCCGTCAGGAACCTGGCCTCGGCTTTCATACGACTCACGTCCCACGCTTCGCGATTGGCCATGATTCCCACGGAGACACGCGTCTCGCGGAACCCAGCGCGTCCTGATCTTGCCGACGATCGCCGTTCCCAGGAGGCTGCATCCAGGAACGTGACGACATCCGCCGCCTTGGCTTGATAGTGCTGCGCCACGTCGACCAGTCTCAGGATCGAGTCAAAATCACCCGGGGGCCGATTTTTCATTAGTGAGTTCCACGCGCCGCGAGCAAGCTTTCTGCCGACAGCGGTAAGCTCGAACCGGTGGCGCAGCCGCTTGCTCGAACTGACCTGAGCGGTTCGCTTGATGCCGCCGGCCGCCTCCAGTCGCCTCAATGCTGGAACTGATGACCCCAGGGAGACCCCTGCATTGCGCTGCAAATCGTAAGCGGTTTCGAAGCCACGATCGAAGAGCGACAGAATGAACAGGTCAAGCACCGAGGGATTCATGTTGGCTCCGGTCGATTCTATCAGCCACCCATCCATCGTAGCGTGCCTGCTGGATTTGGATGGCTCGGGCACCGATCTTTTCAGTTGCACCATAGATCCACCCGGGTCGCTGGCGAAGAGCTAATAGAATCCCAGCCAGCCATCCTGCATCGGTGCTAATAAGATCTGGCGCATAGTCTGGGAACTCTGCCGGGTGCAATTCTTTGACCACTCCATTGAAGGATGTGGCTGCCAGTCCTTCTACTCGGTACTGGTCCAGATTGCCGGTGAGAACCTGATCACGAACCAGTTCGCAAACCTCCCGGGTGAAATCGAAGCGCAACGTCACTTCCTCAAAGACCAATGCCGCCATGGCATCGATCAGCGATTCCTCGGTGAGAGGTCGGCGCTTGTGCATAAACGGACGGGGTGTCTTTGCCTTCGCCGGCGAGGTCGTCCGATGATCCTGCTCATCAGCGGCGACGGTATTCGAGGTAACACCACCCGGGAGCAAGTCCCTGCCTAGAGTCTTGGGACGATGTCCACGGAATACGTCGCCACGATTGGATGCAGCTTGCCATGATGGAACAGGGGCTCCGGGGAGCCGCCCGAGTTCGACCCGCTTCACAACGAAGTCGACCAGGTAGTCAGTGTGGGCCTTTGGATCGCGGAGAAAATCGATGGGGCCTACACGATATCGACATCGACGCAAGGTCGTGGTGAGAAGGGTAGCCGAGCCCATACTTTGGGCAGTATCCGACGGACTTCTTCGACTTCATCATCATTGACGAGTGCCACCGCGGCGGCGCCAACGATGAATCGACGTGGCGGGTGATCCTCGACTACTTTGCGCCTGCCGTGCAACTGGGCCTGACGGCGACGCCGAGACGCCAGGACAATATCGATACGTATAGATACTTTGGCGAGCCGGTGTATATCTATTCGCTGAAGGAAGGCATCAACGATGGCTTCCTGACTCCGTTCCGGGTGCGGCAGATTGCTACCAGGATGGATGAGTACGTCTATACGCCGGACGACATCATTGTGGAAGGCGAGGTGGAGGCGGGGAAACGGTACGTTGAGAGTGATTTCAATCGCAGCATCTTTATTAATGAGCGCGAGAAGAAGCGCGTCGACCTGTTGATGGATGAGATGGGAGAGCGGGACAAGACGATCGTCTTCTGCCGGAACCAGGCGCACGCTGCGGTGATTCGCGACTTCATCAACCAGAGAAAGAAGAGCAAGGAAGTCGATTTCTGCGTGCGCGTTACCGCCAACGATGCGGAGGCGGGCGAGCAGTTCCTGCGGGAGTTTCAGGACGATGAGCGGACAATTCCGACGATCCTGACTACCTCGCAGAAGCTGTCGACGGGCGTGGAGGCGCCGAATTGCCGCAATATTGTGCTGTTTCGGCCGATCAACTCGATGATTGAGTTCAAGCAGATTATTGGCCGCGGCACTCGGCTGTTTTTGGGGCAAGGACTTCTTTACGATTTACGACTTTGTGAAGGCTTATCACCTGTTTGAAGATCCGGAGTGGGACGGGGAGCCGATAGAGCCGGAACCGAAGCCCCCGGCGCCGCCGAAACCGCCGGTTCCTCCAGGTCCGGAGCCAGGCCCAGACGGTCCCGGCGAACCGCGGGAACGCCCGCTTCGCCTCGTCATCCAACTAGCTGACGGCAAGGCGCGGGCCATTCAGCACATGTCGTCCACGAGTTTCTGGTCTCCGGACGGCAGGCCGATGTCGGCGACGCAGTTCATCGAAAGCCTCTTCGGCGTCCTTCCCGCACTCTTCAAGGATGAAGACGAACTGCGTCGGTTGTGGAGCGACCCATCTACCCGGGCTCGACTTCTTCGCGGCTTAGAGGAGAAGGGCTTCGGTCCGTCACAACTCGGGGCGGTCCAGCAGCTCATCGCTGCCGAGAAGTCTGATCTGTTCGACGTGCTCGCATACATTCGTTTTGCGCTGCCACCAATTACTCGCCAGGCGCGGGCCGATGGTGCGCGCCCCAGCATCCAGAGCACCTTTACGGAGAAGCAACAGGCGTTCCTCGATTTTGTGCTGGACCATTATGTTGCTGAGGGCATCCATGAACTCGACGGCTCAAAGCTGTCTCAGCTTGTCACGCTCCGATATGGGTCGGTGAGTGACGGCGTGCTGGATCTCGGAGCCCACTCCGAGATTCGGGAACTCTTCACCGGCTTCCAGAAGTACTTGTACCAGCCGCAACCCTGAAGCGAGCACAACCATCGAGAGCGGGTTGGGCCACGCGCAGGTGTAAACTCGATGGCCATGACTAGCCCAGCTCAGAGCTCACTGGAACAATACCTTCAGGCTAGCTTTCGGCCGGATAGGGAATACTTAGACGGTTATATCCGGGAACGCAATCTAGGCCTTTCACCGCATGCGCGGACTCAAGCTTTGCTAAGCAGCCGGTTAGGTGCCATGAGAAGCTCTGGTCGACAATAACGTTCATGGGCCCACGTGTTCAGATCTCGCCGCAGCGGATCCGAGTGCCTGACCTCGCCGTGCTCCAAGGTTGGCCGCAGTCAGACGTAATTGTGGATCCGCCGTTGCTGACGATCGAAATACTCTCGCCGGGCGACACTGATTCGGACACTCGTGCACGAGTTCAGGAATATCTGGGCATCGGCACGAAGACGGTATGGCTCATTGACCCGTGGGCCCGCACGGGTCACGAATGTGACCGCCGTGGATGGCGAGAGCGTGACCGCCTTGAGGTGGATGACGAGCCGATATATGTTGAGCTCGAAAGTTCCTTCGAATGACCCGAGATTGCCGGCCTGGTGCCATTCCCGGGGGCGCAGAGCAGAGTCTTTATCTCCCCTACACCAACTACGTGCCCACTACCCAGGCTTATCCTCAGCAAGAGGAATCCCCGACAGGGACTGCAGTCTCCTGCACCACGATTCCTGACCCCAGCCCCAACCACTGTCGCGTAACCCATCACTAAACAACCTCTGTATACCCACCAGTGGCAGTAGAACTACGAACTCGGCGCTTGACCAGCAAGGACACCTGGACTCTGGAGCAACTAGCCACTAGAAGCCAGATACGTGTCCAGAGCTTCATCTCAGGACCATCAGGATCAACCAGGCAAACCAGCATAAAAGCCGCACCAGCCCCCGCTGGGGCGGCGACCAGGGGCTGACTCTGCGGCAGCGGATTTGCCACCACTCGGCGGCGGTCTGGGGCCGATTGCGTCTCTCCGAACCACTTCCGGCGGTCTCTCTGCCCGGGAACCAGCGTCAGGGCTGCGCCGGAACCAGCGAAAAGCCGCGTCAGTACAGGCGAAACAGCTCTCCGGCGACCTATTTCCAGCAGCAGTTCTCAACTCGGCATCCGCGCGCGAGAGTCGATTCACGTAGTAGTTAGCTGACGAAGCTGACCGAGGTGATGTCGTACGCGTCGTCGTTGATGTCCAGAGGCGTCGCGCCGATGAGCTGGCTGGGCGACTGGAAGAACGTGTTGTCGGAGCCGATGGAGATGACCGGACGTGCAGGGGTCGACATCTCGTTCTGGCGGACCTTGACGTTCTTGGCGACGGCAATTGCCTGACCTTCGTTGAGCACGCCGAACCCGTGGCTCTCTTCGATCCCGAGGTTCTGGATCGAGTACTGCGGTTCGTCCCAGCTCTTCACGTGGGGCTTTTCGTCCACGATCAGGGCGCCGAGGTTCCGCGAGTTGAACATGATGATGTCAGTCACCTTGGTTGCCACATTGAGCTAGGCTTTGGCAGATTGGAAGAGTAGGCTAGGCTCATAGTTATATCGACGATATATCGTAGGTATAACTGGAGACTCAATGAAAACTCGCTGTGGTAGTCGTCTTTTCCGCCGTTCTTGCCGTCCTGCTCCGCTTCCTGTCACCCGGCCCCAGATCCGGCAGAAGGCCGACCGGATGAGGGATCTCTATGAGTTGGAAGCGGTTATCGAACTCAGCCGGGCTAAACCGGACATCAACTATTTGCTCCAGCTGGACCTGGAGTCGAGTTACTTGCGTGACGTCCTGGCTTCAATCGAGGGGGTTTAGTTATGAAAACTGTAGCTCTTTATTTGCGAGTATCCACCGTGGACCAGCACCCTGAAACCCAGCTCCACGACCTGCGCGCGATGGCGCAACAGCGGGTTTTCAGATCGTGGCTGAGTACACCGACCGGATCTCGGGGACCAAGGCTCGCCGGCCGGGCCTCGATGACCTGCTTCGGGATGCCCGCCGCGGCCGTTTCCAGGTGGTTCTAGTCTGGGCCTCGGATCGGATCGCTCGATCCGTCCGGCACTTCCTCGAAGTGCTGGACGAGTTCAACCGGCTGAATGTTGAGTTCGTCAGCTTCCGGGAGAGCATCGATACCGGCGGCCCGCTGGGGCGGGCTGTCGTCATCATCATCGGGGCGATCGCAGAACTGGAACGTAACCTGATTATCGAACGGCAGGAATGCGCCGCGCCAGGTTGGAGGGTCGGCATATCGGCCGGCGTCCGCTCGATATCGACCGGGTCGCCGTCCTCCGGGACCGCAACCGGGGTGACAGTCTGACCAACATCGCAAAGGCCCACCGCGTCTCCCGCGCTACGGTCAGCCGCCTGCTCAAACAGGCGAAAGACGCCGAACCGCTCTCTATATAGAGAGTGCTCAAAAGGGGTGCCGCAAGGTGCCCCGCAACTCCTTGAATCCAAGCCCTCGAAATCGGCAGATCCGGCGCCTCACAAGGTATGGGTTAAGAAACAGAGCTGGATCCTCAACCGAAAATCAGCGCAGCCGATTATTGAGTTCGGTGATCTGCTTGCGAAGCGGGAGGCCTGGGTCGGCATCGCTCCAAAGACTGAGTAGAGGAGCGAGTGCGGCTTGGGCCTTGACTCGGTCTCCGAGCGTTAGATAGTCAAGTGCGAGGGTGTAGCGCGCGCTGATCCATCGCTGTTGCGGTTCCTGTGCCAACGATAGATCGGGGTTCGCCACGAACTTCTCATATTGCTCGACGGCGTGCGGGATGTCTCCCGATTGCTGATAAGCGGCCGCCAGTCCTTCCGCGCTATACGGGGTGCGATTCTCATGATCCGCAAGTTCGAGTAACTCGATGGCCTTGTTCTTGTCACCGCGAGCCAGCGCAACCTCACCCTGCAGAACTTCTGAGTAAGCGACCTGGATCGGATCGCCTGCGTCGACAAGCGGGGCAATGGTGGCGGCGAGTTGTTCGCCTTTGTGGAGCAGGCCTGCGCGAACATACTCCGATCCGACCCACGCGCCAAAGATCACTTTGACCGAGAGACTGTTGAAGTTTGCGACTGCTGCGTCGAGTTGGTGCTCCTCTTCGCGCGGGTCGCCTTCTCCTGCCGCCAGGATGGCGAGTTCCAGATGAACCCGGGCGACGCTCAGGAGTTCAGTCTTCAGCGCCTCATCCAACGCGAGTGCCTGTACAAGCAGGGAGTGCGCGCTTGAATATTTCCCTTCATAGAGATCCAGAAGCGCGAGCGAGCGCAGTCCGCTTTCTCTGGTGTCTGCGCTGGCCAGCAGCGAGGTGAACAGCATTCTTGCTTTCTCCCGATCGCCCGATTGGACGAGAGCAAATCCATATTCGCGGCTCACGTTGCCCGAGGTGAGATATGCGGGATTGAGCTGAAATGCATGCGAATAGGCGTCGAGAGCTTCTGGAAGCTGGCCATTCGTCTTGTAGGCGGTTGCTATCTCCACCAGGGTGCGAGAGTCATTCGGATTGACGCGCAGCATCTCTTTATATTGGGGAATGGCTTCACTGGCGCGGCCGTGGGTGCGCAGAAGCCGCGCATAGCTGCCGAGCATCGTCCAGTCATCGGGATAGCGCTGAAGAAATGCCCGATAGAGCTGGTCAGCCTCACGCACATGTCCCAGAGAGTCCGCGTAGTTGGCCGCGATGATCATTCGCTCGCGCTCGGTGGTATGCGAAGCCATGCTGACGGCCTTGCGGTACTCTTCGTTTCCGTCTTGCGTCCGGTTGTAGATATAGCTGTAGTACGCGTTGCCCAACGCCGCATGGGCCATCGCGAAGTTGGGATCGGAGGCGACGGCCTCGCGAAACAGAGTGACACCGCTCTGATATTGTGCCGCGTGCCACTCTGCTACTCCGTCCGCGTACTCCTTGAGAGCATCGAGAGACGTGGTTGTGACTTCAGGCAGAGGCAGATTGTTCTTGCTGATCTGGTACAAGGACTCGCCCAGATCGCGGCGAACGTCCGCGGCGATAACGTCGAGAGCATCCAGGATGTGGCCCTCACCGTCTGCGCGCTCGGAGTAGGAGCGAACTGTATCGCCCGTCTGCGGATCGACCAGTTCCGCGGAGATGGCGTATTCCGTCCCGGTGCGCGTGATGCTCGAAGTGACGAGGCCGCGGATGCTTTCGCGCTGGCAGATCTCCCGTCCGAGCTCCGGCGTGATTCTCGCGTCGGGCGTTTTGCCCATCCGCACCAGGACCGCGCGGACTCGCGACCTGGGGAAGACGTTGGCATGGCGCGACTGCTCCAGGCTTACCGTGAACGCGGTTTCAAGGGCCTGATCGAATCTTGGGTCTCCGGTCTGGTTTTCAAAGTCGGCGATGAGTACAGAATCGCGGGAGCTGAAGGAGAGTACCGGCCGGCTGAAGAAGAACCACGCGGCGATACCTCCGGCCATCAGGAGAATCGCTGCGGCAAGCATGAAGGGGCCGGTCCAGCGGCGGCGAGGTCGAGGCGTAACTTGCAGTGCGTTCGGAGTGCTTTGGGTTGGGACGGTGGCTGCGGGAACTGCCACGACCGGCGGGGGTACGCTTTCTACTGTCGCCGCCATTGCGGCCGGCATTCCGTTGCTTGCGGCGTGCGCTCCATTGATTCCCTGGACGGGAACCAGGAAGCGGTATCCCCGGCGGGGGATCGTCTCGATGTAGATGGCGATCCCGGGCTCCTCGCCCAGAGCGATGCGCAGCTTACGCACAGCGGTGTTCAGCCCGTTGTCAAAATCCACGAAGGCTTCATCCGGCCATAGGCTCTTCTGCAACTCGGCCCGAGTGACCAGCTCTCCCTGATTCTCCGCCAACGCCACTAGAACACGTAGCGGCTTTTCCTGGATATGAACGCGTGAGCCGTCTTTGCGCAGCTCGCCCAGGGAGGCATCGACTTCGTAGGAGCCGAATCGTAGTACCCGATAGATAGGCCTGGGGTCCATTTTCCCTCTGATGTCATTGGAAACAGGGGAGAACTGACTTCGATCTATACAAGGTACACGAAGGGCGTGGGGCTAGCAATCGGCGCCTGTTTCGGCCGGTACAGCCAGAATTAAGACGCAGTCCATTGCCACAGAGGGGTATGCAATGCGAAATTCGCGCGAGCACTCCAACTCTAGCTGGTGTTTCGCCCGGGTACAGGTGCTGGCGGCTGCTCTCAACTTATAAGGGGCTGTAATTCCAGCGCGTTCGATATTGCTCGATATGCATTTCTTGACAACCTGAGGTTTCAACTGCCGTTCGGGGTTCTCCGCCATGCGTTCAAGTTCCCTCCTCGCCCCGCATTTTGAAGCGTCGAGCCCGGCCAGACGTTCTAACGCGCTCATTACACTGATGAGCCTCCGGCGCTATGCCCGGCTCCTGACTCTTGCGGCGGCAGTCGGCGCCGCTCTTCTGACCTCCGGTTGCGGCTCCAGTACACAGTTCCAATCGCCCGCCGTGCCCGCCGCCACGGGGATGCGCGGAAAGGTCCGGGGCGGCCAGCAACCCATCACCGGGTCCACCATTCAGCTCTGGACTGTGGGAACTACCGGGGACGGATCGGCGGCCACGCCGCTGCTGACTACGGCGGTCACGACGGACAGCTCCGGCGATTTCACCATCACCGGCGACTATTCCTGCGCTGCCTCGACCCAGGTCTATCTCACCGCCGTGGGCGGCAATCCCGGCCTCGCGCCCGGCACGAACAACGCCAACATCTCCATGATTGCAGCACTCGGACCATGCAGCAATCTCACACCTTCTACTTTTATCTTCGTAAACGAAGCGACGACCATGGCCTCGGTCTTCCCGTTTACGCAGTTCATGACGTCGTACTCCCACCTGGGGTCGAGTTCTACCGACGTCAGCCAACTCGACACGCAGTTCGCTCAAGTCAACGAGTTCGTCGACACGACGAATGGCACCTCACCTGGTCCCACCCTGCCCGCCGGAGACGGCGCCGACACGACCAAGCTCTACACCATGAGCAACATCGTGGCCAGCTGCATCAACTCGCCCGGTGGTGTCGCCGGAGACAACTCCGCCTGCGGCAACTTCTTCCTCTACGCCACGCCTCCCAGCGGCACCGCTCCTACCGATGTGATTGGCGCTCTGCTCGATATTGCGAACAATCCCACGAACAACATTGCGCAGCTGTTCGCCCTGGCACCGTCGACCGGCCCGTTTCAACCCACGCTGCCGCTTGCGCCCGCCGACTGGACTATCCGTATCCAGCCCACCATTACATTTACCCTGCCCAGCACGCTGATTGGCAACGGCAATACGCTGACCGGTACGGTCACTCTCAGCCAGGCGGCACCGGCGGGCGGCCTCACCGTCAACCTCACCAGCTCTCAGCCCGGGTCAGTGACCGTCAATTCGGCTGCTACGAGCTCGGTCTTTATTGCAACCGGAGCGAACTCCGGGACATTCGCGTATCAGGGCGTCACGGGTGGAACCTCGGTTCTCGAGGCTGCCGGCACGGGTTACATCAGCACCACTGCGTCCGTCACTTCGACCGCCTCGCTGATCAGCCTGGGCGTACTCCCCACCATCGCTCCCGGCCAAACTGTGAGCCTCCCGCTTAGCCTGGGGGTAGCCGCGCCGACTGGCGGTGTGACCGTCAACTTTGCGACGGCGGCGAATCCGGGAGGCGCCGCACCCACGACGCTCGCCTCGGTGGTGCCATCCAGCGTCTTCATCGCCGCGGGCCTTACAGTTCCAACGGCAAATCCACAGGTCACCGGCGGGACCATCGGCTCAACGCAGATCACCGCGACCGCGACCGGATACGCGCCTGATGTGGCTATAGCGAGCGTCAGCGTCACGGCGGCGTTCAATCCCAGCACTCTCTCCATGCCCATATCTCCACCTGCGGGCAGCCTGAATCTGACGATCTCCGCCCCGGCTCCTGCCGGCGGAATCATGTTCACCCTAGGTTCGAGCAACGTGGGCATCGCAACCGTACCTTTATCCGCCACCATCCTTGGCGGGACAACCTCGATTGCGGTTCCTGTTACCGGAATCGCGTCCGGCACTACGGCCATCAGCGCCAGTTCCGCCGGAATCACCACGGCCACCGCGACGGTCAATGTCGGCGGCTCCATCACGGTGGGCAGCGCCACCATTGGCCAATTCATGCAGAGTCAGATCAACGTCAGCCTGGCGACGACGCCGACTGCGCCCATCACTGTGACGGTAACCAGTGGTACGACGGGGGCGGTGCTGCTCTCGAAGACCGGGACGACGGCTGCCAACGTCGCTAGCGGAACGTCGGTCGTATTTACGAATGTGACGACCACCAACGTCGGTACCGTCTACGTTCAGGGTCAGTCCCTGGCCGCGGGACCGGGGGCGTCGGGAAGCTCCATCATTACTGCCACGGCGAGTGCCGGGTACGCCAACGGCACTGGCACGGTGACGGTAATGCCGACCGGCTTCGTCTTCAACCCGAGCCAGCCGACCTATACGACGACGACTCTGTCGAATCCGACGAATGTGACGCTGGAGCCTGCGATTCTGACTCCTGGCACACTGGCATACGCCGGTGGTGGCACGTTGACTCCGGGTGTCGGGCCGTTCAACGTTACTGTTGTCATCCCACCCGCAACTCCGGTAGTCGGAACCATCAGCAGTCCGGTTACGTTCAATGGCGGCGACTCGTCCGATACCGCCAGCTTCCAGCCGTCCGCCGCAGGGACTACGCCGATCAACATCACCGGCCAGCCCTTGGGCTTCAGCACGCCCTCGAACTACCAGTCGGTGACGGCTACGGTGACGGCGCCCATCATCAACGTCTCCGGCGCCACCATCGGCCAGTTCATGCAAAGCAGTATCAACGTCAGCCTCCAGACCGCGCCTAAGGCGCCCATCACTGTTCAGGTGACCAGCGGCACGCCGGGCGCGGTTCTGCTGTCCCAGACGGGCACTACCAGCTCCAACGCCGGGAATGGAACCACGCTTACGTTCCTGAACGTGACATCCACGAGCGTCGGTACCATTTACGTTCAGGGTCAGTCCCTGGGTGCGGGGGCGTCGGGAAGCTCCACCATCACAGTTACGGCTCCGGGCTACACCAACGGAACCAGCACAGTCACAGTAATGCCGACCGGCTTCGTCTTCAACCCGAGCCAGCCGACGTTCACGACGACGACTCTGTCGAATCCGACGAATGTAACGCTGGAGCCTGCGATTCTGACTCCTGGCACACTGGCGTACGCCGGTGGTGGCACGTTGACTCCGGGTGTCGGGCCGTTCAACGTTACTGTTGTCATCCCACCCGCAACTCCGGTAGTCGGAACCATCAGCAGTCCGGTTACGTTCAATGGCGGCGACTCGTCCGATACCGCCAGCTTCCAGCCGTCCGCCGCAGGGACTACGCCGATCAACATCACCGGCCAGCCCTTGGGCTTCAGCACGCCCTCGAACTACCAGTCGGTGACGGCTACGGTGACGGCGCCCATCATCAACGTCTCCGGCGC
>Ga0206805_1146_pt1 | contig 12902 bp, 9 predicted proteins | sample Alteio_BWOrgCont_59_FD_152890 | JGI IMG/M metagenome (GOLD analysis project Ga0206805, IMG submission 152890) | Enriched cells from forest soil in Barre Woods Harvard Forest LTER site, Petersham, Massachusetts, United States -... | ecosystem: Environmental > Terrestrial > Soil > Temperate forest > O... | reverse complement strand
TCTTCGCGGATGGATTGGAGGATTACGTTATTGGGTTTTAGGTCGCGGTGCAGAACGCCGCGATCGTGGGCGTGCTGCACCGCCTCGGCGAGGATTGCCACGAGGCGTGCGGCCTGCCGTATGGGAACTGGAAAAGCCTGTCTATCCAGCCACTCGCCGAGCGTGAGACCTGGACAGAAGGCTGTGGCGATGAAGCAAACAGGGCCGATCTCTCCGGTCTCGTAAACCGGAACAAGGTTCGGATGGTCGAATTCGGCGGCAGCCAGTGCTTCACGGATGAGTCGGCGGCGTGCATCCGCACTGAGAAGCATCTCCGGACGCGGTATCTTTAAGGCTACCTCGCGCTCCAGCTTGGGGTCATAGGCCAGGAAAACAATTCCGCACCCTCCCTTGCCCAGCTGTCTCCTTAGCTCAAAGCGGCCAATGCGATGCGAACCGCCGGGAGGGGGTGGAGTGAGTGAGGCTCTGGGCAACCAGGAAGAATCGCTACGCTTTCGATCGGGAATAACTTCTTCGATTGAGCCTTCATTGGCCGGGCGATCTGCGTCCTGCTTAGACGTTTGCTCGCTGAATCCTGCTTGATCGTCAGCTTTTTTTTCGACGCCAATCGTCGGCGCACCGGCATCCGCTCCCTCGATCGACTGATCGTAGGCAGCTAACAGGCGGGCTAGATGCTCATCGAGTTGTAACGAGTCTGATGGATTCATCAACCGCCAATGGATGTGAATCGGGATCGCGAGTACTTTCTCGATCAGTTGATTCTAACATAAATATGACGCCCACCAGAAACCAGAATTTCATGAAATCCTAACAACTGGTGCCGGTATATCGTAATTCATCCCGGTGACTACAGGAATTACTGCCTGATTACGGCATCAGTCATACCGAAATCTTGCAGGAATGAGGCAATTCCGTGAAAGCTCTTGTGATACAGAACGGCTTTGGACTTGAGAATCTTGCAGTTGTGGAACGCCCGGACCTGGCGGCAGGCCGCGGTCAGGTACTCGTCCGTATTCGTGCTGCTTCGCTAAACTATCGCGATTTGCTCATCGCCAAGGGGCAATACAACCCGAAACTGAGCTTGCCTAGAATTCTCGGTTCAGATGGGGCTGGCGAGATTGTGGCGCTGGGCGAAGGCATCTCCAGGTTCAAACTCAACGATCGCGTCATTGGTTGCTTCATGCCGAATTGGATCGATGGACCAATCTCGGAAGCCACTGCCAAATCCTCTCTGGGGAACGATCGCGATGGCGTGCTATCCGAATACTTTTTGTGCGACGAGCACTCACTTGTTTCTGTTCCAGGAGATTTATCTTTTGATGAGGCTGCAACACTTCCCTGTGCGGCCGTGACGGCCTGGAATGCGCTGCTTGGCGGCAATTGTGGACCCGGCAAAACCGTTCTGCTTCAAGGAACAGGCGGCGTTTCGATCTTCGCCCTGCAGTTTGCCAAAGCACTCGGAGCAAGAGCCCTTTTGATCTCCGGACACGATGAGAAAATGGCGCGCGCCCTCGCTCAGGGTGCCGATGCCGTCTTGAACTACAAAACCCATCCCGATTGGGATAAATGGGTGCGCTCTGAAACCCAGGGAATGGGAGCTGATATCGTGATTGAGGTCGGCGGAGCAGGGACACTGGAACGCTCGATCAAGGCAGTGCGTTTTGGCGGTCATGTTGCTCTAATAGGTGTTTTGAGTGGACCGGGGACATTTAATCCTACTCCAATTCTGATGAAGGCAGTCCGGGTCCAGGGGGTGTTCGTGGGCTCGCGGGCCATGTTCGAGGACATGAATCGGCTGATCGTTGGAGAAGGGATTCGACCGGTGATCGACCGCGTCTTCCCTTTCAATCAGTCCACAGAAGCGATCAAGTATCTCGAAAGTGGCTCACACTTCGGGAAGGTTGTCGTGAAGATCGACTGACTTCTTGAGTTGTTCCTCAAACTCATCGCATCGTTCGATGTTTCTCGCCCGCAGATCGTTCACTTCCCAGCGGTCGTCCGGCTTGCTGAAGAGTTGCGGTTCCCTCGATTCACCAGGTGGGACTTTCACGGGTAGTAGAAATGCCCACTCTTTGGTTCTTATGGCCAATTCCGAAGCCGTACCAAATTCCAGTTTCGAAATTGCACTCTCGCGAACTGTCGTGGTTTCACCATGAATTAAAGGCAAAAGACTGACTCCCTCGGAAATTGCCGAACCGTGAACCTGACCGAAGAGATCGAGCAGAGTTGGTGCGATATCTGACGGTTGTGTGAACTGCCCCACACGCCGGCACGCCTCATCAGCATTGGGGAGACGAATAATCAACGGGAGATGCACAAGTTCTTCATGAAGCCAGGGTCTGTGCAAGCCAATTTGGCCATGCTCACCAAGAGGATATCCATAATCGGACGTGAGCAACCAGGAGGCCGAACGATCGAGACCACGGTCGCGCAATTGCTGGAAAATCAGCCCGAGTTCGGCATCGAGACCGGTGACCATTGCCGCCAGCGACCAGTGCAACCACTCGCGTGCATCGGCATCCTTCGCATCGAAGAGCCCTGTGGGCGGATCCGCCCATGGAGTGACCGGTTCTTGCTCTTCTTCAATATCACTTGGATATTCCACCGGTTCTTCCGGCGCGAGTTCCGCATCGAGATCAACGCTATCTTCTTCTTCCGTCTGCTCGGCTTCGCTCTCTCCTTCCAGAAGTGATTCGTCGTCCTCGGCCTCGGGCTCCTTTTCGTATTTGTTTTCTTCCTCGGCATCTTCCACGTATGCCTGAAACACGTCTTGCCGAACCTTCCAGGGTGGAAGCAGACTGTCCATATCAATCCACAGCAGGAAATCCGGCACTTTTGCCAACCGGTCCAGAAGTGAAGGGAGCGACCGAATGAGTGAATCGAGTGCAAATCGGTCTTCCTCCTGTGGCCGCACATCGAACAGTTCGTCCCACCCAGCGTAGAACCAGTCAGGGGCATCGGTATCCGGATGGTTGGCTCGCACCAGGATAGTCTTGATCCCACCGTCTCGAAGAGTTTTTAGAAGACTCGGATTTTCCGGATTGTCTTGGAGTGCCGTTTCCGTTGCAAACCAGGTTCGGCAAGCTGCAGCGTGATCGGGGCTGTTGCTGATGTGTCGGTCGAAGACCACGCCCTCAGCCGCAAAACGATCGAGGTTGGGCGTGGCGATCCATTCATTGCCATAAGCACCGAGCCAGGAAGCCGAACAGCCACGAAGAACGAAGACAATCGCTTTCATGGGAGATGGATTCTCACGGCTTGGTGGAGGTTCGGGGAACCAATAAGTTAAGGAAGTTCATCATAGCGGCAAAGTGGATAAGGGGGCGGTGGTGCTGGGTCCGATCTTCATGCGAGAATTGGTGACTGTCCCGCGAAGGACCGGTCACCACGCCAGTCGATCCGCTCTGATCGGCTTGTTAGTGATCCTCGGCATTACGACCTGGCAAGCCACCATTGGTTTTGCGCGCGATGCCACTCTGGGCGAAGCCGCAAATTTCGGACTACTTCTTTTTCAGATCATAGCCTTCGTTCAGCTTCTGCTCACTCTCTTTTTCGCGGCTCTGTCGGCCGCTGGCGCTGTCTCGCAAGAGAAGGATCGCCGCACCTTCGTCTTGTTGCTGTTAACGGACATGCGCGATTACGAAATCGTTTTGGGCAAGATGCTAGGTGCGCTGCTGCCGATCATCATCCAGCTGATGGTAACCGTTCCCGTCCTAGCCATGCTCCTCTTGTTGGGTGGAATCGATCCGGAACAAGTTCTTCAGACAGTGGCGGTTTTGGGAGCTTCAGCCATGGCCGCGGGGTCGCTGGGCGGTCTTGTTGCGTTTTGGCGCGAAAGAACGTTCCAGGCCCTCGCTCTTTCCGTGCTTTTTCTTGTCCTTTATGTCTGTGTCACGCAGGTGGTCGGAGCAGTTGGACCCTTTCTGGCACCTACAATGGATTGGTTTCGGGTAGAGGCCTGGCTCGACCCATTCGTCACCATGCAGACAGTACTTTCTCCCCCGCCCGCGGGTTGGGGCGGCATGGCTCCAGCCTACGGTTTCGTGCTGGTCATGATCCTCTGGTGTGTGATTTTGAATGGCATAGGAGTCTGGAAGCTGCGGAAGTGGAACCCCAGTGGCGAACCGATCATGCAGCGCGAGGGACCGCAAGATGCCATTGATACTGATGAGTCGATTGAACTGGAGAAGCGAGCCAAGGCCCACGCCGCACCAGGGCAAGTCCGAACTGTCTGGGAAAATCCTGTCTTGTGGCGGGAAATCAGAACGCTGGCTTATGGCAGGCGGCCACTTCTCGTGAAATTGGCGTTTGGCGTCGTGCTGGCCCTGATACTCTATTTTGCCGTATCGGAACTAAGCCGGCCTGGAGGGAGACCGGCCTTTGCCGCGGCTTATGGATTGGTGCCAGTTGCCGTGCTAAGCCTCTTGCTGGTCTCGGCACAGGCAGCAACTTCCGTCACTTCGGAACGGGATGGTGGTACGCTCGATATCCTTTTGGTCACCGACATTTCACCAAACGAATTCATATTTGGGAAGTTGTGGGGTGTGGTATACAATTGTAAAGAGTTTATAATCCCGCCTCTGGCGCTTGCAGTGTTCTACGCGATTCGTGGAGTTCTTGCCCGTCCTCCGGCAGATGCCGGACCGACTGAAGCCATTGAAGTTAATTTCATGCCTTTGGTGACAGTGCTTGGGGCAGTGCTGGTATTATTCGTTTTCGTCATTGTCCTCGGACTTCACGTGTCGTTGCGGAATTCCAACAGTCGTCTGGCAATCGCCAACACGCTGGGAACGATATTCTTCCTCTCTGTTGGAACGCTGATCAGCATTTACCTGATCGTTGTGAATGGTGGGAGTTTCGCGAACCAGTGGTTCAGCTTCATCGCATTCCTGGTTCTGGGAATTGGTGGGCTGTGGTACGTTTTGACAGCTGACCGACCCTCAACTGCAATCACAATCGCCAGCATCCTCTGTCCATTGGCGATGTTCTATTGCGTGGTAACAGTGCTGATTGCAAAACCTGGAACCGAGGAATCTGCTGATCCTATGATGCCTTTTCTCTTTTTGACTGGATCATTTGTATTTACGATTGCGGCTATGCTCATGCCATTAGTCCATGAATTCGATGTGGCTCTGGGACGGACGACAGTGCTTGCCGAGGAGTGACCTCGGAACATATGAGACCCCCATGCGAAAATATCTCCTGATCGGTGTATTGCTTGTCATCCCCACGACAGTGTTCGCGGGAGAAAACAAAAAGTTTCCCGAAGCCAAGTCCGGCAACGGCGAGCTTCGGTATATCGATGAGGTGCCCGTGCTCATCGTCCGCGGCAAACCCAACGAGATGGGCGAACAGTTCGGCAAATTGGCAGTGGAAAACGCCCCAGATCTACTCGGTTTACACGAGCGATTCCTGAAAGATTCCGGACAGGAAAAACGCTATCCCCTGCTCAAAACACTTTCGGGAGTATTGGAACCAAACTTCCCCCCACATATTCGCACTGAAGTGGAAGCCGTTGCCAAAAGCTCGAAGCACGACCTTTCCTTATTTCTCTTTGCCAACACCATCGCCGATTTATCGAGTGGAATGGGTTGCTCCACCATCGTTGTTGAGCCGGAGCGAAGTGCCACTGGCAGCCCGCTCTTTGGCCGCAACTTCGACTGGCTGGCAACCAAGGGAATAACCGATCACACGCTCATCGTCGTATACAAGGGCGAAGGAAAACGAGCTTTCGCGGCGGTAACAGTCTCTCCCATTTGTGGAGTGATCAGCGGCATGAACGATGCCGGCTTGGCGGTGACGATCAATGAGATCAGCATCAAGAAGAGCAAAGACCATCCGAAATTTAACTGGAAAGGAACGCCGCTGTTGCTGGCTTTCCGGCGAGTATTGGAAGAGTGCACAACAGTTTCCGAGGCTGAGAAGCTTCTACGCGAGATACCTCGGACAACTACATGTTGCCTGACTATTTGCGACAAATCGGGGGGTCGCGTCTTCGAGATTACTCCGACAAACCTGGAAGTTCGTGTGGCCGATAACGGTGTCTGCTGCTGTACCAACCATTTCCGCACCGATAAGCTCTGCGTGGATGACAAATGTTGGCGTTACGACAAGCTTTCACCACTCCAGGCAAAAGATGGTGCCAAGCTTAGTGTGAACGATGTATTCGCCAAACTGGATGAAGTGAGCCAGGGCAAGCACACTCTCCAGAGCATGATCTTCGAGCCGGCACAACGGGTGCTCAATCTCGCTTATGGGGAAGGCCCAGCCACGAAATTGAAATTGCACAAGCTAGAGCTGGGTAAGTTGTTCGATGAGAAGTGATCCTAATCGAACCACTCATCGTTTGGATTAAAAGCCGGCAAGCCGAACACAATTGTCGTTATTCCCGTCTCGCTAACCACCCTGTGCCTTGTGCCGGGTTCGATCCAGATCGTGGTTCCTGGTTCGATCTCGTGCCAGTGATCGTTCAACTCGATCTTGCCAGTTCCCGTCAGGATATAGTACACCTCTGTTGTTTCCCGATGATAATGTCGGACCGAGTCGCGTATTGATGTCACGTGGAGCGAGCAAGGTGCACCATCGGCGGCGGTGAGTATCCGTGTGCTCGAACCGCATGGACAGGGTACGCTCGGCGCTTCGGACTGCTTCTTGATCAGGTAGCCCTTGGAAATTGCGACTGACATGAACGATCTCCCACCGGGATTCCTGCTACCAAACTAAACAATTCCCGCGCCATTGACGAGAAGGATCTCGCGTGACTTTTCATCGTTGCTGCCCAATCTTTGTTGTCATCATCTTGTCGGGATGCGGCATAGATCCGGATGACGTGGATTTACCAATAGCCAAAGAGACCCCGTCGGCACCAATCGGGAGGTCATTTGATTCCACAATAACCGGTACTATAACGGGCCAAGTCACGTGGAGCGATCGCTTGCCGACCGTTGCTCCAATCGACTACAAGCTTCCCAAGCCGGACGGAGTGGGTTTCGAGACACACCTCACCGCCAACCCGAACCGTCCCAAAATCAACGCCTCGACCCGGGCTATCGGGGATGCTGTGGTTTATCTCAGAAATATCGATCTATCGGCATCTCGTATCTGGGATTTGAAACCCGTGAATGTTGTAATTGGGGACGGTCAAATCGAAGTGCGGCAAGGCGATTATCGTGGCCGTAACGGGTTTGTTCGCCGCGGCGATAGCATCGAGTCGAAGTCGATCGAAGAGACATTTCATATCATTCGCGGCCGGGGCGATGGCTTTTTCAGCCTGACATTTCCTACTCCCAACGATCCTGTGAAACGCACGTTGAGCCAGGAAGGAAGGATCGAATTATCGAGTGGCACCGGCTTGTCCTTCATGCGAGCCGATCTTTTCGTGAGCGATCACCCGTATTACACACGCACGGAACTGAATGGTTTTTTCCGTTTCGAACAAGTTCCACCGGGTAAGTGCGAACTTGTCGTATGGCTGCCCAACTGGCAAGCCGGCAACCCCATATACGAACCGGAGAGCGCTATCATCGCGCGGCACACGTATGCCCCAGCGTATGAGCAAATCTTGCCGATTACGGTGAAGAGTGGGCAAAGTGTCGTTTTGAATGCAGCCCTTCCGTAAACTCCGCACAAAGTCTAATCCGGTGATATTCCTGTTACGACTAACACTTCTTTTGCAACAGGAATGATCATTCTTTCTCCTTGACCTTCTAGCCTCTTGCCTTTCCCTTGAAACCCGGCCACAATGCGTGGAGAGTTCAGGGAACGGATATGCTCATCTACCCCGCTATTGACCTGCTCAACGGCCGGTGCGTCCGGTTACGGCAGGGCGATTACTCGCGGGAAACCGTCTTTTCCGACGACCCCGCGGCCATGTCAAAGCGCTGGGTCGAACTCGGAGCCGACCGACTCCACATCGTCGATCTCAATGGCGCGAAAGCCGGAAAACCAGTCAATGGTCCAGCAATCCGGAAAATCGTTGAAGCGAGTGGAGTGCCCATCCAGCTCGGCGGCGGTCTTCGCACCGATGACGATCTTGCTGCCGCCTTCGATTGGGGCGTGCGTTGGGCCGTGCTCGGTACTCGGGCTCTCCAGGCTCCAGAGTGGGTGAGATCGTGTGCCGAACACTACCCCAATCGGATCGTGCTCGGCCTCGATGCCAAAGACGGTTTCGTGGCCACGGAAGGCTGGCTATCGGTTTCGCGGGTGAAAGCGGTCGATCTTGCGAAGCAGGTGTGTGAGGCACCGCTTGCCGCGGTGGTTTACACCGATATCGCCACGGATGGGATGATGAGCGGTCCTAACTTCGCTGCGCTGGCTTCCTTGCAGGCAGAGATTCCGTTGCCTGTCATCGCCAGCGGCGGTGTCTGTTCCCTGGAGCATGTGCGGAAGTTGATGCAGTCCGGGACATCGGGCTGCATCATTGGCCGCGCGTTGTATGAAGGTGCGATTGATCTGTCAGAAGTCCTGGCCCTGTCACGAACCGCGTCCAGACTCGACAGGCGACTCCTTTGATGTGCCGTTCCACCGCGGATTCCCGCGGTGAGGCATACCGTCGAGCCTCCTCTTCCTCTGGCCGCGTTGTGAGTGGCGATGCCACTGTCGCGATCGGGCTCATTCCATTTCCTAATTGGAGGCTATCATGACCGTTAAACATGTTGTCGAGAACGTCCGGGACATTGCACTCGTTGGGCACCGTGCCGCGGGCAAGACCAGCCTGGCCGATGCCCTGCTCTACGAAGCTCACGCGGTCGAACGAATGGGAAGCGTGGACGATGAAACTTCGGTTTCCGATTACGATGACGAAGAGCATAAACACCATTTCTCGATCGATACATCCGTTCTGCACGCCGATCACGAAGGCAAGCACCTCAATATCCTCGATGCCCCTGGTTATCCCGATTTCATAGGCGCTGCTCTGGAAGCACTCTCCGCGGTCGAGACCGCTGTGGTCGTGGTTTCTGCCACGAACGGCATCGAGGTCAATACCCGCAAGATGTTTGCGGAAGCCACCAGGCGCAATCTCTCGCGCGCCATTGTCATTAACAAACTCGATGCCGACAAGATCGACTTCGAAGCACTCATTGAAAGCATTCAAGTAACATTTGGAAAGAATTGCGTGCTCTTCAATGTTCCGGATGCGGTAGGTCCCGAGTTCAAACGCGTGATTTGCCTCCTCGACCCACCGAACGATGTTCCAAAGACATGTCCCGTCGATGTCGCCACCGTGCGGACCCAATTAATCGACGCGGTGGTCGAGTGCGATGAGGCACTCACCGAGAAGTACCTCACCGAAGGAACGGTTTCAGTTGCCGAGCTTGAGGCCGATATCACACGCGCTCTGGATGCCGGCACATTGATACCTATCTTCTGCAGTTCCGCCAAGAAAGATGTGGGTGTTAAAGAACTTCTCGATGCCCTGAGCCGCTATGGCCTCTCTCCCAGCTTCTCGAAAAAACGGCTCACCGGGCTACAGGTCGGAGCCAACGGGAAAACACACCAACTCGAACCGACCGAGCAGGAAGAATTCGTCGGCCAGGTCTTCAAAGTGGTAAACGACAAATTCGTCGGACACCTGAGCTTCATTCGCGTCATCGCTGGGAAGCTTCAGCATAATCACAACGTGGTGAACTTACGCAACGGCCAAAACCTTAGAATTGGGCACCTATTGGAAGCCCAGGGGAAAACGACTTCGCAAGTCCACGAAGCGGGACCGGGCGACATCATCGCCATTGCCAAAGTTGAAGGTTTGGAAATCGGCGATACTGTTGCCTACACGAATAACGTCCCGCAAATGCCGCCACCCACATTCCCAACGCCAATGTTTGGCCTCGCGGTTGAACCCAAAAACCGCGGCGATGAGCAAAAAATCTCCACGGGATTGCACAAGATCGCATCGGAAGATCCCACAGTGAAGGTGACGCACGATGCCCAGACCCACGAGCTGGTCATCAGCGGTGTTAGCCAGCTTCACCTTGATGTGATCCGCGACCGGCTCAAAGCCCGATTTGGTGTGGAGGTCACAACCAAGGACCCGAAGATTCCCTATCGCGAGACAATCGTTGGCGAGGGTGCGGGGGATCACAAGCACAAGAAGCAAACCGGTGGGCGCGGCCAATTTGCCGAGGTCCATCTCCGCATTTATCCTCTCTCTCGCGATATCGAGAACCAGGCACAATGCGAATCCGAGTTCGCCAACAAGAGCCGTTTCGAGAAGATGCGATCCTGTCACTACGAACCGACTGCCAACTTCGCATTCATCGATCACATCGTTGGTGGAACCATCCCCAACAACTTCGTACCGGCGGTCGAAAAAGGCTGCAAGGAGATGCTCGAACGAGGCGTTCTGGCCGGTTATCGGATTCAGGATTGCGCGGTTGAAGTCTATTTCGGCAAGTATCACGATGTGGACTCATCCGAGGCCGCGTTCAAGACGGCCGCTCGTCATGCCTTCAAGAAGGCCTTCCTCACCGCTCGTCCGACCTTGCTCGAACCGATTGTGAAGCTGGAAATCACAGTCCCGAGCAAGTACACTGGAGCCATTCTTGGTGATCTGCCTACCAAACGTGCCCAGGTGGAAAATCAGGAAAGCCTCCCCGGCGATATGAACGTTATCTACGCCCGCGCTCCACTTGCTGAAGTAGCTCGTTATGCCGCCCAACTTGGCGGCATAACGCAGGGCACCGGATCGTATGCGATGGAATTGAGTCATTACGAGACTGTGCCGCCAGCAGTCCAGCAGCAGATAGTGAGCAAGGCTCAACTCAAGGATGAAGATGAGGAGTGATTGTCGCTTACTGAAATCTCTTCAGTGAGTAAGGCGAAGGATCAACATTCGGAGATGCTCCGGTGAGCATCTCCGCGACTAATTTCCCGGTGGCTGTGGCCATGGAAAGTCCAAGCATATTGTGACCGGCGGCGATAAGCACATTTCCTCCCACGGGAGCACGATCGATAATCGGCAAGCCATCGAAGGTCATCGGCCGCCAACCCCACCACTCTTCCAGCACCGGTTCTGCCAGTGGATCGCGCAGGTAAAGCTTGGCGGCATAAGTGAGTAATCCTATTCGCGAGCGATTGAGCGAGTCATCGTAACCGGCAAACTCCATCGTCGAACCCAAACGGTATCCCGAACGAAACGGCGTAACCGCGACTCGATGTTCCTCAAAAATTAGCGGATAAGTAGGACACAAAGCAGGTCGAGGCATTGTCACCGAATACCCCTTTCCCGGCTGGATTGGCACGCGACAACCGAGTTCTTGGTTCAGGAGCGGTGTCCATGCTCCTGTGGCTAACACGAATTGATCTCCGGTAATCTCTCCAGTCGCTGTCCGGACGGCTGTAACGCCAACCTTCGATTTCGTAATCCCAAGCACTTCACACTTCTCCTGAATCGCGACCCCAAGAGAGAGCAAAACCCGCTTGAGTTCAGTCATGAGACGATCCGGTTTCAAATGTCCATCCGACTCATAGAGATAACCTCCCGCCATTCCTGACTTGAGAGCGGGTTCCAAGACAGCAAGCTCCGAGGAATCGAGTCGTCTTGCCGGCATTCCAAAATGTTTTCTCAATAACTCATCGGTGTGTGCATAGTGTTCGAATTGCTTTTCGGTTCTGAAGACGAACAATAGCCCTTTTGTTTCCCACTCGCATTCGATTGCTTCTTTCGAAATCAATTCGTCGAAAAGTTGACGCGAGGATTGCAGTAAGGCCTGAATTCCGCGACCGGCTTTCATCATGTCTGGTTCATTGCAGCGCCGCGCAAAGCCAAGGAACCAACCGAGGTTCGAAAGGACCACTCCCGGTCGGACTTTGAGCGGCGAATTGCGTTGAAACAGCGTTTTCAAAGTGGACCACATGGCCCCAGGCACTGCGAGGGGCAGGACGTGGCTTGGACAAACGTAACCACAATTTGCATGGGAGCAGCCCGCTCCGAACTGTCCACGATCGAGAATCAAAACGGGACGACCGGCTTTGGCGAGATAGTACGCACAACAGGCCCCAACCACACCTCCGCCGATAACTACAACGCGTCCACTCGGCATTGCACTTCCTCAATACTCGAAGTGGCAAGGGACATGGGACAAGTAAAAACAACCATAGGTTTTACATGTCCCATACCCCATGTCCTTTGCCACTTTTACCACTACTTCTTTGGCGCGGTCTTGAGCGGGAGGTCATCCGTGCGGAAGGGCGAGGCTGGGAGACCCGCACCATTGAACAGGTTCAAAGTCGGCTTGGCGAAATTCACCCAGCCGTAGCGAACCGCGATTGGTTTCGATACCTGGTCGCAAGTCACCACAACTGTCTCACCCTTGATCTCCGCCTTGGCGGGATGAAAGACTTTGTCTTCACCCATGAGAGCGAAACCGGTGAGATCTCCATCTTTCGCGACCAAACCACCAGTCGTATGGTCGAAGCTCACGGTGGCAGCACCGCCATCGAACTTAACGTCCTTGAGGACAGGTCCGTAATACTCGAGCTTCTTGCCGTATTCGATACCCAGTGCCGCCAGTGCGAGACGTTCGCCGACCGGCTGCTTCGGCTTCGGGTGAATGTCCTTCTCATCGCCAACATCGGTGATCACCGCGATACCAACCTTGGGAAGTTTTTTGGTGGCGTAGAGTTGGGCATCGCGTAACTCGGCATAGTGAACATCTGCCGAATTCCCATTCGAGAACGGTGCGAGCTGAACGAGCATGAACGGCAAGTCGCAATTGAAGCGTTTGCGCCAGTCTTCAATCATGGCCGTGAAAAGAGTGCGGTATTCATAGGCCCGGCCCGCGTTCGATTCACCCTGATACCAAATGGCACCGCGCACTTTGAAGTTCAGGAGAGGATAAATCATAGCGTTGTAGAGCACGGTGGGAGTGCCGGGTCCAGGAGGGCCGGGAGGAGCTGGCTTG
>Ga0206805_1145_pt1 | contig 12960 bp, 8 predicted proteins | sample Alteio_BWOrgCont_59_FD_152890 | JGI IMG/M metagenome (GOLD analysis project Ga0206805, IMG submission 152890) | Enriched cells from forest soil in Barre Woods Harvard Forest LTER site, Petersham, Massachusetts, United States -... | ecosystem: Environmental > Terrestrial > Soil > Temperate forest > O... | reverse complement strand
CGTCGCCATAGAAGTAGAGGACATCGTCGACTGCGTGGCCTTGCTGCATAAGGAACTGCGCGCGGTTGAGGTAGAGGAAGAAGGCTTCGGACTGATTCCACCAGGTGATGTTGGGATTGAGATGGGTGCCGGCGAAGTACTCATTGCCGGGCACGCCGAACTCCTTGGGAGACGACGTGAACTGGTGCCACACCTGCCGGTTCATCCCTTCGGTGAGCGCCTGATCGAAGGTCGGCTTCAGATCCATTGCCAACGATTCGCTCCACTGCGGACCGATGCTGGTCATGCCTTCTTCGGCTACCAGCGGCTTGCCGTAGATGTCTGCCGCACTTGCCGCTTCCTTGACGAAGAAGCGCTCGCCGTCGTGGGAGCGGTGTTCGTCGGATTGCGCCCAGTACTCCGACTGCGGGAGATCCACAGAGCGAAAGGTCTCGAGTGCGTCGATGGGAGCGCCGTGCGGGCCGCCGGACTCGCACTGCAGGCCAAGGCCATACTCCCGGGCGCGCTCAGCAAAGTGGTCGTAGTGATCGGTGAGAAGGTCGCCTACGGTGCGGCGCAGATCGTTGAGGAAAAGGTCGCTGGTTGCGCGATCGTTGATGATGCGCCCGGCGAGGATGGGCAGATAGCGAACGGGGTCATACCCGCGACGGCGGCGAAATTCGTCAGCAAAGCGGCCGGTCCAGTTGGTGCCGCCGACTTCCCAGCTGTCCGTGGCGAGGTACAAGAGTGTGGTCTTGAGATACGGGCGGGCGGCGTCGAGCAGGGGAATGACGGTGTGATTAAAGTAGGTGTCGAACGCGCCGCGGTCCATGTAGTCGATGGCCAGCCCCTGCCATGCGCCACTCGACGTTGAGACGCGCGCGTCCGAGTTGGTGTAGCCGATACGCAGGATCTCCCAGGTGCCGCTTGAAGGAGGCTGCCAGTTGAGGTGCCCGGCCGAATCGACCTGCGCGCCGAGGTCGATAACGCTGGAGAGGTCGGTGTCCTGTTCGCCGGGGGTTGGTGGGGCGTCGTCGAGCAGCGGTTCGGACGGCGGCATGGAGAGGCCGGTTTCGACCGCTGCTGTTTTGACGCGCAGGGAGCGAATCGGAGGGCGGGTACTGCCGGCTTGACCCGGCATGGCAGTGCCGTGCGCCAGGGGATATGCGAGTATTGCGATCTGGCGGTAGAAGCCGTTCTTGGTGGGCGGAGTTTTCAGGATGCCGTCAAACCCTGTGCCATCCTTGACGATCGTACGGGACCAGGTCAGCAACTTTGCGGCTTGATCGGGCGTTACATCGGGCCCGCCGAGGTTCCAGCCGCTCGTGATATTCAGGCTCACTTCGAGATGGAGATCTGCGGCGGTCTTGAGCGCGTGCAGGTAGAGACGCACCCAAGCGGGGCTGCCGAAGAGCGGTCCGGGGGGAACGTTGGCGTTGCCGCCCTGATCGGATCCGTTGGCGTCCACTAGCAGCACGCCGCCGAAGCCTTTGCGGCTCATCTCGGTGAGGTCGCGAGTGATGGTTTCTTCGGTGGTGTTGCCGTTGAGCCACCACCAATAGCAACGCAGTTTGGCTTGCGCAGGAGGCGAGGCGAACCCAGCGCGCAGTGAGGCTTCCGAAGTGACTGGAGCTTGTGCCGCACACGCGAGCGCCGACAACCAGATCAGCAGAGCAAGGCAGGGAAGAATGCGGCGGTTCCGAATCCTGGGGCCCGGACGAATCCTGAACAGGTCGATCACTTGGTGCACGCTTTCGATGGGATGGATTTGCCGGATGCGATCATTTTGCGGAGTTTGCCGTGGTTCAACGATTTCTTGAGGTCAGCATCCTTGGCGATGCTCCCCGTCAGCCTCTGTCCCGTGTCCCCTGCGCCGGCCATTGCTCCTCCAACACTTGCCCCCGCTCAACTTTGTGCAGAGTTTGCTCTGGCGCCTTGCCATCGAGCATCACTGTGCAAACGCTCGCGACACTTCATTGGCCGCTGATTGGCTATAGCGGACTCTTCCACACTGGGCGGCGAATCCTGTAATAGATTCCCGCGCGCACGGAAATCATGCGCGCGGGAGGTAAGAGGATGAAGCTAGAAGTTGATGCGAGCCGTGAGCTGACCAATACGCGCATCGTTGGCCTGGACAAAGTAGCCGGTTGGGTTGGTGGTCGAATAGGAGCTTGAGGAGGATCCTGCATTGGACGAACCAAGCCCTCCAGGACCGCCCCATTCGGGCGTGTTGAAGACATTGAAGAACTCGCCGCGGATCTCAAAACTCGTTCCTTCACGAATGGCGAACTGCTTGAAGAGCGACAGATCGACCAATGGGTGAAGCTGCTGACGAATATTGAGAACGGTGCTGTTGGACTGCGAGGTAAATTGCAGGCGCTGAATGAAGGCAGGGTTTGGTGACGTCGAGTCGCAGGCGGTCACAGTGTTGTAGGTGTTTGTTTTATCCAGCGTGTCGGGAACCGGCTGTCCTGCGGTGTTCTCGTAGCAGGTGTTGTACTGACGGTGGAGCGACCAGTTCGGCTGCTTGTAGTTGCCGATGATGTTGACGTTTCCTGGCGCGCCGAGCAGTGCTCCGTCTGAGTACCGCATGACGCCGTTCAGTTTCCATCCACCAAGAGCTTCCCGTCCGTAGTATGGCATTGAGCCGAACTCGGGCAGTTCATAGGTTCCGTAGATCGTGCCGAAGAAATTCGGGCTGCTATCCTCGACGTGGTCTAATTGACCGGTTACGGCTCCATAGTTGTCAAGGTAGCCGTTATGCAGCATCAGCTTATCCCAGGTCAGGTTGCCCGCGACGGTGTAGCGATGCTTCATCGGTTTGGTGACTTGAATCTGCAACGCGTTGTACGGAGTCGAGCCGATCGGGGAGTAGTCCTCCGTAACCGATTGGAACTCGGGGTACGGCAGATCCAGATATTGCGGCTGGATCGAGGCGCCATTGGCATTGCTGTCCGACGGGACCAGGTTATGCAGCGGGTTGTTGGCTACGGGAGTGGTCAGGTACGTGACCTCGGCGGCCCCGAGGTTGTAAAGGTTGGCGGGCAAAATATTGATATTGTGGTTGACTTCAAGATGGGTTGGCCGGCCGCCGACATAGGCAACTTGTACAACCAGGTTGTCGGGCAGCTGCTGCTGGACGTTGAGGGTGAACTGGGACATCCTCGGCTGCACGTGGGCTGGGTCGATAAAGGAAACGCTCTGCCCCAATGCAGTCCCCAACCCCAGCGAACTGCCGGTAGGAAGCGTAATGCCGCCTGGATATGGACTGCTCAGCGGGTTTGTCGGATTGTAGTTGTTGACCGAGTTTGAACCGCCTGAGCTCGCACTGTAGCCAGTGGCGATGGGGCTCTCAAACGTATTGAAGTAAATGAGCCCATAGCCCGCGCGGATAACGGTGTTACGGGCCGCCTGGTAGGCCAGGCCGAGACGAGGCTGGATGGCCTTGTAGTTGGCAGGGTACGGGTTACGGTTGCTACTGCTGGTGTACTGCAAGCCGCCATACAAGGGAAGACCCGTGACGGATGACTGCAGCGGGCTGACGCAGGTGGTGCAGAAGGTGGTCACCAGTTTGTTGAACCGCTCCGTGTACGGCGACTCAAGATCCCAGCGCAGACCGAGATTGATGGTGAGTTTCCTAGTGACACGCCAGTCATCTTGTACCCACGGCGCAATGTAGATCTGCTGGAGCGCGTACGAGGGGTTGATGGTGTAGCTGTCGCTCGAGAAAGCGCCGAGCAACATGTCCGCAAGGGCATCGCCAGAATTGGGATCCGCTCCAACAGACGTCGTTGTAACGTTTTGCTGGGTGAAGCGGTTGTCGAAGGTGAACCCCGGCGTACTAGCGGTGCTGCCGAAGCCGCTCTCCGGGTTCTGCTGGTTGTAGCGAAGAATGTTGCCCTCAAATCCAAAGCGGATGGAGTGGGTGTTGACGGTCTTGGTGGCGATTTCGTTGAGTGAGCCCACCGTGCTGGTGCTGATCTGGCCGCCCGCGCCGGGTGCGAGACTGGCATAGCCGCCGTTGTTGAAAGACACACCTGGGAAGGAGGCATACGGATAACTTCCCGAGATGCCGAGGGTACTCAGGTCGAAGTTTGCGTTGCCAGGATAGACAAGGCCAAAGGGGTGAACTTCAAGCCCCAGGCGCGAATCGAGCACAAAGGTCGGAGAAAATACATGGACCTCATCCAGGTTGCCTCCGCGAGTATTTCGGATCACGGTGTATCCGTAACCGTTGGGCCCGATTCCCTTCGGGAAGCCCTGCAGCGGATAGGCTTGGGTAAGGCCGGCCTGGAAGTAGGCCGCATTGATTGTGTCGTTCGGGCCGAGTTTGTGGTCGATGCGGATGTCCCATGACGGATACCGGCTGCGATACGAGGTTTGGGTCGATACGTAGTTCGGCGAAGTTGTGGGGCCGGCTCCGGCTACGTTTGCCGCAGGATAGTAGCTGGCCAGAGCTGCACCGGTCGTTGAAATCGCCGAAGCGATGTTGTTGTTGGCAAAATACTGGGTGCGATTGCCGTTCGCATCGATTGACGAATTTGGCATGTAAAGCTGAATGCCTGAGGTGCAGAGGCCGGCAGAATTGAAGGTGTTGCAAAGACCCGAAAAGTCACCCTTCAAGTCGGCAGCAGTTGGAACACGCGAGGAATAGTTGACGGCCGTATGCGATTGGTACCGCTCGTAGGCCACCATGAAGAAGGTTTTGTCGTGGCCGTCGTACACCTTGGGAATCAATACCGGACCGTCGAACACGAAACCGGTCTGACTCAACTGGTCATTGTTGCGAGGCTGATTGAGATGGGACTTTTCCGATGTGTTCGCGTTGATGTACGTGTCTTGAAAAGCATAGTAGGCTGCGCCGTGGAATTTGTTGGTCCCGGACTTAAGGATAGTGTCGGTGACGGTGCCGTTGCCATGTCCCACCTGGGCATCGAAGATCGACTGCGTAACCTTGACTTCCTGCACAGATTCCGGGGAGGGCGTAAATCCGGCATAAGTAACGCCGGACAGGCGCTCTGGGGGATCATTCGGGATGCCGTCGATGGTGAGCCGGTTGTGGCCGCCGCTTCCATCGGTGACAATCTGGACCGCTACGCCGCTGAAGGGGTTGGTGAACTGACTAGACTTGCCCTGGAAGTATCCGCCGGACCCTCCATTGATGACGCCTACGGTGAGAGTCGCCAGGACGTTTGGATTGCGGCCATTGTTCGGCAGATCCGTGACCTCCTGGTTGGGAATGGTCGTCGAAAGGCCTGGAGACTCCGTTTCCAGCAGTTGAGAGTTTTCCGTCACGATGACCGTTTCCGTCTGACTCCCTATCGTGAGAGCGAAATCGGCACCGACGGTCGCGCCGGCGGTGAGCGTAATTCCAGTACGCGTTTCGGTGCGGAAGCCCTTGGCAGTCACAGTGATGGTGTAGACATCGGGCGTAAGCGACGCAATGGTGTAGTTACCCGCGCCGTTGGTGACCCCCTTGGAGACGAAATTGGTGGCGGTGTCCGTCGCGGCAATCTCGGCGCCCACTACTTTTGCGCCGCTGGCATCCGCTATGCTGCCGCTGATTGTACCCAGATACTGTTGACCGGTTGCGCCGATCGTAAACGCCAGGCTGAAAGTAAGGGCTACTGCAAGTCGGATGACCATGCTGCGATTGCGTGACTTAGACACAAGAACCTCCAAGAATGATGAAGCGGAGACTATCTCTGATACGCGGAGTTGAACTCCTCACGGCGATGCCAGCCGGGGTCGGGGCGCAACTGTGCAGCGTTTTGCAGATGGTTGATAGTGAAGTGCGGGTGGCGCGCAAACAAGTTAATTTACCGGAAGTAAACGCGTTAATTTACCGTAAGGAAATCGGTAAACCTTTAGGGTACAATTAGTTGCAATCGAATCGAAGTCCACCCGACGAGGCATTAGGCTCGCGTGCTACACTTGTCGGCGTTCCCTGGATAGGCCATGATTTCGACCGTGAATGCTCCCTCAGACGAGGGCTTGGATCAATCGAGCATCGAAGAACGACGCGCGCTGATCGACCGCGTAGCTGCAAGCTCGCATTTCGGCCGATCGGCCAGGCTGCGCGATTTTCTGCTCTACGTTGGCGGCCAGTCCCTGAAGGAGGGTTGCCCAGAGATCCATGAGCAGGAAATTGGGGCAAAGGTCTTTGGGAGGCCATCCTCCTATGACCGGAGCCAGGACAATATTGTCCGGGTCAACGCGACCGAGTTGAGGAAGCGCATCGAGCAATATTTCGCAACCGAAGGCGGGCACGAGACGTTGATCCTCGAGATTCCACGTGGGGCCTATAAGCCGGTTTTTCGCCGGCGGGCGTCGCAGACGGAGGAAGCGCCGGCTCCGTCCCGGGAATTGGTACCACAAACACTTTTGCATCCCGAGGGCGGCTTCCGTCCGCCGGCTGCTTTCGTGCAGAGGCGGACGCATGTTCTGTGGGCGTCTTTGTGCCTGGTCCTTGCGGTCGGCTGCGTGTACCAGTTCCAGCAGAACCGCTCGATGCGAAAGACGCTGTACCCATGGGAGGGGAAGCCGGCGCTGGCGGCTTTCTGGGGGGATTTCCTTCGCTACCATCAACAGACGGACGCAGTTCTTCCGGACGATTCGCTGAGTCTGATCGAAGACCTGGTGCGGTACCCCATCTCGCTGGGGGACTATCTGAACCGTAATTACATGCGCGAGATCCAGACTTCAGACCTGAGCGTGGATAGAAAGTACGACCTAGACCAGATTTATTCACATAATCTAGTGACATTTGGCGGCGTTCGCGCGGCGCAACAGATGCTGGGGCAGATTCCGGCATCGTCGCCTACCCACCTGACGCTCTCGCGCTACTACATGGCCGATGCCATCAAGAAGAACAACGTCATCCTGATCGGCGGCAAGAAGGCGAACCCTTGGGTCCACCTGTTCGACGGCCAGATGAACTTTGTGACGGACTTCGACAACGGCGGCTCACAGGCATTCGTTTCGAACCTGCATCCGAAGCCCGGCGAGCAGTCTACGTACACGGTGTCCTACGATCCCAATCAGCTGGTGGGCTATAGCGTGATCGGTTACCTGCCAAATCCCGGCGGGACCGGCAACGCCATTATTCTTGCTGGGACCGATTCCGACGCGACCGACGCAGGGGCGGAGTTTTTGACTTCGGAGGAGCAACTAGAGAAGTTTGAGAACATGCTGCACACCAAAAGCTTTCCCTACTTCGAGATACTGCTGAAGACCTCTCGACTGAGCGGGACTTCATTCAGTTCTGAAGTGCTTGCCTACCGGACCTACCCAGGACTCCGCTAACTCCCAAAAATTGATCGCGATTCGCCCTTGACACGCGCACCGATGTATAATTATACGTATAAACTGCATGTTTATGCAGTGACCGCATTCGTTGTTTGGAAGATTGTGGCGAGAGCGAGCGTGCGGCGTGAGTTCGGCAGCCGGAACTATTAATAATAGACAGCTGCGCACGCAGTTGCAAAAGCAGGAACGAGGGTGGTTTACCAATGAAGCAGCAGCGCCATACAGCAATTCGCGACGTACTCAACCAGGCTGCGATTCCGAGCCAGGATGAGCTGCGCCGCAGGCTGGCGCGCAGGGGATTCCACGTAACTCAGGCAACACTGTCGCGGGACATCCACGAGCTGCGGCTGTCGAAGGGGCCGGCAGGGTATGCGCTTCCGGGCAGTGCTCAGGAAGACGATGACGACAGTCTGCCTGGCATTCGCGAGGTGTTGGGAAGTTTCGGCATCGAGGTGCGCCAGGCGTTGAACCAGTTGGTGATTATTACTACGACGAGCGCCGCGCAGCCGGTTGCGGCCGGAATTGACTACGAGGACTGGCCTGAGGTGGTGGGCACCATCGCGGGCGACGATACGGTGCTGGTGATTTGCCCGGATGAGCATCAGGCGCGAAGGCTCAAGGCCCGAATCGAAGAGCATATTGGTTGAATTCATCAGGCGACGAGGACCGGATTCGCTCCCGGGGAATCTATTGAAGGAATCGAGTGATTGACATGCAGGCTCTCAGCACGGAACTCGAAGAGGCATCGCAGGCACAAATAAAGCAGCCGCGTGCGTCGGTGCGCACCGCGGTGGCTGGGGTGGGCGGATATGCCGGCGGCGAGTTGGCGCGCCTGTTGCTCGCGCATCCGCGTCTGGCCGGGGCGAAGCCGCTCTTCCTGGGACGGATTGCCGATGAGGCGCCAGGCGGGCGGGTGCCACTGGAGCAGAGCCATCCGCAACTCGCACTCGGCGAAGGCAAGCAACAGCCCGAGATTCTTGCGTTCAATTGGGAATTGATCCGCGACGCTGGCACGGAGGTTGTCTTTCTCGCGCTTCCGCATGAGAACTCTCGCGAGTGGGCGCCGCAGTGGTTGGAACACGGAGTGCGAGTCGTCGATCTGAGTGGTGCGTGGCGGCTGGACGATCCGGCAAATCGCGCGATCTACAAATTGCACGATGCGGACGAGGCGCTGGGCGCGGCGCTGCAGTCGGAAGCGGTCTACGGTTGTCCGGAGTTGCACCGCGAGGCGATTGGGTCCGCACGCCTGGTGGCCAACCCTGTTTGTTATGCGACGTCGATCATTCTGGCGCTGGCTCCTTTGCTGCGCGCGGGGCTCATCGACCTGGACCACGGCATTGTGTGCGACGCGAAGTCAGGAGTCAGTGGGGCGGGGAAGGCCGCGACGGCGAAGACGCATTTCATGTACGCGGCGGAAAACCTGTCAGCGTACGCGGTGTTTGGGCATCGCCACACGGGCGAGATGCTGGAGCAGTTGGGGCTGACGGCGGACCAGATTCAGTTCACGCCGCATCTGTTGCCGATTCCTCGCGGCATTCTGTCGACCATCTATGTGCGGCTGGCGGAGCGTGCCGAGCCAGAGCAGATCGAGGCGTGCCTGCGTGCGTTCTATGCGACTAGTCCGATGGTGCGTGTCCATGCCACGCCGAACCTGCCACAGATTCAGCATGTGGCGCGCACGAACTACTGTGATCTGGGCTTCGAACTCGGCAAGGACGGCAAGCGGCTGGTGCTGGTCTCGTGTCTTGACAATTTATTGAAAGGCGCATCGGGCCAGGCGGTACAGAACATGAACCTGATGTGCGGCTGGAACGAAGCGGAGGGCCTAAAGTGAGATACGTGGTTAAGCTGGGAGGCGCCTCCATCGAGAACAAGGCTCTGCTGCATGCGTGCGGCAAGGCCATTTCGGAGCTTGTGCGTGACGGGAATCAGGTTGCGTTAGTCCACGGCGGCGGTAAGCAGTTGACGGCGACGCTGGCGCAGATGGGAAAGACCAGTGAGTTCGTCTCCGGCCTGCGGGTTACCGACGCGGAGACTCGCGACGCCGCGTTGATGGTGTTGGCCGGGCGCGTTAACAAGTCGCTGGTAGCGGCGCTGCGCACGCATGGCCAGTCTGCAATGGGACTCGCGGGGGGCGACGGCAATGTATTTCGCGCGCGCAAGAAGAAGACCATCCCCGACCTGGGATTCGTTGGAGAGATAGCCGCGACCGATCCGTTGTGGCTGGAAGCGATCTGGAAGATGGATGCGGTGCCGGTAATCTCGTCAATCGCGCTGGGCTTCGACGGCGAGTACTACAACATCAACGCGGATGAGATGGCCGCCGCCTGCGCCATCTGCACCAAGGCGGACGCCCTGGTGTTCCTCACCGACGTTCCCGGCGTCAAAGGAGCAGATGGGGAAGTCATGCGGTGGCTTTCACTGAAGCAGATTCCCGAGTTGGAGAAACAAATGGTGGTTTCAGGCGGTATGCTGCCGAAGCTGAGCGCATGCCGCGACGCGCTGACTCACGGCGTGAAACGTGTGCGCATTCTGCCCGCTGAGGCCGCGCATCTCTTACCCGACCTTTGCACGACCAAGGTCAACGATGGAACGGAGGTCATGGTCGCATGAGCGAAGGTCAAGTGAAGCTCGCATCGATCCAGGCGGCGGAAAAGAAGTTGTTGCTGCAAACCTACGAACGCAACCCTGTCCTCTTCGTGGAGGGCAATGGCGTCTATCTGCGCGACGAGCAGGGCGTTGACTACCTTGATCTGCTCAGCGGCATCGGCGTCTCGGCGCTTGGCTACGCGCACCCCGCGGTTGAGGCGGCGATTGTGGCGCAGAGCAAGCGCCTGCTGCATACCTCGAATCTCTTCTATCACGAGCACACTGCCGAGTTGGCCGTGCGCCTGACCGAGATCAGCGGGCTGGACCGTGTCTTCTTCTGCAATTCCGGCACGGAGGCCTGGGAGGCTGCGCTGAAGTTGGCGAGAGCGCACGCTGGGTTGCTGCGTTCCGAGGGTAAGAGCATCGGCACGGATTTTCTGGCGGTGGAGCAGAGCTTCCATGGGCGGACGATCGGAGCGGTGGCGACCACGCACAAGGAGAAGTATCGCGAGCCGTTCGCGCCGGTGATGCCGGGCGTCGATTTCGTTCGCTTCGATGATGTGGCCGACCTGCGCGCGAAGTTCTCCAACGAAGTCTGTGGCATCTGCATCGAAGCGATCCAGGGCGAGGGTGGAGTTCGACCGGTAAGCCAGGAGTTCATTGCGGCCGCGCGCGAGTTGTGCGACTCCTCCGGCGCGCTGCTGCTGGTGGACGAGATCCAGTCCGGCATGGGGCGCACGGGCGAGTGGTTTGCATATCAGAACTACGGCATTCAGCCGGACATCACGACGCTGGCAAAGCCGATCGCCAATGGTCTGCCGATGGGCGCGATGCTGTGCACCGATGAGGCTGCACGCGCGTTTACGCCCGGGATGCACGGCACGACGTTCGGCGGCGGACCGCTGGCATGCGCGGTTGCGATTGCCGTGATCGACAGCATGAAGCAGAACAATGCGCTTGCGCATGTGCGTGAGGTCGGCGGCTACTTCAGGCAGCAGCTTGAAGCCCTGGCCCAACGCCACGATTGCGTCACCGAGGTGCGCGGCATGGGCCTGATGCTGGGGCTTGAGCTAGATTCGGCTGATCTGGCCAAGCGTGCAGCATCCGAGATGATGGCTCAGCACATCATTATTAATCGCACCAGCGAGACCGTGCTGCGATTCCTTCCTCCCTTTATTCTCGAGCGCCGGCACGTCGATGCGGCTGTCGCGGCGCTCGACGGAATCCTCACCAGCCTCACTTCGACCAGTGCGGCATTCGCCGGCCCCGCGCCGGCAGGAGAACATTCCAATGGGTAGCAAAACCGTCATGATGAGTCCGAAGCCGGACGCCACGCCGGAGCCGGCACGCAGTGCGAAGCTGGGCATCCAATCCGATATTGCTTTTTCGGAGGCTGCCAAGCGCCTGGTTGGGCGCGACCTTTGTTCCATCGGGGACCTGAGTGTCGATGAGATGGCCGCAATTATGGAGCTTTCGCACGCGGTCAAGAGCAATCCAGATGACTTTCGCCACGCGCTCGACGGCCGCCAGATGGTGCTGTTCTTCGAGAAGGCTTCGCTGCGCACCCGGCTCACCTTCGAAGCAGCCATCAACACGGTGGGAGGCAACGCGATCTTCGTCGACCAGACGCAATCGCCGCTGGGCGAGCGTGAGTCGATCCCCGACATGGCGCACAACATCGAACGCTGGATGAGCGTGATGGTGCTGCGCACCTACTCGCACGACACCATCACCGAGATGGCTGCGCGCTCGCGCATTCCGGTGATCAACGCACTCTCCGACCTGGAGCATCCATGCCAGGCGATCGCAGATTTTTTCACGCTGGAAGAGCGCTTTGGCACGGTTGAGGGTCTGCACTTCACCTACATTGGCGATGGCAACAACGTGTGCCACTCGCTGATGCTGACGGCTGCACAACTCGGTGTTCATTGCACGGTAGCGACACCTAAGGGGTTCGAGCCAAAGCTCGACATCATTCACAAGGCCATCGAGATCAGTGAGCAGACGGGCGGCAGCATCACGCTGATGCACGATCCGGTCAAAGGGGTGACGGGCGCCGATGCGGTGTACACCGATGTGTGCACCAGCATGGGGTTTGAGCATGAAGCGACGAAGCGCGCGCCCATCTTCAAGCCCTATCAGGTAAACGAAGCGCTGATGGCACATGCGCAGCAGGATGCGGTATTTATGCACTGCCTGCCGGCGCACCGCAACGCGGAGGTGACCGATGCCGTGCTCGATGGCCCACAGTCCATGGTCTTCGACCAGGCGGAGAATCGCATGCACGCCCAGAAGGCGCTGCTGCTGATGCTGCTGGGCGGCGCCAAGCGGATTTCGAATGCGCGCGACCGCGGCATCCAGGCACGCAAACGCACCTAACCGCTTCAGAAGCGAAGAGATTGAGGTCTGCATTTTTATGTCTGTAATTCTTGAAACCCTGCCCGTTGGCCAGAAGGTGGGAATTGCCTTCTCCGGCGGGCTGGACACCAGCGCCGCGCTTCATTGGATGAAGCAGAAGGGCGCGCTGCCGTACGCCTACACCGCCAATCTCGGCCAGCCGGATGAAGCCGATTATGACGAGATTCCGCGGAAGGCATTGGAGTATGGGGCAGAAAAGGCCCGCCTCATCGATTGCCGCGGCCCGCTCGTTCGCGAAGGTATCGCTGCACTGCAGGCGGGCGCGTTCCACATCACTACGGCAGGCGTCACCTACTTCAACACGACGCCGATTGGCCGTGCGGTCACGGGCACCATGCTGGTAACCGCCATGAAGGAAGATGACGTCAATATCTGGGGCGACGGCTCGACCTTCAAAGGCAATGACATCGAGCGCTTCTATCGTTACGGTCTGCTCGTCAACCCGGACCTCAAGGTCTACAAGCCATGGCTCGACGCTAGCTTTATCGACGAGCTCGGCGGCAGGGCCGAGATGTCCGCCTTCATGCAGAAGGCTGGTTTTGGTTACAAAATGTCGGCTGAAAAAGCTTACTCGACAGACTCCAATATCCTCGGCGCAACCCACGAGGCCAAGGATCTCGAGCTTCTCACGAGCAGTATGAAGATTGTTGTCCCCATTATGGGCAC
>Ga0206805_1142_pt1 | contig 13127 bp, 11 predicted proteins | sample Alteio_BWOrgCont_59_FD_152890 | JGI IMG/M metagenome (GOLD analysis project Ga0206805, IMG submission 152890) | Enriched cells from forest soil in Barre Woods Harvard Forest LTER site, Petersham, Massachusetts, United States -... | ecosystem: Environmental > Terrestrial > Soil > Temperate forest >... | reverse complement strand
GCGATGGCGCGAAGACCATCCAGAGTAGGAATGTAAGAGGATTTGTGTGACGCAGTCGATTCAAGCGAGGATTGTCTGAGAGACACAGGGAAAAATATAACATCGGCTTGCACGGCAAGTTATAAGCCCGACAGACAATGCTGGAGGGACAGAACGACATAGCTTCACGGAAATGTTCGATTCTGAAACTCGTTAGCTGCCGCGTTCATCTAAAATTGAAGATGTAACCGAGCGCCTGGCGTCAACGTCTGATTCCATACGACGGACGTTCGTTCGACCACTTCGAAGAGGAAATTCACAGAGCCTATGCCAAACCCCAGCCCCTTGCCGATCGCGATTTATTATGAGCAGCCGAACTGGTTCAAGCCGTTGTTTGCGGAGCTTGACCGGCGCGGAACACACTACGTGAAGCTGAATGCCGTGGAGCACAGCTATGGGCCGGATGACAGATCCGAAGAGAAGTATGCGCTCGTACTGAACAAGATGAGCCCTTCTGCGTGGAACCGCGGACATGGCGATCAAATCTTTTACACGCTGGGCTTTCTTGAGCATCTGGCGCATCGCGGTGTTCGCGTGGTGAACGGCGTGAAGGCGTATCGCAGCGAGCTGTCGAAGGCGGCGCAGCTTTCGATGCTGGAGGGACTGGGGCTGGGCTATCCGAAGGCGAGGGTGATTCATCGCGCGTCGCAAGCGGTGGCGGCGACGGAGGGACTGCGGTGGCCGGTGGTGGTGAAGCCGAATATCGGCGGCAGCGGCAGCGGCGTGTTGAAGTTCACCTCCAAGGAGGCGTTGGCTGAAGCGGCGGAGATGGAAGACGGCTTGACGCTGGGGATGGATTCGACTGGGCTGGTGCAGGAGTTTGTGCCGGCGCGTGGATCGTTCATCGTCCGTGTCGAGGTGCTTGACGGCAGATATTTGTACGCGATTAAGATACATATTACCGGCGAGACCTTTGATCTTTGCCCTGCCGACATCTGCAAAACCCCGCTGGGGGAGGAGTTGAACCGTGCGGCTTGCCCAGTTGACGCTCCGAAGACCGGGCTCACGGTGGAGGCGTTCGATACCCCGCCAGAGGTGATCGCGGAGGTGGAGCGGTTGATGGCTGCTGCCGGAATCGAGCTCGGCGGAGTGGAGTTTATGGTCGATGATCGCGATGGCGAACGCGTTTATTACGACGTCAACGCGCTCTCGAACTTTGTCGCGGATGGGCAGAAGGTTGTGGGCTTCGATCCGTTTGCCCGGCTGGCGGATTGGCTGGAGGCAGAGGCGAAGATCGTGAATGAGCGCAGGGCCAGCTTGCCGGAGCTGGTGGAGGCTGGGCGCTGATGCGATATGGGTTCTGGCTGCCAGTGTTCGGTGGATGGCTGCGCAATGTCGAAGACGAGCAGATGGAGGCGAGCTGGGAGTATGTGCGCGACCTCGCAAAGAAGGCCGAGACGATTGGCTACGACCTGACGCTGATCGCCGAGCTGAATTTGAACGACATCAAAGGCGTCGAAGCTCCGTCGCTCGATGCGTGGTCGACGACGGCGGCGCTGGCTGCGGTGACGGAGAAGCTGGAGCTGATGGTTGCGGTGCGGCCTACGTTTCACAATCCGGCGCTGCTCGCTAAACAGGCTGCGGCTATTGATCGGATGTCGCATGGGCGGTTGACGCTGAATGTCGTTTCGAGTTGGTGGAAGGATGAAGCCACAAAGTATGGCGTGCACTTCGATGAGCATGACGATCGCTACGCTCGTACCTCGGAGTGGCTGGATGTCGTCGATGGCTGCTGGAAGACGCAGGGATTTTCTTATAAAGGCACTTACTACGATGTGCGCGAAAACGTGCTTTCGCCGAAGCCGGTGAGCAAGCCTCGCCCGACGTTGTACGCGGGTGGCGAGTCGGAGACGGCGAAGAACCTGATCGCGGCCAAGTGCGACGCGTACCTGATGCATGGCGATGTTCCGCAGGCCGTGGGGGCGAAGATCGCGGACATGCGGCGGCGGCGGGAGACGTTGGGGCTGGCTCCGATGACCTTTGGCGTGAGTGGCTATGCGATCGTGCGCGACTCGGAGGCGGAGGCGTTGCGCGAGGTGGAGCGGATTACGGATGTGAAGCAGTCCGCGCGCGGCTATGCGAACTATGAGCAGTGGGTGACGGGCTCGAATCTGCAGACGGAGATCTCGCTGAAGGATTATTCGGTGAGTAATCGCGGGCTGCGGAGCGGATTTATCGGAACGCCGGAGCAGATCGCGGAGCGGATGGAAGAGTTCGCCGCGGTGGGCGTTGATCTTGTGCTGCTGCAGTCGAGCCCGCAGGCGGAGGAGATGGAGCGGTTTGGCGCACAGGTGATTCGGAGCGCTGCTGCGGTTGCTTAGAGATATGTCCTGCCGGACGGGCCCACTGCGCGTGGGGCGGCCACTTCGTGGCTCGTGTACTGGCCTGAGCAGGATCAACGATATAGGTCCTCCCGCTGGTCGGGACTATCAGTTTCCGACCAACGGGAGGGCCACGAAAGATCGTAGTTGCAAGAAAGGTATACCCGCCACGAAGTGGCCGCCCCACGCGCAGTGGGCCCGTCCGGCAGGACATAGGGTTGATCAGTATCAGGAAGATTAATCGGTAACGGAGAACTTTAGTGGAAAGCCGCTTGGGGCAAGGTTATTCTTTGCCATGCTCCTTCGTTCCCTTCTCTGCATTTTTATCTTCACCGGCAGCCTGTTCGCCCAACAAGATCCTGCCTGGACCGCTCCTCAGACCCCGTATCGCATCATCGGGAACATGTACTACGTCGGAAGCAAGGACCTGGCATCTTTTCTGATCACCACGCCTCAAGGGCTCATCCTGATCAACAGCACCCTTTCTCAAAATGTGCCTCTGATCCGGAAAAACATTGAAGCCCTCGGGTTTCACTTCAGCGACATCAAGATTCTTCTGATCAGCCACGCGCACTTCGATCATGCTGGAGGGAGTGCGGAGATAAAGCGGTTGACTGGCGCCAAATACATGGTGATGGACGCCGATGTCCCGGTAGTGGAGTCCGGCGGGCGAGACGACTTCGCTCTTGGCAGCTCGCCGCAGTACCGCTTTCCGGAGACGAAGGTAGACCGTGTGCTCCATGACGGGGATACGGTGCGGCTCGGCGATGTTGTGCTGGCCGCGCACCTGACTCCGGGCCACACCAAAGGCTGCACGACGTGGACCATGAAGATGGACGACGGTGGGCACATCTATGACGTGGTCATCGTCGGCGGTCCTAATGTCCTTTCCGAATATCGGTTAGTGAAAAAGCCGTCCTATCCAGGCATCGCGCAGGACTTCGAATTGACGTTTCGGACGCTGAAGTCGCTGCCTTGCGACGTGTTCCTGGGAGCGCATGCAAGTTCCTATGGAATGGAGGAGAAACTCGCACGCAGGAAAGAAGGGATGCCCAATCCATTCATTGATCCGCAGGGGTATAAAGATTACGTTGCGGAGCGGGAGCAGGCATTTCTTGCCGAGCTAGCCAAGCAGTCGGCTCCAGAACCTGCTTCTGGGCAGACTGCAAAATAGACGAGCAAACGCCAGTTCTGCAAGGAAATAACTGCTGCCGTATAGCCTACAAAGCTGGACGCTTGCCACAGTTGAGGGATTGACTGGATGGTAGTCTGGGCGTCGATACTATGGCTTGACTCCAGTGTCGGCCCAAGCCCAATGGTTTTTTGAGGAACAAGTTGAGTGATTCGGGAACGAAGAAGGGTGCAGAGTTTCAGCGTAAAGCGCTCCGGATAGGGCTGCTGCTACTGCTCGCTGGCTGTCATCCAAAAAATAAAATTGGCGATGGGCCGAAGGATCAGATCTCCGGGAATGCGCGTCTAAACCAGACGTTACTTGCCCCTGGCAAGCTGGCCGCTATCGGCAGAGATACGATTACCGCCGAGTGCGAACATGAATCCTATGCCAACGCCAGTAAGGGGCTGCTTGTAGAGGAGGCAGGCCTGCACGAAGACGTCTTCTCTCTGCGAGACCGAAACTTCCTTACACCGAATACCTACAATTTGGACGAGGCGCTAAGACTGGAAGGCCTCTTGCGTGAGGAGGCCAAGGTTCGGGAGCGCCCCGCAAAACAGGCCGACTGCATCAACGAGTTTGCGGGGCACTTTGAAGGGCTGACCGACTCGCTGGTACAGGCCGACAAGGTGCAGAAAGAGTTGGACCTGTCTGCCTTCAAAGATGCCAGCAAGCAAGCCGAAGATCAGTTCGAAAAGACGCAGCACGAGGCTGAGCATCCCACTGCGCCCAATCCGCGCTAGGTTCTACTGGAGAAGGCTCTCTTCGGTGCGAAGGCGCAGGATGCGGTCAACCGCATAGGGTGCGCGGTGCGAGGCGGTGTAGAAGTGGCGGACCTGCAGTTCGCCAAGCAGACCGATCCCCATCATCTGAATTCCGGCGAGAAGGAGCACGCCGGCGATGACGAAGATGGGGCCGTGCATGTCCATGACGTGCTGACCGGTGAAGATCTTGAGAAGCAGGAGCCACACTGCCATACCGGAGCCGGTAAGCATGCCAAGCGCGCCAACGGTGCCGAAGAAGTGCAAGGGACGCGTCATGTAGCGAAGCAGGAAGCGGATGGTAAGCAGATCGAAGAAGACGCGGAAGGTACGAGAGATGTTGTAGTGGCTCTGGCCAAACTCGCGCGCCGCGTTTGAGATGGGAACCTCGCAGATGCTGGCACCATACCAGGACGCAAGTGCGGGGATGAAGCGATGCATCTCGCCGTAGAGCGGAATGTTCTGGATGACCTCGCGGCGGTAGGCCTTGAAGGTGGTTCCGAAATCGTGGATCTCCACGCCGCTGAGTGTTGCCATAAGCCGGTTTGCAATGAAGGAAGGGATGCGGCGGAAGATAAAATTATCGCCGCGCTGACTACGCCATCCGCTGACAACGTCGTAGCCTTCTTCGAGCTTGGCCAGGAAACTGGGGATCTCGTCGGGGTTGTGCTGCAGGTCGCCATCCATTGCCAGAATGAAGTCACCCTGCGCATGGTCGAAGCCGGCGGCAAGGGCCGAGGTCTGTCCGAAGTTGCGGCGCAGTTTGATGACCAGCACGCGGCTGTCCACAGCGGCGATCTCTTCGAGGAAACGATAGGTGCGATCACGTGAGCCATCGTCGACGAAGACCAACTCGAACGTATCGCCGACCTGCTCCATCACGGCCTTTAGACGGTCGTAGAGCGTGGTCACATTCTCTTCTTCGTTATGGAAGGGAACAACGATCGAATATTTCAACACGATCTAATGGTACTCCTCTGGGCTAACTATAAGATAAACCTTGAGGATGCGTGGATGCAGCTTTCCTTCAGAATTTTGAACGATTTCATCGCTACGACAGGAGCAGTAACTAGACGGTAAACGCCAGCGTCGATTGGCAGAGCAAATTGAAGATGGGAAGGAAAGTCCGCAGCATCAAGATGACCTATTTGGATAAAATGTTTTTTATGAATTAGTTGCGGGAATAATTTTCATCGTGCCGCTCGTCGATTGTCGATGGCCGGGCGAACAGCCGATGACACAGACGCGGCAGAACTAAGACTGGGTCATTGCCCGGGCCGCGCCTCTCACCATGTCGCCGATCGCCTGTCCTGCCGCACCGCCGATCGGCCCCCAGGCCTCAGCTCCTGCATCGAGGATCGGCATCAGTAGAGTAACTTTGGTTCCCCGCCCCGGCCTGCTGTGGATCTCTACCACAGCCAGATTGCCGTAGAGCACCGCCATCCGCTCCCGCACATTACGTACTCCAATCCCGTTTCCAGACTTCGCCTGACCACCGATCGGCGCCTCCTCCTCGCGGTCGATCGACATCCCCACTCCATCGTCCTCGACCTCCACCATCAGCCTGCCTTCAGCGGTAATGCGACTGCGCAACGTGACGGTGCCTCCGCTGATGCGCGGCTCCAGCCCATGCTTGATGCTGTTCTCAATCAGTGGCTGCAACAACATTCCCGGCACCACAATATGCAGCGTCTCCTCCGCAATCTCTTTCACCACCTTCAACTTTTCACCAAACCGAACGACCTCGATATCCAGATAGTCATCGGTAAAGGCCAGCTCTTCGCTGAAGGGTACAAACGCTTCGCGGTCCTTCAGCAACACGCGCAGAATGTTTGCCAGCTTGACGATCATCTCCCTCGCCAGCTCCGGCCGCGACCGCACCAGCGAGGTGATCGAGTTCAGCGTGTTGAACAAAAAATGCGGATTGATCTGGCGTTGCAAGGCATCCAGCCTGGCTTCGAGCAGCAGCCTTCCCTGCTCCTCCAGCTTCCTCTCTACGCGAACCGCATTCCAAATCTTCAGCGGAATTCCCACTACAATCGGCGCCGTTGCGCAGATTAGCAGCTCTACCCACCACACGCTGGAGTACAGCTCAAAGAAATGCCGCGGGTAAAACTTCGCCAGCATGCTGGTGCCAAATTGCATGCTCGACACCAGCAGCAGCAGCAGGATCTGCCGGTCCAGATGAGGTCTCCGCAGGTTGCGCGTCACCCAGCGGTAGATGCTCAGGTCGATCATCGGCGAGAACGACCAGACGTCTTCCGGGTCGGCAAATCGTCCGAAGGCACCGGCGATCGCCGCGACTATCAGGTTGACCGGCAGCGTCCAGAATTCATGGTGCAGCACCGCCGGAATGGCCAGCGCGGCCCCGCCCGCCATCCCTGCCAGCGGGCCTACCAGAATTCCGAGCAGAATCGTCGTCTCGAACGAGAGATCGGCTGCCAGAAAGTTCGGCACGATCGTTCGGACCCAGACACCGAGCGACAGAGGCACGCACACCATCGCCACCAGCCATGCAGTCTGCTTCACGGTACGGCGCGGCGCCAGCAGCAGGTTCTTGAACCTGCTCGACCGGGCCAGCGAACTCGACACCGCGGCCGCCACTCCCAGCTCTATCAGCAGCGTAATGAGAATCAGCTTTGGATCGGTCTGCGTCACACCCTTACTTTACCCTCCTTAAAGATGCATGTCCTGCCGGACGGGCCCACTGCGCGTGGGGCGGCCACTTCGTGGCGTGTATACCTTTCTTGCAACTACGATCTTCCGTGGTCCTCCCGTTGGTCGGAAACTGATGATCCCGACCAGCGGGAGGGCCTATATCGTTGATCCTGACCAAACCAGTACACCCGCCACGAAGTGGCCGCGCGAACCGGGGTCCCCGCAAACAGGTCTTCGTTTGTGGGGTGGCCGAGCGCAGTGGGCCCGTCCGGCAGGACATGAATCTTCAAAACAGCCGCCGGCCAAGCCAATGCATCAAACCGCGCTCCTCGGTCGTCAAATACGTATGAAGCGTGAAACGTATAATGAGACCATGCCGTTCGCAAGCGTAACAAAAGTAGCCGACGCTGACTTTCCCACACGTTGGGGACACTTTCGCATCCTTGGCTTCGAGGGTCTGATCGAAAACCCCGCCGCCTGTAACGACAAAGTCCCGCCTCCTGCGGTGCGCGTCGAGTCTGCCGTGGCTCTGGTGATTGGCGACATCCACAGCGAGCCGCCGATTGTGCGTGTTCACTCGCAATGCCTCACCGGCGATGTCTTTCACTCGTTACGCTGCGATTGTCGCCAGCAGTTCGAGCTCGCCATGTCTTTGATTACTGACGCAGGCTCGGGCATTCTTCTCTACGAGCAGCAGGAAGGCCGCGGCATCGGTCTCATGGCGAAGCTCCGCGCCTACGAACTGCAGGACCAGGGCCGCGACACCATCGAAGCCAACCTCGAGCTTGGGTACGAGGCCGACTGTCGCCACTTCGAGCTCCCCGCCCAGATCCTCAAACAGATGGGCGTCTCCGCTGTCCGCCTGATCACGAACAATCCGGAGAAGGTCGAGGCCCTGGAGTTGGCTGGCGTCAAGGTCGTCGAACGTATCTCCGCCGAGGTCCCCAGCGAACCAACCAACGAGCGCTACCTCCAGACCAAACGCGAAAAGATGGGCCACCTCGTCAGCTAGTTCAACTCTTGAAGACGGTCGAATCAGCATGGCCCATCGGATGACCGAACCGACAGGCGATGCCGTACCGCCGTTAATCGGGGGGTGATACCCTAATCGCGCCAAAGAGCATGAACAAGCAATAAGTTAGGGGCTGTCCTAGATAACTACGATAACGGGGTAGGAATTTAGGATGGATTCAAGATGCGGAAGAGTCGATTGGAGTGGGCAGTGCAAAGACGCTTAATAGAGCATTTTGTGTCGGGCTCGACGGCGCGGACGGCGGCCTCTCTGGTGGGGGTGAACAAGAGCACGGCGGCGTTGTACTTCCATCGTCTGCGCGAGATCATCGCCCAGCAGAGTGAAGATGCATCTCCCTTGTGCGGCGAGATCGAGGTCGACGAGAGCTACTTCGGCGGCCATCGCAAGGGCAAGCGCGGTCGCGGCGCCGCGGGCAAGGTTCCCGTGTTTGGCCTGCTCAAACGCGGCGGCAAGGTCTATGCCAAGGTCATCCCCAACGTAAAGGGACCGACGCTGAAGGCCATCATGGACGTCAAGATCGTGCCCGACAGCATCGTCTACTCCGACACGCTCAGTTCCTACAACGTGCTCGACGTCTCCAGCTTCAAGCACTACCGTATCAACCACTCCAAGATGTTCTCCGATCAGAAAAACCACATCAACGGCATCGAGAACTTCTGGAACCAGGCCAAGCGTCACCTGCGCCGTTTCAACGGCATCCCAGCCGCCCACTTTCACCTCTTCTTGAAGGAGTGCGAGTGGCGCTTCAATACACCTCAACCAAAACACCAACAAGCCCAATTGATTCAATGGGCTACAGCTCACCTCAGATAGTTATCTAGGACAGCCCCATAAGTTATGCATCCTGAATCATTCCAGGGAGACTGGAATCTCTTCCATGAAGCGACCTTCGATCAGAACACTCTTCCTCCAATGGGCCGCAATCCCCATCTTTTTTTCGCTCCTCTTCGCCTGGGTCGCGCCCGGACAAGCTCAGACCGCAGATGCGCTAAATCAGGTCAAGAAGATTTACGTCGATACCAATGGCGAAAAACCGGCTGCGGTCGAAGTGCGGCAACAACTCGTCGACGATCTGCAAAAAAATCATTCCCTTCAAGTTGTGCCTGATGCGGCCCAGGCCGACGCAATCCTTAAGATCAGCGGCGAGATCTGGGTGCGGGGCTATGTCTCCGTCAATCCTCGCACGGCCAGCGACAGCTACCCGATCTACGGCGGCTTCCTCTCGGCACAGGTCATCGGCAAAGGTGGTGAGACGCTCTGGTCGTACTTCGTCACACCGCGCCGGTACAGATCGTCGGGCATTCGGCAGGATCTCGCCGACCAGCTCGCGAGGAAGCTGCAGGCTGCACTCCGAGATTCCACTCCAGCGAAGCTCGCGAGCAGCTCAACTTCAGTCTCCGCACGCAGCTTGAAGTTCGCTGGCGCAACTTTTCCCGCGCCTCTCTATCAGGCGTGGATCGAATCTTTTCGACGGCTGCACCTGGATGCTCAGATCGCCTACGACAGCATCGGCTCGGATGCAGGCATTCAGCAGCTTCGCGACAATAAAATCAACTTCGCCGCCTCTGATGTGCCGCTCTCCGACGCGCAGATGGCGGAGATGCCTGCGAAGGTGTTCCAGTTCGCCACCGTCATCGGCGCTGTCGTGCCCGTCTATCACCTTCCCAACATAGGCCGCGATCTGCGCTTCACGCCGGAGGTCCTAGCCGGCATCTACCTCGGCAAGATCCGCAAATGGAACGACCCAGCTATCCGGGCGATCAACCACAGCACCTCTCTGCCTGATGCCGAGATCGTTGTCGTCCACCGTGCAGATGGTAGCGGCACCACCTTCGCCTGGACTGACTTTCTCACTAAGACTGACTCCGCATGGAAGTCGGCCGTGGGCAGCGGCACCACGGTAAACTGGCCCGTCGGCCAGAGCGCTCAAGGCAATGACGGAGTCGCGTCCCTGGTTGCTCGAACGCCCAACTCCATCGGCTACACAGAGCTCAGCTTCGCGATTCAGCGCGAACTCAGCTACGGAACCGTGCGCAACGCCTCCGGCAGATTTGCCCAGGCCAACCTCATCACGCTCGCAGCGGCCGCCGCCAGCGCATCAACGGGTAGTGGTGGAAATATCTATTCGTCACTTACGAACGCCCCCGGAAAAGACGCCTACCCCATCACGAGTTTCACCTGGCTACTGGTACCGGAATCGATCACCGACGCAGCCACAAGGTCAGCCATCGTCGAATTTCTCGAATGGATCCTCACCTCGGGCCAGAAGGAGTGCTCCGCGCTAGCCTACACTCCGCTCCCTAAGGAGATCGTCGCCCGAGAACTAGCATTGCTGGCCACATTGAAAACGAAATAACCGTGCGAAATGAATGCCCTTCCGGACACTTCTACTGTTGCGCCACCGCGGTACTCTGTGGCAATCCCAGCTTGATCTGGTCTACGGGCACTTCCAATACACCAAGCTTGTTGCCCGGAACATCGTAGACACCCATCCGCAAAAAGTAGTTTCCCTTCACCGGGATCGCGATGCTCTGATCAATCCCAAGTCCTCCCCGCATCATTTGGTTATACGAAGCGCTGTCCACATCGATCGCCACCTGAGTGCTCTTCGAGTTCACCACCAGGCCCATGTCGTCATAAGCCACAAGGACAAGCTCCACGCGCCCGTGATAGTCCAGATCCGGTGTCGGCATTAGCTGCAACATTTGCGCGTTCACGCTGTAATGAATCTTGTAGTCCCGATACTCCGACTTCCTATACTTCTTGTCGAGATAATTTCCCTGCGGCAGCGGCTCATCTCCCTTTGCCTTCGACACCTCCGGGGCCGGCGTCACATTCGCCAGAAAGATAATGTCTTTCGGAGCTACAGCACCCATCCTCATCGCCGCATCCAGCGTCGGCGAAGCGGACTTGCCATCCGTTGGCATGGGCAACACCCGCCGATGACTATTTTGCAGCTGCGACATATGTCTGCTCTCCGCAGCTTCATCGCTCCGCGCATAGTAACCGCGACGATATTCCAGTTGCATCCCCTGCTCCGCAAGCTTTACCTGCAACTTGCGAAAATTTCCATCCCAATTGTGATTGCCTGGGCTGTAGGAAAGCGTGTAGTAGTTCGAACCCGTATCGACGACCTCGGCAATCGCATCCTTCAAGCCGTTCGTGTTGTAGAACGCCTTGCCACCGGTTGCTTCGGCGACGTCGTCCAGGTCGCCGTGCTGATAAAACTGCCGCGTCTCAAAACCCCCTATACCGCCGCGACGCCCACCACCACTCACCGGACCGGTCTGCAATCCCCGTGCGTCCACGGGATAGACCGCAATTCTGCTCAGCGTCAACACATCGGTCGTCTTGCTGAAGTCGTCGATAAAGCTGGTCATGTCAGGAAACGGCACGTTGAAGCCGGGGCCATATAACGGAACCGGCACTCTCGCGGTAAACCAAATCAGGTTCTTCCGCCCGGGAAACGGTGCGAGATACCGCGCCAATCCCTGCATCCCCTGCGTCAAAATGTCGAGACGCATCCGCTCTCGCGCATAGTTGGGAGCCATCGGCCCTCCCAGCATGGGTGAAATCTCCGGCTGATTGCGCTTGCTGTTCACCACCTGCCGCAGCAACTCCTGGTCGGAGGTAAACCCCTGAATCATTCGCATCTGTGTGTCCAGTTGGAAGATCGCGATCTTCGTGCCAACTGGCACCATCTTCATGTAGGCAATCATCTGTTCACGCAGATACATCTGCGCCTGCACCGGCGTATCCAGCGCGTCCAGCAGAAACACCGTCGCCGCACTCTCGTTCGGCACCGGCTCGTAGTTCGTAAAGTGATTCGGCGGCAGCTTCACCGCAGCCGCAGCCTTCGCCGCCTCCTCCGCAGTAATCGGACGGTGCTCTTCAAAGCTCGACAGCACCTGCGGCGCGCCATCCTCCAGCAGCGTAAAGTCCGACGCCTTCAGCCCCTGGACGGGCCTGCCCTTCCCATTGGTCACCACCACATCGAGCAGCACCAGCCGCGCTCGCGTTCTCAGGGTGGCCACACCGTCATTTGGCTGCAGCAAAGCTGAAGGTACGGCGCCGGGATTCGGCACACCCGACGGCGAACTCTGCTGCGCCAGCAAAACTCCTCTGCCGACCCAGGCGGACAAAGCCAGCAGCACAACCAGCAGCGAAACCGACCTCCGTTTCATCGCAAACCCCAGAGAGACAAACTCGCCTCGCGCTCATCTGCCGCGGGACTTGTTCTATTGGACGCTCGCCATGACCCCTGAGACGCCGTACGCGCGAAGATCACCCCTCGCGCATCCCTATCACCACCTTGGCCGTCGTAATTGCCTGCCCAACGTGCCGCTGCGTGTGCTCCGCACAATGGATGAGCAGACCGCCCATAGTGCTCGGCAATTTGGCCCGTCCCACCCCGCGCAGCTCCTCATAACTACCGGGCGAGATCATCATCACCCGCTCCTGCGCCTCGCTCAACCCTGCCCGCACTTCGGCCAGCACCACCTCGGCAGACGCACCCATGTTCATCTCACTGTGCAACGCGTCCATCTGCTCCCCTGATAGCACATCGCCCTCCGCATACGTCAGCAGCCGGTCAAGACTCCGGGCAATGTGCCGCAGATGAAACGCCACCGAAGCGACTCCGAACGGCCTCGCATTCATCTCGGCATCGCTCAATCCGGCACACCACCGCGAAACGTCCTCCGCCGCCAATTCCAGCGCATGCAGCACCTGCCGCCGCACCGCATCCACCTCGGTCAGCGTGCCCCGCAGCCACGGCTCAACCATCATGCCACCTCCTGTTCATTGCCTGTATCTCGCATCGCTTATTCCTGTCCTTAGAGTGCGTCTTAATCGGTGATATCCGCGGTCGGCTGTCACAAGCCTTTGCTTTTGCGAAACTCCCTCACCACGTCCCCGACAGCCCTGTGCTGCGCGTCCACCGCATCGTTCATTCCCTGCACCTCGATCGCGCTCACCTTGCCTGCAAGACGATCCATCGCCACCTGAATTCCTGGATGCCTTTTCAGCGAATCCTCGCGCATGAGCGGCACAGCCTCATACGGGGGAAAGTAATGCTTGTCGTCAGCCAGCACCATAAATCCAAGCGACCGAATTGGCCCGTCGGTCGAGTTGCCTGCCACCAT
>Ga0206805_1141_pt1 | contig 13217 bp, 14 predicted proteins | sample Alteio_BWOrgCont_59_FD_152890 | JGI IMG/M metagenome (GOLD analysis project Ga0206805, IMG submission 152890) | Enriched cells from forest soil in Barre Woods Harvard Forest LTER site, Petersham, Massachusetts, United States -... | ecosystem: Environmental > Terrestrial > Soil > Temperate forest >... | reverse complement strand
GCACTCCTGCGGCGGTCTGGGCCTCCGCAAGCAACTTCGGGAATGCGGTGGGGTCGGCGAACAGCTTTTCGTAGATGCTGGAACCGACCCCGGCCTGCACCGTCAGGACCGCTAGATTTCGCTGCTGCGCGGCGGCGACTTCGGGAAGCCAGTCGCCTCCGTGGAAGAACAACAGCAGGTTGACCTGACGCTTTCCTTTCAGTTTTTCCGGGACGAACAGGGTGCCCATGCTGAGCTTCTGGCGCAGGCCGGGAGGAGTTGTCTGGGTAAGCCGGGGATGCGTTCGGGTGTGCTCCGTCATCGGCGAGGGATTCTGCGCCTGCTGGGCGATGCCGTGTGCCGGGCACAAAAGCGCGGCAAGGAATCCGCAGGCCGCGAGGACCTGGGCGGTGCGCCTAAAGGCTTGGATCGGGGTGGAGAGTTCGAGCATAGGGATGATGCTACCAACATCGTCAGGGCGTCGGTGTTAGGCTATTACTCTGTTGGTCAGGGGGTTCGGCCATGCGGCGGATCGTCTTGGTGAGTCTGTGTGCGCTGCTGGTGACAGGCGCGAGTGCTCAAGGCCGGGGCGGAGGTGCGCGCGGCGTGGCCCATGGGGGCATTGCATTCAGGCCTGCGTTTACCGGCGGCCGAGGTTACGGCTCTCTTCCTCTCGGTCGCGGTTACAGCCGTCTTCCTTACGGTTATGGGTATCTCGGCGGCGGCTACGGCTACGGATATTCTGACGGCGACACCGCGCCCTACGATGCAGGCGGCTACACGTTCTCTCCACAGCAAGGGTACTTTGAACCTTCGCCGCCTCCGCCGAGCCTGATCCCGGTCGAGGCGAAGCCGGCGCATCCGGTGCTGACGAACTATACCTGGCCTGTTGCGTCCGCGCCCAGCGCCGTTGTGGCTCCGGAAGGCGAGGCGCAGACCTTTGGCATCGTGCTGAAGGATGGGTCGACGCTGTCGGCTACCACGATTGTCGCTGCGGACGATGTGCTGCACTACGTCGATCCGGACGAGCGGCACATGCGGGTTTCCATGAGCGCAGTGGATCGCGCGGCAACACTCAAGCTCAATCGCGAGCGGAAACTCACCTTGTATCTGCCGGCAACTCCGCAGTAAAACGGCTGGCTTTCTTCTCCTCGGATCGTTATCGTGGTTCCCGTGTGTTTTGACGGGAGTGGGGCTCGGTAAAGCGATTTGCCAGCGCACGACCAGAGCATGAGGAGAGTGCATGGCAATTCGTTTGCATTTCTGGGGGGCGGACCAGACCGTCACCGGATCGTCGCATCATTTGGAGTGTGCGGGGCAGAATATCCTGCTGGACTGCGGGCTGTTTCAGGGCCGGCGGCAGGACGCGGCGCAAATCAACGCCCACCTGGCGTTGTCGCCGGAGCAACTGGTGGGCAAAGTTGCGCCAGGGTTGAACGCCGTAGTGTTGTCGCACGCGCACATCGACCATTCGGGCGACCTGCCGCTGCTGGCGAAGCAGGGGTATCGCGGGCCGATCTACACCACACCCTCGACCATCGATCTGTGCCTGCCCATGCTCAAGGACAGCGCGCATATCCAGGAAGGCGACGCGGAGTTCATCAACCGGCGCCGCGGAAGACGCAAGTCGATTGGCGTGCCGCCCGGCTCCGCGCCCGTCGAGCCGCTGTATGACCAGGACGACGCCGCGCAGGTGAGCCAACTATTCCGGCCCGTGAAGCTGCATACGCCGCAACTGCTGGCGGGGTCGACCAAAGATGCGGGCTTCACCATGACGTCGACCAACGCCGGCCACATGCTGGGGTCGACGAACGTGTTGCTGGAAGCGGCTGAAAATGGGCAGACGGTGCGGCTGCTGTTTTCGGGCGATGTCGGGCGGAAGAACCTGCCCATCATCAAGGACCCCGACCCGGCGCCACCGGCCGACTACCTGATTATGGAGAGTACCTACGGCGACCGGCTGCATGCGCCCATCGCCGGGGTGAAGGAGAAGCTGGCGGGGTTGGTGAAGAGCGTGCTGGGGCGTGGCGGGCACATCATCGTGCCGGCGTTTGCAGTGGAGCGCACGCAGCAACTGGTGTTGATGCTGCACCAGATGATCGAGGCGAAAGAGATTCCGGAGTTTCCCATCTTTGTCGATAGCCCGCTGGCGAGCGCGGTGACGGACGTGTTCAAGAAGCATACGGAGGACTGGGACCCGGAGGCGTGCGCGTTCTACAGCAAGGGCGAGGATGCGTTTGGCTGGAACCGCCTGCGCTACACCGCTACGGTAGAGGAGAGCAAAGGGCTGAACAATCTGCACATGCCCTACATGGTGATCTCGGCGTCGGGAATGTGCGAGGCGGGACGGATTCTGCATCATCTGCAGAACGGGATTGAAGATCCGCGCAACCTGATCCTGATTACCGGCTACCAGGCGCCGAACACGCTGGGCAGCAAGCTGGTGGCGAGGGCGCAGGAGGTGAACATCTTCGGCGAGCCGCTGCGGGTACGGGCGCAGATCGAGTCGATCGACGCGCTGAGCGGACACGCGGATCAGCAGGAGCTGCTGGACTGGATGGCTCCGGTAGCGCCGACGTTGAAGAAGGTGTTCCTGGTGCATGGCGAATTGGACGCGATGACGGTGTTGAAGGGCAAGATCGAAGAGCGTTACAAGCTCGAGGTAGTGTGTCCAAAGCGCGGCGACCGGTTCGAGGTAAGCTAGCGCACGTCAGCGTGGCCGCCAAAACGGGTATGCTTTCCCTGTGATGTTTTAGGGGGAATGATGAAGATTGCAGGAAGCGTACTGGATCTGATTGGCAACACTCCGCTGGTGCAGCTGAACCGCGTGACCGAAGGCTGCGGCGCCCGCGTGGTTGCCAAGCTGGAGAGCGCGAACCCGGCGCTGAGCGTTAAGGATCGCATCGGCTACGCGATGATCGAAGCGGCCGAGCGCGAAGGCAAGATCAAGCCGGGCGAGACCGTGCTGATTGAGCCGACCAGCGGCAACACCGGCATCGGGCTGGCGTTTGTGGCTGCGGTGAAGGGCTACGACATCATCCTGACCATGCCGGAGACGATGAGTGTGGAGCGGCGCATTCTACTGCTGGCGTATGGCGCGAAGATTGTGCTGACGCCCGGTCCGAACGGGATGAAGGGCGCGATCGCCAAGGCGGAGGAGCTGATGGCCGCGACGCCGAACGGCTACATGCTGCAACAGTTCAACAATCCGGCCAACCCCGCGATCCACCTGGCGACGACTGGGCCGGAGATCTGGAACGATACAGACGGTGCGGCGGATGTGCTGGTGTCCGGCGTGGGCACGGGAGGCACGCTGACCGGCGTGAGCGAGTACATCAAGGCGCGCAAGCCGGGCTTCTGGACCGTGGCGGTCGAACCGACGGACAGCCCGGTGCTCTCGGGCGGCGCGCCGGGGCCGCACAAGATTCAGGGGATCGGCGCGGGCTTTGTGCCGAAGGTGCTGCGGACGGATCTGATCGACGAGATCGTCCAGGTGACGAACGATGAGGCGTTCGCGATGGCGCGGCGGCTGCCGAAGGAGGAGGGCCTGCTGGTAGGCATCTCCGGCGGCGCGGCGGTACATGGGGCGCTGAAGGTGGCGCGCGAGCCGAGGCACGCGGGCAAGCTGATTGTGGTGGTCATTCCTGACTTCGGGGAGCGCTATCTTTCGACGCTGCTGTTCGACGAATTGCGCCAGCAGGCGCTCGCCACACCCACGTCGCCCGTCCATCTATGAATCTGTTTGCGGCGATTCGCGAAGACGTTCGATGCGTGGTCGAACGCGACCCGGCGGCGACGTCACGGGCGATGGTGCTGCTGTGCTATCCGGGGCTACAGGCGCTGTGGGCGCACCGGGTGCAACATTGGCTGTGGTGCAAACACATGAGGCTGGCGGCGCGTTTTCTGTCGCAGGTGACGCGCTTCTGGACGGGCGTAGAGATTCATCCGGGGGCGCGCATCGGGCGGCGAGTGTTTATCGATCACGGCATGGGTGTGGTGATTGGCGAGACGGCGATTGTGGGCGACGACGTCACGCTCTACCAGGGTGTGACACTGGGTGGCACCGGAAAAGAAACCGGCAAACGGCACCCCACGCTACGCAACGGCGTCTTTGTGGGCAACAACGCGAACATCCTGGGCAACATCACGATCGGCGAGAACTCGCGGGTGGGCGCGGGTTCGGTGGTGGTGCGCGATGTGCCTCCGGATTCGACCGTCGTCGGCGTACCGGCGCACATTGTGTACCAGGGCGGCAAGCGCGTGCTGATTACCGATCCGCATGACGTGAGCGATCCGCTCTCGGACGTGATGATCGCACTGGCGGACGAGGTGAAGCGGCTGAAGTGCCGGCTGGAGAAGCTGGATGGCGAGTTCCAGCAGACGCGCCTGGAGCCGGCGAGCCCGTTCGCGGTGGAAGAAGAAGAGCGCGCGCAGTACCGCACGGAGCAGGCATCGCGAGTGGACAGTGTCAGTATGGGCGAAGGGATTTGATTAGTTGCTAGTTGCTAGCTGTGACGTGGCCGACCACATCGGTGCCGCCGGCTAATGGCTTTTCGACCACGTGCCACACATCGCCGTCTTCCTCAATCACGGCCAGCACGGGAACTTCGATGCGCGTGCCGGTGCGGGAGACAGCTTCGAGCACTCCGACATCGCCGGCGGTGAACTTTGTATTGTCGAGGGTCATGCGCCAGCGCACGGTCCCGCCTTCACGCGACTCCAGCCTGATGTCGGTTACGACCGCCTTAAACTCTGAACCCTCGCTCACTTGGCCCGCCCATCGATGAGCGCTTCCATCTCGCGCTTGCTGCCGACCATGAAGGGCGTGCGTTGGTGGATCCCGTCGGGTTTGATGTCGAGGATGCGCTCGCGTCCGCTCGATGCCATGCCGCCTGCCTGTTCCGCGATGAACGCCAGCGGATTCGCCTCATACAGCAAACGAAGCTTGCCGCCGGGCTGATCCTTCGTCGGCGGGTAGAGGAAGACGCCGCCCTTCAGCAGCGTGCGGTGGAAGTCCGCCACCAGGCTGCCGATGTAGCGCGAGCTGTACTGGCGGCCGAGCGCGCCCGAGCGCAGCTTGCCGACGTACGCGCGATACTCGTCGGGCCAAGTGGAGGCGTTGGCCTCGTTGACGCTGTAGTAGCTGCCTTGCTCCGGCATCTTCATGTGCTCGTTGGTCAGCACGAAGGCGCCGATGGTCGGGTCGAGCGTGAAGCCGTGGACGCCGTTACCAGTGGTATAGACCAGCACGGTGGACGGCCCGTACACGACGTAGCCCGCGGCCACCTGCGTGTATCCCGGCTGCAGGATGGAGGCTCCGAGGTCGCCGCTATGGTCGGAGGGCAGCCGGCGCAGCACGCTGAAGATGGTGCCGACGTTGACGTTGACGTCGATGTTGGACGAGCCGTCGAGCGGATCGAAGACGATGATGTACTTGCCCGTTTCGACCGAGCGGTTGAAGGTGACAGGCTCTTCGTCCTCTTCGCTGACCAGGGCGGCGACGGAATCGCGCAGGCCGAGGCAGTGCAGCAGCGCCTGGTTGGCAAAGACATCGAGCTTCTGCTGCTGCTCGCCCTGCACGTTCGTCTGTCCGAAAGCGCCGAGCACGTCACTGAGACCCGCGGTGCGAATCTTCGCCTCGACCATTTTGGTGGCCAGCGTAATGCCGCTCAGCAGCCAGCTGAACCGTCCGCTAGCCTCGCTGATTTCCTGCTGCTGTTGCAGGATGTGTTGCTGCACTGTCGTAATCATGCCGCCGTTTCCCATCGTCCCCACCCACTCAAGTCAGATCGTCTGTGTCGTACGGTTTTACCTTGCGTCCCAGCGCGGAGAGGCTCCGCTGGCCGCCGACCAGGCCTTCCACCACGGCATTCAATTCTTCTTCGGAGCCCGCGTCCGCCGCGGCGGCCATGTGTTCCAGCGCCTCGGGTCCGGGCAGGCTTTCCAGCAGCACCGTGCAGTGCGCTTGCGCGACGTGGTCCAGATTCAACCCTTCGGGCGTTTTGGCTTTGATGCCGACCTCGCCGGGCTTGACGCCGAGCAGCCGCGCCACGCTTTCGCGCAGCTCTCCGGCGATGGGAACGATCTTCGGCTTCGCCATCACCAGCACGGTGTCGACGTTGACGATGCGGTAGCCCGCGGTGGCAACCTCTTCGAGCGCCGTCTGAAGGAAAACGCTGGAGGCCGCACCCTTCCAGCGCGGATCGCTGGGCGGAAAGAAGGTGCCGATGTCGCCGGCGGAAACCGCGCCCAGCAGCGCGTCGGTGATAGCGTGCAGCAGGACGTCGCCGTCGGAGTGCCCGGCGAGGCCTTCGCTGTGTTCAATCGACAAGCCGCCGATCACCAGCGGCACGCCGGCTTTGAACGCGTGCGAGTCAAACCCGTAGCCGATTCTCATGCTCATGGGCACACCTCGGCATCCGCGAAAGGCTTAACACCGATTGACACCGATGCAACCGATTTAAGACCCCTTTTCTTTAGATCGTTATCCATGACCAATCTCTTGAACCGTGGAGTGGGACCGAAGTTCATAAGGAGGGCTACCTCGATATTTGTCGCCCTCAAGTAGTGGAGCGTTTGAGATACATGCTCGTGAATTAGCCCTTCGCACGCTTTCAGTTCGATCAGAATCGTGTCATTTACGATCAGATCGGCTCTGAAAACGCCTACCAGTTCGCCGCGAAAACTGACGGGAATCGCAACCTCCGTCTCGGCCACTAGTCCCACCTGTACCAAAGCCAACCGCATGGATTCTCGGTAAACCGATTCCAGAAAACCCGACCCCAACTCGTTATAGACATCGTAGAAGACGCCGATGCTCTGTTGAGTCAGATCGTCATGCTTTCCACTGACTTGTCTTTCATCCATATTCATCTCTGCCTTTGATCGGTGCTCGTCGGTGTCAATCGGTGTTAGGCCTTTGGATTGCTCAGATAGAACTCCGCCAACTCGATATCTCCCGGTTGGGTAATTTTAAAGTTCTTCGCCGAGCCCGGGACGACAGCCACGACGATACCGGCGCGCTCCATTAAGCTGGCCTCGTCAGTGCCTGCGAACTCGTCCGCGGCGGCCTCTGAGAAGGCGCGTTGCAGCAACCCGCAGCGTGCTCCCTGGGGCGTCTGCGCCTGCACGATGCGCTCGCGGGGAATGGTTGCGGTGATGATGGCGCCGTGCGCGGTACGCTCTACCTGCTTGATGGTGTCGACGGCGGGCAGGCCGACGATGGCGGCGCCGTGTTCGGCGACCGCGTCGATGGTGCGCTCGATGGTGGCCGGATCGATCAGCGGGCGGGCAGCGTCATGCACCAGCACCACATCGTCGCCGTCGCAGCCTGTCTCGGCCACCAGCTTCGTCAAAGCGTTGCTGACGGATTGCTGGCGGACGTTGCCGCCTTCGACGACACTCACCTTCCCACCCAGGCCGAATTCGGTCACCTGCGCGCGGACGCGCTCGATCTCGGTCTTGCGCACGGCGACGTAGATGGCCTCGACGCGGGGCACTGCGAGAAACGCACGCAGGCAATGCACCAGGACAGGCACGCCCGCGATGGAGAGAAACTGCTTTGGAGTGGACGCGCTGCCACCTGCGGACATCCGCGTCCCAATCCCTGCTGCCGGAAGAATCACAAACACACGCATAGCCAACGAAGTATACAAGATGGGCGCGCTCGGGGCGGCGACCCGGCCGTTCTCAGAGATCCAGACGCAGCATCATCTCATTCGACATCGTGAAGCCGGCCTGCTCGTACACTGGTTTGCCGAACTGCGAAGCGTGCAGGGTAACGACCTTGATCCCGCGTTCTTTGGACTCGGCCACGGCGAGGGTGAGCAGGTCGCGAGCCACGCCGCGGCGGCGCATCTCCGGTGCGACGTAAAAGTTCAGCAAGTAGGCGCGCTGTGGTTGCTCGTCCATAAAATGCGGCGGCCAGTCGATGACCCATAGGCCCGCGCCGGCGACCAGTTGTCCGCCCTCCTCGACCAGCCAGCCCACGTAGCTGCCGTCGGCCAGCCGGGGGCGCACCCAGTCGACGAAGTTCGTGGTCATGGGTCCCATGGAGGCCTCTTCCGCCATTCCCGCGTCGGCGAACATGCGCAGGCGCTGGTGCGCGATTGCCTCTGCATCCACTACCGTTGCCCGCCGTGTCTCAGCCATCGTTTCAGCGTATCGCAAACGTGCAGCGGTAGGATGGAGTCTCGATGCCAGGCACAACGCCCACGCTGAATCGTGAACACATTCGTCCCGGGGACCGCGTATGTGCGGCTGTGTCGGGCGGCGCGGACTCGGTGGCGTTGCTGCTGCTGCTGCATGCGGCCAATGCGCTGCTGCGGAATGCGCTGGGAGTGGGGCTTTCGGCGGTGCACGTGCATCACGGACTGCGCGGCGAGGAGGCAGACGCCGACCTGGAATTCGTACGCGAGCTGTGCCTGCGGCTGGAGGTCCCGCTGCACGTCCACCACGCCAGCGTGCCGGAACGGGTGGCGCGCAGCCGCGAGGCGGGGGAGCCGGAGACGACTGAGGAGGCGGCGCGCGGGCTGCGCTACGAGTGCTTCGCGAAGTTGATTGCGGAGGGCCATGCGGACTCTGTCTTTACTGCGCACACGCTGGACGACCAGGCAGAGACCGTCCTGATGAAGCTGCTGCGCGGCGCGTGGACCGAGGGGCTGAGCGGGATTTATCCAATGGTGCAGGTGCCAAACGCCGGCCGGCCAGGGAAGATTGTGCGGCCGCTGCTGGCGGTGCGGCGGGCTGAGTTGGAGGAGTTCCTGCGCGCGCAGGGTCAGCTCTGGCGGACCGACTCCTCCAATGCGGACGAGGCGTTTACGCGCAACCGCGTCCGCCACCACTTGCTGCCCGTCCTGCGCGAGTACAACCCGGCCATCGGCCAGGCGCTGGCGAACCTGGCAGAACTGGCGCGAGACGACGAGGCGCGGTGGCAGGCGGAGCTCGCCCGCATCCTGCCGCAGCTACTGCTTCCGGGCAAACCTGTTCGCGGCGGCGGCCGGGCAGTCAGCACAGCTCCCGGCGAGTCCAATTCGGTGGCGCTGGAGATCGAACGCCTGCGCGGGTTCGATCCTGCGCTACGGCGGCGGGTGGTGCGGGCGGCGGCGCGAACGCTGGGCGCGCGGCTGAGCTTCAACGAGACCTCCCGCCTGCTTGCCCTGGCTGGCTTCGGGTCGGATCCGACGGCTGCTGCCCGGCCTGGCTCCAGCCTGCACCTGCCCGGCGGTTTGCATGCCGAGCGGTCCGCGCGCGAACTTCGGCTCAGGCGGGCGGAACCGCCGGCGGCCAAATGACGCATCTCCTTTGCTATGTCACACAAAAGACGTAAGACAAGGCTGCTTCAGCCTGATAGATAATGACCGCAGGATGGTCGAGGATTGTTTTGCGCATGATCTGCCCATTTCAGTCGGCGCAGAGTAGAATCGAAGCATCTGGGGTGTGTCCGATCGGGACCGGGATCGCAATGCCTGCAGAAAGACCTGGAACCCTTCAGCACTCATCGGGCGTCTAATAGTTGATAGTGGAGAACTATCCGAGCGCAGGTGTCTGATTGCCTCTCTCGACTGGCAAGCCGTCTGGCCGTCCGATGCGGGCATCCAGGCTGGAAAAATGAGGAAACGCGATTGAACTCGACCGTTAAGCAGCTTCTGATGTGGGTGTTGGTGATCACCGGCGCCATTTGCCTCTTTACCTATGTCAGCAAGGGCATGGGTGGACCGCCGAGCGCGACACCGACCTTTACCGAGGTGATGAATCGCGCGGACAAGGGCGACGTCAAGGATGTTCAGATCGACGAACAGACCATGACCGGTCACTTCGGCAACAATGAAAAGTTCACGACCACGATCCCGGCAAACTATCCGAACATGTACGATCGGTTGAACGTCAAGGGCGTCAACGTCACCATCAAGAACCAGAACTCCAACTACTGGCTGTCAATGCTGGTATCCATCGCGCCGTTCGCGCTGTTGCTGGGGCTGTGGTTCTTCCTGCTGCGGCAGATGCAGTCCGGCGGTAACAAGGCGATGAGCTTTGGCAAGAGCCGTGCCCGGCTGCTCTCCATGCAGCAGAAGAAGATCACGTTCAAGGACGTGGCCGGCGTGGACGAGGCCAAGGAGGAGCTGAAGGAGATTATCGAATTCCTGCGCGAGGCGCAGAAGTTCCAGCGCCTGGGCGGCCGCATCCCCAAGGGCGTGCTGCTGGTCGGGCCTCCGGGCACCGGCAAGACTTTGCTGGCCCGGGCCGTAGCCGGCGAGGCCAATGTTCCGTTCTTCTCGATTTCCGGTTCGGACTTCGTTGAAATGTTCGTAGGCGTTGGCGCGAGCCGCGTGCGCGACTTGTTTGAGCAAGGCAAGAAGAACGCGCCCTGCATCATCTTCATCGACGAAATCGACGCTGTCGGTCGTCACCGCGGCGCCGGCCTCGGCGGCGGACACGACGAGCGCGAACAGACCCTGAACCAGCTCCTCGTTGAGATGGACGGCTTTGAGTCCAACGACGGCGTCATCCTGATTGCCGCGACCAACCGGCCCGACGTACTCGATCCGGCGCTGCTGCGTCCCGGCCGCTTCGATCGCCGCGTCATCGTGGACCGCCCGGACATCCGCGGCCGCGAAGAAGTGCTGCGCGTGCACTCGAAGAAGGTGCCAATGGCGGAAGACGTCAACCTCAACGTGCTGGCACGCGGGACACCGGGCTTCTCCGGCGCCGACCTGGCCAATATGGTCAACGAAGCTGCCCTGACCGCTGCGCGCTTCAATCGCAAGTCGGTGCACATGTACGACTTTGAAGTGGCGAAGGACAAGGTGTTGATGGGCGCCGAGCGCAAGTCCATGCTGCTCTCCGACGATGACAAGCGCGACACGGCCTACCACGAAGCCGGCCACGTGCTGGTCGCCGCCAAGCGCAGCCACGCCGACCCGCTGCACAAGGTCACCATCATTCCGCGCGGCATGGCGCTGGGCGTCACCATGCATCTGCCCGAGGAAGACAAGCACACGGTCACCAAAGACTATCTCGACACGCAGCTGGCCATCCTGATGGGCGGACGCTGCGCCGAAGAGATCTTCATGCACCGCAAGACCACGGGAGCAGGCAACGACATCGTTCGCGCCACTGAACTTGCCCGCAAGATGGTCTGCGAGTATGGCATGAGCGACCTGGGACCGCTGACCTACGGCAAGAAGGAGCAGGAAGTTTTCCTGGGCCGCGACATCGCCCAGGCTCGCGACTACTCCGACGACACCGCCAAGCAGATCGACGTGGCCGTCCGCGCGTTCGTCGACGAGGGCTACCGGTCGGCGTACAAGATCCTCGAAGAGAACGCTGACATCATGCACCGCATGGCCACCGCACTGCTGGAGCGCGAGACGCTGGACAAGGCAGAGATCGACCTCCTGATCGCGGGCAAGGAACTGCCGCCGTTCAAGTCGCCGCTGGCGTTTGCTGACCCCGGCCCCGGGGATGGGCAGAAGGTCATTAAGCCGGAAGCGGGTGGCCGCAAGCCGGGCTTTACCGAGGGCCAGCCCTCTCCCGCATAAGATTTACAACCCAACAGCAGAGCGGGGCGGCCTTCGGGTCGCCTCATCTGCTTAAGCCAGGGACAAAGGACCGCCAATGTTCACCCGCCCCGCCCGGCTCCTTCGCGTCGAAGAGGCGGGCCTGCTGATCGCCGCCGTTGTGCTGTACGCACATTTCCATTTCAGCTGGCTGCTGTTCGCGGTGCTCTTTCTCGCGCCGGACCTGTTCATGCTCGGCTACCTGGCGAATCCGAAAACCGGCGCTGCGCTCTACAACCTCGGCCACTTTCTCTTGGTTCCGCTGGCCCTGTTCGCCGCCGGCTACAGCACGCACCGGCCGCTGTTGCTGGCCATCGCTTTGATCTGGGCCGCGCACATCGCCTTCGACCGCCTGCTCGGCTACGGGTTGAAATATCCGGCACACTTCAAAGACACTCACCTGCAGCACATCGCTTGAGTGCGACAATAGAAGCAGACGCATGCGCCCTTCGACGTCCCACGCCGCCCATCGCATCTTGCCGCGCACCCTTGCTATTGGCTGTCTTTCGCTCTTCTGTCTCGTCCCCCTCGCCGGATGCGGCTACCACACCGCCGGCTCGGCCGCACATATTCCGGCAAGCGTCCGCACCATCGCGGTGCCGGTCTTTGGCACGCACGCGCAGGCCTATCACACAGAAATGGCGCTGACCCAGGCGGTGGTTCACGAGCTCAACACGCGCACCCGATATCGCGTTTTGACCGGCAGCTCGGCCGACGCCGACGCCGTACTCAGCGGCACGATCCTGACGCAGACCCCCGAACCCCTGACCTACGACTCCACCACCGGCGAAACCTCCAGCTACCTGGTCACGGTTACGGTGAAGGTCGTCCTCACCGCACGCGACGGCCGCGTGCTCTACCAGAACGACGCGCTCTCCTACCGCGAGCAATACCAGTCCACGCAGGACCTCACCGGCTTCATCCGCGAGGACCCCGCCGCGGTCAACCGCCTCGCCCGCGACTTCGCGCAGGCGCTGGTAGGCGATATGCTGGAGTCGTTCTAATGTCCGACCATCCGCCAATCGTGAACCTCTCCAACTCCCCGCGCCCGCCCGCGCTCCGTTCGTTCGCATCCACCGACCGCTTCCTCACCGAGATCGCCTCGCCCGCCAGCCTGCGCCCCGGCTACGTCCTCCTCGGCGACGAGGCGTTCCTCTATCAGCGCTGCCGCCAGGGAGTTCTCGCCGCGCTTGCCCCGCCCGAGAGCCGTGACTTCTCGCTGCACGACTTCGACCTCGCCGACACCACCATCTTCGACATCCTCGATCGCGCGCAGACGCCTTCGCTCATGGCGCCGTTCCAGGTGCTCTTCGTCCGCGGGTTGAAGAACCTCTACGGCCGTGGCTCGAAGAAGGAAGAATTCGCGGCGATTGATGCGTACTTCCGCTCGCCTAACCCCGGCGCCCTTGTGCTCTTCGTTGCCGACCATCTGCGCATCCCCACCGACCTGCGCAAGATGGACTACCAGGACAAGGAACGCTACGACCGCATCCGCGAGACCCTCGGCGACTGGTGCGGCTTTGTGGAACTGGCGCGCGTCGACGATAACGACGCCATCAAGTGGGTGATGTCCACAGCAGACGCGCGCGGCATTAAGTTCGACGCAGACGCCGCTCGCGAACTGGTCGATGCGCTGGGCGCCGACATGATGATGGTCGCGAGCGAACTCGAAAAGCTCTG
>Ga0206805_1140_pt1 | contig 13230 bp, 7 predicted proteins | sample Alteio_BWOrgCont_59_FD_152890 | JGI IMG/M metagenome (GOLD analysis project Ga0206805, IMG submission 152890) | Enriched cells from forest soil in Barre Woods Harvard Forest LTER site, Petersham, Massachusetts, United States -... | ecosystem: Environmental > Terrestrial > Soil > Temperate forest > O... | reverse complement strand
GAAAAATTGAATCGGTAATTTTTGCCCCATGCTCTTTGCTCCGGCTTGCTAAGAGATTTATCTTATCCACCATTTGCCTGAATTTTTTTGATGAGGAATCTGTTTTATAATCTCCTTCCAAATGGCATGATGCAATTGCTAACACAACACTAAGTGTGCCAATATAATAGCTTAGTTTTTTTGAAAAAAGAGAAGCACAGGGTAACTTCATAAAAGTAAATTAATGTTGTCTGGTAGTTATCATTTCTTTAGGGAATTCTATATAAAATGTAGTGCCCTCATCTTTCTTACTTTCAACCCAAATCCTGCCTCCAAGGGCTTCCACTATCTGTTTAGAAATAAAAAGTCCCGCACTAAAAGGAAGTTTCTGGCGGGGGGTGATTACTTTGTTTGTTTCCGTTACTTCTTCAAATACTTTATCCATTAACTCATCGGATATACCTGAACTACTATCCTTAATAGAAATTTGAACAGCATCCTGTTCCTTATGCATTTCAACTTTTATGGTTGTTGCTTCAGGGCTGAACTTAATAGCATTATTGATGAGGTTATTTAATACACGCCATATTTTTTCGCGGTCAATTTCAAGTGCGCAGTCATCGGCCTGTAATATGATGTCTTGCTTTTTATTATGTGCCTTGAATTTCATCATGTCTACACAATACTGAAGCAACTCTTTCATATTAACAGGCTCCTTCCTCATCTCTTCCTTGGCTATATTGGTAGATAATACATCGGAAATCATTGCCAGCAGGGCAGAACTGGAAGTCTGTATCAATGATAAAAATTCCTGTTGGGTTTTATTATCAACCTCCTCTTCCGTAAGCAGTGTGGCCATGCTTTTTATAGTGGCAAGCGGGTCGCGCAGATCGTGCGCCACTACTTCCATCATCCGCGTATTTTCCTTATGACTTTGTTCCAGCGCATCAAGCGCCTGGTGCATCTCTTTATTTTGCTTAATAACCTGTTGATTTAATTCCTTCAACTGCTTATTACTTTTTGAAACAAAAATAGCCACACCTATGGTAGCGGCTAAAAAGAAGATAACTATAATATTGCTTTCATTTTGGGTTTCATTTTCCTTCTTTAGTGTAAGGAAAGAATCTTGCTGGTTAATATCTTCATAGGCTTTATTAAAATCTATGCTTACAAATTTTTTATTGGCGGCAGTAATAGAATCGGTTTGTTTTGTATATATATTCAAATAACTACCTGCTTTATCCGGTTGCTGCATTAAATTATAATAATCGGCTTCCAGCTTGTACCATTTTGTTGCCAAATGCTTATCAGATCTACGGCCGCTATCAATTGTGGCCCTGTAGTGTTGCAGCAATGCATTTGCCTCATCTAAACGGGATGTTTTCAGGTAAAGTTCCGCCAACTTTAGTTGTGTTAGGTGGGCATCGCTTATTTCCATACCTTCCCGTTTATTTATACTTATAGTTTTATTATAAAATGTTTCGGCCGTTTTAAAATCCCCTTTATTAAAATAAGCTGTTCCCAGGTTACCGTATATCACGCCTTGTTCAACATCAATAAACTCTTTTACTTCACTTACACTGCTCAATTGAGGTCCATATGTGTTAATGTAATCCAGCGCTTTATAAAAGTAATAAATGGCGCTATCGGGCATTCCTGATTTACTATAACAGAGGCCAATATTATCCAGGTTACCTTGTTGTTCTCGGAATCTTAAAAAATCATTTTTGCCTGTCTGGTACTTTAACTTTTCCTGGAAACATTCCCTGAAATAATTAACTGCATGTAAATAATCGCCTTGCTCATAACATACAGTTCCTAACCTACCACTAAACTGGCTGAATTGAAGCGTATCGTGGGTTGACTGAATAACCTTTATACCCTCGTAATAGCAGGCATAGGCCTCATTGTATTCCCGTAGTTGTAAAAGGGCCTTTCCCTTATAGAGATATGCACGGCCATAAAGAGGAGTGTATCTATTCTCCAATTCATTATTGCGGATTATCCACAAGGCGCTGTCAGCATATTGCTCCTGCCTCGAATAATTGGGTTGTGAATAATAGCTTTTTAACAGATATTTATCGCATAAATCTTCTATGGTCGGATGAGGAGAGGAATAATATATGGAATCGGTTATTTTGCCACCGGGCTCCTGGGTTTTGGCAACCAGGTTGTCAACTATGCTGATTAATTGGTCTAAATGTTCGCCTGTGGAATTCCTATCTTTATTTTTATGATAATTACAAGCTACACTTGCCAGCACTATAAAAAGTGCCCACATGTAACAGGAACTTTTGGTAAAAAAGGCGATGGAAGACTTCATTTTACTTTTAAATATTATTAATTAACTATCATGCTGTCAGAAAATTCTACATAAAAAACAGTTCCCTCTCCTTCTGTGCTCTCAAACCAAATCTTTCCTCCCAGCGCTTCCACTATCTGTTTGGAAATAGAAAGCCCAAGTCCGAAAGAACGTTCTCCTTGTGTTCCCGTACGTTTTTTAGTATTTGCTAAAACATCAAATATTTTGCCTTTCAACTCATTGGGTATTCCTATGCCATCATCCTTTACCGATATTTGAACAACACCTTGCTTGTTGTGCATTTCAACTTCAATGGAACTGCTATCGGGGCTGAATTTGAGAGCATTGGTAACCAGGTTACTTACTACCCTCCATATTTTTTCGCGATCGGTATCCAAGGTAATTTCCTCGGCATGCAGCTTGATATTTTGATTTTTATTGGTGGCTTTAAATTTCAGCAAATCTACACAATATTGTAACAATACTTTCATATCCACGGCTTCCTTTTTCATACTTTCCTCCGTTATGTTAGCCGATAACATATCCGTAATCATCTCCAGTAAACTTGTACTTGATGTTTCAATTAACGATAAAAACTCTTTTTGGGTTTGCTCGTTTTCCTGGTCTTCCAGCAATATGCCCGCCATACTTTTTATGGCCCCGAGCGGGTCGCGTAAGTCGTGTGCCATAATTTCCATCATACGGGTATTCTCCCGCTGGCTTTGTTCCAATGCATCCAGGGCTTGCTGCATTTCTTTATTTTGGAGGATAATTTTTGCATTCAGTTTTTTCAATTGCCTGTTGTTTCTGGATATAAATATGGCTATACCGATAATCATGGTTAAAAAAATGATAGCAATAACATTGTTGAGGTTTCGTATGTCATCTTCCCGTTTCAGGGCAACCAGCAAGTTTTCCTGGTTAATATCTTCAAAAACGTTACTAAAGTCAATACCGGCTAACTTTTTGTTGGCGGCATCTTCAGAATCTTTCTGAACTAAATAGGTGCTTAGGTAAGTAAACGCCTGTTCCGGGCTCTTAACCGAATCATAATAATTACTCTTTAACTTATACCATTGTAATTTAACTTCTTTTACTACAAGGGCATCAGTGTCGAACGAGGCTCTTAGTGTATCGAGTAATGCATTCGCCTCTTTCAGCCGGGCGCTTTTTATATATAAATCGGCCAATTTTAGTTGTGTTAACCGGGCATCTACTATTTCATATCCCTTTTTAGTATTTATGCCTATACTTTTACTGTACAATGTTTCAGCATCTTTATAATCGCCTTTATTATAATAGGTTGTCCCCATGTTACCATAAACCACCCCTCTGGCAATTTCAACAAAATCTCTTGCCCCATTTTGGTCTTCAAACTCTATATCATGGTCGTTAATATAATTCAGCGCCATGTTATAGTAATAGATAGCACTATCCGTCATCCCCAGCTTATCATAGCAAAGGCCTATATTGTCCATGTTTCTTTGCCTGTACTGAAAGTTTATAAACCTGCTGCGGCGTTTAGGATAGCTGGTTTCTTCATCAAGGCTTTTTTTAAAATAATTGGATGCATGCAAATAATCGCCCTGCAAATAGCATACTTTACCCAAATCGCCATAAATATGGTCAAAGGCAAATGTATCGGATGTAGTCTGTATAATTCTTATTCCTTCATAATAACAACGGTAGGCATCATTAAACTTGTTTTCGCGCATCAGGGCCTCTCCTTTAAACAGGTATGCTTTGCCATAAATGTGTGGAAGGTTTTTCTCTAGCGATTTGCTGCGGACTAAAAATATAACGCTGTCGGCGTACCGCATTTTACGTGGCGGATCGTCATTGGAGTATTGACTTGCCAATAAATACTTATTGCATAAATCCTCTGTGGTTGGATGCGGCAGTTCCTTGTATAAGGAATCTATAATAAAAAGAATATCCCTCTTACTACTATACTTGGTTGGAGAATAGAGGATATCCATTTCCGAAACCATTTGATGAAATCCTTGAGACGATTTAGCAGAATTATTCTCCGCCGTATGGGATTCACAACCCACAACGGTCAATAAAACGAAAAGCAACGCAACAGAAAGTCTGCCGAAAGAAACATTCATAACTTCATCTATATATTATATGCTATTGCAAATAACGTTTAAGAAGAGCTATTAAAATCAAGTGTGGTCCCGAAGGGAGTCGAACCCCTAACCTTCTGATCCGTAGTCAGATGCTCTATCCAGTTAAGCTACGGGACCTGCTTGTTTTTGCTACATTTTCATTTAATAGCGTCCTCTTTTCCAGGCAATTTTCGGATTAATCCGATTTGCCCTAGATGATATGTCTCATGAAATCCTAAAAAAGTTAGCTGTTCCAGTAAATTTTCTTCTTTTACCTTCTTTTTTAGCATATCTAGCCGCACAGCCTTCGACATATCGGGGCGGATAACCCCACTTGCGTATACTTCTTTCATTTTTTCACTACCTATAGTTGGAAGACCTAAAGGAGATGAGATTGCCTTGCGTGAATAACTCAACTGACCTAAAATCAAATTTGCTGAATTACCCTTATACATCTCTTTGAGGCTATCCTCATGGGCTATGCCCTCAAAATTGATATTTAAAAACCTCTCGTTTGAGGAGAATAATTTCTGAATGGGGAGCATCTTATTTTTCTATGGTAGCAGTTAATTCTAATTTACACAATGAGGCTAGCATTTGGCTTACTTCTTTCAAACTACCCCTCTTCACATCACATTTTCCTTTCAAATGCACTATAAAAGCGCATTGTTCCGCCTGTTCCAATGTATGTCCGCATACTTTTACCAGCGATTCAATTACATAATCAAACGTATGTATATCATCGTTAGATAGTATGAGTTTATACAGTTTTCTTTTGGTTTCGGCCTCTCTCATAAAGAATAAGATGGTGCAAAGATATTCAATAATAAATATATCCTTATTGGTTTTTTATAGAACGGGCCTCTTCAACCGAAATTTTTCTGCCCTGGTAAAATCCAACCACCATGGCCCGGCTGAATCCGCCGTTTAAAAATTTTTGCCTTAAAGCTTCCGCCGATTCATAATCAGTAAGCTTTCCGGCATAGTAGGTAGTAATGCCTCCCTCTTCTTTATGCGGCTCTATTCCTTCGCTGGCGTATGTTAATAACTTGTTTACCGTATCTACCGGAAGCTTTCCGGTAAAAGATGCAATCTGTACTGAATAAATCACCTTATCGTGGCTGGCGGCAACAAACGAATTATCGGCAGCACCCTCCGCTCCATTATCCTTAGTTTCTGCCGGACTGGAATTATTATTACTATTAATTACCTGTGGCTGAGCAGGGTTGAGGCCATTACCCAATAAGCTGGCAGCCTGTTGCGGAGTTATTCGCTGGCCCTGGTAGTAAGCTGTTACAAAAGCATCTTTAACGACTGTGTTGGCCACAATGATATTTTTTGCATCCCGCGCATCAGCAAGGTTATTGTACACCCCGCTATTATATTTAATATTACCGTCGGGCCCGTTCCAATAATAGAGATGTTTTATCTTTTGCAAGCGGGCAAAACCTTTCTTTTTAGAAAATGAACCTACCTGAACTGTATATACCAGTCCTTTTATATCATTTATATTATCGGCAGGCGGGGGAACGGAATCCTTTACAGCCTTTATATCTCTTTGTTTATTATCAATCAAACTCCTTTTGGTGGGTGCAGTAGCCTTGCCCGAAAAAACCGGCGGTTTTTCATTTTGCACAACATCATTTTTTTGCTCAGCAGGTTGAATAGTACTTACCTGGGTTGTAACACTTGGTTGAGGACTTTCGGAGACCACAGCAACAGGCGGGGCCGAAATACCCAGCATGCCAAGGGCATCTTTTATTGAGATACGCTTACCGTTATAATACGCTACTACAAATGCGCCTGTATAACCCATTCCACGGATTTTTGCGGCAGCATCTTTAGCCGGATCAAATGTTTTGAATGTTCCGGCAATATAGCGAACAACACCTTCCTGTGTCTTTAACCCGATAATAGGCTCAAAGCCTTTAAACAAGCCCGGAGCAATAGGGTTCCGGAAGGCACCTACCTGCACTCCAAATATGAGGCCAGGAGGCAATGTAGGGTCAACAGGAATAGGCTTAGCAGCCGAATAGGCTGATGTGTTCGTATTACTGAAAACAGCCGGTTTAAATATGGGCGTAGCTTCCGGGGAAGGTATGGTTGAAAGATTGCCGGGAGAAGCGATAGGTTTTACTACATCTGCAGGCGCCGATTCTGTTGATTTACTATTTCCCGGATCTGCTTTTTCGGAAGTTGGTTCAGCAGTTGTCGAATTATTATTTGAGGCAACAGGCTGCGAATTATCCATCGGAGTTGATTGCTGTGTATTGACGGGTGCATTGGAATTATCGGGTGTTGATTGCACACTTTCGGGCTCCTTGTTATCTGTATTATTATTTGCAGGTTCTACTTTATCAGGGCTATTATTTTGTACCGGGTTATTAATTGCGGCAACAGCATTATTCTGGGTTGAATTATCAGCAGGAGTATTTACAGTTTGCTGTTCATTATCTGAATTAATAATTTTTTTATCATTATCAGAATTAGCAGCAATTGCAGGCGCATTCGCAAGGCGAATGGAATCTGCTTCTTTATATAAATAGATAGCTCTTTGCTGTTTTACAATGGCTGCAGCCAAATCTTCCAAGGCAGCTTTCATATATTGTTGTTTATAAACTGGTATTGAACTCCTGATGGCACTGTCTCTTTCCCATGCAAATTTGTTATAACCGTCCTGTGCATCCTTCAGCTTTAACTGGGCATTCGTAATGATATCAGACCCCGAATCGGACAATTGCGACGTAATATTTTTCAGCAATATTACATTGGCAGAATATTGTAGGTTATTTGCCCTGGCTGCAATTTCAGTTCCTCGAAGATTTAACTGATAGATAAGCACAGTTAATGAATCTGCTTGGGTTGACAATTGTGCCGCTTTAGCTTTATCAGGCTCATGCTTTGCTTCGTTTCTCATCTTTTTAGCAGCAACAGCAAGCTGCGATGCAGCGGCAATATATTGCTCAGCTTTTCTTTCCTTTTCTGCTGCCATATCATTAGTATACTGTGCTGTTGAAATAGATAATGAATTGGCTTGCTCCTCCGGCTGAACATCTGCATTCTTCTCCAACGCTACAGACGCTGCGTTGGCAAGTGAATCGAGCATCGTATTGTCAGGGGCTTTGTAATATGCAGCAGAATCGGGGTGATAATTTGTATTTGTTTGAATAGTTGCAGGTGAAGTACTAACCTCTACAGTTTCTTTTGTAACGGAAGGTGTATTTGCACTATCAACTGGTGTATTCTGATTTGATGCTGCTGGGTTAACAGATGCTGATTGTGTGTTGACTTCTACAGTTTCTTTTGCAACGGGAGGGGTATTTGTATTATCAGGTGTACTCTGATCTGTTGTTGCTGGGTTAGCTGATGCAGGTGGTGAGTTGACTTCAATAGTTTCTTTTGCAACAGATGACGTGTTTGTGCTATCAGGCGTATTTTGATTTATTGCTGCATTCTTATTCGTTGAAGTGTTGCTGTTTTCCTGGTTTGCAACAACAGGCTGATTCGTATTCGTCACATTGGAAACATCAACCGGTTTAGACTCATTAGATGTTATGTTATTCTGTGCAACCGCTTGGGTGTTGTTATCTTTCTTATGCGAATGTTTGTTGCGTTTCTTATTGAGGCTATTCCCAGAATTTCCATTTGCCGCAATTTGATTTTCATCATCACTCACGACAATAGAATCACCTGCACTTTTCGCACTGTATGAATCTATTTCCTTTTGCAACGTTACATTGTTATCAGCCACATTGGGAGCATTATTCATAGTAACGGAAATAGAGTCTGCTTTCTTTGCATCAACATTCAGCCAAGCGTATTCATCATGTAGTTGTTTAAGCTGGGTATTATTCTCACTGATTTCTTCCTGCTTTATTGCTTTACTTTTCGATAAATCATCTACCTGCTGCAGCAAGGCATTCCGCTGAGCTGTATCTTTAGCCTGGCGAGCCTGTTCAAGAAAGTCTGCCGATTCCTGTTCCAATTCATTTATCACCTTGGTGTCTTGGGTATTATCCCCGGCCAACTCAGCTGAATCGTCTTTCACCTGTCCCAACTGCTGCCTCATCAAATCTCCAACACTTACAATACCTCCCCTAGCCCCTGCACTATTAGGATCTCCTGCATTTTCTTGCGCACCAGATTTATTAGTGCCATTTTCAGCTTGGTTAATCTCCGATTGCTTGTCCCCTGCCTCATTCTTATATTGTGCCGCCAAACGGTAGGCATCCATAACTTTTTGAGTAGCCTCATTCACCTCGCCTGATAATATCGCGACACTATCTTTATTATGTTTCCTGCGTGCCAGCATGGCATCTAATTTCTTCTGCAAATGCTGTGCGTTGGCTATTTGGTAACCGGCATAGTCCACTGCCTTTGTCGTCTTGTCATTCAATTGCTGCTTCTCCTGTTGTAATTGCTCAACTTTGGCAGAATCAACCTTTGCAACTGGAGTAACCGCTTTGTTGTTTTGTACAACCGTTGGCAAATTTCCACTAGCATTGCCATCAGTTATATTTTTCGAGGGAATTGTATTTGATGTGGGTGCTACAACATTATTACTGGCAATCGTATTAGGCGAATTATCCTCAGAATTTGCACTAGTTGCCGAATCACTATTATTTTTCGAAACAGTTGTTTTATCGTTAGCAACCGAAGTTGATTCTGCCGGTGAACTATTTTGTTTCGCTACATCTGTTGAATTAGAGTTTCCCGAATTACTAGCTATGCTATCGGTAGCTGATTTTTGTGATGAAATAGGGTTAGTTCTTGGATTATTTGCAGCAACAATCCCATTATTATTCTTACTGACATTAACAATTGAACCATTTGCAGGAACCTGTTTTTGAATCGGTGATACACTTGTCGCGTTGTTGTTGTTATTTTCATTTACAGTGGTTGAGGCTGTATCGATATTAATATTGTTAACCGGATTAACACGCGATGATTCTTTAGGAGCAGAAGCTGATGCTAATGTTGTATTTTGAACCGGAATGACGGGCGACTGAGAAGATGCTGTCTTATTAGCCGGATTATTAGCGCGGCTTTGAGCAATGAGTGTTTGTACAGATGAATTTGTATCCACATTCACCTCCATTTGAGCAGCATTTTTTATAAACTGAAGCGCAAGTCTTGAGTTTGAATCAGGTGACACAATAGCTGCATGGCTTTCAATTTTAACCGCACCGGAAGCATCCAATTCTATATTTTGTTCCACTGCATGGTCAGTTTCACCGGCGGCCACCACAACTGATTTCGTTTGGCTATGATGGGCAGAATCCTCTATGGTAAAAATATATTTCCCGCCTTTGGATAGATTGAAAGAATAACTACCATCCTGCGATGTAGTGGTGTCTACCGCAACAATTCTACCAGTGACACTATCTCTAACGGTAACGATAGAATAGACCGGAGTTTTAGTCCCTGTTTGAGAAACCCTGCCCGCTACTACCACCGTTCCGGGAGGATGCAAATGCAGGGCTATCTTATAAACTTCCATCTTACCCTGTGGGCTGGAACGAGCCGATGCAAAAAAAGCAAATTGGCCGGAAGTATCAGGGACCATTAGAATATCATCATCAGGGGTATTGATGGGGAAATCAAGATTAACCGGTTCTGCCCAGGTTTGTGTGGCATCATCAAAAACGGAACTGAAAATATCATATCCGCCCATGCTGTTATGCCCTTTTGAAGAAAAATATAAAGTGTTCCGTGGGGCATCATAAACAGGATAATCCTCATCAAAGGATGTATTAATAATAGTCCCAAGGTTTTCGGCTGTACCCCAGGTTCCATCGGCTTTCTTATGAATCACATAAATATCTTTCCCATTATCTTCACTGTTCCCGTAGCTTGAAAAAAAGGCTTCTTTCTTATCAGGGGTCAGGTACATCAGGTTAACCACCTTGTTTTTCTTATCAATTTTCGACTTGAACTCATCCGGTTCTGTAATCAGCGTGCCTCCGTTGGTGCGCATGCTGTATCCCTCCCAAAAAATAGAAGCGCTCAGCGATTTTTTACGAAGCACATCCAATTCCTGCGAAGTAGCCAATAATTCCTTTGCATTGCGGCACATCTCTATTAGGTGGGTTACTGGATACCTTTTCTGCTCACCCGATGAAGCTAGTTCCTGGAACTTCAGGTAATAACGTATGGCCTGGTCGAACTCATAATTCAGGTGCATGGCCCTGCCCAGGTAATAGTAAGCCAGATCGTCAACTGATGGCTGCCTGAGTGCATACTGAATATACTTTATGGCCTTTTTCTTATCTCCCTTGGTATACAGCAGACAGGCGCCAAATCGGTAATTATATGTAGGGTCGTGAGGATAAATACTTAATAGTTGTGCATAGAGCGGGTATGCGCTCACGAGATCATCCTGCTCAAAATAAGCAGCCGCTATCTTCTCCATGCGTTGCTGGGCTTCTTTTTGAGCGGCATTACTTTGCGCATAAATTATATGCGGAAAAAGGGATAAGATAAGAAACAGGGAAACAACCATTGCCCGGAGGGGAAACCGGGATTTTTTTTCAAGAGAGCAAAAACATAGATGGTACCTGTTTTTCATCAATTAAATGCGCCGTAATACTGTTTCATTTCTATATAAAAGCCCCTAAACGGGGCATAAAATATCGGGGTTACGGGGTTAATTTCCCTTCTTTTTAAATAATTGAATTTTCGATTCTTGCCTGTGCAGCAGGCGGGCAATATTTTTCCGGTGTGTAAAAAGTATTAGCAGCGGAAGAAAAATGGAAAACGCTACGACCCATTTATAATGCATTCTATGGGTTAGGGTCATCCATAAAGGAAAGGTGACTGCTGCCATCATAGAGGCCAGCGACACATAATGAAACGCAATAAAAACCAAGATAAAAACCAACAGGCAGAATAAGGCTACCAATGGAGAAAAGGCCAATACGATGCCCATACCGGTCGCGATGCCTTTGCCTCCCTTAAAACCCACATATATGGGAAATATGTGCCCGATAATGGCCATACAACCCAATGCTACTTCAAGATGAATACGTTGCGGGCTACCCGATGGGTAGGAGCTGAAGTATACAATGCCCACCGCCAGCCAACCCTTGAGCATATCAATAAGCAATACAATGGCCCCTGCTTTTTTCCCTAATATCCGTAAAGAATTGGTGGCTCCGGAATTGCCGCTTCCATGGTCGCGGACATCCACATTGTAAAATCTTCTTCCAATCCAAACAGAAGTGGGGATAGAGCCTATTAAATAAGCTACCGCGGCAAGGATTACATCTTGTAGATTTATCACAATAAATTGCTTTAATCTACAAATTTAGCAAACAATCGACTACTTTAAACTGATAAATGTCTCAGCCCAAATAGGTTTTCAAGATTTTGCTCCTCGAATTATGACGTAACCTTCTGATTGCCTTATCTTTTATTTGCCTTACACGTTCCGGCGATATTTCCAGACGGCGTGCTATTTCCTCTATTAACAGAGGGGGTTGCACGCTGCTGAGACCGAAATAATATTTCAGCACATCGGCTTCGCGGGTAGGTATAGTTGATAAGGTACGGGTAATTTCCACTTTCAGCGATTCTTTAAGCAATTCGCCTTCAGGGCTTACTGCATCTTCATCCCTGGTAACATCATACATGCTGCCATCATCATCTTCGCCACCCAAAGGTGCATCCATCGAAACGGTTCTTGCATAATTCTGCATAGATAGGCGGACATCGCTCTCGGTAATTTTGGTCATTTCTGATATTTCTTCTGCCGTAGGCTCTCGTCCATATTGCTGTTCAAGGCGCGAAGTGGCTTGCGAAATTTTATGAATGGCATTTATCTTATTTACCGGCAAACGCACTAACCTTGAGTTTTCGGCCAATGCCTGGTGAATGGTTTGGCGTATCCACCACACTGCATAGGAAATAAATTTGAATCCTTTGGTATGGTCGAATCGCTTAGCAGCTTTCAACAAGCCTAAATTACCTTCGTTTATAAGGTCTTGCAGGCTGAGTCCACGGTTCTGGTATTGCTTGGCAACCGATACTACAAAGCGCAGGTTAGCTTTTGTAAGCTTTTCCAATGCATCATTATCGCCCATTTGTATTCTTTTTGATAGCTCTACTTCTTCATCAGGAGTTATCATGTCTACACGGCTGATGTCGTGCAAGTATTTATCCAGGCCCGGCGCTTCCCGGTTGGTTACTTTTTGTGATATTTTTAACTGTCTCATAACGCTTCTGTTTTATATACGTTAATTACGATTTTAGAGATTTATTGTTACAGTAGTTCCTATTAATTAGTGTTAATGTTTTTAACAGTTTTTTCCACATATATACAAGACGTACAAATACTCGAAAAGGTTGGCGTACGATTACAATGTAGTTATCTGTTTACTTCATTATAAAATTAATCGATGAACTATTCTTATAACAGGTTTAACAACTTTATTGCGAGGTCGGAGATAATTTAATTACCTAGCTTTGGCCCAATTTTAAAGACGAATGGAACGTAAAAAACCTTTAATACTTGTAACAAACGACGATGGAATTACCTCGCATGGAATAAAAGCATTGGTAAGTGTGGCAAAAGATTTTGGCGATGTGTGCGTAATAGCTCCCGATAAGCCCCAATCAGGAATGGGACATGCCATTACAGTTCATTCTGGTATTACCGTCAGCGAGACTACTTTTCCGGGTGCTAAACTTGCCTTCAGTTGTACCGGAACACCCGCCGATTGCGTAAAATTGGGCAAGTACCATCTTTTGCAACAAAAGCCTGATTTGTGTTTATCAGGTATTAATCACGGTGCCAATATGTCGCTCAACGTAATTTATTCCGGAACCATGTCGGCTGCG